>Ga0105046_10015436_pt1 | contig 11741 bp, 4 predicted proteins | sample MAT03_FD_78385 | JGI IMG/M metagenome (GOLD analysis project Ga0105046, IMG submission 78385) | Freshwater microbial communities from Lake Fryxell liftoff mats and glacier meltwater in Antarctica - MAT-03 (megahit assembly) | ecosystem: Environmental > Aquatic > Freshwater > Ice > Liftoff...
CTTTGTCCACCCGGTCATGACCGCTCCCCCCCCGCTGCGGCCGGCGCAGGCCCGGCGGGGCTGTCCGGAGCCATGATCACCCGGTACATCATCACGAGCACACCCAGCACGATCACAACGATCGCGCCGATCACCACCTGGCGCGCCCGCTTCCCCTCCCACCACGGCGCACCCGGCCGGCGGCCGCCGGTCGGCGACAACTTCCCCTCCAACTCCTCGCGGACCTCATCGAGCAGGTCGGGGTTCTCGTCGAGGATTGGCTTGAGGAGGGCCGCCCCGCTGGTGCCGGTGAGCGGGATGCGGCCGGCGAACTCGCGCTGCCAGTCGGCCCGGTGCGCGGCCCGCTTCGTCACCCGCAGCCACTCCTTCAGCGGCCCGTTGTACCCGTTGAAGTTCACCGCCAGGACCGGGTAGCAGTGGTCGAGCAGGGCCACGAACCCCTTCGCCGCGGAAGGCTTCAGCCCGCCGCAGGTGCGCTGGAACAGCAGTTCCAGCCCGTCGGACGGCCCGCCGAGTTTGAACACCAGGAACGCGGCCCGCAGTTGGCCCGGCTTGAACTGCTTCCCGGCCGCCGGGTCGCGGCTGACCGCGCCGAGCACCCGGGCGGCGTCGAACCGCTCGAACGCCTCGCCCGTCACCCGGGCCAGGTCGAACCCAGCCTCGGCGAGCCGCGCCGCCGCCGCCTCCAACTCGCCGCAGACGGCCAACTGGACCGGCGCCTTGCCGCCGACGAGGTCGCGGTTCAGCTGCTTCAGGTAGAAGCCCCACGCCCGCGGGGCGTTGGCGTCGCTCCCGAGGCCGACGAGGACCGTCGCCAGCCGGCCGTGCTCGGCCAGGAACGGGGTCCACGCGGGGTTGAGGAGCTTGGTATTCTTCACGAGTGACACCCACTCGCGCGGCTTCAGCACGCCGTTCGCCGCGGCGATCAGCCGGCCGAGGAAGGCGCCGCGGTCGGGGCCGTCGGGGCCGCTGACGTACGGGACGACGAGGTCGACCGGCCCGGGCTTCCGCGCCTGGGCGTACGCCAGGAAGCCGGCCAGTTCGGCCGGGGGGAGCTGCGGCACGCGCTGGGCCGCGGCGGCGCGGAGGTCGCCGTCGGTCAGCAGCGCCGCGGCCAGCGCCTTGCCGCGGTCCGCCGCCGGGCAGTCCTGGTCGCCGAGGATGTCGGCGAGCTCGCCCGCGTCGAGCGGGGTGAACAGCGGCTCGGCCGGGAGGTCGCGCCGCAGCCGGGCGCGGACATCCCGCGACAGCCCGGCGGCGCGCGGGCCGATGGCGGCGGACACCGCGGCGGCCTCGGCGGCGAGCGCGGCCGGGTCGCCGGTCGTGGCGTCGCGCACCACCTCCCACCACGCCTCCCACCCGGGCAGGTCGCCGGCGAGGAGCCGGGCCGCGGCCGCCGCGCGGAGCTCCCCCACCCGCGCCCGCAGCCGCGGCCGGAACTCCTGCCGCACCTCCCGCCGGACCGCCTCGTCGCGGGCGTCGTCGCGCGCCCCCACGGCCGCGTCCCGGACCAGCCGCCACACCGCCTCGTCGAGCCCGGCCAGGGCGGCGGGGCCGTCCGGGTCGCGGACCACCCCCAGCACCTCGGCGACGCCCGCCTCGTCGCGGCCGACCCGCTCCGCGGTCCGCACCAGCCGGACGACCGCGGCCAGCCGGTCGGCGGTCGGCCGGCCGCAGCCGACGAGGCCGTGGACCTTCTTGACCGTGTCCCAGTCCCCGGCCGCGGCCAGGTCGAACAGGGCGTCGAACTCGTCGGACGCGGCGCGGAGTTCGTCCGAACTGCGGTCCGGCAGGAAGGTGTTGAGGGCGAGGCCGCGGGCGGCCAGCAGGTCGGGGTCGAGCGGCTTGGCGTCGTTCGCCAGGTAGGTGCCGACGACCTGGGCGTGCTTGTACTCGCGGAGCGCCCGGTGGGCCGGCTCGAAGGTGGTGAACGTCAGGTCGCCCGCCCACCCGGGCGGGAGGAGGCGGACGGCCCCGTACAGGAGCAGGGCCAGCAGCCCCGGCTCGGCGTGGACGTACAGCCGCGCCCGAGCCGGGTCGGGGCAGGCGACGGCCGCCACCACCCCGCGGAGGAACCGGCCGAGCAGGGCGCGGCGGGCGGTCGCGTCGGCGCGGAGGCGGTCGGGGGTCACGGCCACGGCCAGGTCGGCCGGGTCGCGCGGGAGTCGGCCGCGGCCCAGGAAGGCGGTCAGAGCCTCGTCGGAGACGGCGCCGCCCGGGTAGCGGTCGAGGTCGCCGGGGGTCGGCGGGTCGAGCAGCTGCGGGGCGCCGGGCGGGTAGTCGGTGACCCACCAGTCGGCCGCCCACGACCGGAGCACGGCGGCCGGGTCGGCCTCCTCGGCGGGGAGGTGGAGGAGGTGGGAGAACGAACTTCGGTCGCGGCCCATCGTGTCCTGTTCGAGGTACGCCGAGTGGAACACCCACACGCCGCCGGCCGGGTGCCGGGTGCGGGCCAGGCGGCGTGGCGCCTCGTGCCGCCCCGGCCGCCGCCCCCACAGGTCCATCGGTAGCTCGTACGGCGGCGGGTCGAGCGCCAGGCGCAGGACGCGCGGGTCGTCCGCCGAGGCCGCCCGCACGCTCCACCCGGGGGCGCGCAGGGCGCTGTCGTCGGTCGCGCAGTGCGTGACGTAGAACTGGTGCCGGGCCGGGGCGGCCGGGCGGGGGGCGTCCATCGCCGTCGTCCTCTTGCGCCTGCGGCGGGCCTACCGGCGGCGGGGCGGGGGCGGGCCGACCGGGCCGACGTGGAGCGGTGGCCCGACCAGCTCGGTCCACCCGAGCTGCACCATCGGCCAGACGGTCACGTACAGTTTCCCGGGCCACGGGAGGTACGCCCCCCCGCCGTTCCGCTTGAAGTCCTCGGGCCGGACCTCGCTCGTGGCGTATGGCCCCGCCTGGTCCGGGGTCGTCAGGTGCCGGGCCGGGTCGAATGCGAGCTTGCACGACGACACTAGCCCTAGCTCCGCCCAGTCCCACCGCACCATGAGAAGCGGGGCGGTGGCCGGCCCGGGCTGGTACGGCTCGTGCGGCGGCCGGCCGGGGGCCAGCCGGGCCCGCGTCTGCAGCCGCTGCTCGACCTCCTTCACCACCCGCGCCCGCGACTCCGGCCCGAACAGGTCGGCGTGGTCGCGGAGGAACGCCAGGTCGGTCGCGGCCAGCGGGGCGCCGCCGCCGCGCAGCTTCTGCAGGATCGCCTCCACCTGCGCGCCGCGGCGGACGAGCTCGTCGAGCTTCCCCTTGCACCGGACGAGCGGCGGGTACCCGGCCAGGTCGGGCTCGGCCGCGAGCTTCCGGACGACCGACAGGTCCTCCGTCTCCAGCGCCTTGCTCAGCTCCGACCACATCTTCAGCCGCCGGTACGCGAGCGTCGCCCGCGCCTTCGCCCACCCGGCGTCGTCGCACCCGGTCAGCGTCGACTGGTGGCGCTTCCACCCTTCGTACCAGCGGTGGTCCTGCCGCTCCACGGACTTGTCCGACTTGTCGATCACCCCCAACTCGCGGAGGGCGGCGGTTCGGCGGACGGCGAGGTCGCACCGGTCGATGGTGTCCCGTGGGGCGACGGTGGCGGCGATCGGGCGGGTGGTCTTCAACGCCGTCCAGGCGGCGGCGATCTTCAGGTCCGACTGCGGCGACTCGGCCAGCAGCCGCCGCAGCTCGCCGTCGTACTTGACGGCGTCGACGGCCACCCGGACGCGGTCCGAGTGGGCGTGGTCGTACCCGGCGGGAAGGGCGGCGGCGGCGGCCTTGACAGCCTCCTCGCTCCCGCCGCGGTCGGCCGCCTGCACCGCCCGCCCGACCGCCTCGACGGCCTTTAGCCGTGCCGCCGCCCCCGGCACCCGGTCGGCGAACGGCTTGGCTTCCCGACACCCGTCCAGCTTCACCGCCGCCCACGCCGCGGTGAGCGCCCGGTCGGCCGCCTCCGACACGCCGGTCGGCAACTTGCAGAGCTGGTTCAGTGCCGCGGCGCGGCGGCCGGCCTCCTCGCCGCGGACTCGGTCGGCCGGGGTCAGCGACGGGTGCGGCGGGCCGGCCTTCACCACCGCCTGCCAGGCGTCGGCGACGGCCTGCTCGGTCGCGGTCGCGGTGTCCGCCCGGCGGAAGTCGTCGGCCGCGCGGATGCGGCCGCGCCACCCGTCGGCGGCGCGCTTGTAGCCGTCGGCCTCGGGGACGCCGGCGAGCGCGGCTGCGGCCCGGTCCCACGCGGCCACGAGCGCCCGGCCGTCGCCGGGGGCGGCGGCAGCGGCCTTCAGGGCGTCGAGTTGGGTCACCTGTAGCCGGGCGCGGTCGGCGGCGTCGCGTAACGGGGCCGCCTCCGGCCATCCGGCCAGGGCCGTGGGGTCGTAGGCGGCGACGACGGCGCGCGGGTCGTTCTTCAACACCGCCGCCTGCACCCGGTCGCGGACGGCCACCCGCTTGCGGGCCTCGGCCACCCGCGCCGCCAAGTCCGCCGGGACCGGCTTGCCGGCCCGCTCCAGTCGGTCGGCCTCGGCCGCCACCGCGCCCCACTCCTTCGCGGCGCGCAGCCCGGCGGTCGGGTCGAGGGCGAACGGCGGGATCGACGAGAACGGCTTGTCCAGGCTGGCGCGCAGCTCCTTCGCCCACCCGGCCACGTCCGGGTCGTGCGGGAACGCCGTCAGCACCGGCCACAGCTCGGACGACGCCGGGTTCTGGAGGTCTTCGGGGGAGAACAGCAGGTTCTCGTTCTCGGTCCGCGTCACGAACCGGTCGTACAGCCCCGGGGCGGCGGCCGACGCCCGCAGGGCGATGAGGATGATCCACGCCGAGAAGTGGTCGATCCCTAGCGAGAGCAGCTGTTCCCCGCGCTTCGGGTGCTGGTACGCCGGCTTGCCGAACTCCAGCTGGTCGATCCCCTCCAGCGCCGGGGTCACCATCCCGTCGTAGTCGACGAGCACCGGGGTGTTGTTGACGACCATCACGTTGTCGTGCTGGAGGTCGCCGTGGGCGATCTTCGCGTCCTGGAGGCCGGCGACCAGTTTGGCCCACAGGCCGGCCATCACCCGGACGGCCTTGTGGTCCTTCTTCGCCATCGTCTCGCGGACCCACTCGCCGAGCGAGACGCCCTTCACCCAGTCCATCGTCTGGACCGGGAAGGCGAGCCGCTGGCCCCGGATCCGGACGTTGATCCCCTCGGCCTCGTAGTGGAACTTGACGAGCCCGGGGGGCGCCTTCGGGCCGAGCTTCTTCAGGTGGTCCACCACCGCCTGGTAGCGCCGCTGGCGGTCGGGGCTGGGGAAGTTGAAGAGCTTCAGGGCGGTCGCCCCGCCCCTCGGGCAGATCAGCTTGTAGACGCTGGCGAACGCCCCGGCCCGCGCCCGCGGCACCTTCATCTTGTTCCGCTCGACCTCCCCGTCGGCGCACACCCCGAGTACGTCGGTCCGCAGCGCGGTGGCGACGTTCTGGAGGGCGTCCCGGTAGTCGGCTTGGGCCGGCCAGTCGCTCATCGGGTGCCTCCGAGCACCTGGTATCCGTGCATGTGGAGCAGCCACAGCACCGGCTCGACGACGCCGAACGGGGCGAACTGCCGCCTCCGCAAGTCCTTCTCCCCCAGCTCCCGCTCGGCGAGGCTGACCGACGACATGGGGAAGAACATGACCTGCCCGCCGAAGAACTCCCGGAACCGCTTGCGCAGGTCGAACCCCGGGAACATCATCGGGATCATCTCCTCGACCACCGCCGACCGGCCCTCGATCACGTCCAGGGAGAGCGGCCCCGGGGGGTTCAGTTCGGCCAGGAGCTTGTGGATGTACGGCACCGACAGCCCGCGGATCGGGTTGTCCGACACGAGCAGGTCGAACTTGGTGACGCACACCGCGACCGGGAGCGGGATCGGGCGACCGACCTCGATGCCGCGGGCCTCGCGCATGTCCTGGTAGAAGTCGTTCATCGCCTTGATCTGGTCCTCGAGCCGGACCCCGCCCCGGCCGCCGTACAGCTGCGTCGGGTCGATGAACATCATGAACCCGTCCATGAGTACCGCGCGCTGGCGGAGGAGGTCCTCGTTCAGCGTCTTCTGCACCATCTCGCCGGAGTAGTCGAACAGGTTCACCAGGACGGTGCTCTCCCCGGCCGAGTCGGCGTCGCGGGCGTGGACGATGATGGGGTTCGGCAGCAGGTGCTGGGTGAACCCGGCCGACGCCTGGTCGCGCAGGACCAGGTTGATCAGTGCCTCGAACTCGTCGTCGCCCATCGACGGCGCCGGCTGGACGGCGGCGGCGGTGGGGGCGTTGCCGTTGCGCACCTTGTCGTAGGCGGTGACCAGCATGTGGGTCTTGCCGCTGGCCCGGATGCCGACGGTCGGGAAGCACAGCCGCGGCAGTCGGGCGTAGCTCTTGCGGAACCGGTACCCGCACTCCCCGCACTGGTAGGAGCCGGCCTCCTGGTAGCGGGCGTCGACGGCGTCCGGGCGGCGCTCGGTGAGGCGGTCGAGGGCCAGGCAGCGGGGGCACTTGCGGGCCTCGGCGGCCAGCCACTTCCGCCGCCGCCGCCGGGTCTTGTACAGCGGCGCGAAGGCGAGCCCGGCGAGGACGACGCCGGCGGCCACGCGCCCCCCGGTGTACACCCCCGCCCAGACCCGCGACGCGGCGACCAGCTCGGCCAGCCGAGCGCGGTCGGCCGGCAGTTTCTCGCGCTCGGCGGCCGCCTCGGCGGCCAGTCGCTCGGCCAGCCGGGCGTCGGTCAGGACGCCGCGGACGGTCTCGCGGGTGCCCGTCTCCTCGGCGGCGAACGCCTCCGCCCACTTGCGGGCCTCGGGCGTCCGGGTGCCGAGCACCTTCGCCCACCCGGCCACCGTCGCCGCCCGGTCGGCGTCGGCGGCGGTCCGCAACGCGGCGGTCTGCTCGGCGGCCTCGCGGGTCTCGCGGCCGAGCCGGTCGGCCTCCCGCACGTCCCACGGCGCCGCCGCGGGCGCCGGCCCGCCGCACCCGCCGGTGACGAGCAGCCCGGCCGCGGCCCCGGCCAGTGCCAGCCGGCCGCGGCGGCGGCGGCGGGTGTCCACCCGGTCCTCGTGGCGGGCGAGGCGGAGCCCGACGGCGAACACCAGTGCCGCCCAGACCACGGCCGCGGCGTCGAGGAGGGTTACGCGGAATTCGGGCGGCGCGTTGCGGGCGAAGTCGAACCCGTACCGGGCCTGTTCGGCCTCGACGTGCCGCTCGAACGCGGCCCGGTTGCGGAACGCGGCGGCCCAGTCCCCCTCGGCCCGGATGACTCGGGAGTGGGCCTTGTCGGCCAGGTCGGCGAGCGCCGGCCGGGGGTCGAGCTTCCGGTCCCCGAGGGCGGCCTGGAGTTCTTCGGACAGCGACCGGGGGTTGCCGAGGCGGTCGAGCGAGACGTCGGCGGCGCGGCCCGTCCCGGCGGCGGCGAGGGACCGCTCGAACTCGAGGGCGTCCTTCGTCGCCCGTTGGCGGTGCCACGCGAGCCGGGCGGCCCGGGTCGCGTCCGTGGCGGCCTCCTGCGCCGGGGCTGGACGCGGGGCGACGACGAGCAGGGCCAGCATAACCCCGAACCCGCGGGCCGCCGACGAACCGGGGTGTGAGAGGAGCAGGGCAGCGGGCCGGAACATCACGTCTCTCTAGCGGTCGCCTTCGCCGCGGTCCGGCCGTGGCGTCCGACCGCGGCGAAGGCGACCAACTCGACCCAACCGCGCGTCCTGCGGCGGGTTGTCGATGGGTCGGGTGAGGGGCGCCCGGCGTCCGCACGGGCGGGTCGGGTTGTGAAGAGGGGCAACGAAACCCGGGTATAGTTTGGAAGGTACTGGTCCGTACCGTGGTTCGCAAGTCGATTTCCCATCAATCCCCACAGAACCGGACGGGCCTTCGGTTTCCGGGATTCCCTCTTGCTCGCAGGCTCTGGCCGTGGTTTGCTAGTCGAACCGCGACCGAACCGCCCGCCGGAGGAGAGCCATGGAAGTGCCGGGGCACCGCGAGGCGGACGGGCTCGTCCGCGTGACGTGCCCGCGCCCGGGGTGTGGGAAGCGGCTGTAGTTCCACACGCTCACCGGCGCGGGGTGGGTGACCTGCCCGCGGCCGGGCTGCGGCGAACGGTTCCAGATTGTCGTGCCGGCCGACCTCCCCCCGCCCGCGCCCGCCGACGACCCACCGGACCGCGACGACGAGCCGGATGCTTTCGCGGGCGGCAGCAGGGTCGCGCCCTGGGTGGTCACCGGCGGCCTTGCCGCAGTCGTCCTCATCGGGGCGACCGTGTGGTTCGTCGTAGGTCGTCAGCGGGACCGGCGGGGGCCGGACGCGGCCCCCGAGGTCGCCCAGCTGCCGGTGGTGCCGCCGACCCGGCCGCCGGCGGTCGCACCGACCGGGAAGGTGTCGGAGCCGCCAAAGGCCGACCCGCCGAGGAAGGTCGATCCACCGACCAAAGTGGACCCGCCGAAGAAGAAGACAGACGCGCCGAAGACGGACGATCCCCCGAAGACGGTCGGTCCTCCGGCGCCGGCCGTTACGACAACCCCGGTCGCGCCGCCGCCGGCTCCGGTGCTGCCGGTCGGCGAGGCCCGAGTCGTTCGCGCGGGCGTGGCCAAGCTGTCCGCAGTTGCCTTCACCCCCGACGGTGGGCGGGCAGCCTTCGGCACCGGCGACGGCCGCGTGCTCGTGCGCGACCTGACGACCGGCGCGGACCAGGAACTGCTGAAGGGCGTCGAGGAGCGGATCATGTGCCTGGCGTTCTCGCCGGACGGGGCGCAACTGGCCGGCGGGAGCAGCTCGCTAAGAAATCTCGGCGTCGGCCCCCTCCGGGTGTGGAACCTGGCGGGCGCGCGCCCGGTCGTGTCGTTCGAACACGACGCGGTCGTGATGGGGGTCGCGTTCTCGCCCGACGGCACCCGCGCCGTGTCGAGCAGCAGTGACACGACGACCCGGCTGTGGGACCTGCAGGCCGGCAAGGAGGTCCGCTGGCTGGGACCAGAGAGCAAGCAGTTCGAGCATCGCTCAGGCGTCGCCTGCGTGGCGTTTTCGCCGGACGGCCGCCACGTGGCCACCGGCGAAGACACCTTCAAGATCTTCGTCTCGGGGGGGAGGGCCACCGGCACCTCCTCCATCGGGCCGATGGCGATGTGGGTGTGGGACGCGGAAACCGGGAAGGCCGTGTGCCGGGCGCCCGCCCAGAAGGGCGCCGTGAAGGCGGGCCACCAGGACCGTGTGACCGCCGCCGCCTACGACCCCGATGGGCGATGGGTGGCGACCGCGTCCGCGGACGGAACCCTGCGCCAGTGGGACGCCCTCACCGGCGTCGAGCAGCGGGTCTTCAAGGGCCACCCCGGCGAGGTGCGCTGCCTGGCCGTGTCCCCGGACGGCCGCTACTTGCTGTCGGGCGGGGGCAAGGGGTACAAGCCCAAGGCCCCGGCCGACGCCACGGTGCGGCTCTGGGAGGTCGCCACCGGCAAGGCGGTTCACGTGTTCACCGAGCACGAGGCGGACGTCCTCCAGGTCGCCTTCCTACCCGGCGGCCGGCAGGCGATCACCGGCAGCGCCGACGGCACGGTGCGCGTCTGGAACCTCCCGCGGGCGACGGCCGCGCTCGCCCCCGCCGCTGACCCGTTCGTGGTCGTCCGCCCGGCCCGGTGGCCGGTTTGCTCAGACGAAAATCATTGGTTCCGGGAAAGGGTGGGACCCCGTCCCAGAAGCATTGAGTCAAGTATAGGAATCTATATCGGAGCGACGCCACCGGGCCGGTCACGACGCGAATCCTTGCCTGGCTAGCACTTGCGGCCAATGTTTCTCGATCAACCGGCATCGGTCTCATCTGGCCGCGCCTGACCGGCCGGTCGGTTTCTACCCGGAGGATATCGGCCGTGCCCAGTGCCACCTGCCCCCGCTGCCTGGAAGACCTCCCGGCCGGCACCCGTCCCGCCAAGTGCCCGGCGTGTGGCTACGCCTTTCCCGGCGCGGCCCCCGCCCCGCCGCTGCACGTCACTCCCGTGGCCATGGTTGCCCCCGCGGGGACGGCGGCCCCTGCGCCGCCCGCCGTCCCCGCGGCGACTGCGGTCCCCGCGCGGCGGCGGTCGCGCCGGCTTCTTGCGGCGGCGATCATGGCTGCGGCGCTCGCGGGGGTCGCGGTCGGCATCTTCCGCCGCGGCGACGTTCCGCCCCCGGCCGCACCGGACGACGCGCCCGCCGCGCCGATCGAAACGGCGACCGGCCCGGCCCCCGTTCCCGTTCCCGCTCCCGCCCCGCCGCCGGAGCCGGATCGGCCCGAGAGCACCACCCTGGGGTGGAAGTTCGCCTACGACGAAGACGGGGCCGTCACCGAGGTCGTGAACCCCGCCGGGCAGGCGACGAAGGTGCGGTACGAGCGGGACGACCGCAAGGCGGTGCGGAAGCTGGTGCGCGAGCAGCCCGGCGCCGCGGCGGTGGCGGTCGAGTTCGACGCGGCCGGCCGTCGCACCGCGATGACCGACGCGGCCGGCCGCGTGAGCTACGAGTACGACGCCTTCGGCCGTCTTACCGCCGTGGCGCGCGCCGGCGGGCCGCCCGTCCGGTACGCCTACGACGACGCCGGCCGCGTCGCCTCGGTCCGCGTCGGCGACGATTACGCCCTGAGCTACGAGTTCGACTACCTCGGCCGACCGGCCGCGGTCGGCACCCCGGCCGGGCGCGTGGGGTACGCCTACCCGGCCGCAAACCAGGTGGTGCGGACCCTCCCGAACGGCGTCCGCACCACCCGCACCTTCGCCCCAGACGGCCGGTTGGCAGGGATCGTCCACGCCGCCGCCGACGGGGCCGTGGTCGCCGGGTTCGCCTACGAGTACCGGCCCGACGGGCTCGTCGCCGCTGTCGCCGAGTCGTCCCCGGCCGGCGAAGTGAAGGTGAGCTACGAGTACGACAAGGTTCACCGCCTGACCGGAACGTCGGACTCGCGCGGCAAGCGGGCGACCTACCGGTACGACCAGCTCGGGAACCGCGAGGAGGTGCGGGAGGAGGGCCGGCCGGCGGCGGCGACGACATTCGACTGGGCCGGCCGGCTGGTCCGTCACGCCGGCGAGCGGTGCGCCCACGACGCGGCCGGCAACGTCACCAAGTACGTCGGCGCCCGCGGGCCGGCGCGGCTGACCCACTCGCCCGACGGGCAGCTGACGCGCGCCGCCACCGACGCCGGCGAGCTCGGCTTCGGGTACGACGGCGACGGGAACCTGATCCGGCGCGAGGCGGGCGGGAAGGCGACGACGTTCGTGCCGGACCCGCTGGCGGGGGTGTGGCGGCCGCTGTTGGCGTCGGCGGCGGGCGGCGAGTCGCTGGCCTACCTGTGGGACGGCGACGCGCCGCTGGCCGAGCGGGTGGGCGGCGAGTGGCGGTTCTTTCTGGGGAACCACCTGGAGTCGGTGCGGTGCGTGGTGGACGCCCGCGGGGCGGTGGTGGAGCGGCCCGAGTACTGTCCGTTCGGCCGCCCGCTGGCGGGCGGGGCGGGCGAGTTCCGGCCCGGCTTCGCCGGCCTGTTCTACGACCCGCAGGCCGCCCTCTACCTGACGCGCGCCCGCGCCTACGACCCGGGTTTGGGCCGCTTCCTACAGCTCGACCCGCAGCACCGCGTCCCGGCCGGCTCGCAGCAGGACCTGATCGGCTACACCTACTGCGGCAACGACCCGGTGAACTTCGTGGACCCGGACGGCTGCGCTCCCGCGCCGCCCCCCTTTCTCGACCTCAATCGCCACAGGTTGCCGGCCGGCGGCGCCCACCTCCACCAACACCGTCGGGAGCCGTTCCCGACCGCCCCGATCATCC
>Ga0105046_10015438_pt1 | contig 11738 bp, 10 predicted proteins | sample MAT03_FD_78385 | JGI IMG/M metagenome (GOLD analysis project Ga0105046, IMG submission 78385) | Freshwater microbial communities from Lake Fryxell liftoff mats and glacier meltwater in Antarctica - MAT-03 (megahit assembly) | ecosystem: Environmental > Aquatic > Freshwater > Ice > Liftoff...
GAAATCGATATGTCGCAACGCATCGGAACTGGTTCGGAAATTCGCTACAGTTCCAAAAGCGGTGAAGAACCGTCGGTTCAATTCCAAGCGGCTGCCGATTCGGTTGGCAAGGTCATTTCCACAGTGACTATCGATGAACAAGGTATGATCATCGCCCGAAGCGATGAGACCAACCCACCTAATCTTGGTATGGGCGACATCACGCTACCCGTCCCAAAAAATCCAATTGCGGTTGGCGCCACATGGGAAGTACCACGCGAACTGCGCATTCGACGCGAAGACGGTTCGTTTAAGATGGTCCGATTCCGTGAGCTGTTTCGCTTTGACAAGGTAAGCGCCGGTGTTGCGACCATCGCAGTTCGAAGCGAAATGCTGACGGTCATCGCGGAACCCAAGGAAGAAGCTCAGGTGCTGCAACAGTTGAGCAACGGGACGATCAAGTTCGATATCGACGCCGGTCGAATGATCTCCAAAGAACTCGGCTGGGATAAAGTGGTTGTAGGCTTCTCAGGCGCTGGCAGCGTTATGGACTATTCGGCTCGACTCGATGAACAAGTGACGAAAGCTGCAGTAATGGGTACGGCAAGCCAGTCTGCATCCAAAGGCAAACCGTCCACGAAAAAATAGCGTCTCAGTAGTCAGAAACCGAAAGGACCGCTGGACAAGCCAAGTGGGATAGGCTTCCAGCCTGTCATCTTCATTGCGACAGGCTGGAAGCCTATCCCACGAATTGATCGAACGATCCTAAAGTGAGAGGCTTCCGCAACCTGCTATGGTGTAGGCCTACTTGTGATTTGCGGCCCTAACCACTCAAATGGTTGAGCACTTGAAGCACTCCGTTTAGATGGGCCATGCGTGGGCCGTAACGGTCGAGGAATTCTGAGAACACGTACTCGCTGTCCGATAGCCCTTCCTTGGAATCAGCCACTTCGTTGGCAAGATTTTGCAAGAACTCAGTTTGTACCGTGGATAACGTTTCCAGTGCCTCTTTGCACGAACGCACCAGTTTGGGATGGGCATTTCGCCATTGTGTGAGTTCGTTTTGGCGCTGCGAGTTGGCTTGATTGCTAGCTTGCAATACCTGCTTGTTCACCTGCAGGATTTGGTCGAGCAACTGATTTTGCTTTTGCTGCGATTCTATCAGCTGACGTGTAAGTGCTACCAATGCGGCACCCACCTCGGCGGGTCTTGGTGGGGTATTGGTCGACGCTTCCGCAGAAACATCAATGCTAAACACTGGGGAATATTGTGCTGGATCGTGGGCCATTGTGATTGCGCAATCTATTCAACGAGAATGTGACGTAACCGGCTGAATCATTTCAGATTTTCTCAAGTACCATGAATCCCCAGTATAGTCGTGGTACCACACAAAAGTCGAGCATCCAGATCTGGCTTTTGTAAACTTTGCGGATTGAATCAGTTGCAACCAATACTCCGAATGATCAGCTAAGTCGGGTCGCAGTGTACGAATGGCCAAGGGACGGTCGAAGCTATCCTGCCGCTCGAGTTTCTCAAATGGCACATCCTGGTCGAGTCTCGGATGAAAGCTGGCATGGACGCAAATAGACACAACAAGACGATCTCCCTTGGTTTCGTAACGGTTCGCCACCATCCCATTCATGGGTATTTTGGTGGTTACCTGATCGTAAATAGCCTCGCACGGCCATTGGAATTTCATTGCACGCTCCCGGTTCAACCGACACGCGCTCAGCAAATTTTGTATGGAAGCACACTCGGTGAATTCGTATGCGGGGAACAAATTGCACGTGCATTGGTGACAAAGGCAAAGGGCACGCCGGAGGTTTTGTTTTCCGACACACCGGCCGTGCTCACCCTACGCCACATGCAGTCGATACCTATGGCGGTCATCGACTCTCAAGACGAAGCCAATGGCTCGTTGCCCCGACCGAGCTGCCAGCGAGATCACTATCATCGCTTCAAGGCATTTGGCAAACTGCTATCTGTTTTGCCCGAATTCGCGGACGATTCGGATTTGATCAAACGGCTATTTGATTCGGACAAGGCTCCGCTCGATTTGATCGAACCCTTCGGTCGGATCGAGGAAGCTCTCATGGAAGCTCATCCGGCAACCAAGGCTGCTTAAACATGTCCTACCTCGACAACTCCATGTCAACGTCGAGCGTGTCCGTCCAGTCGGATTGGTTCTCCCGCGAATTGACCATTCCGTTCTTCAATTCCGCAGAAGGCCTGTTCGATAAACTCCTTGTCGATTTTTCGGACTATTGTCCAACAGAATTATTAACCTTCGATTCGCTCAAGGTGTTGCCGATTCAGCTATCGCAAACGCTGCCGCGAACCATTGGATTTGCATTCCCCGAGTCACCGCAGTGGACTGCTCCCGAACCCAAGATCAGCAAATCGGTCTCTGTCGAAACCAAGGTCGAAGAGCATGACAACGAGAACGAAACCGAAGACGCGAAGCCTCGAAAAACTATCACGCGAATTCGTCCACCGGGCGATTTGGTGCGATTAGAGGATCGATTGTATTACGTTCTGCAACCGCCAATGGAAACCATCATCCAATCGGCCAAGCTCACTTTTCCATTTCAGCCGTTTCCGTACCAATTGGAAGGCGTTGCATTTCTCTTTCCGAGGGACGCGGCCATCTTGGCGGATGAAATGGGACTCGGAAAAACGATGCAAGCGATCACCGCGATCCGAATGCTGCTGCTGTCGGGTGAGCTAAAGAATGTTCTGTTGATTTGCCCGAAACCTCTCGTGACGAATTGGATGCGTGAGTTTCGACAATGGGCCCCTGAAATTCCGCTCGCCATCATCGAGGGAGATTCCGCCAAACGCAATTGGATTTGGACAAACCCACAAGGGCCCGTCCAAATCGCCAACTACGAATTGATGATGCGAGATCGAGATGTGTTTGAAACCAACTCACTTCATTTCGATCTGGTAGTTCTCGATGAAGCTCAGCGCATCAAGAATCGCAACAGTACGACCAGCGAGATTGTGCGATCTATTCCGAGAACCCGATCCTGGGCTCTTACCGGCACACCGATCGAAAACTCCGTCGACGACTTAGTGAGCATCTTTGAATTTTTAGCACCAGGCTATTTGCGAGACGATATGCATCTCAAGTCGCTCGGCAAAGCGACTCGTGACTACATCCTGCGCCGCACCAAAGACAAAGTATTGTCCGACATGCCACCTAAACTCTTCAGACCAGCAGAACTCGAGCTTACCGGCGAGCAGCGAGCCAGTTACAAATCCGCCGAAGAGGACGGAATCATCCAGCTCTCGAAGATGGGCGAATCCGTAACCATTCACCATGTTTTCGAACTGGTTCTTCGACTCAAGCAAATTTGCAACTTCGACCCCGCGACAGGCGCGAGCGCCAAGCTGGAACGACTCGAAGCCGACTTGGAAGAAATCGCTGCAAGCGGCCAAAAAGCCATCATCTTCAGTCAGTGGGTCAGCACCCTCGATATACTCGGAGAACGCTTGGCCAAATACAATCCGTTGTACTACCACGGTGGAGTTCCATCGAACAAGCGCGATGGGGTGATCGACCAGTTCAAGAACGATCCTAAAAACAAAATCATACTCATGAGCTATGGCGCTGGTGCCGTAGGATTAAACCTGCAATTTTGCCACTATGTATTCCTATTCGATCGCTGGTGGAATCCTGCTGTCGAGGATCAAGCAATCAATCGGGCCCACCGTTTGGGAGTGAAACAACCGGTGACCGTGACTCGAATGATGTCGCTAGAAACGATTGAGGAGCGTATTCATGACGTACTGGAACAGAAACGCGAACTATTCAACAGTTTGTTTGCGGAAACAGGAACGCCACAAAATCTAGGGCTTAGCCAAAAGGAAATCTTTGGTTTATTTGGTCTAAAGGTCCCTAAGTACCAACCAAAAGTTGCTTGACCTGGCTACCATAGGACCTCTCGTTTTCTGTCTCTCCAATGTCTACAGAAAACACAAAAGAAGTCGTTGTGCCATCCGAACATCTAACTGGATTTGGGGTAGTTTAATGAAATCGTTCATCTTGCATTCAGGTTTGTCAATCGCTTTGGGACTGGCGTCCATCCAAGGCCACGCGCAGGAGTCCGCGAGCCCGCCCGCCACTCCCGTTGATGTCAGTGAATTCAACGAACTCGTCAAGGGTGCGAAATGGGATGACGCGGCGGCCTGGGTCGACGCGGCTCTCAAGGAAAGCCCCGACTCGCCTCGGCTATTGTCTCTGAGTTTGCAGCTTGCAAATAACACCATGCGCTCGCAGCCCGAGGCTTCTGAAAAAAGATATGCCGGCTTGATCGAAAAATGGTGCTCCTCGGAATCTCTCACCACCGAGTCCGCCAGGAATTTGTCTATGGCAACCAATATGGCAAGCATGATGCTGATGCAAAAGGACAAAGGCCCCGAGGCAATTGCTCTTGCCGAACGATCGCTCAAGGCCGTCTCTTCCGCAGGAGACAAAGTCCGCACCATTCGTCGCGATCTGGAATCCAACTTGGCGAGACTCTACACACGATCAGGAAAATCAGCAGATGCGTTAACGCTCATGCGTGGCTCGCTTGAGACAGTGAAAGCGGGAGTTGAGCAGGGTACCGAAGATCTACGAGAACTGGTTCGAGTTACGAACACTTTTTCTGGGATGTTCGGTGAAAATAACGCAGACGAAGTGAACGACCGAATCAAGTATGTCGAAACACTGGTCATTCAAAAACTCGATTCAAACTCGGTTCAGCTGAATGATCTGTCCGCGTATTTTTCACTTCGATCCTCACAACTCAGTCAACTTACGTACTCCGATCCGGCTCGCGGACTCGAACTCGCAAAGGAACTGCAGGCTCGCTTAAATGCCTTCCCCGTCCCGAGCGATGCCAATGAATTGAGGCAATTGGATGCCTTTGTAAAGAGCCTCAAGCCGACGCTGTCCAGACTGGAATCGTCCATGGTTCGTGAACGGCTCGTTGGAACTGTTGCCCCTGAATTCGAACCGCAGTCGTTTGTGGGAATGGATTCGACCACGCTGGCAGGATTAAAGGGCAAAGTTGTTTTGCTAGATTTTTGGGCCGTTTGGTGTGGACCTTGTATCGCCACGTTTCCCCACTTGAGAGACTGGCACGATGCTTATGCGGACAAGGGTTTTGCCATCCTAGGTATGACATCTGACCAAGGTTACGTCTGGGACGAAACGAAAGAGCAGGCGGTGCGCGGTACCGATGTATCGCACGAACAAGAGCTTGAGATGCTCGCGTCGTTTCGTAAACATCACAACTTGCGTCACGGTTTCGTTCTAACGCCCAAGGGTGGCGAATACAACAAGCAACTTGCTGTTTCTGGTATCCCGCAGGCTGTATTGCTGGACAAGCAAGGGGTCATCCGAATGATCAAGGTCGGCTCAGGACCAAAGAATGCAAAGGACCTTGAGGAAGCCATCGAGAAACTGCTGGCAGAGGACACAAAGCCCGCCGAACCAGCTAAGAAAAATGGAAGTGTCGGTTCGACGCAATAATCGCTGACCATGGAAGCAACGTCCTACAATTCACTGTTGCTCGCGTGGTTTGGTGTTTAACCAATAATCGGCAATGGACGCCTCGGCAATCTCAAGAGAGGTGTCGAGCGTTTTCCATTGCCGAAGTCCAGTGATTCGATTCGCTGTGCCAAGGATCTTCACCCGAACCTGAAACTCCGAGTCCACCCCTTTCGCAATGTGACGCGCAACACCCAATTGAAATCTCGATTGCGGATAGATGGGAGCATCCAAAGTTTTCAGTGACCAAGCGTCGATGGGAACTTTAACCCAGTCAAGATCAGCGTCCGCTTCGTCATTCGGCTTCTCCATCAATGCCACGAGCTCCCGGGGCAACCGGGAAATGACCCCAGTGGACACCTCGACTTGAACGCGGCTACTATGAGGTGCATACAGCGCCCAACTTGGCCAATGGTCCCAAAAGCCAAACCGCTCTGTCATCGGCATGACAACAACCAAAACGATCATCACCAAAGCGATCATCGTTGTGCAAAACCATTCCATCGGTCTCGTGCGCCATCTTTCAAGGTTCGGTGCATTGATTTGTTTTAAATTACTATCGTCCTGCAGAGCAACGCAGGGAACAACAAACAGGTAGTAGGCTTGAACGGCAAACAATGCGTTCCAAATCAAAACGCTAAGCCGATGGCCTAAACCAAGCGGGCCCAGCACAACAATCAATGTTAGATGCAAGCCGATAGCGAAGAATCCAGCCACACGCCGGCCCTTTTTCCATGCCAGACCCATGGCTACCAACAGCTCGATGCAGGGAAAGCCTGCAACCATCGCGATCTGTATCGAGGAAGGAACTGTACGGGCATCCTGTCCAAGAAGCCGAAACAGGACGCCAAGCATCTGTAGCCCGACAGAATGCAGGAACTCGAAATCCAGTTTACCTAACGCCGAATAGAAATAGACACTCACCATCAGCCATCTCATCAAATGGATTCGCCAACGCAACCCGCAGCAAATCCAAAACACGTTGAAGAGCCATAACTGATACGCCCAAGGTTGCAATCGATGCTGATCGAGACAAAAGAAAAGGAGAAGCGAAGAAAGAACAAAAAGGCTTCCGCACGTTTCTATTCGTATCGATCGTCCCAAAGTCAACAAAACAAGGCCCGATAGCAAGCTTGCTAGGCAGATCCAGTCCAACCAAGCGGGCGCTCGACAGAGTATCTCGAACGCGGGCACTTGAGGGAAAACCAACTGCGGAGTCCAAAGTCGCCAAGTTGCAGCGATCAATGCCATAGATCCGATAGCCGTCCATCGCTGCAATCGCCTAACAACGTTGGCTTCGGAAATAGACACGTGAGATCCGTTTGGGGAGTTAGCAAAGATAACCGATGCCCATTGTATCAATTCGTTGAACTCTTGCCCGGTACGCCTTCCATCGAATACACTGCGAAGGATGGACTTCCAGTCCGTCTTTTTTCGGACGGACTGGAACTCCATCCTACGGCGAATCACGGAAACTATTTCAGGACAGTTCCTTAGGCGATTCAATTCCCAAGCGAAAAACCTCACCGAACATTTCTTTGCAAATGACGTCACGACCAAAAAACGAGGCCGCGGTAAATGCGTTGCGCATGTTGCCCACAAAATGGGCGATCATCCTTGTGGCCATGGCCATTGCCTACGTTGTTTTCCAGCCGCGTCTCAATCAATGGTTTGGATGGAATCTGCCGAGCGTAGCCAGTAACGAGGAACCATCAAGCGGGAAAGGCGACGAGACCGAGTCGAAACCACCGGCAAAAACGACCACGAAGCCTAGGGACATTGCAGACGAAAAAGATTCCTATCCACTTTACGGGTTCCTGTCAGACCTAGGGCGTAATCGGTACGAATCGCCCGCCGGGCTAGTCTACGGTACGGGCTCAGAAGAAGGTCACCGACTCAAGCATATAGCCCGTCACCTTGAGGATCAACCGAATCGACCAGGCTCACACGGCGTCTTCAAAGGGGACATGCGGGACTTCTTGGTTGTGATCGATGATGCTTATACGAGAGCAAAAAAGGGGGCCAAGGGAACGACTAAAAAAGAGGATGATGGCTCGGTGGTTTACGAAGTCACTTTCGAAAAACCGATAGGATTCATCGGTGGGGAAACTGGTGGCAAAAAGAAAAAACCAGCCGCCAAAAAGATCCGCTTAGTTGTTAGAGGCAGTAACGTCATCACCGCTTTTCCCTTTTGACTGCTTATCGATGACAGCACCACTAATTTATGTCGAATCGTGTCCAGTCTGTGGAGATGGGTTGTGCCGTATCCGCGTCTGCATAACGGACCAGCGTTTGACGGGCTGCGTCCTGTGCGATGAGTGTGAAGCAGTCTGGACAGACCCATCCATGCAACAACGCGTATCGCGTGCACCAAGCCTAGACGATCCAGCGTGCCCAAGCTGTGGAGATTCGTTATGGAGCAGCAACGCGCACTGGGCCAACATCGGCGAGGTCTGCTTGCTCGGCTGGTATGATCAAGTGCGAGTCGTGGGCTAAGTCGCAATGCGTCGGACACATCCACCGACCCCGTGTCGGATCTCTCCACCGACCCCGTGTCGGATCTCTCCACCGACCCCGTGTCGGTGGAAGCAAGACTGGCAAGCTACAGCTAATTACTGCAAATATGCGGCTTGCCCTCCTCCGACCCTGCGTCGGTGGAGGCGCGATTCACTTGGTTCAGTAGGCCCCAATCTCATCCCCGTGGATGAAACTTCTGATGGATCTTTTTCAATTTACTATTTTCGACGTGAGTATAAATCTGCGTCGTCTGAATGCTGGCGTGACCAAGCATTTCTTGGATCAATCGCAGATCAGCGCCACCGGCCAGCAGATGGGTTGCAAACGAGTGCCTGAGCGTGTGCGGGCTAACCTCGGAGTCGATTCCAGCTCGAAGCGCAAACCGCTTGATCAACTCCCAAATAGCTTCCCGTCGCAATCGCTGGCCTGTTCGCGATAGAATCAACCAGGGCGATACCGCCAATTCGCGGTGGGCAGCCAAGAGCGGTCGAGACTCGGCAAGATACAATTCAATGGCCTCAATCGCGCGCTCCCCGAGAGGCACCATGCGTTGCTTACCCCCCTTACCCTCTGCCAAGCAATAACCGTCCTTTAAGTTGACGTTGGCGAGCAATAGGTTACTGATCTCGGAAACGCGGCAACCGGTCGCGTACATCAGCTCCAAAATGGCGCGATCGCGTATCCAGTGTTGGTCGGCTTGTTGAGGAGCTGCCAGAAAACGATCCACTTGTGCGATGCTCAACACCCTAGGAACCCGCTGCCAAACTTTAGGAGTTGTCATCAATTCCGCCGGATTGTCCGCGATCGCGCTTTCCAATTGCAAAAATTTGTAGAACATGCGGATAGCCACGATATGCCTCGAAATCGATGTGGCGGCCAATTTTTTGTTTTTAAGAAACGCAGCAAATTCGGTTAAATCCGAAATCCCCAAGGTCGTGGGGGAGCGACCATCGAGCCATTCTTTCATATGCTCTAGATCACGACGGTAAGCCTGCACGGTGTTGTCTGCCAAATGACATTCACTCCGAAGGTAGACCGTGTACCGCTCGATCCAGCCGGACATCGTTTCAAATGGTTTTGGCGCTTCGGCGGCCGCTTGTTTGAGTTTCTTTAGCTTGCTAACAGCCATGATTCAAATATCCGCTCGCGAAGGTCGATCTAACGAAATACCATTGTGTGATTCATGCAAGCCAACAGTGCTCGCGATTGTAGTGACTTTTAGGGGAAGTGTGGAATGAAAATACTTGTAGTTGGTGGCGCAGGATACGTTGGGTCGCATTCGGTCAAACTGCTCCGAACCCTGGGGCACACAGTTTGGGTCTACGACAATCTTTCCCGCGGCCATCGTGAAAGCGTCCCAAAAGAGATCCTGATCGAGGGCAATCTGACAGATCGCGCGTTGCTCATGCGGGTCATGCAAGAAAAAGAGATCGACGCGGTTATGCATTTTGCGGCCTATGCATTGGTCGGTGAATCTGTACAGCATCCGGCCATGTACTACCAAAATAACGTGACCGCTACCTTCGAGCTGCTCGAAGCCATGCGAGCCGCTGGGGTTTGGCGTTTTGTATTCTCAAGTACCACCGCCACATACGGCCAGCCGGACAAGATGCCGATCTCCGAGGATACGCCTCAGAATCCAATCAACCCCTACGGTTTCACCAAGCTCGTAGTAGAGCGCGCTCTATCGGACTATGCGCACGCTTACGGCTTCGGAGCCGCTGCCCTCCGTTACTTCAATGCTTCGGGCGCATCCGTAGACGCTTCCATCGGAGAAGACCACGATCCAGAGAGTCACCTTATTCCAATCGTCCTGCAAGTGGCTTTGGGGCAACGCGAAAGTATCTCGGTCTTTGGAAAGGATTACCCAACCCCAGATGGCACTTGCATCCGCGACTACATTCACGTCGAGGACTTAGCAACCGCCCACGTCTCGGCGCTGCTCAAATTAACCCCGAGCAGTGTCCTGCAAATGAACCTGGGCACTGGCGTAGGGCACAGTGTTTTGGAAGTCATCGAAGCCTGTCGCAAGGTTACCGGTCATGCCATACCAATCGTCTATTCCGATCGACGACCAGGCGATCCTGCTTGTCTGGTTGCAGACAGCAGCTTGGCCCAATCAACACTCTCCTGGAAACCTAAGTACATCAATATCGAGAGTATCGTAGAAACGGCATGGCGTTGGCATCAATCCCATCCACAAGGTTACGCAAGCTGAGTCATGCAAGATATCATCATAGAAAAGCCATACCGGTTTGTCCCTCCACATCGTGGGAACTTTCTGCCAAAAGCGATCCTCAAGCTTGGTCTGGTCCCTTGGTATCTCAAGAAATACGAAGGAGTCGTCTCGCATCAATTGCATGGTGTCGACCACTTGCGAGAATCGATGCGAAAGGGACACGGAGTCTTGCTCGCGCCCAATCATTGTCGCTATGCGGACCCGTTGGTCATGGCTTTTTTAGCACACGAAGCCCAGGTGCCAATGTTTGCGATGGCGAGCTGGCATTTGTTTGAGCAGAGTCGATTGCAAAAGTGGGCCTTGAGCACGATGGGCGCCTTCAGCGTATACCGAGAAGGGCTTGATCGACAATCGCTCGACACAGCCATCGATATTTTGACTCATCCCAAACGACCGCTGGTGGTGTTTCCAGAAGGGACCGTTTTTCGTACGAACGATCGACTGCAACCGTTGCTGGATGGAGTCGCATTCATGGCCAGGACAGCTGCCAAGCGACGCGCCAAGGACGGGGGTACCGGCAAAGTCGTTATTCACCCAGTCGCCATCAAGTATGTGTTTCATGGCGATCTTGAGAAAGCAGTCGATCCGACCCTGGATGCATTGGAGAAGCGGCTCACTTGGACGCTGCTCAAGGAGACGACGACCCTAAAACGCATCCATCGCATCACGTTGGCCATGTTGTGTCTCAAGGAGATAGAATATCTGGGTTCCGCCCAACAAGGCAACATCGAGGAACGTCAGCAACGATTGGTCGACCATCTGCTGTGTCCATTGGAGCAAGAGTGGTTGGGCAAAACAGTGGTTGACACCATTATTCCTAGGATCAAATCGTTGCGAATGAAAATCGTACCCGAGTTGACAACAGGGGAGTTGGACGAGCGTGAACGTGAGCGACGTTGGACACAACTTTCTCAAATTTACTTGTCGCAGCAGATTGCTTCGTATCCACCTGACTACATTGTGTCTCCAACCACGGACACTCGCATCTTGGAAACCATAGAGCGACTGGAAGAGGACATCACGGACCGGGCAGGGATACATGGCCCGTTAGAAGTGATCATCGAGGTCGACGAAGCGATCGAGGTACCGACGGATCGAACCCCAAGGGGCGAGGAGGATCCGATAATGAAACGGCTTCGAGAACGCATGCAATGGATGCTCGATCGACTATCGACCCAAGCAAACACTGTCCAATAGCCACATATTTAACTGTTCGATGCCAAATGCCACGCAGGAGGGCGTCAGGGGAGCGGTAACCAACTCGAATTGCGTTTGTGGCTAGGAGCAAGGGTGCAATGCGCAACTGGCCTGAGACGTTTGATTGAGTCTATTTCCGCTATCGGAAAAAGCTCATATCAAATTGGGTGTTAGGGGTGGACGCGGCGAGGCCAAAGACTATCATTACTCCGCGGGATGGAGCAGCCCGGTAGCTCGCGAGGCTCATAACCTCGAGGTCGTCAGTTC
>Ga0105046_10015440_pt1 | contig 11737 bp, 10 predicted proteins | sample MAT03_FD_78385 | JGI IMG/M metagenome (GOLD analysis project Ga0105046, IMG submission 78385) | Freshwater microbial communities from Lake Fryxell liftoff mats and glacier meltwater in Antarctica - MAT-03 (megahit assembly) | ecosystem: Environmental > Aquatic > Freshwater > Ice > Liftoff...
GACGCGGTGCGTCGAGGCGGCGCTGCGCGGGTTCGACGCGGAGCACCTGCCCTACAATCACGCCAAGGCGGCTGCGGCGTTAGCGCGCATCCGCGGGCGGTTCGACGGGGCGTGACCGGGAGCGCCCTGCGCGCCGCTGGGCGGATCGCGGCGGGATTGTGCTTGACGGATCGGGGGGGGTACACCACCTAGCGCGATGACGTCGGGCCCGCAGGATCGCAGCCGGGCCCCCTATCCGGAGACCCGCCGCAATGGACATCAAGACCGCCCCCGCCGCCGCCGACGCGCTCATCCGCGACAGTTCGGACGCCGCGTTCCTCGCGGACGTGATCGACGCTTCGGTCACCGTTCCGGTCATCGTCGATTTCTGGGCGCCGTGGTGCGGGCCGTGCAAGACGCTGACGCCGGCGCTGGAAAAGGCCGTGACCGAGGCCAAGGGCAAGGTCCGGCTGGTCAAGATCGACGTCGACCGCAATCCGGCCGTCGCCGGACAGTTGCGCGTGCAGTCGATCCCCGCCGTGTTCGGCTTCGTGAACGGCCAGCCGGTGGACGGCTTCATGGGCGCGCAGTCGGCGTCGCAGATCAAGGCCTTCATCGACCGGCTGATTGCGCTCGGCGGTCCCGACGCCGGGCTCGAGGAGGCGCTCGCGATGGCCGAGACGATGCTCGTCGAGGGCGCGGTGGCGGACGCGGCCCAGACCTTCGCCGCGATTCTCGCCGAGGACGAGGGCAATGTCGCGGCGATCGGCGGGCTGGCGCGCGCGCACCTGGCGCTGGGGGATTTCGCCCAGGCCCGCGGCATCCTCGCGCTGGCGCCGAAAGGCAAGGAGACCGATCCTCGGATCACGTCCGTCCGCGCGCAGATCGATCTCGCCGAGGCGAGCGCCGACGCCGGCGAGGCGGGCGAGTTGCTTGCGGCGCTGGAGCGCGACCCCGACGATCATCAGGCGCGGTTCGATCTGGCGCTGGCGCTGGTGGCGAAGGGCGACGCGGAGGGCGCGATCGACACGCTGCTAGACCTTTTCCGTCGCGACCGCGAGTGGAACGACGGCGCGGCCAAGACCCAGTTGTTCACGCTGTTCGACAGCCTCGGGCCGAAGAGCGAGGCGGCGGTTAAGGGCCGGCGGCGGCTCAGCTCGATGATCTTCGCCTGAGACCGCGCGTTCCGGGAGCACCGATGGGCAAGAAATTCAGCATCGCCGATCTGCCGGACACCATTCCGGTATTCCCGCTGCCGGGCGCGCTGCTGCTGCCGCGCGCCCGGCTGCCGCTGAACATCTTCGAGCCGCGCTATCTCGCGATGCTCGACGATACGATCAAGACCCAGCATCGGCTGATCGGCATGATCCAGCCGATCGTCATGCCCGAGGGCAAGGCCGGCGGACGTTCGGCGGGCCGGCTGCACCGGATCGGTTGCGCGGGCCGGGTGACGGCGTTTCAGGAGACCGAGGACGGGCGGTATCTGGTCACGCTGAGCGGGGTGAGCCGCTACCGGATGGTCGAGCAGGTCGACGGCTTTGCGCCCTATCGCCGTGCGACGGTTGACTGGACGAGTGTCCAGCGCGATCTCGGCCGGGCTGAGGCGGACGACGCGTTCGACCGCGCGGATTTCCTGCGGGTGCTCGGCCGGTTCTTCGAGACCGCGCAGCTCAGTTCGGACTGGGACAGCCTCAAGGAGGCGGACGTGGAGCTGCTGATCAACTCGCTGTCGATCCTGTGTCCGTTCGATCCCGAAGAGAAGCAGGCGCTGCTCGAGGCGCCGACGCTTTCCAACCGCCGCGAGACGCTGGTGACGCTGATGGAGTTCGCGCTGCGCTCGGGCGGCGACGAGGGGACGATCCAGTGAGCGCGCCGGAGGCCGAGGTCGACGGCGAGCCGGTCGTGCCGATCGACCGGCGGTTGCTGGAGTTGCTCGTCTGCCCCGTCACGCGTGGACCGCTGACTTACGACGCCGTGCGGCGCGAACTGGTCTCGCGGGGGGCGAAGCTGGCGTTTCCGATCCACAACGGCATCCCGGTTATGCTCGTCGACGAGGCGCGGGCGCTGGACTGAGCTGTTCGCAAGGGGTCGGGCGCCTTTGGGTGGGACCTGTGCGACCCACGCCGACGCATCAGTCCCGTAGCGTTATCTTGCCCGTCAACCGGCGCGTCCGCAGATCGCCGGCTATACGACCGGTCTGGTAGGCGCCACTGCCGGTCACGCCCTCGAACTTCCCCGTCCCGCCGACCGCCGTCCACTCGCCCCCAGATCCGCTGCCTCCGGTGTTGTTCCCCAGTATCCAGCTCGACACATAGCTCTCGCCGTCCGCATCCTCGTACTTGATCCTCGTACGTGCAGAACCTGCCGCCGACGACGACGTCGTCGCCCTTGAACTCCGTCATCCCGAAGCAAATGCCGTGCAACCCCCGGAACGGACTCACCGGATCGTCGGTCGCCGGCGCGGTCCATTCGGACGTTCCCGTGACCATGTCATGGCCGCCCGTCATCACCGGATACTCGGTCACGTTCGCGACGCCGGACTGGATGACGGAAACATCGTAGGTTGTCTCGGCGCCCGCCCGCGCCATAAACGCGCCGGCGCGAATGCCGACGCCAATCACAAGATAAACATGCGAGCGGCTTTTGGTCATCAAACCATCGGCTTGCGAAATGACTCCCCCGGATCTTGAGGGTTCGCATCAGATCCGGCCCCACATGTAAATCTGCTGACCGAGTGGCTTCGGGGCCAATGCAAGGTCTCGGGTGTTGTTGCCGTCCGGTCTGTGTTCCGCGGCTGCTGCGCGTTTGCGTGCTCCGCGGGGCGGCGCCGAGCAAGCGCAGGTGGCGTTCGGCGAGCCGGGCGCGAGCCGGCGGCGATCGCGAAGGGCTGCGTAGAAGCGTGCGGGGGCGGGTTGGTCTGGTCAAGGCGCGGCCGGTGCTTCGGGCCCCGGTCGGGTCAGAGAGCGGCGCCGAGGGCGGCAATCAGACGATCGGCGTCCTCGTCGTCGTTGTAGAGATGGGGGGTGACGCGGAGGCTGTCGCCGCGCAGGCTGACGTGGACGCCCGTCGAGGCGAGGCGCTCGGGCAGGCCGGGCGGCGGGCCTTCGGGGAACCGCAGGCCGAGATAGTGGCCCGCACGGAGTGCCGGATCGGTGGCGATGAGGCCGAGCGCCGTTGCGCGGGCGGCGATGGCGCCCGTCCGGGCGCGCAGCGTGGACCCGATTGCGGCGACCTTCCAGGCGAGGAGCAGTTCGAGGGCGGCGCAAACCGCCGGGAGCAGCGCGAAGTTCGGCGCCTCGCCCATGTCGAAGCGCCGGGCGCCTGGCTGATAGGTATGCGCGTCGTCGACCAGCCGGGTGAAGTCCTCGGAGCCTGCGCGGCCGAGCCAGTGCTCCTCCAGCGGGCGGCCGTCGCGTCGGTGCGGGGCGACGTAGAGAAAGCCGGTGGAATAGGGGCCGAGCAGCCATTTGTAACATGCGGTCGTCAGGAAGTCGGGCTGGACCGCCTCCACGTCGATCGGCAAGGCGCCCGCGGACTGGGTGAGGTCGAGGACGAGCGCCGCGCCGACCGAGCGGGCGGCGGCGGAAACGCGGACGAGATCGACCAGCGCGCCGTCGGTCCAGCGGCACTGCGCGCAGGCGACGATCGCCGTTTCGGGACCGATGGCGGCGAGGAAGGCCGCCGTGAGATCGCCGTCGGGGCCGGGCGTCGCGGTGATGACGCGCGCGCCGGTCTCGGACGCGCGGCGACGCCACGCATGGACGTTCGATGGGAACTGGTCGGCGGCGATCACGACGGTCTGGCCGCTCCGGAGCGGCAGGTTGGCTGCGGCGGTGGCGATGCCGTAGCTCGCGGCGGGAACCAGCGCCACGCATTCGGCGTCCGCGCCGATCAGTTCGGCGAAGAGCGTGCGGGCGCGGTGCAAATCCGTGAAGAAATCCGCAGGCCGGATCGTCCAGGGGCGGGCCTTGCGTGCGAGGGCGTCGCGACCGACGGCGATGACCGCGTTCGGCAGCGGCGACATGTAGGCGCAGTTGAAATAGGCGACCTCGCGCGGAAGGTCGAACAACGCGCGCTGGCTCGGGATCATTGACTAGCGGCTCGCCATTCGCGGGGCGCGGCCAATGGGCACGGGTCCGAGAAAGACGCGGCCGTCTGCGAAGTCGAGCGGCGCCTCGAGGGTTTCGCCGTCGCCTGCAAGTCGCGCGAGGAGGCCGAGGCCGCCGCGCATCGTGCCGGCGACGCCGGAGGAGACCGCGCCGGCGCGCTCGGCGAGGTCGATCATCTCGCGCCAGTTGCGCGCCCGCAGGTCGATCCGACCTACGGCATAGCCGTCGGCGCCCGCCGTCAGCGCGCCCTTGCCGCGAAGATCGAGGCTGCCCCATGTCAGTGTCATGTCGCGGATCTCGAGCGCGTCGAGCGCCGGCGGAACGCCTTCGATCGCCGGCCGGTCCCACGGGCCGTCGAAGGTGGCCAGCACGTCGAAGCGGGCGGTTTCGATCACCGGGGACAGCACGCCGGTCGGATCGACGCCGCGGAGCAGGTCATCGGGGAGGCTGAGGGTTTCGGCGGTGAAGGCCATCTCGTGCGCGAACGGGGCCGCCGCGGGACCTTCGGCCTGGCGCGTGGTCAGCATCGCGGACTCGATCCCGATGACGCCGCCGACGGGAAGCGTAAGGCCGAGGCCGACGATCTCGATCGCCGTGCGCCGCAGGGTGAGGCGGGTGTCGGGTTCGACGACGAGCGAGCCGCGCATCGTCTCCGAGCGCACGTCGGTCGCGCCGAAGACGGTGGCGATGGTCTGTGCGTCCGGCCAGATCGCGATCAGGTGGTTGGGCTGATAGGCGAGGGTGAGAAACTGGAACTGGGGCGCGCTCCAGGCCCAGCCGGCGTCCGGGTTGGCGAGTTCGAGCCCGCGCACCGTTGTGTCGACGCGGTACGGAAAGCCCTCGACGTCGATGGCGGACGCCTCTGCGACCCAGCCCGAAGCGCGGCGTTCGTCGAGCCAGGCGGTGATGGCGGCTTCCTTGGCGGAGGCTACGGCGAACCACCAGCCGGTCCAGCCGAGGGCTCCGAGCGCGACGATTGCCAATATCACGCGCATGGACTAACCCCTCGCCGATCGGGGCGCGTTTAGCGCAAGCCCGGGGTCGGGAACAGGGAAATGTCGGGCGAGACCTGGGTGTTCGGATACGGCTCGCTGATCTGGAAGCCGGGGTTCGACTTCGCCGAGCGGCGGCTGGCGGTGTTGCCGGGGTATCGGCGGTCGTTCTGCATGGCCTCGATGCGGTATCGCGGCACGCCCGAGGCGCCGGGGCTGGTGCTCGCGCTGGACAGGGAGCCGGGCGCCCAGTGCGTGGGGGTTGCGTATCGCATCGCGACCGAGGCTAGCGCGGGGACGGTGGCGTATCTGCGCGAGCGCGAGTTAATCGCCTACGCGTACAACGAGGAGCGCTTGCCGGTGGCGCTCGGCGACGGCGAGGTCGTCGAGGCGATATGCTACGTGATGAACCGGGAGCATCCGCAGTATCGGGGCGGGCTGAGCCTCGAGGCCCAGGCGGAGGTCATCGCGCGGGCGGCGGGGCCGATGGGGCCGAACGTCGAGTATCTGATGAACACCGTCGCGGGGCTGGCGGCGCTGGGGCTCGACGATCCGGACTTGAGCATGCTGGCCGATCTGGTGCAGCAGCGCAGCGCGGCGCAAACCGGGGGAAAATGAAAGGGGACCACCGGGATATACCCGTCTCAGCCAATTAGACCGTAGGTTTTCGGAGATATGAGCCGCTGGCGGCCTGAGGCAGCCTTGAGCGCGACCTTCGTCGATCGGAGACCAGCATGCGCCGGACGCGACTGATGCTCAAGGTGCACGGCGTCGGCGAACGCCGCCGTCTCGTCGGGGCCCAGGGCGTTCAGCCGCCGCTCGTAGGCTGCGATATGCGAGGCCTGTCGATTGACGGGTCGAGCAATCGCGAAAACTCCGCTCCACCGTTGCCCCAATTGTCTGGAGCGCGTGTTTCCGCGGGAGCGGGGGCCGGGGGCGGCCTGCAACGCTCCCGGCGCGGCCAGACCGGCGCCGCGTCAGAAGGCGTCCCAATCCTGGTCCGAGGCGAGCGCCGTATTGCCCGCGGACAGGCGCGGAACCGGCGCGGCGGCGACGCGGCGTTCGGGGTGCGTCGCGAAGGCGGCGGATTCGGGGGACACGGGCCGCAGGGCGCGGATGGGCTCCCGGCGGGCCTGGGTCGCGGGCGGCTCGATGCGGATCGGCCGGCTCAGCTCGAAGCGCTGGACCATCTGTTCGAGCCGGCCGAGTTCGTTCGCGGCCTCCAGAAGCTGCGAGTTCGTGCGGTCGACCAGGGCCGCGTTCTGGGAGGTCGTGTCTTCGAGTTGCGAGACGGCGGTCGAGATTTCGGAGACTGCGTTGGCCTGTTCGCCGCAGGCCGAGGAGATCTCGCGCATGTCGGTGGCGTTCTCGCGGATCAGCGTGAGGATGCGTCCGAGCTGGGCGCCCGCGTCGGCCACGAGCACCGAGCCCTGGCGCACCTGACCGCCGCTCTGGGCCACGAGGCCCTTGATCTCGCTGGAGGCCGAGACGACGCGTTCGGCGAGGTTGCGCACTTCGGAGGCGACGACGGCGAAGCCGCGGCCGGCCTCGCCGGCGCGCGCCGCTTCGATCGAGGCGTTGAGCGCGAGCAGGCGGGTCTGGAAGGCGATGGAATCGATCAGGGTGACGATGCCCGAGATTTCCTCGGACGCGGCCTGAATGCGCTGCACGGCGGCGTCGGCTTCGTCCATGGCGGTGCGGACGGATTCGATCGAGGTCGAGACGGTGTTGGCGCGTTCGGTGCCGCTCGCGGCCTTGCGGGCGTTCTCGCAGGTGGTGACGGAGATTTCCTCCATGGCGGCGGAGGTCTGCTCGACCGCTGCGGCCCCTGTATTCGTGCGGTCGGCGAGGTCGGAGGCCCCGGACTGGATGGCCGCCTGGCTGTTCTTGAGGTTGGCCGAGGCGTCGATGATGCCGGCGATGACGTCCTCGAGGCTGTCGGCGAGCGTGTTCGCGCCTTCCTTGAGCACGCCGAATGCGCCGCCGTATTCGCCGCGCACGCGGACGCGCAGGTCGGCGCGGGCAAGGGCGGACAGAACCTCGCCTGTTTCCTTGAGGCCGCGGTCGACCGTGCCCATGAGGTCGTTCAGCCCGGTGGCGAGGCCGTTCAGGACAGGATCGGGGAAGTTCGCGTCAACGCGCCGCGAGAAATCGCCGTTGACGGCGGAGGTGACCACGGCCCCGAAGGAGCGTTCGAGCTGGTTCATCAGCACGGGGCGTTCGGACATCCGGTCGACCGCCTCGTTGATCTTGGCGGCGGCCTGGAGGAAGGCGCCCTTCAGGCCTTCGGGCCGGATCTTGCGGTTGAAGTTGTTCTCGGCGGCGGCGGCCATCGTCAGGGCGCTTTCGCGGACGAAGGCGTCGTTGACGTCGATCATGGCGTTGACGCCGTTCGCGAGCCGCGCGAGGTCGCCGCGGAGGCCGGCGATCACGATGCGGGCCTCGAAGTCGCCGTTGCGGATCGCTCCGGTCGTCGCGATGACCGCGGCCGTCACGCGGCCGCTGGTGGCAAGGGAGGCGTAGGCGATGAGCGAGAGGATGATCTGCGCCGCGGCGGAGGCCCATCCGACCGCAGCGGGCGCAAGCCCTGCGAGGCTGACCGCGCCGCCCAGCGTGGCGACGATCAGCAGCGGCAGGATTACGCCGAGGCTAAAGCGAGAGAACATACTCGTCATAATCCATGCCTTTTTCGTTGAGGATTTTCTGAAGAAGCGCCCAGGATGCGACCAGGCCTTCCTTGCGGTTGGCGGCCCGGGCCTCTTCGGCCAGAAGCGTCACATAGAGTTCCTTGATCCTGGCAAGCGCCTTGGGATCCGGTTTGCGGCGGTTGGAATGGTAGCCCACCACCTGGCCGCTGGCGTCGCGGCTGGGCGTGACATGGGCGAGCACCCAGTAGTAGTCGCCACCCTTGGTGCGGTTCACAACATAGGCGAAGATCTCGCGGCCCGCTTCGATCCGGGACCACAGGAGCTTGAAGACGGCGCGCGGCATGGCGTCGTTGCGAACGAGGGAATGCTGCTTGCCGATCACCTCGGCGAGCCTGAAGTCGGCGATGGAGAGGAAAATCTCGTTGGCGTAGGTGAGGTTGCCCTTGAGATCGGTCTTGCTGACAATGATGTCGTCGGGGTTCATCACCCGTTCGTTTCCCTGGATGCTCAGCATGGGTCACTCCACAAATGCGCGGGGCCGGTCGGGGCGGCCTGCGGCAGGGGTTGGTCCGGGCGTGGCGCGCCGCGCTCGTTCGAGCCGATTGCGCGCCCGGCCGTCATTCGGCGGCGCGGGCCGGGGCGTACGCCTCGGCCTGCCGGGGATCAAAGAACGCGATCAGCTCGGCAAGGGCCTGGGACTGGTCGCGCAGGGTCTGTGCGCGCATCGCGCCGCGTTCGGCGAGATGGGCGGTCATCTGCGTGGCGTCGTCGATCTCGGTCAGCGTCGATGTGAGTTCGCCCACTCCGGTCGACTGTTCCCGCGTCGCGTTCGAGATGTCCTGCATCGCCGGCGCGATGGCGACAAAAGACGCGAGGATGTCGAAGAGAGCGGCGCCGGTCGCGTCGACCACCGCGGCGCCCTTCTCGACATTGGACTGGCTTGCCGCGATCAGCCGGCGGATGTCCTTGGCGGCTTCGGCAGCGCGTTGCGCGAGGGTGCGCACTTCGGAGGCGACAACGGCGAAGCCCTTGCCCGCGTCCCCCGCACGCGCCGCCTCGACGGCCGCGTTGAGGGCGAGCAGGTTCGTCTGGAAGGCGAAGCCGTCGATGGCGTTGACGATTTCGGTAATTTCGTTCGTGCCGGACTGGATGTCCTTCATTGCGGCTACGGCGCGGCCGATCAGATCGCGGCTGGCGTCCGCCTGGCCGCGTGCGTCCCCGACCGCGTCGGCGGAGGAGGCGGCGTTGTCGGCGTTGGTCCTTATGGTGGTGGACAGCTCGACCATTGTCGCGCTGGTCTGCTGGAGCGCCGTCGCCTGAGCGACGGCGCGCTCGGAGAGCGCGTCGCTGTCGCGGCTGATTTCCTCGACGGTCTCCGAGATGCGTGCATGGGTTTCCTGGAGCTGGGCCACCAGCGACGTTAGCCCGTCGAGCGTGGTGTTCAGCGCGCAGGCGAAACCGTCAAACCTTCCAGTGTAGGTCGCGGGCATCGCCTGGGAAAGGTCGCCGCGGGCGAGCGCCTTGAGGGCGCGTTCGCCGTCGTCGAGGAAGCGCGAGATCACGTCGCAGATCGCGTTGACCCCGTCGGCGAGGCCCTGGAGGGTCTCGTCGTCGAACCGCTGATCGACCCTGCGCGCGAAATCGCCATTGCGCGCGGCCCCGACCACCGAGCCGACGCCCTGACGCAAGGCGTGAAGCATCGACTCGCGCGCCGCGACGGCGGCGGCCTCCATCTCGGTCATGCGCGCCCGCTGGGCCTCCGCTTCGGCCAGCGCTGCGCGCAGGCGCTCGATGTTGCGCGCCATGGTTCCGATTTCGTCGCCGCGGCCCTGACCGGGGGCCTGGGTGTCGAAGCGGCCGGCGGCGAGCGCCTTCAGGCTCGCGTCGAGGCGCCCGATGGGCGCGGAGACGAGTCGAGAGATCACGAGGTAGGCGATCACGGAGAAGAGGGCGGCGAGGCCGGCGCCGGTCAGCGCGAGCCGGACCGCCGTCGCGCGGGCGCCGGCGAGGACGCGTTCGTCGGACCAGCTCACGATCAGCCCGCCGACGATCGCGTCCTCGGGGCCGAATCGCACCGGCGCGGCGGTGACGCCGTCGAGGCGGACGTCGTCCCCGGACGAAGCCACGCGGGTCATCGCCTCGGCGAGCGTCGCGGCATCCGGCGCGCCATGCAGCGCGCGGGAGGCTATGGGCCTTCCGGTCGGATCGACGACGGCCATCCAGGCGATGTCGGTTTCCTGTCCGGCGATGAAGTCGGTCAGCGCCGGGTCGATGTTTTCGGTCTTGGCGAAGCGCACGGCGCCGCCGAGCGTTCTGGACAGAAGGTTCGTGGCGCGCGCGCCGGTTTCGGCGAACGCCGCCTGCGTCGCCCGGACCTGGCCCGCGAAGACGATGGCCGCGACGACGCCGATGGCCATGGTCAGTGCGAAACCGACGAAAAGCGCGAGCCGCTGGCCGAGGCCGAATCCGCTTCGGCGTTGGGTGACGGTGCTCGGGGTCATTGGGTTCCTTCGTCGCGCGGGCGGTCGAGAGACCGGATTACTGAAGCAGGCTGACGTCGATCCCGAAGGTCACGGCGCCGATGGCCGCGCCCGTGGCCGGATCGACAACCGGCATCGAGACCTGGCTCTGGTAGATCTGGGTGCTTTCGTCGAGCTCGACCTCGGCGATGTGCAGGGCCGTGGCGGACACGCCGTAGGTGTCCTGCCACTTGGGCTCGTCGCCCTGCCAGTAGTCCGAAGTGACCTCGCTCTGGGCGACGTTCAGGCCGCGGTTGTCCATCACGAAGACTTCGGTGACGAGGCCGGCGGAGGCCTCCTGGCGCTGGCGCAGCCAGACCGAGGCCGGGCTGGCCAAGGTCGCGTCGATCATCGGCGCGGGGGCGGCGCCGACTTCCGCGCGCCACGCGGCGTCGACCCCGTCGATCTCGGCCTGGGTCAGCGACGCGTTCGCGGTGTTCTGGGCCTGGACGGCCACGACGATCACCGGATCGGCGACCCAGGCCGCGAGTTCGCCGTGGGCGAGTTCGGTCAGGGGGGCCTCGAATTCGTCGGCGAAGAGGGGCGTTGAGACGGAAGCGGCGAGCGCCGCGAGAAACAAGATTCGGGAATGCATCCTTGCGGCTCCATTTGCTCAAGGTTTGCGTCCGGGGGGCGTGGCCTTCGGGACGGGACGCCGATCGGTCCGGCGCGGTGGGTCACGTTTGGCCGATAACCATTAAGAATGTCCTTAGCGAAGTTCTGCTCCTGTTCTCACCGGGGTTTGCGGCGCAGAGCCCGCAGCCCGTATCCGGGTCCACGATCCTCGTAGACGATCACAACCCGACCAATCGCCTTCAGCTGTCAGGCAACGCCCACCTTTACGAGCCAAGGCGACACACAGTCTTACGAGGGTGTCGCACAACGGTAGCGGCCCCGGGGCGCGCGCTGACCGCCCAGAGTCAGCGCGCGCCCCGGGGCCGCGGGCCGTCTGGGTTGATCAGCCCTTGAGAGCTTCTTCGAGGTCGCGCAGGCGATAGCTGCGTCCCCTGATGTTGAGGACACGGGCGCGGTGCAGCAGGCGATCGAGAATGGCGGTGGCCAGTACCTCGTCCCCGGCCAGGCTCGGTCCAGTCGCGGATGCTCTTGTTTGTGGTGATCAGTCGGATCCTGATGCCCCCCGACGCGCGAAGTTTCCACATCGCGCAGCGCGTCGGGGGCATCAGGCCGGAGGCGCCACGGTTGGTTCCAGACACCAGATCCCTTGCAATCTCGGCCCGCCAGATCTTCTGGCGGCGCGTCGGCCTCTCGGCGCGGGCGGTTTTCCGTGCGACGTCGGCCTGACCTTGCCTTCTTTCCAGCCGCGCCTGAGCTTCTCGGATGTCATGGAGCAGGACGACCGGGTCGAGCGTCTCGAACTGCGCCGCAAGCGCGTCCTTTGTCGCCTGGGAAACGGCGGGATGGGCCTGCACGCGCTGGAACGGCGTCAGAGGGCTGAGAACGGCGCCGCAATAGTCGGCCACGGAGGCGCC
>Ga0105046_10015441_pt1 | contig 11736 bp, 1 predicted proteins | sample MAT03_FD_78385 | JGI IMG/M metagenome (GOLD analysis project Ga0105046, IMG submission 78385) | Freshwater microbial communities from Lake Fryxell liftoff mats and glacier meltwater in Antarctica - MAT-03 (megahit assembly) | ecosystem: Environmental > Aquatic > Freshwater > Ice > Liftoff...
GGTATTGGTGAAGCCGTTCAACGCGCCGCCAGCCCCAAACTGCGAAGGCGGTATATAGACGAAGTAGTTGCCCTGTGGCAGATTGTCGAATAGATAGTAGCCGAGACTGTCGGTGACTTCATCAACAACCGGATTGCCATAAACATCCACAGCGACCACATCGGTTGCTGGATTAAAACCAGGAACACCATCATCAACGCGCAGTTGAACCGTCACACCCGCGATACCATTTTCACCCGCGCTGATGAGGCCATCTCTATCGGTATCGAACCAGACGCGGTTACCAATGCTCATCGGACGATACACGCCGAAGTCAACCGTCATGTTGCCATTGGCATCGACGCCGTTTGCGCCATAACCTTTAAGGCTGATGGGTGTATCGTCATCAGGATTTGGGGGTATGCCAAGCGTGGCGGGTTCCTGACCAACCGCAAGGTTAATCGTGCCGCTGCGAATGCCCGTGATCGTATTGGGTGTGTCAATGCCGTTATCGTTGTTATTCGTGTTGAGCGTGCCATCGGTGGTGCTGCCATAACCATCCAGCACAGCACCCGCGTTGAAGTTGTTCGCTGCCAATTCAACGATGTAGTTGCCAGGGGCAAGATTGTCAAACAGGTAATGCCCGTTGGCATCTGTCGTATCAGTGGCGATCACGTCACCTGGTGCCCCCAGTGCACCAAGGTCATCGGGGATGCCATCGGCGTTCACATCGCGGTACAGGTTGACAGTCACACTGGACACTGGCAGCTCACCCGCATCACGGTCACCATCGCGATTTGTATCGAACCACACCAGATTGCCGAGGCTCAGTGTATCGCTCGTCACGAACCCAAAATCGATGGTGAGATTGCTGTTGGGATTTGTCTCGCCATTTGTCCCATGCCCGCCTGGCCCAAGATCGGTATCGTTGGTGGGAGAGGTGTTGAGCGTCAGGGTGATCACATTGCTGCGGATGCCCTCCACCACCGGGGTATTGCGCCCGTTGTCATTGCGATCCTGATTGCTTGATGTGTCTTCACCCATCGAGCTGTTGTAGTTCAATAATGGGCCGCCAGCCAGGAAGTTGGCTTGATCGACAATGACGATGTAGCGCCCACTGCCAAGCCCACTGAACAGGTAGTAGCCGTTGGCATCTGTCGTTGTGGTGGCGATGAACGGTGCATCAGGAGCATCATTCCCGTCAGTATCGCGATAGAGACGCACAATCGCGTTTGGCACACCGCTTTCGCCTGTATCCTGCGTGCTGTTCGCGTTCGTATCGAACCACAGACGGTTGCCGAGGCTCATCGGACGATACAGACCAAAGTCGATGGTCAGTTCGCTGTTAACAGGGGTGATAGCCGCGTTCCCGTCTCCAGTTGGACCATCCACCGGATTGCCGCTTGGTGTTTCTCCCGTCGGTTCGCCGCCGAGTTCCAGCAGAACTGTCTGACTGAGCAAGCCAAAGGTCGGATTGATGAGGTCAATGCCGTTATCGTTGTTGTCTGTCTCATCATCAACAGCAAGCGGATTGGGCGCGACACTCGTGCTGCTAATCAAGCCATTGAGTGGACCCGCACTAAAGTTGCTGTTGACCAACCCAACCACATAACTGCCGGGTTGCAGATTCTCGAACAGATAGTAACCATTCGCGTCGGTGACTTCGTCAGGCACAACGGGTGTTGCATTGTCAGGGATACCATCAGGAGTATTGCCTGGTCCCCCTGTCACATCACGGTAGAGGCGCACTGTTACACCAGGGATACCGGGGAGGACTGTGCCGCCTGTGATAAAGTCATCGGTGGTGCCCGTCGTATCGATCAGGGCGTTGTTATTGCCGTCAAACCAGACGCGATTGCCCAGGCTCATGCCCACGCCTCTAAAGCCGAAGTCAATCGTCAGATTGCTGTTGTTATCCGTTTCACCGAAGCGCCCGCGCCGATTGGGACCATCGCCTGCTGGGTTTGTGCTCAGATCCGTTTCCAGGATTGGCTGTGCATTGGCGGGAGGAACGCTGATTGCCAGTGTAATCGCGCCGCTGGAAATGCCATCCACTGCCAGATTCGAGCCAATCACATCAAGCCCATTGTCATTGCTATCAGCAGCGATCCCGTTGACGTTATCCTGTGTGCTGAAACGTCCCTCAAGTGCGCCACCCGGCGCAAAGTTGCTCGCAGGGATATGGACATAGTAGTCATCCCCTGGAACAAGATTGTCAAACAGGTAGTAGCCTGTTGCATCGGTGGTATCCGTTCCAATCAGCTCACCAGGGCTAAAGATGCCGTTGTTATCGGTATCGCGGTAAAGCTCCATGACCACGTTAGCAATGCCTGCTTCGGTGGCAAAGGTGATGAGACCATCGGGATTCGAGTCAAACCAGACGCGGTTACCGATGCTCATGGGCTTATAGAAGCCGAAGTCAATCGTGAGATCGCTGTTGCTATCCAATTCGCCGTTGTTACCCCGGAAGGTCGGGGCGAGATCAGCAGCATTACCGCTGAGATCCGCTTCATTGATCGGCTCATCATTTTTCGAGAGCGTAATGAGCGAGCTGACAATGCCGCCCACATCAGGTGTGGGATCATCAATGCCGTTGTCGTTATTGTCCGTCTGATTGTCGGCAGGGATCGGATTGGGTGCGACACTCGTGCTGCTGTACCAGTCAAACAGCACATCATCAGGATTGCCCGCTGAGATGGCGCGGAAGTTGAGCTGATCGATCCAGACAAAGTAATTTCCGGCGGGCAGATTCTCAAACAGATAGTAGCCGTTGGCATCCGTCGTATCGGTTAGAAATGGTAATGGGCCTGCTCCATCGGGATCATAAGGCAGGTCTGAGCCAAGATCGAATATGCCGTTGGTATTCGTATCGCGATACAGCGTGAGGCGCACACCCGGAATGCCTGGGGCGATGCCTGCAACTTCGGTCCAATCATCGGTGGGATCAATGACACCATTGTTATTGGTATCGGCCCACACGCGGTTGCCGATGCTGAACACGGGCGAATTGAAACCGAGATCAATCGTGAGATTGCTGTTGTCGTCGGATTCGTTGTTGCGCCCGCGTGAGTTTGGACCGTCACCGGCTGTAGGACTGTTGCCCGCTGTCGATGCTGTGTCCGTGCTGAGGTCCGTTTCGCCTGCCGTCTCGGTATCACGCGCCAGCACAACTGCGCCGCTGCTCACACCGTTGACTTCAGGGAAGTTTTCGTAGACGCCGTTGTCATCACGATCAAGCGGGCCACCGCCGACACCTGCTGTCTCGGTTCCGATGGGGGTGCTGTTGTCGTAGCTTTGCAGCGGGCCAACGCCTATAAAATTGCTGGCCGGAGTGTGAATGAAGTAGTTCCCTGGCAGCAGGCCGTCAAACAGGTAGTAGCCTGTCGCATCGGTGATATCCGAGGTGATGAGCGTATCGGTGGCGATGTTCAATCCTGGCGTGCCATCCGTGTCGCGATAGAGCTGCACGAGCACACCCGCGATGCCCAGTTCACCCACATCTTGTATCCCGTTGTCGCGGATGCCACCAACGCCCGCACCGTCATCCAGAAAGACACGGTTGCCCAGGCTCATCGATTTGAAGAAACCAAAGTCAATTGTGAGATCGCTGTTGGCATCTGTCTCGCCAAAGCGCCCGCGTCCCAATGGACCATCGCCGCCTGTCGGATTGAAGCCGCCTAGTGTGCTGGTGTCTCCACTGACACTTTCACCCGTAGGCCCACCCAGCACAGTTGCCCGCAGGTCAATCGTGGCCGTGAGGATGCCTGTCGTGGCGGGGGCGGACTGATTGATGCCGTTGTCCTGGCTGTCAAGATTGTTGGCGGCATTATTCACCGTCGGGATGCTGCTGCCGTATTCTTCCAGCGGTTGGCCGACACCAAAATTGGCCGCGTCGACGCCCACGATGTAACCCTGGGGCGGCAGATTGTCGAACAGGTAGTAACCGTCTGCATCTGTCTCGTCAGTGCGAACAGCGGCCCCATCCGGCATACCGTCACTATTAGCATCCAGATACAGGCTGACCGTGACACCCGGAATACCCGCTTCTGTGCCATTGATCGCGCCGTTGTTATCGTCATCAAACCAGACGCGGTTGCCGATGCTGCGCGGCGGACGGGCAAAACCGAAGTCCACCGTGAGATTGCTGAAGGCATCCAATTCGCCGTTCGCACCACGATCAGGATCGAGCTGAATGGTGGGGTCGATTTCATTATTTGGCCCAACCCCATTGACAGGCTCATCGCCTGTCGCCACATTGGTATAACTTAACTCAATGGACGGGCTGCGCACGCCAAAGACTGGATCGGGGACTTCAGGCGTGGCGGTCTGGCCTGTGCCATCGTCGGTGTTATCAACGTTGTTATCGGTAGGGGCCGCCGTGTTGAAGCTGCTGTAGAACCCGTTCAACGGGCCAGCCGCGTTAAAGTTGCTCGCCTCAACGCCGACAATGTAATTCCCGCGTGGCAGACCATCGAACAGATAGTAGCCCGTTGCATTGGTGGTGGTGGTGCGCGTTGTGTCTTCACCAGCATCGATGACATTATTGGCATTGACATCGCGGTACAGACGCAAAGTCACCCCTGGCACCCCCAGCGGAACACCCAGATCATCCGCTGTGAGATCAATCACGGCGTTATTGCGTGCGGCGATGTTGGCCGGATTGTTGCTGTCATCCAACCACACGCGGTTGCCCAGACTCATCGGGATGTAGAAGCCGAAATCGATGCTGAGATCGCTGTCCTGATTGCGTTCGCCATGTGTCCCGCGTCCGCCCACGCCATCCGCCGGATCATTGACCGGAGTCTCTGTGGTGAGTTCACCACCCGCCGCCAGATTGATCATGCTGGAGATGATACCCACACCTGCAACAGGTGTATCGCGACCATTGTCATTGTTATCGATCTGGTTGTCTGCCGCGATGGGATTGGGCGCGGTGCTGCGGCTGCTAATCATGTTAACCAGCGGCCCGATTCCACTAAAGTTCGCCGCTGTAATCGCGACAATATAGTTACCCGGGGGCAGATTCGAGAAGAGATAGAAGCCAGTGGCATCGGTCGTATCGCGCAGGCCGGTGTCTTCAAGCGGATCGACAACACCATTGGCATTGAGATCCCGATACAGCGCCACTTCGACCCCTGTGATGGGGGTTTCCCCGGCATCGAACAGGGCATTGTTGCGCAGCGCCTGATTGGTGGGATGATCGTCCAACCAGACCTGATTGCCAATACTCAGGGGTGGACGGACGAAGCCGAAATCAATTGTGAGATCGCTGTCGCTGTCTGTCTCGCCAAAACGCCCGCGATTGGCCTGAACCTGCGGGTTAGGATCGATTTCGCCCGCAGGCTCGCTCAGATAAAGCAGCTCAATACGCTGGCTGAGAATACCATTCGCGCCGGGATTGGCATCATCGATACCGTTATCATTGCTGTCGGTCCCGTCAACGGGATTTGGCAACGCGGCCACATCAAAACTACTGAGCAACCCATTCAGCGGCTGCCCCCCGCCAAATTCGCTGGAGGGAATGCGAACAAAGTAATTGCCCGGCATCAGGCCATCGAAGAGATAATAGCCCGTCGCATTGGTCGTGGTGGTTCCAATGAGCAGATCGCCTGCATCAAATGCCCCGACGGTTCCCATTACGGGATTGTCGTAATAGAGCTGGACATCCACATTGGCAATGCCAGGATTCTCAATGGAGGGCGTTGCCGGATTGCCATCATCAAAGCCAACATCGATCATGCTGTTGTTGCGTCTTCCGCCCGGAAGCCACTCGTTAGGATCATAGCTGTCATCGAACCACACGCGGTTGCCGATGCTCATCGGCGGAATAAAACCAAAGTCAACCGCCACATTGCTGTTATCGTCGTCTTCGCCATAGCGCCCGATGGAACCAGGGCCATCCCATTCTGTGGGATTGATGCCTAGATTCGGGGTGCCAGGATTCGCGTCGGGGTCAGGCTGGAGACTTAAGTCTGTTTCGCCTGTGACCTCTGCGATATTACGCACAAAGACAATCGCGCCACTGCGCACACCGCTGATTTCAGGACGACGGTTTGCGGGCTCGATACCATTATCATCCAGATCGGTGGGGGGTGTGCCCGTGCTGCCTGCTGCACCGACGGCTTCTGTCCCATTAAAGGTGCTGCTGTGCCAGCCTCCCAACGGATCGCCGACACCAAACTCTGAAGCGGGAATGATGACGAAGTACGTTCCGGCATCGAGATTATCAAACAGATAGTAGCCGTTGAGATCAGCGCCGGGACGTCCTGCACCCGCTGTACCAGCGTCAGTGGTATCGGTCCGGATGAGTTCAGCGGCATCGGGCACACCATTGTTATTGCCATCGCGGTAAAGCTGAACAAGGACACCATTGACACCGACTTCATCCGTGTCTTGCAGGCCGTTGTTGCGCTCTGTGGCACTAAAGCCGCCCGCGCCAATGCGACCATCATCATAGAAGATACGGTTGCCGATGCTGAACTGAATATCAGTCCCGCCGAAGAAGCCGAAATCAATCGTCAGGTCGCTGTTCGGATCACGCTCACCATTGAGGCCGCGCCGCCGTCCTGCCGCGCCATCGCGAGCATTATTCGAGAGATCGATTTCAGCAGCGGGTTCCGTCGTTGGCTGTAACGTGAAGTTGCGGCTAAAAACTTCTGTTCCCAGCGTGACAGGATCAACACCGTTATCGTTGCTATCGCCATTGGTCGATGGTGGATTGGTGAAGGCGACAGCGGCAGGCGTGCCTGTGCTGCTGCGGAGATTTTCAAGCGGGCCACCTGCATTAAAGTTGCTGGCCGGAATGCCGATGATGTAGAGATTATTATTCGCTGTCACCGAATCATAAGGGATATTGCTGAAGAGATAATAGCCCTCAGTATCGGTCGTAGTCGTGGCAATGGCAGGCCCGTCGGCAGCTCCATCGTTATTGGCATCACGATAGAGATTGACAACGACATTGAAAACGCCGGGGGTGCTGTCATCCGGTGCGTTAATCGTGCCGCTGTTATCCGAGTCGCGCCAGACGCGATTGCCGACGCTCATGCGCTCAGGGATGGTAATGCCCACTTTGCGCGGCTCAGAGGCCAGCAGATCACGCTGGGTAGACGAAAGATCGAGATACGAGCCGACGTGTGAGAACGAATTCCACGCGATTTCCAGGGACTGCGCATCATCACTATTCAGAGAGCCCAGCGGCGGGGTATCCGCCGGAATAAACATGGGTACACCAAAGCGCAGGCCATCCGTGAAGACAGACGTTTGCGGAAATAATTGACCATTGTTCATGCGAATGCGGAATGAGCGGGCGCTGGCACTCCAGGTGGTTGTCCAGGTGTTGTTACAACCACCTGGGGCAAGCGTCCCTGTCGCCAGATTGAAGACCTCAGGACGGCACGGATTGTTCGAATTATTGTATTCAATCGTGAAACTTGCCGCTGACAATCCGGCTGGGCCGCTGAGGAATGTGACAGCTCCGCGCATGGTTGGCTGAAATTCCGAGGCACGTGGGACGTTCGCGAGGGAGCCGCCTGAACCGCGATCATTGAAGTAGGGCAGGATGTCATATAAGACATACTGCGTCATCGGGATGTTGCCATCGTTGAAGGAGCGGAGGTTATATTCAAAATCATCCAGCGTGGTGCTGCTTGGGGGTGGTGCAAACTGCCCATTACTGAGCGCCCCTTCGGGGAAGGCCTGTGAAATACAGGGGAACCGTGTGAAGGGATTGCTGCCACCACCCGTTAAACCGACTGTGCCCCCAACAGGGCATGTCCCAATGGGTAGGAAGGTCGCTGCATCTACAACCTGGGCATTCTCAGCCTCAGTGCTGCGAATCCATTTTTCACCACGCAAAGCTGCCGAGCGTTCAACGGTATATTGATCAAGGTTCACGCAGCGAAGTTCGGTTGTGCTGGCATCCATATCCAGATTGCTGGTGTCGGCTTCGCTAGTGCCCACTTCGCAGATGATATCGACTGAGTCGGTCACGACAATAAGATCGTTGGTGTAGGCTCCGGGCGCTTGCCCGCGCGGGATGAGCCCATAAAACTCAACCGTCAGCACCTGGCTGCCAATGGCCTGCTGTGGCACCGTAATCGAGGGGGTGGGCAGGTTCCATTCCCATGTGAGGTTCGAGCCTGCCTGGGTAAAGGTTGGCTGTTGGGCAGCGGGCAGATCTGTGCCATTGAGCCGCGCCGTACCATTGCGCACGAAAGTCAAACCAGCTGGAAGCACATCGCGGATCGTGGGATTGATGAGCGGGGCCGAGGCACGCTCTGTGAGTTCAACCGTGATGGTGTAAAGCATGGTATCGCCGGGCAGGATGCTGGCATCGGGGACAAAGGTGTTGATATTGGGATCATCCAGATCATCCCACGGTTCACCTGGCGTCTCATTTTTATATGTCCGCAGCGTCGCAACATTACCCTGAATGGTGATCTGTTCGATATTGCAGGGCCCTGTCACAGGAGTGCCGCTGCTGTCGCGGCGCGTGACCTGTAAGCAGTTGTCGTAAGTCGAGCCTGCAAGAGCAACCGGCAGAGGCGCGCCGGAGGGCGCATCGGCTGTGGCAGGGATCTGGCGCGGAATGAAGCGAATTTGTGGTAAGTCTGTGAAGGACCAGTCAAACGGCAGGCCATTATTAAACGTGCCAACGGGCTCTTCATAAGTGAAGCGCCAGCGCACATTGGTGATATTGGTCACTGGCGCTGCATAAAGAGCATCCGTGTTGTAACTGATTGGTTGGCCCGGAAAGGCTGTCCATGTACTGGCATTATTGGTTGAATATTCAATGGTGGCCTGGACATTGCTGAAGGCCGCATTCCAGGTGCCCGTCGTGACAGCGGTCACTTGCAGTTGGGGCGGCATGTTGTCAATCAGCACGATTTCGTTCGAGGGATAATTCGTGCCATTGGTGTTGAGGTCCAGAACGAAACGGCCTGTCCCGTTAATCCCAACGGGATCGCCTGTATCGTCCTTGCTGTAATTCGGGACTTCACTGATGACGGCAATGGGATGGATAATGGGATCGCTGGCAATACCCACAGGGCCGACAATACCGCCTGAGCTATCGGTATACTCTCCATCAGCGCTGGCCGTATTGGTGATGCTATCCCCCACGTTAAAAGGCGGGCTGTTATAACGCACGGTGACGTAACGTGTCAGACAGTTGGGCGGGTAGACGGGACCAGTCGCTGTCGGCCATGTCACGGTCCCACCGGTTTCTGTGCCGCCATTGCTGGCTGACACGAAAACAGCCCCGGCGGGGAGGGTATCTGTGATCACGACATTCCGGAGTGCCACATTGCCCTCATTGGTAATAGGGCACAGGTCAATCCGATAGGTTACATTCGTGTTGACGGTGGGGTTAATCGAGGGGCTGTAGAGCGATTTTGTCATCCCCCAATTTTCTGACACCAGGCCGATGGTGATGGGCGGCGCACTGGAAGGTGCTGCGGTCTGTATTCCCGTTGGCCCAGGCGGATCAATCGTCCCATTCACTGTATTGGTGATCGTACCCGGTAGCGTGCGGAAGTCGTAATCAACCTGGGTGGCAATGACAGCATCAAACTGTGTGCCATCTAAGAAGTTATTGTCTACTTTGCGGATGGTAACGGTGCGTGTGCCGGGATTGTAGGTAATCGTGAACCCGGCGGGTACCGATGACTGCGGAGGAGGCAGGTAGATCAAACCAGTGGGGAGAACATCTGTAATCTCCAATTCACCGCAGGGCCCAAACAGACTGCTGCACTCAAAGCCAATGCGGTAACGGATAATATCGCCAACCAGAGCATTGGTGACATTATTTTCCGTCGTCTTATCCAGAATTAATGAGGGCACCTGGGCAAACACGCTTGAGACGGACAAAGACAGTAGAATAATGAGAAAAGACGGAATAGATAAGCGTCTCACAAATTGCTGTAGGGTCTTTGTATTAGGAAACATTGATTGCACATAATTGCGCATGTTGTGCCTTTGCCCCCTCATCATTGAGGTGATAAACAACCATAAACTTTTGATAGTACATTTCGATCTTGAGGCAGTCAGCGTGTTTGTGCTGATTGAAATAAACGCGTGACAGGCGCAGGGCGAATCTTTGCGCACTTTGGATATGCATGGTTTATCTGAGACGTTCAATATCTTGCTGCGATAACATGTTGTGTCTGTGTTGATTTGACCGCTTAAGGAGTTCGAGGCTCACATCGGTCACTGGGATAAACACGAGACACATTAATTTTTGCGGTCTAGTTGATGAGGTTTATAGAAGGTCTGTAATGATGGGCCATCCACATATCTCATTAATTATTTGGCGCAAAAACATATTTCCTGTATAGCTCACACAAGATAGTATGAGTTTAGCATGTATTCGGATGAGAAAGCGTTGTTTTTTTTCCAGTCAAACATTACAAAATATTACATTAATTTCGCCAATTAGTCAAATATTTATGTAACTCTGTCTTGCTCTATACTCAAAATGGGGATAAAGTGCGGTTTCAGCCCTTTGAAAAGGCGCAATTTATGACCTTTTAGAGTATATAAGGAAATTGTAACATAGCATTGCTAAATATTAAACTTGCGGAGCCTCATTTACTTTTAAGATTTCTCATCACTTCTAGACAAATCATTAACAAAACAAGCGACGCATTGAGGTGCGTCGCTTGTACAGAACGTTTTATGAGATTGGCACGGTTGTGTGTTATGCCCTGATGAAACGCACCCGATTGCCCCAGGGATCGCGCGTCACAAAGGATGTCTCCTGCGCGTCCATCACGGGATAGGCTGCTTTTGTCAGGCGCTCAGACACGGCACTGAGCGTCTCCTGTCCCGGAATGACGATGGTGAATTCACGGAGACCGACGCAGTCAGCGGGGGGAGAGGGTGCATCCTGGCTTTGCCAGATGTTCATGCCGAGATGATGATGATAGCCGCCCGCCGAGACGAACAGCGCCCCTGGATAGTCGGTGATCACATCAAAGCCGACAATATCGACATAGAAGGCCTTGCCCTGGGCTAGATCACTGGCCCGCAGATGCATATGGCCGATGACTGTTCCCTCTGGCATGCCTGCATAGGGTGTATTGGGATCAGGGACCGAGGCAATGACGCCGTCTGCATCCAGAGCAATGGTATCCATCTTGACCATCGCTCCGTCCCACTGCCATTCAGTGCGTGGACGATCACGATAGACTTCCAGGCCGTTGCCATCGGGATCATTGAGGTAAATGGCCTCACTCACGAGATGATCGGAGGAACCGAGGCGCGAAATCGTCGATTGATTCCTGATCACGTTGATGAGGAAGCGCCCTAAATCAGGTCGTGAGGGCAGCAGGATCGCCATATGAAACAGGCCCGTGCTGAATGTGGGCTGGCGGCGGGCGTTGGGGATTTCGATCAGGTGGAGCAGGGGTGTTTCGCCCACGCCTAACACGGCTGATTTTGGATTGGCGTCTGTTGCCGGGGTGAGCACTTTGAGACCGATGATGCGCGAGTAAAACGCAATGGAGCGCTCAAGATTCGAGATAGCCAGCGTCACGGTTCCAAGATGAGTTGTGGCGGGCAGTGTCGACTTGGTCTGAGTTTTTTCGTTCATCGAATCGGCGCGGGATACCCCTGCCTTTAGGCAGGGGGAGGGAGTGCGCCTTGTCCTTTCTGGTAGGTGTAATTACGATGGTTTCCCCGAAGGGAGGGAACGATTTAAGTGACCTACGGCTCATTCCCACAGCCACACCCGTTTCCGGGGTAAAGTTCACCTCGACA
>Ga0105046_10015443_pt1 | contig 11735 bp, 12 predicted proteins | sample MAT03_FD_78385 | JGI IMG/M metagenome (GOLD analysis project Ga0105046, IMG submission 78385) | Freshwater microbial communities from Lake Fryxell liftoff mats and glacier meltwater in Antarctica - MAT-03 (megahit assembly) | ecosystem: Environmental > Aquatic > Freshwater > Ice > Liftoff...
AGACCTGACGTTCGCGAAGGCGCTGCGCGCCATCCTGCGCCAGGACCCCGACGTCATCATGATCGGCGAGATCCGTGACTTCGAGACCGCGCAGATCGCCATCCAGGCCAGCCTGACCGGCCACCTGGTGCTGGCGACGGTACACACCAACGACAGCGTCAGCAGCGTGACGCGGCTGATCGACATGGGGGTCGAGCCCTTCCTGCTCAGTTCCAGCCTGCTGGGTGTGCTGGCGCAGCGCCTGGTGCGCAAGCTGTGCCCGCACTGCAAGCGCCAGGACGAGCACGGCCTCTGGCACCCGGTGGGCTGCGCACATTGCAGCCACACCGGCTACAAGGGCCGCACCGGCGTCTACGAACTGATGGTCGCCGACGCGCAGGTGCAGACGCTGGTGCACAACCGCGCGCCCGAATCGGACCTGGTGATCGCCGCCCAGGCAGCGGGTCTGCGCAGCATGCGTGCGGACGGTGAACGCCTGGTGCGCGACGGCATCACCAGCCCCGAAGAAGTCGTGCGCGTGACGCGCGACTGACTGAATATGTGCCCTCAGGCTTGTCGCTTTGCTCCTTCGCCACCCCCCAAGGGGGCTGGCCTGCCTTGGGGCAGCCTGGCGCCGGACCGCTGAACCATGCCGGCCTATCGTTTCGAAGCCATTGACGCCGCCGGCAAGGCCAGCACCGGCCTGCTGGAAGCCGACAACGCGCGCGCGGCACGGTCGATGCTGCGCGCGCGCGACCTGGTGCCGCTGTCGGTGGCAACCGTCACCGCCGCAACCACCGACGGCAGCGCGCCGCGCTTCACACGGCGCGTGTTCTCGTCCACCGGGCTGGGGGTGTGGACGCGGCAACTGGCCGGACTGGTGGGGTCGGGCCTGCCACTGGAGCGCGCCCTGACGGCGCTGGCCGACGAGGCCGAGGACAGCCGCCAGCGTGAACTGGTGGCGCACCTGAAGAGCGAGGTCAACGCCGGCAGCCCCTTCGCGCGGGCACTGGCCACGGCACCACGCGAGTTCGATGAGGTCTACCGCGCCGTGGTGGCGGCGGGCGAGACCAGCGGCGCTCTCGGCGCCGTGCTGGAACGTCTGGCCGACGACCTGGAGCAACGCCAGGCACTGCGCGCCAAGCTCACCGGCGCCATGCTCTACCCGGCCATCGTGGCGGGCATCGCCGTCATCATCGTCATCGTTTTGATGACCTATGTGGTGCCGCAGATCGCCGGTGTCTTCACCAGTTCCAAGCGCGCGCTGCCGATGTTGACGGTGGTGATGCTGGGCGTGAGCGGCTTCGTGCGCAGCTGGGGCTGGCTGGTGGCGCTGGCGCTGGGCGCCAGCGGCACGCTGCTGGTGCTGGCACGGCGCAACCCGGCCTTCCGTCAACGCAGCGACGCCTTCTACCTGCGCCTGCCCTTCATCGGCCGTCTGGCCCGCGGCTACAACGCAGCGCGTTTCGGCGGCACCCTGGCCATGCTGGCCAGTGCCGGCGTGCCTATCCTGAAGGCGCTGCAGGCGGCGGCCGAGACCCTGGGCAACCGCGCCATGCGCGCCGACGCCATGGACGCGCTGGTGCAGGTGCGTGAAGGGGCGCCGCTGGCCAGCGCGCTGGCCAGCAAGAAGCGTTTTCCGGGTCTGCTGGCGATGTTTGCGCGCCTGGGCGAGCAGACCGGCACCTTGCCGCTGATGCTGCAGCGCGCGTCCAACCAGTTGTCGGCCGAGGTGCAGCGCCGCGCGATCGCCGCCGCCACGATCCTGGAGCCGCTGCTGATCGTCGGCATGGGCCTGATCGTGATCGTCATCATGCTGGCGGTGCTGCTGCCGATCATGCAGCTGAACACCTGGGTGAAATAGAGGGGCAGGGCGGCAGGCAGGGTGGCAGGTCTGGCGACAGGACGGCAGGACTGCAGGACTGCAGGACGGCAGGACGGTAGACCGGTCCAGCGTCAGCCCGTGACGACCGAATCTCGGACGCGTATGACGGCGACCGGCGCCCGCCTCAGATGCTGCCCACCGACACGATCGGCCCGGTCGGCGCACCGGTGGGTGAACCGCCGGTGGGCTCGACGCTGACCGCGAAGGCCGCCACGTCCTGCAGCAGCTGGGCGCGCAGCACGGTGGTGGTGCCCGCCGCCTGCACCAGGCCCAGCGATCGCGGCGCGCCCTGCGGCGGCACGGCCCACAGTTGCAGCGCGCGCTGCGGCTGCAGCGCCAGATCGCCCAACGGGCGCAGCACCAGGGCGCGGCCGTCGGCGCTGACGCTGGCCACAAACGATGCCTGCACCCCCAGCGCCACCTGCGCCGCCTCGGCCACTGCCGGATTGGCCTGCAGCACGATCACTATCGGCGGCTGCGGTGCGGGCAGCGGCTGCGGGATCACCACCAGCGCCAGCACGGCGGCCGTCGCCATGAAGCTGAGGGTGCGCCAGAGCGCCAGGCCCTGCCACAAGCTGCTGCGCTGCGGAGCGGTCTGCGCTGCCGTTTGCGTTGATGTTTGCGTCGATGTTGGCACTGATGTCTGTGGCGAAAACAGCCGCTGCTCGATGCGCTGCCAAACGCGCGGCGGCGGCTCGACGCCGGGTTGGCTGGCTGCCAGCACCACCAGGCGCTCTTCCCAGCGCTTGACGGCGCGCCGCAGCATGGGGTGGGCGGGCAGCAGGGTTTCGAAACGCCGGCGGGCAGGCCCGCGCAGCGTGCCCAGCACGTATTCAGACGCCAGTCGGTCGGCGCGTTCGGGGCGGCTGTAGTCCATTGCTCAGGCCCCCCCTCGCACCAGACCGGCGCGAGTCAGGCAGTCCTTCACCGCCATCAGCGCGCGGCGCACCCAGCTCTTCACCGTGCCCAGCGGCAGCGACAGGTGCTCGGCCGTCTCGGCATGCGACAGGCCACGGTAATAGGCCAGGGCCAGACACTGCTGCTGTTCACGGCTGAGTTGCTGCAGGCACTGCGTCAGCGCCTGCGCCTCGGCGGCCTTTTCCAGTTGCTGCAGCGGGCCCGCGCCGGGGTCGGCAATGCCGGCCACCACGCTCTCGCTGCCGCCTTCGCCTTCGTCGCCGTCCAGATCCATGCTGATGGTGGTCGGCTCGGCCTTGCGCCGTCGCAGGCTGTCGATGGCGCGGTTGCGCGCCACGCTGGTAAGCCAGGTCAACGGCTGGCTGCGTTCGCCGTCAAAGCTCTGCGCCGCTCGCCAGACGTTGACGAACACCTCTTGCAGCACGTCTTCGGCCAGTTCGCGGTCCACCGTGATGCGCAGGATGACGCCGAAAAGGTAAGCACGCGTGTCGTCGTACAGCGCCGCGAAAGCCTTGCGGTCACCCAGTGCGACACGGGACAGCAGGCCCTCCAGTCGGCGGCTGCGTTCGGTCCAGGCGGGATCGGAGACGGTCATTGACATGGATGCTAAGGGGTGTGGGTGGGCGGTGACCGGGTTTGACCCGTGTGCGTCGATGCGGACAGCAGACCCCATGGGCCCGCGCCAAACTGCATCTGGTCAGATGTACGCTGGCGCCGTGACAGCGGATGCTTGCAGCGGCGTGAGCGGCGGCCCGAATGCCGACAGCGGTCTCGAAGCTGCCCCCCTGAATGAGTGGGTCGTCCAGGCCGCCGGCTGCATCCGTTGACGGCGACGCGCGTACCGGAAGGGGTCCAGACCGATGCGGCCCCGCGGCTGCGGCGGGTGGGCAACCCCCCATTCATCACAGGAGTCCGTCTTGAAAACCTTCGCCCTCTCCCCTGTCTCCAAGGTCATCAGCGTTGTTGCCGTGCTCGCTGCCGCGGCAACCATGCCCGCCCAGGCCGTCGGCCTGGTGGGCCTGACCACCGCCAACCAACTCGCCCGCTTCGACTCTGCCAGCCCGGGCATGGCCACGATGGTGGGCATCACCGGCCTGGACGCCGGCGACCACTTTGTCGGCATCGACCTGCGGCCCAGCAACAACACGATTTACGGCATCACGGCGTCCAGCCGGGTCTACACCGTCGACGAACTGACGGGTGCGGCCAGCTTTGTCGCCACGCTGTCGGCGCCGGTGGTCGATACCTCGCTGGGCTATGGCATCGACTTCAACCCCGTGGCCGACTTCAACGGCGGCTCGTCGCTGCGCCTGGTCAGCTCGGCCGGCGCCAACTTCGCCATCAATGTCGGCAGCGGTGTGGTGGGCAACATGGCCAACACCATCGCGCTGGGCTTCACGGCGGTGGCCTACAGCAACTCCAACCCGATGGGCACCATGGCGCCGCCGTCCACGGCGCTGTACTACATCGACAGCATCAATGACACCCTGTCCATGGCCCCCTCCGCCTTCAACATGCCGACGATCGTCACCATCGGCTCGCTGGGCGTCGACGTGCTGCGCGCCAATGGCTTCGAGCTGACCTCGGGCAACATGGGCTTTGCGACGCTGAACGTCGACGACGCCCTGCTGACGACCGGCTTGTACGGCATCAACCTGATGACGGGCCAGGCGACGCTGATGGGCCAGTTCAACGGCACCCTGACGGGTCTTACCGTGTCGGCCGTGCCCGAGCCCGGCAGCTGGGCGCTGATGGGCCTGGGCCTGGCAGGTCTGCTGCTGGCGCGCCGTCGCCTGACACAGCAAGACGCGGTCTGAGCGACCCGGCCTGGGCCGGCCGCGGCACCGGGCGTGAGCCGGTGCAAGGCGGTGCGAGCCGGTGCGAGGCGGTGCAAGGCGCGGCGACAATGCGGGGCGTGCAGCAATGCACGCCCTTTTTTCGTTCACTTTCATCCGGCGCCACCCCGCCAGACCATCGCCATGGCCCACCTCATCGTCCACGGCGGCACGCCACTTGTCGGCCGCATCGTCCCGAGCGCGAACAAGAACGCCGTGTTGCCCATCCTGTGCGCAACCCTGCTGACGCGCGAGCCGGTGCGTCTGATCGGCATCCCCGAGATCACCGACGTGCGCAAGATCCTGGATATCTTCCGCCTGCTGGGCAGCCATGTCGCGGTGGACTACGCCACCGGCATCCTGGACGTGCACCACGAGCACACGCGCTTCGACCCGGCCGAACACCACCTGCCCGAGGAGATGCGCAGCTCCATCATGCTGGTGCCGCCGCTGCTGGCGCGCTTCGGCGCCGCGCGCATCGAAAACGACGTGCAGGGCTGCACCCTGGGCGTGCGCGAGATCGACCCGCACGTCGAGGTGATGGAACGCTTCGGCGCCAGTGTCGAACGGCGGCGCGAGGCACTGGTGATGCGCATCGCCGATGGCCTGAAAGCCAACCACCACTGGCTGGACTACGCCAGCGTCACCACGACCGAAAACTTCGTGCTCTGCGCCGCGCTGGCCCATGGCACCAGCACGCTGACCAATGCCGCCAGCGAACCCCATGTGCAGGAGTTCTGCCAGTTCATGGGCCTGCTGGGCGCGCAGATCGAAGGTCTGGGCACGAGCCGGCTGACGGTGCATGGCGTGAAGACGCTGGGCGGTGGCACCTTCACCTTTGCCGAGGACTTCCACGAGGCCGTGACCTTTCTGGCCCTGGGCGCCATCACCGGCGGCGACATCGTGGTGAAGAACAGCGCGCCCGAGCAATTTCCATTGATCGACCGCACCTTCGCGAAATTCGGGGTGCAGATCGTGCACGAGGACGGCTGGAGCCGCAGCATCGTCGACGGCCCCTTGCGCGTGAAGGAGCCCTTCACCAAGAACATCCTGCAGAAGGTCGAGGCGGCGCCCTGGCCCTACCTGCCGGTGGACCTGCTGCCCATCTTCGTCGCGCTGGGCGTCAAGGCCGAAGGCAGCGCGATGTTCTGGAACAAGGTCTATGAAGGGGCGATGGGCTGGACCAGCGAACTCAGCAAGTTCGGTGGCCATGCCTTCCAGAGCGATCCGCACCGCATCATCACCTTCGGCGGCAAGCCGCTGCAGGCCGCCGAGGTCGAGAGCCCGTACATCATCCGCGTCGCCATCGCGCTGCTGATGCTGGCCTGCTCGATCCCGGGGCGCAGCGTGATCAAGAACGCGACGCCGGTGCGGCGCGCGCACCCGCACTTTGCCGAGAACATCCGCCGCCTCGGCGCGCAGATCGAGTGGGTCGAAGGGGACTGAACCCGGGATGGCGAAGAAGGACAGACACGTCAGCGAAACGCCCGCCACCGCCTGGCTGAAGGCGCGCGGCGTGGCCTACAGCGAGCACCCCTACGACTATGTCGAACGCGGCGGCACGGCCGAGAGCGCGAAGCAGCTGGGCGTGTCTGAACACAGCGTCGTCAAGACCCTGGTGATGCAGGACGACAAGGCCGAGCCGCTGCTGGTGCTGATGCACGGCGACCGACAGGTCAGCACCAAGAACCTGGCGCGCGAGATCGGCGTGAAGGCGGTCGAGCCCTGCAAGCCCGAGGTGGCGCAGCGCCACAGCGGCTATCTGCTGGGCGGCACCTCGCCCTTCGGCACGAAGAAGGCACTGCGCGTGTTTGTCGAGGCCACCGTGCTGGAGCTGCCGAAGATCCACATCAACGGCGGGCGCCGCGGCTACCTGGTGGGCCTGGCGCCTGCCGCGCTAACCCAGATGCTGGGGGCCTTGCCGGTGCGCTGCGCCGTTCCGATGCAGCCCCCACCGTACACTGCGTGAGCCATGGAAATGCTGCCCGTCGCTGCCGCACTGCTGGCGGCTTACCTGATCGGTTCGCTGTCCTTCGCCGTCCTCATCAGCCGCGGCATGGGGCTGGCCGACCCGCGCAGCTACGGCAGCAAGAACCCGGGTGCCACCAATGTGCTGCGCTCCGGCAGCAAGCCGGCGGCGGTGCTGACCCTGGCGCTGGATGCGCTGAAGGGTTATGTGCCGGTGCTGCTGGTTCTGATCTACGGCCCGCGCTTCGGGCTGGGCGAGACGACGGCGGCCTTCGCCGGCCTGGCGGCCTTCATCGGCCACCTGTACCCGGTCTTCTTCCGCTTCCAGGGCGGCAAGGGCGTGGCCACCGCCATCGGCGTGCTGATGGCCGTCAACCCAGTGCTGGGCCTGGCGACGGTGCTGAGCTTTGCCGTCATCCTGGCCTTCTCGCGCCATGTCTCGCTGGCGGCGATGGTGGCGGCGGTGTTCGCGCCTTTCTACCAGTTGCTGATCTGGGGCGTCGAGCCGTCGCTGCTGGCCCTGGTGGTGATGGCGGTGCTGCTGGTCTGGCGGCACGAGGCCAACATCCAGCGCCTGCTGGCCGGCATCGAACCGCGCCTGGGCGCCAAACCCGCTGCCTTGCCCTCCACCCAGTCCGAGCGCCGCGCCGCATCCAAACACCGAAAGGGACACCACTGATGGTTCAGCGATTCGACGTCGGCCCGCGCCTGTCCGAGATGGCCGTGCACAACGGCGTGTGTTATCTCGCCGGCCAGGTGCCCGAGGACGGCAGCCAGGACATTGCGGGGCAGACCACGCAGGTGCTGGCCGCCATCGACGCGCTGCTGGCGCGTGCCGGCAGCAGCAAGCGCAAATTGCTGCGGGTGGAGATTTTCCTCAAGGACCTGGCCGACTTCTCCGGCATGAACACCGTCTGGGAAGCCTGGCTGCCGCCCGGCGACGCGCCGCCGCGCGCCACCGTGCAGGCGCACCTGGCGCGGCCGGAATGGCGCGTCGAGATGGTCGTGACGGCGGCGCTGTGAGGCTCAACGGGGGCCAGAGCAGCGGCGGCATCGGCAGTGGCGATGGCAGTGGCAGTGGCAGTGGCAGTGGCAATGGCAATGGCAATGGCAGTGGCATGACAGGCGGCCGACGGCGATGAGGCCCTCGAAGTCGGCGCTGGCCGGGCTGGTGGCACTGGTGCTGGGCGTCAGCGCCGCCAGCCAGTGGTGGGCCGGCCGGCACCAGCAGTCGGTGGCTGAAGAGGTCGCGGCATTGGCCGCACCAGGCGACATCCACATGATCTCCAGCCAGACCTGCGGCAGTTGCATCCTCGCGCGGCGCTGGTTCACCGAGCATGGCGTGGCCTACAGCGAATGCGTCATCGAGCAGGACGCCGTCTGCCGCGCCGACTTCGAGGCCCGTCGCGCGCCGGGCACGCCCCTGTTGGTGGTGCGTGGGCAGCCGCAGCTGGGCTTCAGCCCCGAGCGCCTGCGCGACACGCTGAAGCTGGGCGGCTGACCGGGCGGCTGACCGGGCGGCAGACAAGGCGCCCCGCGCGGCCTACAGACCCAGACCCAGACCCAGCCCCAGCCTACAGTCCCAGCCGCGCCGGGTCGCCGCGGCCCGCACGCAGGATGACCGGCTCGTCGCCGCTGAGGTCGATCACGGTCGTCGGCTGCAAGGGGCAGGCGCCGGCATCGACCACCGCCTGCACCAGCTTCTGCAAGCGCGCGCGGATCTCGCCGGCGTCGTTCAGCGCCTCGGTCTCGCCGGGCGGGATCAGCGTCGTCGCCAGCAGCGGCTGGCCGAACAGCGCCAGCAATTCCTGCGTCACCTGGTGGTCGGGCACACGCAGGCCGATGGTGCGGCGGCTGGGGTGGCTGAGGCGGCGCGGCACTTCCTTGGTCGCTTCCAGGATGAAGGTGTAGGGCCCCGGCGTGCCCAGCTTCAGCATGCGGTACTGGCGGTTGTCGACGCGGGCGTAGCTCGACAGCTCGCTCAGGTCGCGGCACAGCAGCGTCAGGTGGTGCTTGTCGTCGACCCCGCGGATGCGGCGCAGGCGCTCGGCCGCGTCCTTGTCGTCGAGACGACAGACCAGGGCGTAGCTGCTGTCGGTGGGCACCGCGGCGATGCCGACTTCGTGCAGGATCTGCGCCGCCTGCTTCAGCAGCCGCGGCTGCGGGTTCTGCGGATGGACCTCGAACAATTGGGACATGCTGCGATTGTCGCGGGCCCGTGAGTCCGCCGCTGCGGTCGAACCGCGGCCCCGGCGAGGCGTCGGACCGGGCAACCGCCCCGGTCCTGACCGAAACCCACGGAGATGACCGGCATGCAAGCCCGGGCTTTCACGCTGGCGCCGGCGCCAGGGCGCAGCACACTTGCCACTGCCCCAGACGCCAACCCGGCGCCAGAACCACGGAAACCCGACCCATGACCCATCGCCACGATCCCCGCCGCCGCCAACTCATCGCCGCCTCTGCGCTGGCGGGCCTGGGCGCCGCGCCCGCATGGGCGCAGACGCCGCCCTGGCCCACGGCCAGGCCGATCCGCATGATCGTCAACTTCCCGGCCGGCGGGTCGCCCGACCTGGTGGCGCGTTCGGTGTCCACGGTCGTGGCCCAGGCGCTGGGCCAGCAGATCGTGGTCGACAACCGGGGTGGCGCCGGCGGCATCATCGGCTCGGACGCCGCGGCCAAGAGCACTCCCGACGGCTACACCTTCCTTTGCAGTTCAGGCAGTGGCGCATCCATCGTGCCGTATGTGACCGCGAAGATGCCCTTCGACCATGAGAAGGACCTGATCCCGGTGGCGGCAGGTGTGCGGCTGCAGTTGTTCCTGGTCGTCCGCGCCGACGCGCCCTACAAGACCTACACCGAGTTCATTGCCTATGCCAAGCGCAACCCCGGCAAGATGAGCTACGGCACGCCGGGCAACGGCACCAGCCCGCACATCGCCGGCGAGATGCTGAAGGCCGAAGCCGGCATCTTCACCGTGCACATCCCCTACCGCGGCTCGGGCGCGGCGCTGCAGGACCTGCTGGGCGGCAATCTCGACTACCTGATGGACCCGGGCATCTCGTTCCCGCATGTGCGCTCGGGCCGGCTGCGGTTGCTGGCCGTGACCGCGCCGAAGCGGCTGGAGACCTTTCCCGACGCACCGACGCTGGAAGAACTGGGGCTGAAAGGCTTCGACGCCGGCACCACGCACGGCTTCTGGGCCCCGGCGGGCACGCCGCCGGCGATCGTCGAACGCATGAACCGCGAGATCAACCGCGCCCTGGTGCAGCCTGCCGTGGTCGACGCCATCAAGGGCATCGGCGCCGAGGCCACGCCGATGAGCGCACAGGCCTTCGGCGCGCTGATCAAGGCCGACGCGCAGCGCTTCAGCAAGATCATCAAGGACCGCAGGATCGTGCAAGACTGATGCCGGCCCCAGGGCCCCAGGGCCCCAGGGCCCCAGGGCCCAGTGCCTCGCATCGCAAGGGGCCGAAACGCAGCAGACGAATCAAGGGTTGCACGCATCGCAGTGCATCGCCTGGGCATGGACCATGCCATCTCGTCGCGGTTGCGATGCACGGTGGCCGCAGGCGGCGCAGCCGAAGACCTCGGCCGCGATCACTTGCGTGGGCAGGCGGCACAGTTCGCATGGCAAGCCGCGGGTGACCTCGACCCGACCCCAGCCGGGCGCACAGCACACCGGGCACTGCGCTGCCAGACGCTGGGCCAACTGCATAGACAAGCGGGCCAGCGTGTCCATCCGCGTCGGATTGAGATGCGCACGCATGTCGGTTTCGATCAGCGCGCAGCGGTCGGCAGAGGCGGCGGCCGCCGCAGCGATGGCACGATCGAGATCGCCACGCTCAACAATGCCCTTGGCCAGTGCTGCGGCCGGATTGCCCGCGTTCGGTCGCACGACAAGCGCGTGTTGCGGGAATCCGACCTGGGCCAGAAAGCTGTCGATCGGAGTGCCCGTCGCCGCGACCAGGTGGGCAAAGTTGGTCTGCTCCGCCAGCATGGTTTCGTGGACCACCAAATCCCGATCCGCGTCCACGAACACCAGCAGTTCGATGCCCGCGGGCAGGAATGGAATCTGAGGATGCGGCCCGAAGCTGCCCTCGCTGGCGATGGCCAGCCGCAGCCCTGTCGCCTCGATGCCCAGCCTGGCCTTCGCCACCGCGGTCTCGAGCATGGGGCCCCGCCGCGGCGTCTCGCCTGAAAAGGTCCCCAGCGCGTCGGTGTCCAGGCCGACCGTTGCGACGACGTTCAGCCCGATGAGCTGCCCGAACGCAGGGGCCACCGCACGTTGCTTGCCGTGCATCGTGGCCAGCACGGCGCTGCGGCCGGTGTAGGGGTGCGGCCCTTCAGGCATCAAGCACCTGCCCGACAGCTGGCGCAGCCCGGTCTCAAGCCACCGCCACCGGGATCTTGCCGATGCGCGCCTGCCACTCCTTCGGCCCCGTCTGGTGCACGCTGGTGCCGTCGGCGCTGACGGCCACGGTCACGGGCATGTCGGTGACGTCGAATTCGTAGATCGCCTCCATGCCCAGATCCGCAAAACCGACCACCTTCGCCGCCTTGATCGCCTTGGCCACCAGGTAGGCGGCGCCGCCCACGGCCATCAGGTAGGCGCTGTGGTGCTTCTTGATCGCCTCGATGCCGGTGGGGCCGCGTTCGGCCTTGCCGATCATGGCGATCAGCCCCGTTTGCGACAGCATCATCTCGGTGAACTTGTCCATGCGCGTGGCCGTGGTCGGGCCGGCCGGGCCCATCACCTCGTCGCGCACGGGGTCCACCGGGCCGACGTAATAGATGACGCGGTTGCTGAAGTCCACCGGCAGCGTCTGCCCTGCGGCCAGCATGTCCTGGATGCGCTTGTGGGCGGCGTCGCGGCCGGTCAGCATCTTGCCGTTCAGCAGCAGGGTCTGGCCCGGCTGCCATGCCGCCACCTGCTCGCGCGTCAGCGTGTTCAGGTCCACCCGCGTGCTCTTGTTGCTGTCGGGCTGCCAATGCACGTCGGGCCACAGGTCCAGGCTGGGCGCGTCCAAATAGGCCGGGCCGCTGCCGTCCATCGTCACGTGGGCGTGACGGGTGGCGGCGCAGTTCGGGATCATCGCCACCGGCTTGCCCGCGGCATGGGTGGGCCAGTGCGCGATCTTGATGTCCAGCAC
>Ga0105046_10015444_pt1 | contig 11735 bp, 11 predicted proteins | sample MAT03_FD_78385 | JGI IMG/M metagenome (GOLD analysis project Ga0105046, IMG submission 78385) | Freshwater microbial communities from Lake Fryxell liftoff mats and glacier meltwater in Antarctica - MAT-03 (megahit assembly) | ecosystem: Environmental > Aquatic > Freshwater > Ice > Liftoff...
AGTAATTGACATTCATTCGCATTTGCGCAATTATCAACGCACTTGCGAATCATTCTCAATTAAAAGTATGTATGTTTGTGTTTGCCACGCTGTAACCGAAGCCGATGTGCGCCGCGCTGCTGCTGCAGGCGTGCACACTGTTGCCCAGTTGACGATGACCACCGGCGTTGGTTCGGGCTGTGGCTCCTGCCTTGATTTTGCGAAATCAACCCTGGACGACGCGCGTCGGGTGCAAGCATTCCAGTTGCCGATGTTCGCGCAAGCCGCTTAAGTTCGAAGCTGCAACCGCCGCGCGCTCTCAGCAGCGGCCCCAGCGGACACGAATCTCTCTTATTTCGGTCCGGCGCGCGGCGATCCTGATCGCTACCCTTATGCCGTCAACATGAGCAGCGAGACCCGCAATGAAAGGCGATAAAGGCGTTATTCAGCACTTCAATAAGATTCTTTACAACGAACTCACCGCCATCAACCAGTATTTTTTGCATGCGCGCATGTTCAAAAACTGGGGCTTTAAGCAGCTTGCCGATCATGAGTACCACGAGTCGATCGATGAGATGAAGCACGCCGATAAATTGATCGAGCGCATCTTATTTCTCGAAGGCCTGCCCAATTTGCAGAACCTAGGCAAGCTGCGCATTGGTGAGACGCCGCATGAGGTGATCAGATGCGACTTGCTGCTCGAAGAAGATGCGATCCCCGACCTGCGCGCGGCCATCATTCACTGCGAATCGGTGCACGACTACGTCAGCCGCGACCTGCTGAAAAACATTTTGGATTCCGAGGAAGAACACGTCGATTGGCTTGAAACGCAGCTCGGCTTGATCGAACAGCTTGGGATTGCGCTGTATTTGCAAAGCAAGGTTTAGCCTAGCGAGACAAGCAGCGCAGCGCATCAATCTTAACTAAGGCACCACTAGCCCGAGTGCTATCTTCGCGCCCATGAACGCTGCCCTGCTTGCCCTCGCCCTCGCCAGTCCATCGGCCGCTGCTGGACCTAGTCCAGCGGCGCTGGTCTACATTTCCAACGTGGGCCCGGCACGCGTGGAGACGCTTAAAGCAAACGCTGACTGGTGGATTGAGCTCGGAGACACGCTGCTCGTCGCCGATAGCGCAGCGCGGTTGAATTTGTTGGCTCAATCCAGCCGCGTGCTGCGACGTTTTGATCTGCTCGATCCGGCACAGTTGGCGCTGCAATCGCGCGGCTGTGGGCAGGATGATTCAGCGCTACACCGCGCCCTTGAGCCGATCGCGATGGCCGGGCGATTTGCGCTGGTGCAGGCACCGAAGCCATTTGTACGCTATCCAACCGCGCAATCGGGCGATTATTTTCGCGTGCAGGTCAACGTTTCTTACGCGCGCGAGTTGGCAAATGTAGCGCCAAGTGAAAATGTCCAACGCGCACCCGACCCACTGGTCAGCGCCGTGGTCGAGCGAGTTTCAGCGTCACGCTGGTTTGCGGCGCTGGGTACCCTGGCGAGCTTTAACCGCTCAAGCTACGGGCTAGAAATCGATCAGGCGCGCGATTGGCTGGCGCAGCGCTTCAGTGCACTCGGGCTGCAAGTTGAGCAGCAAACCTTCACTTTTTCAGGCTCCGGCGGCGTGCAGGTCAGTGTCGAAAACGTGATTGGCATGCAGCTCGGTCGTGAGTTCCCGAACGAGTGGATTGTGGTCGGCGGACACTACGATTCGCGCAACATCAACAACACGCCCACCGGCACCGCGCTTACGCCCGGTGCCGAAGACAACGCCTCAGGCTGCGCCGGTGTGCTTGAAATGGCGCGCGTGCTGTATCGCACACCACCCAAGCGCTCAGTTTTTTTCGTCTGCTATGCGGGCGAAGAACAGGGCTTACACGGCGGTCACGCTCATGCCCAGCGCTGGCAAAGCCAGGGCGTTTTAGCCCAGCTGCGCGTCGCGCTGATCATGGACATGATCGGCTTTAGCGCCGATAGCGATTTAGACGTGTTGCTGGAGACCAACGCAACGCACGCCGCAACTTTGCACCCCAGGTGGTCAAACTACGCCAGCGTCTACGCACCCGAGCTTCGTGTGGTGCTATCCAACAGTGCCTCGGGCTCCGATCACGTGCCCTACCTGCAGCGCGGCCGACCTTCGATTCTCACTATCGAGAACGATTGGAACGTTTATTCCCATTACCATAAAAGCACCGATCTACCCGCCAACGTCAGCAACGCTTCGGCGATGGGTGGCGCCATCTTAAAAATGAACGCAGCCGCGTTGGCCGTTGAAGCCGATACCTCCGAATCGATCTGGCTCGATAGGTTTGAGGCGGACTGAGGAACCCGCTGCGGGCGAGGTTTCCGGCTAAGCGGATGATCCTCCGCCATAAGCCTGCCACAGCGCATTCTGAAAACGCCGATCTGGATCGACCCCTGCCTTTAACGCAAGCCACTGATCACTGCGTGGGTACGCGCGACGGAACTGGCTTGGCGTTGCGTGCAAGCGATAAGGCAAGTAGAAACGACCGTTGCACGCGAGCGCGGCATCAATCAGTCGCCGGGTCCAAACCGCTGAGGCCGCATCGGCTGCGGCAAATGAGCGCTGCTTGTAGTACAGAACAAACGAAAACACCGCCTCGCTGGCCCACGACAGATAAGTTTCCAGGTCTGGCGGCGCGTGGCGAATCGACACGTTGAGCGCGTTCACCTCGAAGCGCGCGAGCGTGCGTTGCAGCTCGGTAGCAAACGTGGCAAACGCCGCCTCGGGAATAAAGTACTCCTGCAGCAGATAAGTTGACACGCGCCGCGTGCGCGGCTCCAGCGCATCGGTATCAAGACTGGCTTCGTTATTTCGCCACACTACCGGCTCAAGCTCGAGCAAGTGTTTGCTCATTTCGCGCACGCGAATAGCTTCGCCAATGGGCAGCTCAGAGGCCGCCCAGATCAGGTTCTGGTCGCGCCCGTAGTCGGCGTTTTTGGATCGCAGGCGCGTCGTATCCGTGAGTGGCGCCTCGCTGCGTGACCATGTCACCGCGAGCGGGCGGTCAAAGCGTGGCGGGGCCAAATCGGCGTTGTGCAAAACGCTGCCAGGGACTTGTACGCGCTCGCGAAAATAGTCTGGGTACTCGGCCAATGCGACCCATTCGGCCTTGCGCTGAATTTTGTCGTTGATCGCAAGCTCAAGCTCCACCTCAGTCACCACGCCGAGGCCGCCATAGCCGCCCACCACGGCGAAAAAGAGATCCTGATTCTGCGTGCGATCAAGCTCACGCACACGACCGCCCGCGTCGATGAGCTCAAGCGCAACCACACTGTGGACCAGCGCACCCTTTCCGACATAGCGACCGTGGCAGTTGACCGCAACCGAGCCGCCCACGCTGAAATTGCTGTAGCTCTGCATGATTGCTACCGCCAGTCCGAGCGGATCGACGAGCGCCTGCAGATCGCGCCAGCGCATGCCCGCCTGCACGCGCACCCGCTGGCGCGCAGCATCCAGCCACACCAGCCGATTCATCATTCGCATGTCCAAATGCAGCGCCTCAAGCGCCACAATCTGCCCGCCCATGCTGTAGCGCGCCCCACCAATACACACAGCGCCACCGCTTGCGCTCAATGCCTCAACCACCGCCTGCGTCGTGCGCGGGCGCAGTATCTGCCTAACCTTTGTGCGATTGAGCTGGCTCACATCATCGACATACTCGCCCGACTCGCAGCCCGTTTGGCACGCAAGTGGCGCAGCAAGTGCCGCACCCAAGAGGTCACGGCGCTTCAAGCGGGTAACTTGGCAGCTGAAATCATGGACGTGCGCCTATGCACACTTGCAGATCCAATCAAACCTTCAAACCCGCACCTTGCCGCGCCAAATATCTGCGTACATCACCCAGTCGGCAATGAAGCTGTAGAGGGGGTTTTTGAAGGTTGCGGGGCGGTTTTTCTCGAAGAAGAAATGTCCGATCCAGGCGAATCCATAGCCAATCAGCAAGCCGCCTAGCAGCCAGTAGGGATTGAGCGTCCAGAGTGCGGCCACGACGCACACCAGGGCGCCGGTGCTGCCGACAAAATGCAGACGGCGGCAGGTGAGATCGGCGTGTTCGCTTAAGTAATACGGGTAAAAGTTTTTGAAGCTGGCGAAGTGCTGGCTCATTGGTTTGGTCCCTTAAGCGTGGGCAGCGTTTGATTCTCAACGAGCATGCGTGGTTTCGTCCAGCTGTGCCATAGGTGTGGTCAACGCTTGTCTTTCGCAGCGCGTTCTTACCCTGACACCCAACCCCACCGAGGCTTTAACCCAATGAAATCTAAATTCGTGTTGATTGCTTTTGTTGCAACTGCGGCCTTTGGCCTTTATTCCAGCAGTTTTGCTGCCCCACAAGTGCAGGCGGGCGCTCACAGCCAGGCTCAGACCCAAGCATCTGCGCAATCCCGACAAGTGCGGCGTGAGCGCATGGGCAAGCGCGCGATGCTGCTGGCATCGTTGGCACCGGATGAGCGCATGGCGGTGATCCAGATCGCGATGATCGAGCGCGCGCTGCGGCAGAGCAATCGCGGCAATGAGGTACGCGCGTTTTATCAAGACACCTTGGCGCGCACATCCAATGTCCAAGTTCGCAGCTTGATCGATATGCGTTTGCTGCGCTTGGATGTACGCGAAAACGGCCCTGCGGCGACACTTCCGCAAATGCAGCAAAAGCTCGGCGAGACGCTGTCGCGCTTGCGTTAGGAATGCAGTATCGCCCACGCCTGCCCGTTCTCAAGCTGGCAGGCGTGGGCAAGGTAACGCCTCAGTAACTGCCGAGAGCGCAAGATGTAGCGCTTCCCGGTAAGCCATCAGCTTCCACATGGACGCTGCAGCGCACGTCGCCTTTCCTGCATCTGGCGCTTTTTGCGGTGTTTTTGTTGCTGGCCGGTGGTGCCTTAAACAGCGGCAGTCCGCTTGACGCGTTTGTCATGCAGCACGCGAAAAAACAGCACCACATAAAACGCACCGATCAGGCAGATCTCAACGATCGCTGGCACACGTACCAGCGGCGTGCTGTAAGCCTCCATTACGCCTTTGCAGAAGTACAGCAGCAGCAATAGCCCGGCATACACCGCGCCCAATCCGGGGCGCCATGCCTGCCACGCGGTCACCACCGCGAGCGGCGCAATGAGCAGGGTTAAGACGGTAGCAAGGGGCAGCGATTGCGGCGGCGTGATGACGCCGTACCAGATGGCTTGCAGCACCATGAGTGCCAGCAACAGGCCCAGCAAGATCGGGTTATGCCGCACGGCTGAGCTGCTCTGCAATCGTCGCCACGCGCAAGCCTAGCGCGCGACACAAGCGGGTCTCTTCGCGAGAGATTTCGCGCTCGCCCTTGGCCCCTGCCCAATGGCTGGCGCCATAAGGCGTGCCGCCGCTGGTGGTGGCCATCAAATCGGGTTCTGAATACGGCAATCCCACAATCAGCATGCCGTGGTGCAGCAGCGGAATGTGCATGCTAAGCAGCGTTGCTTCCTGCCCGCCGTGCAAGGAGCCCGTCGAGGTAAACACCGCGGCCGGTTTACCGATCAGCACGCCTGAAAACCATTCAGCACCCAGCGTATCGATAAACGCTTTAAGCGCTGCGGCCATATTGCCGAAGCGCGTGGGGCTGCCGAGGATCAAGCCAGCGCAGCTTTTTAAATCCTCGCGGCTGACAAACGGCGCGCCGACTTCGGGAACTTCGGTGTTTGCGTGGCTCAGCGAGGGAACCGTCCTTAACACCGCTTGCGCGCTTGCAACTTCTTCGATTCCGCGCGCAATTAAACGCGCCATTTGCGCGGTGTGACCGCCGACTGAGTAGTACAAAACCAAAATTTTCATTGCTGAATGACCTGTTGCGGATCGAGCCGTTCTAGAAACCAATTGAGGCGCCAGCACAGATGGGGTCCGGTCGCGCGGCCGGTCATACCGACTGCACCGATCGTAAAACCTTGCGGCACGCGCTGTGCCACGCGCACATCCACGCGGCTCAGGTGCAAGTAAGTCGTGTTGATGCCGTGGCCATGGTCAATGGTGACTGTTCCGCCTGTGAGAAAAAGGTCTTTTTCAGCCAGGGTCACGATGCCAGCAGCCGGTGCCAAAATCGGCGTGCCGCTCGGCGCCGCCATATCGAGGCCAAAATGCGGGCGCTTGGGTTCACCATTGAGCACGCGCTGGCTGCCATAAAACCCGGTGAAACGCCGCCCCGGCACCGGTTGAATAAATCCGCTGAGCCAATCGGTGCGCGGATCATCCCGGCCACGCGCTGCAATCACCAGAGCCTCATCGGCTTGCATGCGCTGCAGTTGCGCAGCACTTGGGTTGACCGTGGCGGCGGGCAGCCCGCTGATGCGCTCGATTTGGTATGTCCTTGCTGCCACCGACAGTTGGTGATGAAGTTTGCGCCCCGATGCCAGCTGCACCTCAACGGTTGCGCTCGCAGGCGCATCGCGGCCGAGGCCAAACACAATATCGCCGCTAGGTGAGACGCGCAAACGCCGACCGTTAAACGTCACCCGCGCATCCGGCGGCACGCGCCCGCTGACCATCGCACCCTGCTGAGTTTGCTGAGGTAAGTCGATCAACAAATCAGCGGGTAGCGGCGCAGCGACCAGCGCGCTCAGCGTCACTAGCAGTGAGGCGATCATCGCGAAAACTCGAGCCGGCGCCCCAACACGCTGTCATCGATCTCCGATCGACAGTACGCCAGATGCCCCGACACAAAGGTATGGGTAATTTGCGCGCGAAATGTCTCGCCCTCAAAGGGGCTCCAGCCGCAGCGATAGCGCACTTCATCGCGGCGCACGATATGCGGTCGGTATAAATCCACCAGCACCAAATCGGCGAAGTAGCCCTCGCGCACATAGCCGCGCAGCGCCACCTGAAAACGCTCAGCGGGCGCGTGCGCGCATTTGCGCACCAGCGTGGGTAGATCGAGCACCCCTTGGTGAACCAGCTCGAGCAGCGCGGGCAGCGCATGCTGGACTAACGGCATGCCAGACGGCGATTGTGCGTACGGCAAGCGCTTCTCGGCCAGCAGATGCGGCGCGTGGCCCGTCGCGATGATGTCGAGGCGATCATCAAGCAGCGCGGCACGCAGCGCTTGGCGATCCTCAACCGATTTAATCGCCGGATTGCATTTGATCAGCGCACCCAGATCCGCGTAGCGCGAAGCCTCAAACCACAGGTGATGCACGCACACCTCAGCGGTTATCTTTTTGCCGGCGAGCGGGGCTGAATCAAACAGGGCGAGTTCTTTGGCGGTGGTCAAATGCAGCACATGCAAGTCAGCCGAGTGGCGACGGGCTAGCTGCACGGCTATTGATGAACTGGCGAAGCACGCTTGCGCGTCGCGAATCTGCGCGTGCAGCGCCACCGGGATGTCATCGCCAAAGCGCGCGGTCGCTCGGCTTAAGTTGGCCATGATGGTGGGCATGTGCTCGCAGTGGGTCGCGATCAACGTCGGTGAATGGGCGAAGATGCCTTCCAGAACGCTCTCGTTGTCGACCCGCATGTTGTCCGTCGAGGCACCTATAAACACTTTCACCGCGCAGGCTGAGCGCGGGTCGAGGCGCTTGATATCTTCTAGGTTATCGTTGCTCGCGCCCATGTAAAAGGCGTAATTCGCCAGCGAAGTTTCTCGAGCGCGGGCGTACTTAGCCTCAAGCGCCGCTGCATTCAACGAGGGCGGCTGGGTGTTGGGCATTTCCATATAGCTGGTAATTCCACCGGCCACCGCCGCGCGCGATTCACTAAAAATAGTGCCCTTGGTCTCAAGGCCGGGTTCGCGAAAATGCACTTGGTCATCGATCATGCCGGGCAGCAAATGCAGGCCGCGGGCATCGATCAATTGCTCAACGCCGTCATGCGCGAGCACGGCGGCGATGGTCAAAATCCGCCCATCGCGAATGCGCACATCGACCGTGCGCGCTTGGCCTTCATTGATTAAATGCGCGTTTTGAATCAGGTAACGCATGCGCTCTAGCTTTCCACTTCAGGGACCGGATCATAGCCGCCGGGATGCAGCGGATGGCAGCGACAAACGCGCTTAAAGCCAAGCCAAGAACCGCGTGCCGCGCCAAATCGAGTGATCGCCTGAGCGGTGTAGCGCGAGCAGCTTGGCTCGAACCGACAGCGCTGCCCGAGCAGCGGACTCAAGCCAATTTGGTAGGCGCGAATAAGGTAAAGCAGGAGTTGACGCATTAATTCGCCACGCCGGTGCGGTTGCCCGGTCACACTACTTAGGCTATAACACGCGCCCTGCGGGGGACAAGGTGTGCTTTAAGCGCGCCAAAGTCGCTGGCCTCGCTTGAATTAAACCGCGCGTCCCAATGTGAATACAAGCGAGACACTGAAGCCTGTGGCTACAAAAACAAGCACCCCGAAAACCGCTGCTGCGAGCAAGCCCGCGAGCAAGTCTGCTAGCAAAGCCGCGACCAAAAAAGGCGCGAGTGCGCCGCTGGACGCCAATCCGCCGATCATGGTTCGCGAGCCGAAACCTGAGAAAGTCGAAATTGTTTTGCCTGAAGGCTATCGGCCGTCGGACAAAGAAGGATTCATGGGGCCGCTGCATCAAGAGTATTTCCGCCAAAAGCTGTTGCGCTGGCGCGATGACTTGATCGACGAATCCAAGCAAACCATCGACAACTTGCGCGAAGAAGTGCGCGACGTCGGCGACGAAGCCGAACGCGCCACTCGAGAAACCGAGAATTCACTCGAATTGCGCACCCGCGACCGCTATCGCAAGCTGCTCTCAAAGATCAGCAAAGCGCTTTTACGCATCGAAGACGGTAGCTACGGCTACTGCGATGAAACCGGCGAACCGATTGGCGTTGCACGCCTGGAAGCCCGCCCAATCGCCACGATGTCGCTCGACGCCCAAGAGCGTTACGAACACCGTCAAAAGCAAATGGGCGATTAGCCGCGGCTTTTTAGGAATCTGCACGACAAAGCGATTCCCGCCTTTGCGGGGTCGCTTAATTCCTCAATCCGCGAGTAAGCGGATCGACACAAAACACTGTGTCAAACAACACCCTTACTTTTCCCACACGGGATCTCAAACCGAACTGTGTAGTCTTCGCGAAAAATCGAAGTACGGCAGGGGTTCGCGTGGATTATCAGAGAATGAAGTGGGCGGGCATCGCTTTGCTGGCGGCACTTGTGGCCGCTGGTTGTCGGCCTAAAGACGAAGAAAAATCCAAAGTCGATGCGCCTGTCTCGGTTGAGGCGGCGAGCGTTGTGCTCGGTGACGTGACCGGCGCCTATTCGGGCACCACTACCCTTGAACCCGAAGCGCAAGCCATGGTGGTCGCCAAGACCTCCGGCGTCGTGCTGCGGCTCAACGTTGAGGAAGGCAGCGAGGTCAGTGCGGGCCAGACGCTCGCGGTTCTTGATCGCGAACGCTCGCTACTTGAACTCAATCGCGCACGAGCCACGCTCGACAAGCTGGAAAATGATTTTCGCCGCTCGCGCGAAATGTTTTCGAAAAAGCTGCTGTCCTCGGAAGACTATGAGCGCGTGCGCTTCAACGTCGACGCCGAGCGCGCGGCGTTCAAATTGGCGGAGCTTGAGGTGTCCTACGGCACGATTACCGCGCCGATCGATGGAGTGATTGCCAAACGCATGGTCAAAGTGGGCAACTTGATTCAAACCAACCAAACGTTGTTTCAGATCGATGATTTCAAGCCGCTGTGGGGCATTTTGAGCGTGCCTGAGCGCGAGCTGGCTACGCTGCGCGTAGGTCAACCGGTGCGCTTGCTGGTCGATTCATTGCCCGGCATTCCGTTCACAGGACGGGTGGCGCGGGTCGCGCCGGTGGTCGATCCGCAGTCGGGCACCTTTCGCGTCACAACCGAGTTCAACGACCCGCAGGGCAGGCTGAAATCCGGCATGTTTGGGCGCTTCGAGGTGGTGTTTGATCGGCGCGCGGGCGTGATGGTCATCCCGGTCGATGCGCTGATAGAAGAGGACGCGGCGCGCGCGGTATTTGTCATTGAAGGCGGGCTGGCCAAGCGCCGAATCGTCAGCGTGGGCTACCAAAACGGCAGCTTGATCGAGGTGCGCGAGGGTTTAAAAGTAGGCGAAAGAGTGGTTACGGTGGGGCGCACTACGCTGCGTGAAGGCGCCAGAGTAAACGCGCTTGGCGCCCCTGCTGGGAAAGCACCATGAGCTTGATCGAACTGGCCACCCGCAGGCGCGTCACCATCGGCATGGTGACCTTGACGATGGTGCTTTTTGGCGCGATTGCGCTGAAGGACTTGAAGGTCAATCTGCTGCCAGATTTAAGCTACCCGACGCTCACGGTGCGCACGGCCTATGTCGGCGCGGCTCCCGGTGAAATCGAAAATCTGCTCAGCGAACCAATCGAGCAGGCGGTCGGTGTGGTTAAAAACGTCAAGAAGGTCAATAGCGTCTCGCGCACCGGCCAATCGGATGTGATCATGGAGTTTGAGTGGGGCACCAATATGGAGCTCGCCGGGCTTGAGGTTCGCGAAAAGCTCGAAGTGGTGCAGTTGCCGCTGGAGGCCGAGCGTCCACAGATTTTGCGCTTTGATCCGTCGACCGAGCCTATCTTGCGTCTCGGCTTGGTCGATGACAGTAAATCGAAAGAGGGCGTTGATTCGCGCTTGAAGTCGCTGCGGCGCTTCGCAGATGAAGACCTCAAGCGCCGCATTGAGCCGCTGGCGGGTGTGGCTGCGGTCAAAATTTCGGGCGGGCTTGAAGACGAGATTCAAGTCGAGCTCGATCAGGAACGTCTCAAACAGGCGAACTTGAGTGCCGGCGAGGTCATTACACGGCTGGCGCAGGAGAACGTCAATTTGTCTGGAGGGCGCATTGAGGAAGGCTCACAGCGCTATCTGGTGCGCACCATCAACCAGTTCAAAAGTATCGACGACATGGCCGCGATGCTGATTAAAAACGTCGATGGCGTGCCGCTGCGCTTGCGTGACGTGGCGCGTGTGTATTCGGGCTCCAAGGAGCGCCAGGCGATCATCCGCATCGATGCGCAGGAATCCATCGAAATCGCGATCTACAAAGAAGGCGACGCCAACACCGTGAGTGTGGCTGCGCTGGTCAAAGCCGAGCTTGAGCGCATCAAAGAAAACCGCAACGCCCTGCCCGCGCAGACCAGCTTAAAGACGGTCGACGATCAGTCGCTGTTTATCCGCTCGGCGCTCGATGAGGTGATGTGGAACGCGCTGCTCGGCGGTTTGCTGTCGGTGATTGTGATCTACATTTTCCTGGGTCAAGCGTGGAGCACGCTGATCATTTCGCTGTCCCTGCCGGTGTCGATCGTTGCGACTTTTTTCTTCATGGGGCAGCTCGATTTATCACTCAATATCATGTCGCTTGGCGGCCTGGCCTTGGCCACCGGCATGGTCGTAGACGGTGCGATTGTGGTGCTTGAGAACATCTCAAGGCTGCGCGAGAAAGGCATGAGCGCGATGGCCGCGGCTATTCAAGGCACCCGTGAAGTGGCCGGCGCGGTCAGCTCCTCGGTGTTGACTCAAGTAGCCGTGTTTTTCCCGCTGGTATTCGTTGAAGGCGTGGCCGGCCAGCTGTTTCGCGACCAAGCGCTGACCGTCACGATTGCGATGCTGATCTCGCTGCTGGTCAGCTTGACCTTGATCCCAATGCTCGCGGGCATCGACGGGCGCTCACCGAATGCGTTCGCTATTGAGCCACGCGCCGCGCGCGGCAAACGCTTTACGCAGATTTTTGAGCAGCTGCCGGTGCGAGTGCTGGCCGTGGTCTGGCGCGTCCTCGGCGCGATCGGC
>Ga0105046_10015445_pt1 | contig 11735 bp, 14 predicted proteins | sample MAT03_FD_78385 | JGI IMG/M metagenome (GOLD analysis project Ga0105046, IMG submission 78385) | Freshwater microbial communities from Lake Fryxell liftoff mats and glacier meltwater in Antarctica - MAT-03 (megahit assembly) | ecosystem: Environmental > Aquatic > Freshwater > Ice > Liftoff...
CACGGCGGTGCAGTGCAAGCCGAAAGCGCGAACGGTGAGGGCACCACGATCCGCTTCACGCTGCCCGGGAGGATGTAGGTCGTCCCGGAAAGCACCTTCGAGGTTGTGCATCTGAAGGTACCCATTACCGGAAGGCGTGACATCAAGGTGGCACCATTGAACCTGGATCTCGAGAAGTGGAAGTTGCGGCGATCTACGCTTCCGCCTTCACCCCGTTCCCGATCGGCACCTTGGCCTCGACCTCTGCGATGGCCTTGATGGTCCGTAGCAAAGAATCCGGTGTAACGCTGATGGGATCAATGCCCAGTTCCACGAGGAACTGCACTCGTGGAGTCGGGCAACGCCATAGAACTATTGGCTTGAGGACCTCTTCTTCAACCGCACAAATCCCCAATGGATAACAAGCCCGCATAGGACGCTATTGACGAAGAGCAACACGAAGATGGTGACGGGATGCCAAGTGACATCCCCACCAAGCCGCATGATCGACCACATGGGGAACATCAGGGCCAGGGAGACACCCTCGATGATCGGATTGGGGCTTGCCGCGTACTCCCCCAATTCGTATTCGTCCATTGCGAAAGAGAAGATGTAGAGAAACGCGATGACCGACAGCACGAAATGCACGGCGATCAGCGCAAGGGTCCGTATCGGGTTCATAAGCACATCCTGCTCCTTGAAGCCACTACACCTTCACCCCATTCCCGCCCGGCACCTTGGCCTCCACCTCCGCGATCGCCCTGATGGTGCGCAGCAGTGAATCCGGTGTAACGCTGATGGAGTCGATGCCCAGTTCCACGAGGAATTGCGCGAAGTCGGGGAAGTCGCTGGGCCCCTGGCCGCAGATGCCCACCTTGGTCTTGGTCTTCTTGGCGCTGGTGATGAGCATGCGGAGCATCCGCTTCACAGCCTCGTTGCGCTCATCGTAGAGGTGCGCCACCAGTGCACTGTCGCGATCGAGGCCGAGGGTGAGCTGCGTAAGGTCGTTGCTGCCGATGGAGAAGCCATCGATGTATTGCGCGAACTCATCGGCCATGATGATGTTGCTGGGGATCTCAGCCATGAGGTAGACCTCCAGGCCTTCCTTGCCGCGCTCCAGACCGTACTGCTTCATCACCACCGCCACTTTCTTCAGTTCGGTCACGGTGCGACAGAAGGGCACCATCACCACCACGTTCTTCAGGCCCATCTTCTCGCGTACGCGCTTGATGGCCTTGCACTCCATTCCGAAGGCTTCCTTGTACGACTCGCTGTAGTAGCGGCTCGCACCGCGCCAGCCGATCATCGGGTTCTCCTCGGTCGGCTCGAAGTGTTCGCCGCCCAAGAGGTTCTTGTATTCGTTGCTCTTGAAGTCCGAGAAGCGCACGATGACCTTGTTGGGGTAGAAGGCGCTGGCAATTTTTGCGATGCCGTAGCTGAGCTTCTTCACGAAGAAGGTCTCTTCGTCCTCGTAGCCATTGATGAGGTAGCTGATGCGGCCGCTGAGAGCGACATCACCGAGTTCCTTGTGCTGCAGGAGTGCGAGCGGGTGGGCGCAGATGTAGTTGTTGATGATGAACTCCTCGCGTGCCAGTCCCACACCGGCGTTCGGCAGGCTCGCGAACTTGAAGGCCATATCCGGCGAAGCCACGTTGAGCATGATGGGCGTTCGCACCTTCGGGATGGCGCTTAAAAGTGTTTCCTCGGTGATGTAGGGCACGTGCCCGGCGTAGATCACGCCCGTATCGCCTTCGCAGCAACTGATGGTGATCAGGTCACCGTTCTCCACTTTCTCCGTTGCATCGCCACAACCGACGATGGCGGGTACACCCATCTCGCGCGCCACGATGGCCGCGTGACAAGTACGGCCGCCTTTGTTGGTGACGATCGCCGCAGCCTTCTTCATGATCGGTTCCCAATCGGGATCGGTCATGTCGGTAACGAGCACATCGCCTTTTTGGAAGTCCTTGCCGTCGGTACCGCCGCCGCGACCATCGAGGCTGTACATGATGCGCACCTTGCCAGTGCCCACACGCGCGCCGATCGCAATGCCCTTCGCAATGATCTTCTCATCGCCCTTCGGTTGCAGTTTGTAGTCCAGCACCTTGTCCGCATCCTGGCGACTGTGGATGGTTTCGGGCCGCGCTTGCAGGATGAAGAGCTGCTTGCTCAATCCGTCCACCGCCCATTCCACGTCCATGGGGCACCACGCGCCTTTCTTCTCGCTGTAGTACCTCTCGATGGCCACCACGCTCTTCGCCAATTCGAGCGCCTGTTCATCGGTGATGCAGAAGCGGTTGCGCATGGGGCGCTCCACCGGAACGACCAGAACGGATTCACCGGGCTCCACACCGTAGATCATCTTGCGATCCTTGACCCCGAGCTTCTTCTCGATGATACTACTGAAGCCTTCATTGAGCGTTGGCTTGAAGACTAGGAACTCATCGGGGCTCACGCTGCCCTGCACCACCATTTCGCCCAGGCCGTAACTGCCGTTGATAAGGACGACATCCTTGAAGCCGCTCTCGGTATCGAGCGAGAAGGCCACGCCGGATGAAGCGAGATCGGAGCGGACCATCTTCTGCACGCCCACACTGAGACCGATGTTGAAATGGTCGTAGCCCAGGTTGTGGCGGTACACGATCGCGCGGTCGGTGAAGAGCGATGCGAAGCAGTTGCGCACGGCGGTCAAGAGTTCCTCCGGACCACGCACGTTCAAGTAGGTCTCCTGCTGCCCGGCGAAGGAGGCATCCGGCAGGTCCTCAGCAGTTGCGGATGAACGCACGGCAACGTCGGTTGCATCCTGGCCGTACTGCTTGCTCATCTCCAGGTATCGCACGACGATGTCGTTACTAATGTCCTCGGGGAACTTGCCGTTCTTTACCAAGGCACGCACGGCGAGACCCGCACGGCGGATGCTCTCCACATCCTCAGGGTCCATCTTGCCCACGAGCTCGCGGATCTTCGCGTCCAGTTCGTTGAAGTGGATGAACGCCTCATAGCTTGCCACCGTGACCACAAACCCACCCGGTACGGTCACGCCGAGCTTCGAGAGGTGCTGGATCATCTCGCCCAAACTGGCGTTCTTGCCACCCACGGTGGGGATGTCGCTCAGCTCAACTTCGTGGAGCCACTTGAGGTAGGGTGCTTTGGTCATCGCGCGTGCTTGGAGAGTGTGGTAAGAAGACGAAGCGTGTAACGCTTGGTCACGGTAAAGGTTAACGCTCTTATGGTTCAGCCGACGATGGCGCGGAACCATGCATACCGACAATATATTGTCCGCATGCCGATCGACGGAAAAGCCATCAGCGGACGGGGCGCCGCAACACAAGTGGCCAACCGCTTTTTGAAGCACAGCTATGGCATCGAGCATTGGGAGGGGATCGATGAGGTGGAGGAGGAGGATCAGCGCACGCGCTATGTGATCGAGAACCCGAGGACCATCGTGAACAAGGTGGATTCGCCGGACCTATCGATGCGTTGGAGCATGAACCCCTACCAAGGCTGCGAACACGGTTGCGCCTATTGCTATGCGCGCCCGACCCATGAGTACTGGGGCTACAGCGCAGGCTTGGATTTCGAGCGCGTGATCCTCATGAAGCGCAGCGCTCCAGAAGTGCTGCGCGCAACGCTGATGAACAAGAAGTGGGTGCCGGAGCCGATCATGTTCTCGGGCAACACGGACTGCTACCAACCGGTGGAGCGGAAGGAGGGGATCACCCGGCGCATGCTGGAGGTGGTGCTGGAGTTCCGGCAGCCGGTCGCCATGATCACCAAGAACGCCTTGATCCTGCGCGACATCGACCTGCTTTCCGAACTGGCTTCCATGGGGCTGGTAAGTGTCGCACTGAGCCTCACTACGCTGAACGAGGATCTGCGCCGTGTGATGGAACCGCGCACCAGCACCGGTGCCAACCGCTTGCGGGCGATCGAAGCGTTGAGCAAGGCCGGGGTGCCCACCTTCGCCATGGTGGCACCGGTGATCCCCGCGCTGAACGAGTCGGAGATCCCCACGTTGTTGCAGGCCGCGGCGGATGCAGGAGCGCTCGGTGCGGGGTACACGGTTTTGCGGACGAACGGCGCGGTAAAGCCGGTGTTCGACAATTGGATCCATGAGCACTTTCCGGATCGGGCAGCGAAGGTGATCGCCCAGGTGAGCGCGATGCACGGCGGTGCGATGAACGACTCGAACTTTGGTCGCCGCATGGGAGGGGAGGGCGAGTTCGCAAAGTCCGTCCACCAACTGTTCACCGTGAGCCATCGGCGCGCGTTCGAAGGACGTGAGATGCCTGAACTGAACACCAGCTTGTTCCAACGACCACGAGAGGGGCAGCTGGACCTGTTCAGTTGAACGGAGGTCCGCGATCTTTGCCGCCGTGCGCATCATAGACTACGAGCCTCGCTACCAGCCCGAGTTCAAACGCATCAATGTGGCCTGGATCCAGAAGAGTTTCGTTGTGGAGGACGTGGATCTCGAAGTGTTGGACCGGCCGGAGGAGAACATCCTGGCCCGTGGTGGTCACATCCTGCTGGCCCTGTTAGGTGAGGAGGTGGCGGGGACCTGCGCGTTGATCACGAGCGGGCCGGGTGTTTACCAACTGGTGAAGATGGCGGTGGGCGAACGCTTCCGTGGCCTGGGCATTGGCCGCGCGCTTTGTGAGGCGATGATCGAGCGGGCAGGTCAACTCGGCGCGACCAAGGTGGTGCTGTACTCCAACACCAGGGGATCGACGCGGGCGTTGGAACTCTACCGAAAGCTCGGTTTCCGTGAATGGCCGTTGCCCACGCAAGCATACCGGCGTGCGGACATCTACATGGAATTGGAGGTTTTCTGAGGGCTTGACGCTTCTTGAATACGGCCCCGTTCTCCGCGACCCGCGTGGATCAGGAACACAATGTTGGCCGGCATCCCCCACGGATGGGCCGCTACAGCGCCCACCCGGGGTGTCTATCCGAACCCGGTGATCGATGTGCTCACCGTTCACGGTGCGACGGAGGTGCGCAGCACCGCCATTGTGATCACCGATATGACCGGCAAGCGCGTCATGGAGGGGACCTTGCTGAACGGACAGGTACAGGTATCGAACCTGACCAGCGGGGTGTTTGTGCTCTCCGTGGTGATGAAAGGCCAGGTGGTGCAGCACCAGTTCACGAAGCTGTAAGAGCAGGAACTTCTCGGAAGCCCGCCTCTAACTCCGGAGCGGGCTTCCGCGTTCTGGCCGCCATCGTTCCCTGTTCGAGCCCGAGGGGAACTCAGGAACCCAGTGATGGCAGGCATCGTTCGCAAGCGGGTGATGTACCCCTCGTATCTTGGAGGCGAACATCACCACACAACACCATGAAGCAACCAATACTCATCCTTATCGCCTGCACCGCTATGTTGAGCAGTCGGGCACAGAATACCTGCTTGACGGCTTTGACCATCGGTCCGGGTTCGCACACGGTGGATGCGGTGAACGGCATTGAGATCCCCACGTTGTTATGTGCGGATAACGGACTTGCCAACACGAGCGCTGCTGAATGGTACAAGTTCACTCTCGCCGAGGATACCATTATCACCATTACCACGGTGGCCAGTGGGGTCGACACACGCTTCCATGTGTACACCGGTTTGTGCGGTTCGCTCGCCTGCCATGCCGGTGATGATGATTCGGGTCCGAACTTCACCTCTATCGCCACCTTCGCGGTAACCGGTGGTGTCACCTACACCCTCGCCTTCGATAACCGCTGGTCATCCAACGGCTTCACCTTCGAGATCATCGAGGATGAGATCATCATCCCGCCCCCTCCTCCGGTCGCAGTGATGGTCTTCACCCCGCTCACGTTGATCGGTGTGGCGGGTTCCACGTACGGTGCGGTCGACATGAACGGTGATCACCTGGACGATGTGGTGTCCGTGGATGCCACCAATGTCAACGTGCTCCGCCAGGTGGTAGGAGGCTTCATGCCGCACAACTACACCACGTCGGCCGCGGATTTCCCCGCGTCCTGGAGCATGTCCGCAGGAGACCTGGACAACAACGGGTACAATGATCTACAGTACGGCGCTGGCAGTGGAGTTACCTACATGATGGCCAACAGCAACGGGACCGGGTTCACCGAGGTCTCCTTCCCGCAGTACGTCTTCAGCCAGCGCGGCAATATGGTGGACATCAACAACGACGGCAACCTGGACGGGTTCATGTGCCATGATGTGGACTCGAACGTGTACCACATCAACGATGGCACGGGCAACCTGATGTATGGGTCGGGGATGTTCGGCACCACGGGTGGCAACTATGGTAGCGTCTTCATCGATTACGATAGCGATGGCGATGTGGACTGCTTCGTGGCCAAGTGCGGCGGCGACCCGGTGGACATCCTGATGCGCAACAACGGTGATGGCACCTTCACCAGCATGGCCGCCATCCTCGGCTTCGCGGACAACCACCAGAGCTGGTCCAGCGCCTGGGGCGACTACGACAACGATGGGCACATGGACGTGCTGGTGGGTTCGAGTTCGAGCAATTACCATAAGCTGATGCACAACAACGGCAACGGCACCTTCACCAACGTCACCACCGGATCGGGCTTCGACACGTTCCCCGGCCAGAGCATCGAATGGAACTGCCGTGACTTCAACAACGATGGCTGGATCGATATCATCGGCGGCGGAGCGATCCACTACAACCAGGGTGATATGACGTTCATTTCCGATGTGACCCCACCGGGCAACGGCCCGATCGGCGACCTGAACAACGATGGCTTCCTTGACCTGCTGAGCGGCAACGTCGTGCATTTGAACAACGGTAATGACAACAACTGGCTGGTGGTGGCCGCGATCGGCACCTTGAGCAACCAGAACGGCATCGGTGCGCGCATCCGCGTTACCAGCGCTCTGGGCTCTCAGATCCGGGAGATCCGCAGTGGCGATGGCTTCCGCTACATGAGCAGCCTCAACGCCCACTTCGGGCTCGGCACCGACACGGAGATCGAGGAGGTGGAGATCCACTGGCCATCGGGAATGGTGGACGTCATCCCCGGCGCGGCGATCAACGGTACGCTCACAGTGATCGAAGGCACCTTCACCAGCGTGTCGGAGATCAACACCACGAACAGCGTGACCGTTTTCCCCAACCCGGTGATCGATGTGCTCACCATTTCCAGTGCTACGGAACTGCGCAATAGCGCCGTTGTGATCACCGACGTAACTGGCAAGCGCGTTGTTCAGGACGTCCTACGCAACGGTCAGGTGAACGTCTCCGGCCTGAGCAGCGGCGTGTACATGCTCTCCATATTCGCGGACGGACAGGTGATGCAGCACCGTTTCAGCAAGCAATAAGGACGCACGAGATCGAGGGAAGCCCGGGCCGAATGGTCCGGGCTTCTTCGTTCACACTAGTTCCCATGGACCGCACGCATCGCTGTGAGGTCGCCGCGGTCCGTCGTACTTCCCTTCCGCAGGCGATCTGTCACCTGTTCGTTCCGTGTACAACGATCACGCATTTCACAAGATCGTCGAGCGAGGAATGAACGGGCCTAGCTTTCGCCCAACAACGATCCAACGGACTATGACGACCAAGAGGGCGAGCATGCGCAAACCGCGGAACACCGGTATCACGCTGGCGAAATCGACCAAGACGCGCGCGAAGCGCAAAGCCGCCACCGCGAAGCGAATGGCCGCAGGGGCCGTGAAGGCCGCTGCGGAGAAGACTGCCGCAGCACCGGCAAAGCCTGCGGCAACGAAGAAAGTAGTGGCCAAGAAAGCGCCGAAGAAGTAGGCCCCCCGACCGTACCGACCAGCCAGTATGCCACGCAAAGGCCCACCCATGCCATGGGGTTACAGGATCGTAGCCATCTTCCTGTTCCTGCTTTTTGTGGTCTGGCTGGTGTTCGTGATGTAGCGCAGCAGGTCGTGGTCATCGCCCGTGCTATCGCTGCACCTGAGCGCGTTGTTGTGCATCCGCACGTTCGCGGCCATTAGTGTCGATCGCATTGGATCGCGCGCGGGGTGGAGAGGCCGTCGTTCTGGCCCACCGCTATGATGGTGTTGCGGTTCAATTCCGCTCCACTTCCGTTTTCAGGTCGGCAAGGCCTTTCTCGAAGTCCTTGCCGAACTTCCCGGTTCTCTTCGTTGGCTTCTTCTTCGCCGCCTTCGCGCTCCAACGCAACAGGTTCACCGCCACCTTCGCCTTCACGATCGCCTTCACCAAAGCGGCCGGTATGGGCTTCTCCGGCGTGAACTGGATGGTCCCTTTGCTGCGCTTGAAGTCCTTGAGTTGCTCGCTGAAGCCCGACGGCACCGATCCGTACAACGTGCAGTGGTTCTTGGCCGCGCCCAAGTAGATCAGGGGATGGCCGTCCAGTTTGAAGCCGGGCAGCCCGTAACCGAAATGCTCATTGGCACCCGGTGCGGCGGCCAGGATCTGCTTGCGCACCTTCTCCAACGCGGCCCGTTGATCGTCGGGCAACAATCCCAAATACTCGTCGGTGTTGCTTGCTTTCTTCATGTGTTTCATCCCTGACGCGTCGGGTGTGCTATTGCGGTTGGCGCGCTGAAGGATCGAACCAGAAGGCCTCCCAGATGTGGCCGTCCAAGTCGTTGAAGTTGCGGCTGTAAATGAAGCCATGGTCTTCCGCAGGCCGTGCTTCGTTGCCACCTGCTGCGAGGGCTTTGACCGCGATCGCGTCCACGGCCTCCTTGCTATCGAAGGAAAGCGCGAGCAGCATCTCGGTGGTCTTCGTAGCAACGGCGATGGTCTTCCCTTTCGGCACGAAGCGCTCCATGTGCCCCCTGGTGAGCAACATGCAATAGATGGTGCCACTGATGACGCGGCACGCGGCATGCTCGTCCGTGGATCGCGGATCGAACCTGTAGCCGAGGCTTTCGAAGCAGGCCTTCGATCTCGCGAGGTCCTTCACGTGCATGTTGATGAAGATCCGTGTGGGCATTGTGTTCTGGTGTTCGTATAGGGCCGATGATCATCGGCCCGTACCGAGGTATTTAGCAAGTCGTTCGAAGCACTCGCTCCAGCCGCCGTTGTGCTCTTCGCGATGGGCGGAGGTAGCGAAGGTGGTTTGGTTCAGTGTCATGAGTGTCTTTTTACCGCGTTCCTCGAAGGTGAGGGAGACGACCGTGTCGCACCAGATCTCGCCTTCTGCGCCTTCGCGCAGCCACGTGAACACCAGCCGCGCGGGTTCATCGATGTGGGTGTATTCGCCGCGCACCCAGTGGTCGCTTCCATCCGGAGCGCGCATACAGAAGCGGTATTTGCCACCTACGCGGAAGTCCTGCTCGCAATGGGGCAGCGTGAAGTCGGTCGGACCGAACCATTGGACCAAGTGTTGCGGTTTGCTCCAAGCTTCGAAGACCAGACTTGAAGGTGCGTTAAGGACGCGGGATAGGATCAGCGTGCGTTCGGCGGTATCGATCGGAGAGGTCATGCGGTGTTTCTAGTTCTTCACATCGGCATCGATCGTGGCTGAATGCCCCGCCTGTGCCTTGGCCGGCAGCACCTTGTTCATCCGTGCAAAGCCCTCCTCGTACTTCTCTCCGATCATCTTGTCCATATCCATGAACAGGCACATGATCTTGCTGAAGAAGTTGTGGTCGCTGGTCGTGCGTTCGGTGAGCTGGGTGCCTCCGGTCGCGGGTGCCAGCACGAACTCGGTGACCGCCTTGCCTACGAACGGCTTGATGAACTCGAGATCCACCTTCAAGTAGTCGTTCGGTTTGCTCTCCTTTATCGTCATGTTGCCTTCGCCCATGTCACTGTTGCCTTTCCAGTGGAAGTTGGCCCCCACGCCGCTCTCCGTCTCATTGTATGTGTACACGGCTTTCGGGTCCGTATCCGCCCATGCGTTGAATTGCTGCCACTTCCGGAAGTTGTTCAGGTGCTCAAAGACAAGCGCTGGCGAAGCCGCGATGGTGCCGGTGCGTTCCACGGTCCACTTGTCAGGCTGAAAGCGCGATACGATGATGATGCCAAGGATGACGATGGCGATGACGAGGAAGATCTTCTTGAGCATGGGGCCGGTGGTTTTAGTGAGGAATGGGTTCCGAAACATCCTGCCTCGGTGGTGCGTTCGTGTCAATTGGACGTCCGTTCCTCTGGGTTCGTTCCAGCAAGGTGGTCGGCCTTCAGCCAGGCGGTCAACGCGATGATCCAAAGCCAGGAGAACAGCACCGCAAGGAAAAATGTGAGCATGGTGGCGGGCTTTGGCGGACCTGAGGCGATGCTCATGAAGGCGTAGGTGAACAGGATCGCGGTAAGGATGGAAACGAGGCTGCGGCGCCATTCCTTCGCACGTGCGAAGCGCAGACCGAATGTGATCGCCGCGAGGATCAAGCACAGAAAACCCACGCCACCGGCCATGAAGTGGAGCATGCCGTTAACAGGGAAGAAGCCATGTGTACGGTCATCGGCGGGCGGGAAATCGGCCATGGGCCCAGCCACGAAGATGCCCGCACCGATGATGCCCACGCCATAGAGACCGAGCATGAGCGCACCGAAGGTGCCACCAAAACACCCTTTCAGCGCGCGGTACACACCCACTGCAAAGGCCAGCATCAGCAGCCCGGTGACCAAGAAGTTGCCGACCTGCACCCAGCCCCACCGCCCGTTGGCGAGGATGCTCAGGGGGTGTCGGGTGATGTCGAAGCCCTCGCGTAGCAGGATCTGCAGCAGTCCTATGGACACATAGATCACTCCGGCGTAAATGCCGCAGCGCAACAGCTTCGTGGTCGTAGAGGTCATCGTGTGCCTTTCGGTGGGCATGGGTCCGTGGTTCGTCATTGGGTCAGTGGAATGCCTCGCCGCGCTCCATCATGCAGGATGATCATCGGTTCTTTCGACTGTTTGGGTCCGTTCAGTGTAGCGAACCACTCGGTGGTGCGGAAGCTCGCGGCATTCCACTTCACGCCTTCTTCGATCGACTTGTCAGCCGCGAGGATGATCATGCGCAGCGCATCGATCTCCTTGCGCAGTGGATGCTTGTTCGCATTCAGCAAGGCGTTCACCGCGGTGTCGAAGCGGGTTTTCATGATCAGACTGGATCACGCCTGAGCTTCAACATGCGCCTTGAAGCGATCGAGGATCGCCTGCCAACCTCCGCGCTGCGATTCCACTGGGATCTCGGTCTCTGCATCGAAGGATTCCGTTACGCGTGTGCCGCCGTTCTCTTCCACGACGATGATCTCGCACGTGCGATCGTCGGCCATGGTGTACACGATGCGTTCGTGCAGTTGAACATCGTCGTACACACCCGCGAAGTCGAAGCTGAAGCTGCCGTCGCGGGCTGCCATGGTGCTGGAGAATGCGCCGCCGATACGCAGGTCGTTGCTGGCCTTTGGACAATGCCAATCATCACTGGCAGCGTTCCACTGCATGATGTGCGCCGGATCGGTCCAGCAATTCCAGACATGTGCCACGGGTTTGGGAACGTGCGCGGAAACGGTAATGCGGGTGGTCGTGCTCATGGTTTCTGATCCTTGTTGTTCTGACTCAGTGGTACGCTGTGGCCAAAATTCATCCAGCTGATCCATGCCCATGGTGAAGCCTTCCTTGAAGCCCATCTGGATGATCTGTTCAAGATCCTCGGAAGTGTCGAAGTGCAGGTGGATGCGCACCAGGGTGGTGCCATGGCTTTCGCTGAAGTGGTTCTCCCAGCGCACCTTGGGTTTGGTGCTGCTCGCCACGCCTTGCTCATCGCAGAAAGCATCACTGCCGGAGTAGAATTTCTGCGGCTGAACGACCTCATAGTCGAAGAAGCACCAG
>Ga0105046_10015450_pt1 | contig 11734 bp, 12 predicted proteins | sample MAT03_FD_78385 | JGI IMG/M metagenome (GOLD analysis project Ga0105046, IMG submission 78385) | Freshwater microbial communities from Lake Fryxell liftoff mats and glacier meltwater in Antarctica - MAT-03 (megahit assembly) | ecosystem: Environmental > Aquatic > Freshwater > Ice > Liftoff...
AGCCACGATGCCGAATCCAGCCGCGAACGCTTGGGGGCCCCTTCTTTTTGCATATCTTTGTTTTTGCGCAAAGATCATGGGAACGGTAGATGCCAGAAAAGATGGGGTTCGTCGTAGGCTTACCCCGGAGATGTTTGTGGGGAATACTTTGAAAACTGTGCCGGCAAACTTATCTCTATGCTATTTGATTCAATCTCTTCACTTCCTTGCCGTCCATGGAAGGAAGACAAGCCAATACTTGCGGCACCGATACCTATCTCTACCAGGCTGGCAAAGTCTCTATCGGCACTTCCGGACAGGCTCCGAAATCATCTACTGGTGGCAAAGCATCCCTGAGCGTCAAAAATGGAGTCATTACAGACAAAGTAAAAGTAAAACTATGCGATGCATCCTGGTGCGATTACGTTTTTGAAGAAGGATATCCGCTCCGTTCACTGCCTTCCACAGAAGCCTATATCCTGGAGAATTGCCACCTGCCCGGTATGCCTTCAGGCGGCGCCATTGAAGTAGCCGGCGCATTCGAACTGGGTGAAATCACCCGCTTGCAGCAGGAAAAGATCGAAGAAATCTACCTGCACTTGATTGCTATACAGAAAGAGGTTGAATGCCTGGAAATAGAATTGGCGATGATGCAATGGCGGGAAAGGGCAACGACGAGATAAATCGGAGGTAATTATCTCCCCTTATTCTGCTTCCCCCCCACTCCAGTCGCCTCTGTCGTCACTGTCCCCTCCGGTATATCCGACGGCACATCTTTCGGATCGGGCAAGGTATCCCTGCGCGGCACGATGGGCACCCGCTTGGCCGCTTCGATCCTTTCCAGCAACTTGTTGTAATCCGGGTGTTTAACGAAGAGATTGGCCTTCTCCATGCGCTCTTCCAGGGGTTTGCGGGCCGTGGCGATGGTGTCGTTCAGGTACCGCTCGATCATCAGGCCTGCGATCGGTGCGGCGTAGGAAGCCCCCCAGCCTGCGTTTTCAACGTAGACCGCGATGGCGATCGCTTTTTTTGTTCCGTCCGGCATTTGTTTGTCCGCGAAAGCAAAAAACACCGAGTGGTCTTCACCGTGCGGGTTCTGGCTGGTGCCCGTCTTGCCATGCACTTCAACGCCGGGCACCTGGGCGATGCGGGCTGTACCCCGGATCACACACTGCTTCATGCCTGCCACAACCGTCTCGAAATGCTGGCGGTCTACGCTGACTTTATGCCGATCCAGCAGGCGGGGCGGCAGCGGTGTGCCGTCGCGGAACCCTCTGGCCAGGTGGGGCGGATACCACCAGCCGTGGTTGTAAATGCAAGCAGCCAGGTTCGCCATTTGAAGGGTGGTGAGTTGCAACTCACCCTGTCCGATGCCGCAAGACATGATGGTGGGCGAGTGCCATCCGCCTAAATTCTTGGGGTACAACTTGTTGTAGTAAGCCGATGTCGGATAGCCACCGGGACTTTCGTTGGGGTAGTCAATGCCGAGTTGTTGCCCGAACCCGAACTCGTGGAGGTATTTGTTGAACTGGTCCAGCCCTTGTTGCGGGTTGTTGTAGCCAAACTTGTCCACGATGTCGCGGTATTTATTCATGAAATAGGTGTTGCAGGAATGCGCAATGGCATCCTCTACCCCACTCAGGCGGCCCCTATGGTGGCATTTGTACAACCTTCCGGCATAAAAATAGCCGCCGCTGCAACTGAACGATCCGTTGGTACTGATTACCCCTTCCTGCAAACCGGCCAGCGCAACGGCCGTTTTAAAAATCGAACCGGGCGGGTATTTCGCCATAACCGTGCGGTCGAAAAAAGGCTTCAACGGGTCGGTGAGCAACTGGCTGAACACCTCGCCGCGCTTCTGGGTCATGGTCAGTAGTTCAGGATCGTAGGTAGGACCGCTGATCATGGTGAGTATCTCGCCCGTGGCAGGCTCAATCGCGACCACACTGCCCGTTTTTTTCTGCATCAAAAATTCACCGTAGCTCTGCAAGTCCGCGTCAATGGAAGAAACCAGGTCTTTGCCGGCCACCGCAGCCGTGTCGTACAACCCGTCTTTGTATTTCCCCACAATGCGCCCCAGGTTGTCCTTCAACAAGGCTGAAGTGCCTTTTTGTCCGCGCAGGTAAGGCTCGTATTCCGACTCCAGACCAGCCGCCCCGATATAGTCCCCTTGTTCGTAGGCGCCTTCTCCTTTTGCGATGTCGCGTGGGTCCACTTCATTGATATAACCCAGCACATGCGCGCCGGCGTGGTAGGGATAGCCGCGAATATTCCGGATCTGGATGAAAAAACCGGGGAACTCGTAAAGGCTTTCCTGCAAACGCGCGTAGGTGTTCGCATCCAGTTTTTTGGCAAAAACAAAGGGTACCGAGCGGGAGAATTTGCCACTTTTCCAATCCTTGACCAAGGCGGTCTTGAACGTTTCCGGATTCCAGAACCCCTTCGAATTACCGTCATTGAGCAGGTTGCATAATTTAGGGATATCTATTTTTTTCAACTCCACCTGATTGTACACCACCATCAGGTCGTAGGTCGCCTTGTTGTTGATGATCAGCCGTCCCTCGCGGTCGTATACCAGGCCGCGCGGCGGATATACCCGCAACTGCTCGATGGTGGTGGCATCGGCCTTGCGCCGGAATGAGTCGTCGAACAGCTGCAATTGTGCGGCTTTCAGCACCAGCGCAGTGGCGCAGACGAAAAAAACAATCTGGATGTTCCGTTGACGATCGAGCCCGATGTTCATAAGAGGACTATTGACTTTTGACTGTTAACCGTTGACTGACCATTGACCATTGACTATTGACCATTGACTGTTAACCGTTGACTGACCATTGACCATTGACTATTAACCATTGACTGACCATTGACCTTTGACTTTTGACCCTTGACAAAGCCAACCCCTGGCCAGTCAATGGTCAACGGTCAAAAGTCAATGATCAGTTCTTGGGGTTAAAAAGCGCCGTATAAAGCACCACAAATATCATTGAAAGTCCAAAACACAGTGCTGATTTTAACGTAATCATGCCATAATAGACAAACGTAAAGGCATCCACTGAAAAATACCAGAAAATATGGAGTCCGAAAAACAGGGCGGCGGCGGACAGGAAAGTCTGCCAGCCCACATAGGCGGGTGCAAAAATCGGTTCTTTTCCGGAATAGCCGCCTTTAGGGGCAAAAGCGCCCAATACACCCGGCCTGATCAGTCCTGAAAAGGCACCTGCACTGGCGTGTACACCCAACGACCCGTAAAAAAAATCAACTGTCATGCCCGTAGCAAAGCCAAGCAGCACCAGATAAGGGGTAGCGGCTTGAAGCGGCAGCAACAACAGCAGGAGCGGATAAAGCAGAATGGTAAAGTATGGGCCCGCCAACGCTACCTGCTTGAACAGCAGCACCTGCACCACCATGATACCGAGGAAGCGCCACAGGCTGGGAAAAAAATTGTTGCTGTTCACAGAAAAGGGTTGAGTTGCGCTGATTGGGCTGTTTTTTCAGAAATTTATTGTCGGGCCGTTTTGGTTTGCAGGGTGTCCATCTCTGTGGCAAAAGCATTTTTCACCACATAGACATCCTGTACGGACGACATATCCTGCCGGAGCCGGACTTTAATGTTCAGGAAATAGGGATTTTCAATATCTGCCTCAGGTTTGTCAAACACGGTACCGATAGAAATTTCTTTGGGAAACATGCCCGACAAGCCGCTGGTGACGACCGGGGTGCCAATTTCGATGAATTCGATGAAGTGTTTCGGGATGAACCGCAAAGTGACCATCGCAGGATCGCCGCCTTCCCAGACGATAGAGCCTGCGGGCAATTCACCATTTTTGAGTTTGAGCGCGGCAGAGATGCGGGACTGGCGGTGCAAGACCGACAACACCATCGAAAACCGGCGATCTACATGGCGGGTAATCCCGACGATGCCCAGCCCCGACACGACCGCCATGCCAGGTTTTACCTGATCCTCGGTGCCGCGGTTGATCATCAGCCAGTTATTGGTGCTGGTGATGCTATTGCCCACCACCTTAGCAGCAATAAACTCGTAGTGCGGGCGGGTTGTTTTATCAATGACAGAATCAGAGCCATCCACTTTTCGAAGCGTATCGCGCAGCACCAGAAACTGGGTGTCCCGGTACGGCATCTGAAAAACACGGGTATTGGCGAGTTCGGCCTGGAGCACTGCATTTTCCTTGGTCAGGCTGTCTACCCGGTCGCTGAGCCCGATATAGTCCAGGGCTTTTTGCTGCCGCTCCAGTATTCTTCCTGAAAAAATGCCCCAGGAATGGGTGAATATCGCATCTTGTTTCTCATTGTACTGGACGATCAGGAAGAAACAAAACGCCTCCACCAGTACGAACGTCACAAAACCGCCGAAGCGGATGAAGAGTTGGAGGAGGTTGCCCATGTTTTAGTTATGAGTTGTGAGTTATGAGTTATGAGCATAAAACGAACTCATAACTCATAACTCATAACTAAAAATCACACGCTTTTACGGTCAATCAAAAATGAAAAGCGGTCGGAATTGCGAAGTGCAAGACCGGTGCCGCGCACCACGGCGCGAAGTGGATCGTCGGCTACTTGCACCTGGAGTTTGGTTTTGGATTCCAGGCGTTTGTCCAGACCGCGCAGAAGCGCACCGCCGCCGGTGAGGTAAAGACCTGTTTTGTAAATATCGGAAGCCAGTTCCGGTGGCGTCATTTCGAGCGCCTTGAGCACTGCGTCCTCAATTTTGCTGATGCTTTTGTCCAGGGCATAAGCGACCTCCTGATACCCCACTTTGATCTGTTTGGGGATACCTGTCATCAGGTCGCGCCCGTTCACAGCGTAATCCGGCGGTGGGTTGTCGAGTTCGTGGAGGGCAGAGCCGACATGGATTTTGATCTGTTCCGCCGTACGCTCTCCGATCAGGATGTTGTGCTCGCGCTTCATATAGCCCATGATGTCGTTGGTCAGTTCATCGCCCGCGATCCGGATGCTCTGGTCGCAGACGATGCCCGACAAGGCGATGACCGCAATTTCTGTGGTGCCACCGCCGATGTCGATGATCATGTTGCCGATGGGTGCTTCGATGTCGAGGCCGATGCCCAGCGCAGCCGCCATGGGCTCGTGTATCAGGTACGTTTCTTTGCTGTCCACGTGATCAGCCGAATCAAATACAGCGCGTTTTTCTACTTCCGTGATACCACTGGGGATGCAAATCACCATTTTCAGGTGGCTGAACAAACTGTTCTTTCTGCCCACCATCCGAATCATATTCTCAATCATCGCCTCTGCTGCCTGGAAGTCAGCGATCACACCATCCTTGAGCGGACGTATGGTTTTGATATTTTCGTGGGTTTTTTCGTGCATTTGCATCGCACGCTGGCCGACGGCTATGGTTTGCCCTGTTCTCCGGTCAATCGCCACAATAGAAGGCTCGTCTACCACTACTTGATCGTCCACCATTATCAGGGTATTGGCAGTACCCAAATCAATCGCTAATTCCTGTTTGAAAAACTTAAATAGATTCAAAATGTATATTGATTTAAAAATGAGTCGGAATGGGTGAATTTCGGGTTGGTTTCAACTGTTTTGCAGGTCTTTTCGGTTGAAAATTTTAAAATTTGAGCGGACTGGCTCCACAGAAGAAGTACCGCAACAAAAGCAGGTTGCGCTCAAAAACGCGCAAAACTACGCAGGATTTTCTTTTAAAACGGCATGGATTTGAACAAAATTAAATGATTTTACAGGCGCCGGAGACCTTGAGGAACGTTCTGCCATACAACCCAACGTTTGACAAACCCGATCGCTTGACACACTGTCGTTACCTTTGCGGCGTTGGTGCACCGATCGCTCTACGATCAGGGGTCCGCTCCCAAGTCCGGGAGCCCTCCTAACAGTCACCACAAAATCTGCAAATCAGCAACCACAACCATGCGTCTCCTCTGTTTAACTACTTTTTTCAGTCTTCTATTTTTTCAAAGCGTTTTTTCACAAAAACCTGGTATTCAAACACCGCCTCCGCAAAAAGTTGTCACGGGCATCATTTTGCTGAACGAAAAAAAAGCCCCGGATGCCAAAACCCTGCTCGCCCATCTGAAAACGACCTGGAAATTGCGCACCGACTCGACCAGTGCCACTGAAAAAACCATCGTATTCAGCACTGGCACCGAGACCGTTATGGTGGCCTATCTTGATTATCCCGTGAATCCTGCCGAAATCGCTGCTGCCGCCCGTCTTTCCTGGATTTGGCGCAACGCGGCGGCTGAAGCATCCAAACATCAGGCGCAGGTGGTCATCTCGGTCATCGGTTCCAACGCACATACTTTGGACCTTTACAAAACCTTTACAAAAGTTGCTGCGGGTGTGCTCGAACACACGACCGCCAGCGGCGCCTATATGAACAGTCAGTACCTGCTGCTGCCCAAAGAATTTTATCTGACCTCTGCCCGCAACTTGTTGAAAGACAAAAACCTGCCGGTCTATTGCTGGGTGTATATGGGCATTATGGAGGAAGCGACCCAATGCAGTGGTTATACCTACGGCTTGCGCGACTTCGGTTTGGAAGAGATGGAAATTGTGAAGGCGACCGGCTCTGCCTCCGAGATTCATGCGGTGCTATTCGATGCCGCCACTTCCGTCATCCAGTATGATACCCACTTGCAGGACGGGCAGCAATTCACGACGATCGAAGGCTCTAAATTGAACGTGAAAAAAAGCAAAGCGGCTTTTATAGACGGAGAAACGTTTAAACTGGAATTTTAAGGAACGCGACATGCTCCGACTTGCCCGACTCAACGGCCAGCCCGAAATCTTCTATTCCATTCAGGGAGAGGGAAAAAGCATTGGACAACCCAGCGTATTTGTCCGTACCTCGCTCTGCAACCTGCACTGCATCTGGTGCGACACGGATTATACCTGGAACTGGATTGGCACCCGCTTTCCGCACCAGCACGATGCGCTGCCAGGCTATCAAAAATTTGACAAAACAACCTGGATCGCAGACTGTGCTGTGGCCGAAGTCGCTGATGCCGTAGCGCAGTTTCCTTGTCGCAACATCATTCTTACCGGTGGCGAACCGATGCTGCAACAGCCTGGACTGGTGGAATTGATGCACACGTTGCGCCAACTGTCGCCCGAGTATCGGTTCGAGGCGGAGACCAACGGAACGCTGGTGCCCACTGCCAAACTCGATGCAGCCATTGACCAGTACAACGTGTCGCCCAAACTCGAAAACAGCAACAACCCGCGCAAACTGCGCGAGCGGCCGAAAGTCTACCATTTTTTTGCCGCCAGTCCGAAGGCTAATTTTAAGTTTGTGCTGACCGGCGCAGATGACTTGATCGAAATACTGGAATTGTTGGAAAAATACGCAATTTCGCCTTCTAAAGTCTGGCTCATGCCCGAAGCCACGACCCGCGAACTGCTGGCCGAAAAACGCCCGTGGCTCGTAGAAATCTGCAAAACGTATGGATTTCGTTATTCGGACCGCTTGCACGTTCAGATCTGGGGCAGCAAAAAAGGAGTTTAAGGAACGATGAACCAGGTGGTTCTTGGTTTATAGTTTATATTTCATCGTTTATAATTCATAATTCAAAAGATGTCAGTCCAACTCGAACAAGTCAAGCAAAAAGCCCACAGGGTATTCCGCGTCACCGCCTGGTCGCTGTTGATCGCAGGCATTGTTTTCAGCGCGGGTTATTACGTTTACCGCAACTATGTGTTGAGCGAAGGATCGCGTACGGGCACCCTGTTCAAAGTATCCAAAAAAGGGGTGATGTTCAAAACGTATGAAGGCCAGCTCCACCTGGCGGGCAGTATGATGATGACCCAGCAAAGCACCTGGGATTTTTCTGCGAAAGATGCGAACGTGTATGCCGACCTGCAAAAAAACGAAGGCAAAGTACTCACGCTCCACTACAAGGAATTGGTGAACGCTTTCCCATGGCAGGGCGATACGAACTACATTGTGTACCGGGTGGAAGTATCGCAACAATAAGCGGGGTATGTTGCAACCCTATTTTTTCCACCATTCGCCCGCAGGCAAATCCGCCATCAGCACCACTGGTTCCAGCCGGACGGGATGCACAAACTCCATGCTTCGGCAATGCAGGCCGATCGAGGCATCGGGCAATGCTTTTTGTGCCCCGTATTTCAAATCACCTGCAATCGGACAGCCCATGGCGGCCAATTGCGCACGGATCTGATGCGCGCGGCCGGTCAGTGGCGTGATGTGCAATAAAAAATAAGGCCCCTTCTTTCCGACGGAGTCATAGCGGGTGATGCTTTCTTTTGCTCCGGGAACGGGCTTGGGATAAGCTTTTACGATGTTGCGCTGCTCGTCTTTCAGGAGGAAGTGCCGGAGTTCACCGGAAGGTGCAACAGGCGGGCGTACCACCAGCGCGAAGTACGATTTCTGAACCTGTTGAAGCCGGAACAACTCTGTCAACCGACTTAGCGCTTTGTCCGTACGGGCAAACAATACTGCCCCGCTCACCGGCCGGTCAATGCGGTGCGCCGGATGCAGGTACACGGCTCCGGGTTTGTCGTATTTTTGCTTCAGGTAATTTTTGCCCCAGTCCGTCAGGGTCGCGTCACCCGTGCGGTCGCCCTGCACCAGCCATCCGGCAGGTTTGTTGATCGCGAGCAGGTGGTTGTCCTCGAAAATAACGACTGGTTCCATTTTAACTATGAACGATGAACGATGAACTATAAACGATGTATGAACGATGAACTATAAACGATGAACAGCCTTGTTGCTCGTTCATCGTTCATCGTTCATTTTTCGAAACTGTATCCAGCAGCGCTTCTGAATTTTTCATCAGCTGCCGCATTCGCGGCACCTCATTGGAATAGAGCCGGAGATTGCGCTCGTATTCTTCCAGCGGGAGGCCATGCAAGTCAAGCGCCTGCTTGAAATATACCTGCATCAAACTATCCTTTTGATAGCCGCCCAAGCCATTGGTTGCTGCTTCTGCGATGCACATATCAGCCATGATGCGCGCCATTTGATCGTCGGGGATGGAGGGTTCATTTTTGTTTTCGCTACAGGCAAAAATCAGCAAGCACCCTATAATAAGCAACACCGCCCTTGCATTTTGCCCCTTGCCCCCTACCCCTCGAACCTCAAACTTCGAACTTCGAACTTCAAACTTCAAACTTTGATCTTTGATCTTCATAACACCTCCTTGGGGAAAAAACAGGTTTTAACCTCGCTGTTGCCTTCATAAAATTCCCGCCAACTGTCCGCGCTCGACTCGATGCGTACCACGCCGCAGGTCGGCACATTTTCAATAAAGTCTTCTGTAAACAGATTGGCCACGTCCGTGAGCGTGTTATTATGCCCGAACAAGAGCACCGTGTGAGCCGAGTCAGGCAACTGGCCGACGATGCGCAGGATATCGCGCACATCTGCCTCATAGATGCTTGGTTCGCGTACCACGGCGTCTTCGGTGATGCCAAATGCGTCAGCAAAAAACAGGGCGGTCGTGATGGCTCGTTTGGCGGGGCTGCTGATCAAAAAATCAGGCTGAATACCTTGTTTGACAAGAAGTTTCGCCATCTGGGGCGCTTCGTGCAGGCCCCGCTCATTGAGTGGGCGGCTGAAATCGCGCAGACCGGGATTGTCCCAACTGGATTTGGCGTGGCGAATAAGGAAGAGGGTTCTCATGATCGGACAAAGGTAGAGGTTTCGCTCTTTTGCTATGTAAACGATTTTATGAATACATCATATAGGTCATTTCGCTGCGAATAAGAGGCAAACAACGTACATTTGAGGTTTGCGCACTCCGCTCGTCAACGAAATGGTTTATGCCGCAAAGAAGCAGCCGACAAAATGATAAAAAAACTATCACTCAAAGACTTTGAACACAACATCAGCGCAGCCACCTGGCTGGCAGCCGACGAGTTGGTACAGGCCGGCAAAGTAAAGATGTTGCGCGAAGTGGAAAAGCATTTTTGGGTGGCATCCGTGGAAGATGGCGAGGCCGTGTATGAAACAGAGCAGATCATCACGCCCCATAAAATCAAGGCATTTACCTGCGAATGTTTCACCGAGGGCCGTAGTTTGATGTGCGCTCATGTCGCCGCCACGTTGATCAAAGTGCGGCAATTTCTGGAACAACGCGCTCAGGAACGCGAAAACCGCCGGGATGCCGCCGCCGCCGCCGCTACTGCCGAACCTTCCCGCCTGACGGTGCAGGACGCGCTCGAAAATGTGCCATCCGAAGCGCTCGAAGAATTTGTGCGGGAATACGCCCGCAGGGACCGCGATTTTGCGCTGGCGCTAAAAACCTATTTCGCCGGCACGGTAACGGAGGCTGAAAACCCTTATGCATTAGTGCTGGACTCCGTTGTACCCAAAAACCTGCCTGCCAAGCCGTTCCGGGAGCCTGATTTCCGCCGCCTCCGCAAGACGCTGGATGACCTGGAAATGCAAATGAACGACGCGATTTTGCAACTCCACCATCGCACGGCATTTCAGTTATCTTCGGCTGTTTTATTGAAACTTAGTCCGCTACTGCCGAAATTAGAGGAACCCCGGCGCGAAGTCGTACTTGAAAATTTCCGAACGGCTTTTAACAAAATGATTGAAATGGCGGATGTGCAGGGAAGTGCCATTCCTGCTCACCTGCCACCGCCTGAACTCCGCGACGCTGCCTGGGACACCGTGTTTTCACTCGGAGAACAAGGCTTGCTTCCGACTGAACTGCTCCGCGACAGCATCCGATTCCTGGGCAGCACGGCCACCGACGAGCCCAGGTTCCTGCGCATCCGCGATCTGTTCGACCGAACACCCCATCCGGCGTCTACCTTCGTTGTGCACCTGTTTTTGTCGGCGCTGGCGGTCCGGGAAATGCCCCAGGCGGCTGTCCGGGTATTGCAGGACTACGCCGACCAGCCGCAGGTATTGCGCGACGCGATTTTGCAGTTGTACTACCTGAATCATTGGCCGACAGCCGTTTTGGTGGCCGAATATTTCTTAAACGCCCCGGTCCAACCCGAACTCCGGACGCCAAATTTGCGCACGTCCAGTTTTGTGCGGGAAGTCGAGGATGTGCTGCTTTTTATCGCTGAAAAAACGGGCGACCGCGATCGGCAGATCACCTACCTCCGCCGCCGCTTTCGACAGAGTGGCAACCTCGACACCTTCACCCGCCTCAAAGCCCTGTTCCAGGAGGACTGGCCTTCCGAACTTCGTTCTCTTATATCCGAACTCCGGCTATCTGGCGACCTTTCTAAACTCGCTGCCATCCTCGCCGCCGAAAACGAAGCCGAAAGCCTCGCAGCGCTCGTCGGTGAAACAGAACACTTCGCATTGTTTCAACGCCACGAAGCCCTCCTGCTGGAGTGGAATAAAGCATTCGTGCGCGACCGCTATGCCGCGCATTTGACCGACTACCTGCGGGAACACTTCGGCCCGCCCGCCTCCGCACAGGTGCGGCTCCACCTCGTCGGCTTGCTGCGTCTGGGCGAGACGGAACTTGTACATGACCTCATTCAAGTGCTGACGGAAGAATTTCCCGACCGGCTTACCTTGCCCGGCGAATTGAAGGAAATATTTCCCAAAAGCCGGAAAATGGCTGTCGCCTCTTAGGGTCTGGTTGCTGGTTGTTGGTTCTTGATTCATTCAGAGTAACTATCCAGCCGCCCCTAGATGCTAAGGAACGCGGCACCAATAACTTAGTCATTTTAGGTCAACCATTTTTTCATCAGACAACACTATTTTTCTGCGAATAGTGGGGCTATTTAAAGAAAAATAGCGGCCGTATGATGGAAC
>Ga0105046_10015451_pt1 | contig 11734 bp, 8 predicted proteins | sample MAT03_FD_78385 | JGI IMG/M metagenome (GOLD analysis project Ga0105046, IMG submission 78385) | Freshwater microbial communities from Lake Fryxell liftoff mats and glacier meltwater in Antarctica - MAT-03 (megahit assembly) | ecosystem: Environmental > Aquatic > Freshwater > Ice > Liftoff...
CCAGCACCAGAGCTCACCCGAGCTGGTTCGGGCGCACGCGCTTCCACCGGTCTGTCGGATTTCGACGATGGGCAGGGGTAGAAGGACAGGCGTAGGAGCCTCGAGAGCTGATATGTAGCCCAGCCCGAGACTGCCTTCCTGATTGTTTCCCCAGGCCCATAGCGTTCCGTCGTCGGTCAGTGCGAAGCCACCGGCGTAGAGGCTGTCGCTCAACGCGACCAGGTTGCTCGGAAATCCGTGGATCTCGACGGGCTCTGGATATGCCCCAGCGGGGTACTCGGGGCCGAAGCTCCCGTACTCGTTGCTGCCCCAGCAGAGGACCCGGCTGGACTCCAACAGGGCGCAGGAAATGAGGCCACCCGGCGCAACATCGAGGATCCGCTCGCGCACGCACGTGCCTGCATCGCAGGCTTCGGTGAGTCCACACTCGACGCCGCACGCGCCGCAGTTCTCACGGTCATCCTCCACCGCGACCTCGCAGCCCGTGTCGGGGGAACCATCACAGTCGGCGAACCCATCGTCGCAGGTACGCAGCTCGCACGCGCCCTCGACGCACGCGCTCGCAGCGCCTGGAAGGACACACAGCGCGGCCTCGTCCACCCGTCCGTCGCAGTCTTGGTCGGCGCCATCGCACGCCTCGGCGGCGCAAATCGGGGCGTCCCCCACGTCGGGTCGCATCCGGGCATCGGTCACCGGGAGGGCGTCGCTGCCTGGTCCACCGTCGGCCGCTCCTGGCCTCAGGTGCGACGCAGTACAGCTCGCGAGCAACAGAGCGGTCCCCATCCACAGGGCAGGCTTGGTCATGGGCGCCAGCCTTCCACGCCCTTGGCCCGCGGGGAATTCAGCGACGAACGAACGAACGAACGAACGAACGAACGAACGAACGAACGAACGAACGAACACGAGAATCGGGCCAAGCGCGCCTGTATCTACTGCTAGCCGGATCCATCTCCGAACATTGATAGCTCACGAGGCGGGACGTCGTCTACGACGATCTCGTGAAGCCGATGACTCGTCCTCGTGAATCGCTCAGCCAGAACGGACGCGAGCAGACTCACTGCGTCGGGTGACAAGTCACCCTAGCTCTTCCATCGTTGTTGTGTCCCGCCCCCGTCGGTCCCCGGCGCTCAGGCGGGCTGGGTGTGGTTTGCGAGTGCGGGCAGACCCCCCTGGGCTCGAAGCGCACGAGATCAGCCGGGTGACGTGCCCTGCGCTGACATGCGCGGTGACCATGTCCCCGTAGCGGAGGGCGCATACTCGGATCAGCGCGCTCGCTGGCGCACCGATCACTTGGTGGAGCGCGCTGGGTCCTGCGCTCCAAGTCGACCAGACGCCTTCGTCCAGCGCGAGCCCCGGTAGCGAGACGACGGAGCGAGATGCGGCGTGGGCGATCGTGAGCGCCCCTCCGAGCCAGCCACTGCGCACCTGCCCCGGCTCCCACACCACGAAGCGCAGGGCGGCCACGTGAACACCGGCGATCCAGCGATCGGGGGAGGCGACCACTGCGTTCCGCGTGGTTCCACTCCGAACCACTGCCGACGTCTCGAGATCCCCACAGGTCTTCATGAGGCGCGGTTGTCGGGGCCGCGGACCTGCGGTTGCCGACTACTTGGAGACGACGTCGGCGATCGACGGATCGCGATCCAGCTCGCGCACGATGTACGAGCAGCGCGCGGTGACCTTCGTGTTCGAAGCCCGGGCCCAGGCGACCACCGCGTCCAACAGCTTCCGCGCGATGCCCTGGCCCCGCAGGCTGTCCGAGACCCAGGTGTGATCGGCGATGACCGCCCCCTCCCCAGTCGGCTCGTAGGTGAGCTCGGCGATGCGCTCGCCGCCCTCTTCGATGAAGAAGCCTTCGCGCTCGACGTGCTCGATGGTGTGGGTCACCGGCGCATCGTAGCGCGTGGGACGGGGCCGTGACCGTCCCACGTGGGCGGCCGCTCTGATCTGGTTTTCGCGGGCTTTCGAGCGGGCACGGTCTCTGCTGAATGGGCAGCTGGAGGTTCCCATGATCGCTCGTGTCACTCTGTTTTGCTTCGCTGTCTGCGCGCTCGCTGGTTGCTCACCGTCGGAGGACGATCCCGATACCGGGACCGACCCGATGACCGACGGCGGAGGCACCGACGGCGGAGGCACCACCACCGACGGCGGAGGCACCACCACCGACGGCGGAGGCACCACCACCGACGGCGGAGGCACCACCACCGATGGCGGAGGCACCACCACCGGCTTCACCTGCACCACGGGAACGCTGCTCGCGGGCCATCCGGCGTTCGACGCCGACCCCGGGGTGCACGCCAACGAGGGCGATCCCCTCACCGGCGTCGAGGGCCGCCCGCTGGGGTTCCGCGAAGTGATCTTCGTCGGCACCCACTTGGTCACGGTCGTCGGCGGCGAGGTGTGGTCGAGCGACCTCTCGGCGGCGACGCCGACGGTGCATCGCATCGCGGGCAACGCCGCCGATCGAGCGCTCCTCGACGGCCCGTGCGCCGGGGCGCGCTTCGCCAACCTGCAAGATGTCGTCGCCGACGCGGCAGGCGCGCTGTACGTGATGGACCAGACGGGCAACGCGATCCTCCAGATCACCGACCCCTTCGATCCCGCGACCTGCGCCGTGCACTACTGGGCCGGCACCAGCGTCGATCACCCCGACATCGACATCAACCGTCCGCCGAACATCGGCGACACCGATGGGCCCGGGCTCTCGGCGCAGTTCGGCCTGCCAGCAAAGATGGCGATCGGCCCCGATGGCGCGCTCTACGTGTGGGACGACGAGAACGACTCGATCCGTCGGATCGCCGCGGACCCCAGCCACACGGTCTCGACCCTGACGGGGATCATCTTCTCCGTGACCACGAGCGGGGTCGTCACCCGCGTGGCCGGCGAGGAGCGGACCGACAGCGGCAGCTTCGACTCGGACTACGATCCGGCGGCGAGCCATCCCGCCTCGGAGCTGCAGCTCGCCAACCGGGCTCAGTACGCCACCGCGGGCGCGCCCGCCTGGCTCGTGTTCCACGAAGGGAGCCTCTATTACGTCGGCCAGGAGCACGACCCCTACGTCGAGCGCATCACCTGTAGCCGCTGACCTCGTTTTTTGACGACGCGCGCTGGGACACCGGCGCGCCGTCGCTCGTTGGCTCGTCACTGGGCTCATCACGGAGGGCGTCTTACGCATCCTCACCAAACCTGACGAGACGAAGTTGAATAGGCCAGCTACTCCTTCACCCATGGCTGGAGTCACCAGGAACCGGGTCGTCCACCGCGGGGAGATAGGCGGGCTCGCTCTCGCGGCGGCGGTGCTGCTGTTTGCTCCAGAGCAAGCGCGAGCGCAGCTGCTCGATCGGGCTTCGGAGGCCGTCCGCGGCACCGACGAGCAGGGCTACTCGGGCTCGAACGACGACGATGATGACGACGACGACTCGTCGAGCTGTCCCACCCCGCGCTACGACGACGACGGGTACCGCTCGTCGCGGTCCTCGCGCTCGCCCGGCTACTCGAGTTCGGGCTACTCGAGCTCTGGTTCGGCCGGCATCCCTGCCGGCGAGGTCCACTCGCTGGCACCGTACGAGGAGACCTGGTGGGACGAGGATGATCGCGGCTGGCGCTCGGGCCTGCGCCTGGACACCGAGCTCGGGTATGCCCTCGGCGGCGCGGGCCGCGGCGCTTTCGGCGGCAGGGCGTACCTAGGATGGGTGGGCCTCGCCGTGCGCTACTCGGGCTTCCTCGATCCCTTGGGCGAAGAGGTCCGCGGCGCGATGCTGGGCCGGATCGCATTCGAGGTCTTCCTCGTGAGCGAGCCGGGCGGCGAGGTGCGGGTCGGCGGCGGCTTTCGCCACTGGCAGGATCACTTCGGCGGCGAGTACGGCTTCGACCTCGGGCTGAGCTTCGATGTGTATCCCATCGAACCACTCATCGTGTCGGGCGAGCTCGCCGTCGGCATGCTGGGCGCCAGCGTCGTCATCCTCGCGCGCACCGAAGTCGGCATCATGATCGACTCCACCGAACTGTTCATCGGATACCACTACGAGGCCCTCGCGACCCAGTCTTCGTACGTCGATTTGGGCGGACCCATGCTCGGTGTCCGGGTCTGGCTCTAGTTTAGCCTCGAACGCGGTAGAGACCGCTGTCCGCAAGGCTAGAAAAGCAGAGCAGAGCCGATGTGGAGCGACAGCTCGTGAATCGTCGTCCCGGTGATCGCCAGCGACGCGGCGTTCTCCCCGGCGACGCTGGGATCGAAGCTCAAACCGCCGATGGTCCCGATCCCCGCGGCATAGCGCAACGCGAACGTCTGCGAGAACACGATGGTGTCCGCCGCCTCCCCTTGCCCGAGGCGATGCGGGGTGTGCAGCTCGAGGCCGAGGCAGCCTCCGAAGAAGTCCACGTGGGTCTGCCCGAAGATGGTCGGGGTGTCGTAGGGGCTGATGTCGGTGAAGAGGCCCGCGCCGACGGAGAAGTTCTCGTCGACCCAGTAGCGTCCACCGATGCGTGCGTTGAAAATCCAGCGACGCTCGATCCCGAGCTCCGGCGCCGAGAGCTGATGCTGAAAGTCCACGTCGATCCCGATCCAAGCTCTGTCGAAGCGGTAGGCCCCCGACAGCCGGATGCGGGTGGGCGACACCAGCCCGAACGCGGGCGCGAGCGAGTCCTCGCCCCTTGGCTCGTAGACGATCCCGGCTCCGTCCGCGAAGACCGTCGTGCTGGTGCCGCGGTAGAGCGAGCCGAGCTGCATCCCGGGCGAACGCACCGAGAGGCCCAAGTGCAGACCAGGCATGGGCTCCCACTGCAGCCCGGCCGCGATCTCGATGCCCGCGCTCTGAAGCGAGCTTATCTGGGACAGACCACGGATCAGGGTGGTGGCGCCGCCGTCCTCGACGATGCCGCCGAAGAATTGAGTGGTCAGCGAGGTCTGGCGGTAGAGCCCAAAGAGGGTGATGCCGAAGCGCAGGTTGGGGAGCACCTCGGCCGCGAGCGTGATGCCCGCGTAGTACGACTGACTCGACTCCTGCTGCACGAACTGCCAGCGCGCGGTGTAGTCGACGAAGTCGTCGTCGAGCGCGACGCGATCGGTGTGCGAGGTCAGCGAGGGCACCCAGATGCCGAGTGACAGCGTCCACTGACAATCGATGCGTCGACTGATGGCGAGCGCGCTCGGAATCCCCACCAGCTCGAGGTAGCCGCCGTCCGCGGTGCGCCCCGAGATCGACGATGTGATCAGCGATGGGGCATCGCCGATGCGGAGCATGGTGGCGCTGCCCGAGAGATCGACGCTGTTGCGCTCGGTCCCGGCGACCGCCGCGGGGTTGTACCAGGCGCCGGTTCCGTCCTCGGAGATCGCCCCGACGGCGCCGCCGGTCATCGCGGCCTCGTTGCCCAAGAGCACCCCGTCGTCGTTGCCCGCCAGAGCGTGCATGGGCCAGAGGCTGGCGATCACCAGAAGGAGGAGCGATGCGCGGCGCACGCCGCCTTCTGGCGCGAACCGAGGGCTCTCGCAAGAGCGGCACCGTTCTCGCTGGTTCGCCGTGCGATGCGCCGTCTGCATCGACAAAGAGGCCGCCGCTCGGGCATGCTCGCGGGTCCTTGATGATGCCGTCGACTCGCCGACTCTGGATGCGCCCTCGCTCGAGGGTCGCGTGAGCAAGCTGACGCGGGTCATCGGCATCGACCTCGGCACCACCAACTGCTGCGTCGCCACGTTCGAGGCCGACGGCGCCGGGGGACGCGCCATCATCCTCAAGAACAAGGCCGGCTACCACACCACCCCGTCGGTGATCGCGTTCGGCGAGGACGGCAAGCGCATGGTGGGGCAGCTCGCGGTGCGCCAGCAGGTGACCAACCCCGAGCACACGGTCTTCGCGACCAAGCGGTTGATAGGTCGCGCTTGGGAGTCGCCGCAGGTGGCCCACGCGCTCGACGTCTTCCCCTTCAAGCTGGTGCCGGGCCCCAACGGAGATGTGCGCGCCGAGGTGCGGGGCAAGCAGTACTCGATGTCCGAGATCGCGGCGCTCTTGCTCCAAGAGATGCGGGTCTTGGCCGAGGAGCAGCTCGGCGAGCCGGTGGAGAAGGCCGTGGTCACCGTGCCCGCCTACTTCAACGACAACCAACGCCAGGCGGTGCGCGACGCCGGACGCATCGCGGGCCTGGACGTAGTGCGCATCTTGAACGAGCCCACCGCGGCGGCGCTCGCGTACGGGATCACCCAGACCACCAAGCGCACCATCGTCGTGTACGACATGGGCGGCGGTACGTTCGACGTCTCGGTGGTGAACATCGATCCCGACCAGGGCTTCGACGTGATCGCCACCACCGGCGACTCGTACTTGGGTGGCGAAGACTTCGACAACCGCATCGTGGATTGGCTGATCGATCGAGCACGCGCCGAGGGCGTGGATGTGAAGAGTTCTTCGCTCGCGCTCTCACGCCTGAGGCAAGCCGCGCAGCGCGCCAAGTGCGAGCTGTCCGAGACCCAGAGCGCAGAGATCCACCTGCCGTTCTTGGCGCAGGGACCCGACGGGCCCTTCCACCTCGAGACCTCGATGAGCCGGGTCGAGCTGGAGCAGATGACGTCGGATCTGATCACCCGCTCGCTCGCCATCTGCGAGAAGGCGCTGCGGCTGGCGGCGATCGGGGTGAAGCACATCGATGAGGTGGTGCTGGTCGGCGGTCAAACCCGCATGCCCGCGATCCAGCGTGGCGTCACCGAGTTCTTCGATCGCCAGCCCAGCAAGGGCGTGCATCCCGACGAGGTGGTCGCGCTCGGCGCCGCCATCCACGGACACGAGCTAGTGCACGGCGAGACCCGCTCGCTGCACGACGTGACCGCGCACTCACTCGGCATCATGACTGCAGGCGCGCGCTTCGATCCGGTGATCCCCGCGAACACCGCCGTGCCCGCGCGCATCGCCAGCGTCTTCGCCACCCGGCGCGACGATCAGGACACGGTGAAGATCGTCGTGCTCCAAGGCGAGAGCGAGGACGCGCGGGAGAACGAATTCCTCGGCCAGTTCGCGCTCACCGGCCTTCGCAAAGCGCGCGCCGGCGAGGTCGAGGTCGAGGTGGTCTTTCAGATCGATCAAGACGGGATCTTCCGGGTCGCCGCCGTCGACAAGGAGACCGGCCAAGCCCAGACGATCGAGGTCCTCGCGCATGGAGGGCTCCGCGACGACGAGATCGGCGCGATGATGACCGACGCGAGCAACTACCTCGCAGAGCGGCGCGCCGCCGAGAAGGCCGAGAAGGATCGCCAGGGCATCGACGTGCTCTTGGCCGACCTCGATCGGATGCTGCCGCAGGCCGAAGCAAAGGTGTCGGGCACTCCGATCGCTGCGGCCGCGATCGTCAAAGCGCGCCGCGCCGTCGATCACGTGCGCAGCAAGGTCGAGAGCGACGGCACGGGTGAACTCGGGACCGATCTGGCAACGCTCGAGCGCCTCTCGGGCATGCTCAAGCAGGTCTTGGCGCGCTGACGTCTCGGGTGCTGAGGCAGATGATCGATCAGGGGAAGAGGACAGGCTCGCCGGGGATGTTGGTCGACGTCTCGCTGCCATTCCCCAGCCGACCCCGTTCGTTGTAGCCCCAGCAGTGCACGGCTCCGGACGCGACGGCGCACGTGTGGACCGTACCACCGGAGACTCGGGTGACCCCGGTGAGCGAGACGAGGCTGGGTGTCAGGATCGGGCTGAACGGGTTGGTGCCGACCCCGACCTCGCCGTTCAAGCTCCGGCCCCAGCAGTAGAGCGACGCACCCACCACCGCGCAGGTGTGGGCCCCGCCGAAGATGATGAAGCCACCCCCGCCGAAGTCGCCCAGCGCGCCTGGTGGCACCGTCACTTCCACGGTCTCGGCGGACGACGTCGGTGTTGCACTCCCGCTGCCCAGCTCGCCGCTCTCGTTCCACCCCCAGCAGCGCAGGCGCCCACCCGCGCGTACACACGTGTGCGCCGCAAAGGCCTCGATCGCGTCGATGCCTGCGGGCAGCCCCGTCAACAGCAGAGGGAGTGGCGACTCGGTCCCCACGAGAGGCTCGACGGTCAGCCCCAGCTCCGCGCGGGTGTTGTTGCCCCAACACCACACGGTCCTGTCCTCGAGGAGCGCGCAGGTGTGCGCGATGCCCGCGGCGATATCGACGGCGGGCGCGGGCAGCACCACGGCAACAGGATCTGGTCGATTGCTCGAAGCTCCGTTGCCCAGCTGGCCCGAGTCGCCCTGACCCCAGCAGCGCACTTCACCGCCCATGGCGGGGCCTTCGACGATGGCGCACGCGTGCGCGACGCCGACGGCCAACGCGGTGGGCGCCGTCAGTCTCGGGACCCGGTGCGGTGACGCCGTGCCGACTGAACCGACGCTCGCGTCGCCGAGCTGACCTCGGTTGTTCGTGCCCCAGCAGTAGATCGCGTCTCCGACCGCCAGCGCGCAGGTGAAGTCGTCGCCCAGCGCGACCTCATCGATGTTCGACAGACCCACCACCTGGACGGGCCTGGTGATGGGGATGGCGTCCGCCGTCGTGTCGTCGCCGATCTGGCCTCCGCGGTCATCACCCCAGCAGAAGACGCGTCCCATCGACGTGACTGCGCAGCTGTGCACGTTCCCGCAGGCCACGTCGGAGAACACCTCGACGGGCGCTGGCGCGTCTGCCCCGCCATCGGCGCTGGCATCGACGCTCGCGTCTGCGCCGCCGTCATGCAACCCCGCGTCGGCGCGCTCACCCGCGTCGGTACCAGGCGCGTAGCATCGCGCGCTCTCACACGCGTAGCCCGGTGGGCAGGGCTCGTCCGCGCCGCAGCGCAGCTCACCGTTGGGGATGTTCACCGAGCACCCTGCGAGCACCAGCATCGAAGCCACCAAAGAGAGAGAGCGCATCAGAACGACCCCGTGATCGAGAACGAGCCGGGGCCGATACGGAGGGCGACAGTGGGTTCGCCCTCGCGATCACCCGAGGTGACGAGCCAGCCGATGCCCACGGCTGCGATCGCACCCCCCAGCACCAGCGAGATGACCCCCGCGGCAGAGAGAATCGGCACCCGATCGTAGGGGCCCATCAGCTCGGTCCAGGTCTCGGCGTGCGAAGCGGCATCGAGTTCCACCGCGCTCGCGATGAACAGACCTGCGCCCGCGAGCGCGATGATCCCGCCCGCGATGGTGAGCACCAGGCCGCCCTCGCTCGCGTTACTCGAGGCCGGCGCTTCGATCGGCACGATCGGCCGATCGGGATAGGCGACCGGATCGGGCTCGACACGCTCGACACGCTCGGGGACCTCTTCCTCATCAGGGACCGGAAGCGCCGCACGGATGGCGCGGATCCGGGCCTCGACGTTGGCTCGATCGGGGGCCGCGGGATAGCCCGCCAAGTAGCCCTCGTAGGCCTCGAGCGCGATCTGGTCGCGCCGCAAGCGATCGGCGACGGTGGCGACGTTGTAGAGGATCTGCGCGTCGTGGGTGAGCTCGTACGCGCGCTGAAACGCCGTGAGCGCGTCGTCGAACGCGCCCGCCTCGTAGGCCTCGCGTCCCCGCTCGAACTCGGCCCGCGCGACCGTGGTGTCCCCGTCCTGCGCGGCCGCCACCGAGCACCACGACGAAGCCAATGGCACCGAGACCAGGATCACCAACCAAGCAAGTCGCATCGCCTGCGATGGTAGCGCAACCGTCGCGGGCGGGTGGTCCCCGACCGAGAACGACACAGACCAGACCGGGCCGCGTGCCCATCGACCGCCCAGGGGCCCTGCGCTAACAATCGCTCGTGAGCAGCGAGCCGTTCTTCTTCACCTGGTCGGCGCAGCGCGAGGCGAGCGGGATCGAGATTGTGTCCGGACAGGGCGCGCGATTCACCACCAAGGACGGCGCCGAGTGGCTCGATCTCAGCGCGCTGAGCTACCAGGCGAACTTGGGACACGGGCACCGCGGGGTGATCGACGCGTTGAAGTCACAGTGCGATCGCCTCCTGCTCACGACGCCGAGCGGCCTCTATCCCCAGAAGTCTCAGCTCGCGGAGAAGCTGCTCGCGATCGCGCCGAAGGGCTTCAGCAAGGTCTTCTTCACGCTCGGCGGCGCCGAAGCGGTGGAGAACGCGATCAAGATCGCGCGCCTCTATACCGGTCGGCACAAGCTTCTCTCGCGCTACCGCAGCTACCACGGCGCCACCCTCGGCGCGCTCACGCTGTCCGGCGATCATCGTCGACCGCCGCTCGAGCCGGGTCTGGTTGGGGTGACCCACGTGCTCGACTGCTACGAGTCGCGCGTGCCCGGGGGCGCGATGGTGATCGAAGGCGGCGGATCGGCGGAAGCGGTCGAGGCGACGCTGCGCTTGGAAGGATCACGCAGTGTCGCGGCGGTGTTCCTCGAGCCCGTCCCCGGCGCGAACGGTGTCTTGATTCCGCCCGCAGGCTACTGGGACGGAGTGCGCGCGGCGTGCGACGACCACGGGGCGCTGATGGTCGCCGACTGCGTGCTCACGGGCTTCGGTCGGCTGGGCACCCCGCTCGGATTCGAGGACTTCGGCGACGGCGTCCCCGACCTCATCACCATCAGCAAAGGATTGACGGGCGGCTATGCCCCGCTCGGCGCAGTGCTGGTGAGCGACGCCATCGCCCAACACTTCGAGGACGCGGTGCTCTGGGCGGGTCTGACCTTCTACGGGCATCCACTCGGTGTGGCCGCGGCCCTGGCGGCGATCGAGGCCTACGAGCGAGACCAACTCTTCGCGCGCGCCAAGACGCTGGGTGTTCAGCTCGCGAGCCGGCTCGCCGCCCTTCAGGACGCGATGCCCGAGCGCATCGCACGCCTCCGAAGCAAGGGATTGCTAGCGGCGCTGGAGCTGGACGTGGATTTCACCCAGCTCGCCGAGATCAAGGGGCGGATCGATGCAGCGCGCCTGTCGGTGCATTGGAATGATCGCTACCGCACGCTCATCCTGTCACCTCCTTTGGTGATCTCCGAACGGGAACTCGACGACGGCGTCACTCGCCTGCATCGAGCGCTCGAATAGCGCGCTACTGCTCGACGAACGCTTCGTCGCCCAGCGGCAGCCGAGGCAGGCCGTCCCAGCTCGCCCCCACGGGGTGCTCGACGTCGACGGTCTCGTGCGGCGCGACGGCTTCACGAGCCTCGGTCGCGGTGGCGACGAAGGGGCGCGGAACGAGACCAATCAACAGAGTGAGCGCGGCGGGAACGATCATCATCGCGGTCAGACGGCCCTCTGCGGGCGAATCGTGGCGGTGCTCGTGGCCCGCGTCGACGATCAGGTTGGTCAGCGCGAGGTAGAGCGCCGCAGCATTGATCGCGGCAACACCCACGAAGAGCGCGGCGAGCAACGGACGCAGCTCGAGCAGACCGTGGGCCAACAGATCCTCGGCGATGAATCCGGTGGTCCCGGGGATCCCGACCGCCATCGCGAGCGCGAAGAAAGCCATCGACTTCGGCAGCGGGCGGACCCGGAGCGAGGCCTCCAGCGTCAGGAGCGCGAGCGCTGCGGCCCACCACTCGATGAACGCGCCCACGCCCGCGAGCCGCTCGCCCGAGGCCAGCCCAATCCACACGAAGGAGAGGAGCACGCCGCGCTCGCACATGACCAACTCGGACACCAGCGAGGAGGGCTCGAAGTGATTCGCGCGCATGCCCGCGGAGAGCAGCCACAACGCACAGAGCGCGCTCAAGACCGCACCGATGATGGGCGCCGCCATCGCCAGCCGCGGCTCGACGGCATCGAGCGGGACCCCGACGCGGGCGAACGCCACCAGCACGA
>Ga0105046_10015452_pt1 | contig 11734 bp, 12 predicted proteins | sample MAT03_FD_78385 | JGI IMG/M metagenome (GOLD analysis project Ga0105046, IMG submission 78385) | Freshwater microbial communities from Lake Fryxell liftoff mats and glacier meltwater in Antarctica - MAT-03 (megahit assembly) | ecosystem: Environmental > Aquatic > Freshwater > Ice > Liftoff...
CATCAACTTTAGTTTTGTTCTTGTTCACTTATTCGTAGTGACCTCGAACAAGAAGCCATCGTCGACAAAGTCAACTCGAATCTTCCCTCCCTCAGACACGTCGCGTCGTAGTAACTCGATTGCGAGTGCATTTTGAAGTCTTCGCTGAATAACTCGCTTGAGCGGTCTCGCGCCATACAATGGATCGTAACCTTCGTCTGCGATCGCGCGAGAGGCTGCTTCTGTGACTTCTAGATCAAGATCGCTTTTGGCAAGTTGGTTTCGTAATCCTTCCAGTTGAAGTGTAACAATACGCTTGATCTGATCACGACCGAGCGGTTCAAAGACTATCGTCTCATCGATTCGGTTTAGGAACTCGGGTAGAAATTTTGCTTTCAGCGAATCCTGAATCGCGTCGATCATATCTTGTTCGGTCCCCCCTTCCTCAGCAACTTTCTGGATCATCTGGCTTCCGATATTGCTTGTCATGACAACCATCACATTCGTGAAGTTGACAGTCCGTCCATGACCATCCGTCAATCGACCGTCGTCAAGAACCTGTAACAAAACGTTATACACATCTGGGTGAGCCTTTTCTATTTCGTCTAGCAAAAGTACACAGTAAGGACGACGGCGGACTGCTTCGGTCAACTTTCCGCCTTCTTCGTAGCCGACGTATCCGGGAGGTGCACCAGTCAATCGAGAGACCGTGTGACGCTCCATGAATTCGCTCATGTCCAATCGAACCATCGCATGTTCATCATCGAAAAGCACCTCCGCCAGAGCCTTACATAGTTCCGTCTTTCCGACGCCGGTAGGCCCAAGAAACAGGAATGATCCGATGGGACGATTGGGATCCTGAAGCCCACTTCGACTACGACGGACAGCATCGCTAACGGCTTCGACGGCTTTGTCTTGACCGATAACCCGTTGATGTAGGCGCTCTTCCATTACCAATAATTTGGCTCGTTCTGTCTCGAGCATGCGAGTTACGGGAACTCCCGTCCAAACGGCGACGACCGATGCAACTTCATCTGCAGTTACTTCTGTGCGTAAAAGTCGTTGAGTATGTTTGGTTTTTGTCTTCTCAGTCTCGGAATTCGGCAACTCTGTCAATGCGTTTTCTTCTTCGTGTTCAAGTTGTAAAACCAGTTTACGACGTTTTTGATCGAGTTCGAAAAGCTTTTGATAGTCTCCCTCTGGGACACCTCGACCTAACGATTGATTTTCTTTGATGGAGACTTCCAAGGCGCTGAATTGCGATTGCGTTTGTTCGAGTTCTCGGCGAATCGACTGAACACCCGAGACTCCCAGTTTTTCAGCTTCCCATTGCTCACGAAGGGAAGCAAGGCTTTTTTGTTGAGACGCTATTTCCTCTTCGATGTCTTCCAACGAGCCTGCGGTTGCATCATCACCTTCTTCGTTCAATTGCCGTTGAGCGAGTTCTAATTGTCGCAATTGACGTTGTATTTGGTCGATCTCTGCAGGGACACTCTCGCGTTCCATAGCCAACCGAGAAGCCGCTTCGTCGATCAAGTCGATCGCTTTGTCTGGAAGAAAGCGGTCAGAGATGTAGCGATCGGACAAGTTGGCTGCGGCGACTAAAGCCGAATCCCGGATTTTAACTCCATGGTGCGATTCATATCGGCTCTTTAGCCCTCGAAGTATCGTGATGGTGTCCTCGACGGAAGGTTCACCTACGTAGATGGGCTGGAAGCGACGTTCGAGCGCCGCATCTTTCTCGATGTGCTTGCGATATTCATCGAGGGTCGTTGCACCGATACATCGCAACTGGCCGCGAGCCAATTCGGGTTTCAGTAGATTCGCGGCATCGCTACTCCCTTCGGCGGCCCCAGCGCCAATGACCGTATGAAGCTCGTCAATGAAAAGTATCACCTCTCCATCTGCCTCTTTGACTTCGCGAAGAACCGCTTTCAATCGTTCTTCAAACTCACCTCGAAACTTTGCGCCTGCGATCAAGGCCCCCATGTCGAGGGCAATCAGGCGTCGGTTTTTCAGGCTCTGCGGCACATCGCCTTGAACAATACGAGCGGCAAGTCCTTCGACGATTGCCGTCTTGCCAACACCCGGTTCACCGATCAATACAGGATTGTTCTTTGTCCGACGCGAAAGGACTTGAATAACTCGGCGGATTTCATTGTCACGTCCAATAACCGGATCCAGCTTGCTTTTGGCAGCTTGTGCAACAAGATCGATTCCGTACTTTTCAAGTGCTTGAAACTTCCCTTCTGGGTTCTGATCAGTGACTCGAGCGCTTCCACGAACTGATTGTAGACCTTGAAGGAGATCCTTTTCATTGATACCAAGAAGCTTTAATAATGCCCCAGCTTTGTTTTCGGTTTTGCAGATGGCAAGCAGCAAGTGTTCCGTACTACAATACTCATCTTTCATCCCCTCGGCCAAGGCTGCGGCTGCCTCAAAAGTTGCTTGAAGTGCGGGCCCGATTCCGGGTGAACGACCGCCGGAGGTTTTTGGCAATCGACTCATCTCGCTATCGATGACTCCTTGAATTTGGCCGACATTTGCACCAATTTTTTTCAAGAGGGCTAGTGCTACCCCGTCTCGATCCTGAAGTAGCCCCCAAAGGATATGAAGGCAATCGATTTCGGGATTTCCGAACGAAGCCGCCTTACTCTGCGCCTCAGCAACCGCTTCTTGAGCTTTGACCGTGAGTTTATCCATTCGAAACGACATACGAGCTAGTCTCCAATCGTGTTAGTCTGCAAGTTCGGCAGGCTACGAGGCCTCCGCTTGGTTCTCATTGCAAACTATGGGCCAACACTACGGTCGTCCGTCGCCCCGAGCTTGTGGAGATTCAATAAGCCAATACCAACAAACAACTTAAGCGCGAAATCGTCGCCGGGCAACCGAGCGAAGACGAACGGAAGCAACACAAGTAATTGAAACTTTAGTTTTTAACGGATCACAGTGGTTAAAAATGGTGGGTAAAAGATCAGATACTTTTTCTCGTCTTTTACGCCCCTATTTTTTACACTTCTCGCTGATCGTCAGTTCTCTCCAAGATGAAACTCGATGATTGACTGCATTTTCGTACCCGTACGATTCTGAAGCATTTCATACTGTCGATTAGCAAGACGTTACTTTAAGCTAATTCGGAAACCAGCGATTGGACTTTGGTTTGTAGTAAGGGTAGTTGCTCCTCGGGTGTCGAGGCATCAATATCGTGGATGTTCCAGTACTCGACACGATCTGCAAAACGATTGAAGCGACGTTCAATCAACGGCAAATGCTCATCTCGTTTAATCGCAATGATACGGTCGGATTTTTCGAAGTCTTGCTCGGCTGCATCCATCGGAGTTCGCGCTGGGTCGAACGGGATGCGGATCTGGGTTAGGAAGTCGGAAGTGTAACGAGAGATAGTACTCGGAGTTGTTTCCGGAAGCGCCAACCCTCGAGAATCTGCTATCCAGTCTAGGTTCAATTGAGAGGCATGCCAATTAAAATAGATTTCGGCAAAACGGCTTCGGTAGTAGTTCCAAGTGCATAGAAATAGAATTTGCTTTCTACCGGGTAACTCTTTGAGCGATCGCATATTTTCGAAGATTCTTCTTTTATTTGGTTGGGCATCGTTTAAATTGAATATAGTGTAACGAATGACAAACGAAAACGATGAATCAGTCCATGCAGAAACTTTCGATACACGCGAAATGGGGCCTCAACCGATTGCGGAGTTACTTCAGACGCTGGGGCTGAAAACGCATGACTTGGTCGAAGCCTCGGATGATCAACTGACGCATAAGCTGGTTGCGAGAGCGATCAAGGGGCGTCGACTCACACGCAATTCTAAAGGCATTGTACAGAGAGCACTCAACAATGCGTCTGGTAAGTCGTACTTGATTACCGAGCTATTCAATTATCGGTGAACCGCCGGATTACTTTCCCGTATCCGTTCCTTGCAACCTTCGTCTGTCTTTGTGCAGAGTGAACAGTTCGTAGCTGATCCCGGCGTTTTCAAATCGGCCAAGCCACCACAAGATCCAGTTAGCTTTGGCCTTCCCAACATTACACCGAGTGCCATGCCTATCATAACCAATAGGAATACACCCAACGTGAATCCGAAGACAGTCAAAAAAATTATCCAGTCCATGAATCACCTATTCCGTAATGCTTAGTTGTTTGCAGACTGCTGGAAAAAGCTCTTTAAATCGAGTCGAACAGGTTGACGGAAATTGGCCGTCTTTGCGATGCGTCAAAAGAACGGCCCAGTTTTTGGAATCCGCTAATGCTAGTCCTCGTTCGGGTCCCATCGCCATCATGCAAGTCGCAATTCCGTCGGCTAAAGCACCATGGTCAGCAACAACCGATGCTGATGCTAGCTGATGTATAACGGGGTAACCGGTGTTTGGATCGATCGTATGCGAGAATCGGTGACCATCGGATTCAAAAAAATTACGGTAGTCTCCACTGGTCGCAATCGCGGAATTCGTCAAACCAAGCGTCGTCTGAATCGATCGCTGAAAGTCAATTGGTGCTTCAATACCGACTTGCCAAGGTTGGCCATCGGCCCGATTTCCTCTCGCAACGATCTCGCCACCAATCTCAACAAAGTAATTGTATATGCCCTGGGATCGGATCACGTCCCCTACGCGATCGGAACCATGCCCTTTGGCGATCGCGGAGAGATCGATTTGCAAACCTGGATTTGCTTTTTTAAGTGCAGGCGGATCGAGCCTCACCGACAACTGTGAGAATCCTACAATCTCTCTTGCTACCTGAATTTCTGCGTCGGTTGGGATCGTATTGCTCTGTTTGCTGGGCCCAAAGCCCCACAAGTTCACCAACGGTCCGACTGTGATATCAAATGCTCCGTGCGATGCCTCAGATAGTTGCAAGGACAGGTTGACTACTTCGGCGGTCTCCTTCGATACGGAGAACCAATTTGTCGAATCCGAAAGATTGAAGCGTGTGATTTCAGACTCTTTGAGGTAGGTCGACATTTGCTGATTCACACGCAGAAGTTCATTTTCAATCAAGCGTCGTAACTCTTGCTTAAGCAGGCCACCTGATTCTGCCTGGTACCGAATCGTGAAGGTTGTCCCCATCGTCGAGCCCTGCAGCAATTCCTGCGTAGTGATCGGCTTGGTTTCGACGCAACCGCCGAGGCACCCTATGCACGCAAGCCAACCGATAAGGCGCAGAATGAGGCGACTCACTTTTTCTCCATCTGTTATTGCGAACAATAGCACTAAAATGTCACCCACCAAAATCGTCGTAGGCGATGTTGCTTTGTGGTACCCCCAGTTCATCGAGCATCTTAAAGACAGCGGAGTTCATCATGGGTGGGCCGCAAAGGTAGTATTCGATGTCCTCGGGTGCAGGATGATTCTTGAGATAATTCTCTAATACAACGTGGTGGATGAATCCGACATGGCCGATCCAATGGTCTTCAGGTTTCGGTTCCGACAACGCGATATGGAACTGGAAGTTTGGAAATTCCCTTTCGATCTTTTCAAAATGGTCTACATAGAAAAGTTCTCGTACGCTACGACCACCATACCAATAGGATACTTTGCGTTTCGTCTTACGATTGCGAAATAATTCAAAGATATGACTACGCAAGGGTGCCATGCCGGCGCCTCCTCCAATGTACACCATCTCGTTATCAGTATCCTTGATAAAGAATTCACCGTAGGGACCCGAGATGGTCACTTTGTCGCCAGGTTTTAGCCCGAAAATATAAGAGCTAACTCGGCCAGGTGGAGTTCCCTCGGGAGCGCGAGGTGGCGGTGATGCTACACGCACATTGAGCATGATGATCCCTGATTCGCCCGGATAGTTGGCCATGGAATAGGCGCGGTAGACCGGCTCATTCACTACCGATGTATACCGCCATATCTTGAACTTGTCCCAATCTTCCCAAAACTGCTCCTCGATCTTAAAGTCCTTGTAATGAACCGTGTGAGGCGGCACATCGATTTGGATGTATCCACCCGACTTGAAGCCTACCGCTTCCCCCTCGGGAAGTTCCAAAACCAATTCTTTGATAAAGGTTGCCACGTTGTGATTCGAGCGAACGGTACAGACCCATTTCTTTGTTTCAAGGACTTCATGCGGGACCTCAATCTTCATATCTTGTTTAACCGCGACTTGGCAGCTTAATCGGAATCCTTCGCGCGCCTTGGTATTACTGATGTGGGTTCGCTCCGTAGCAAGAATCTCACCACCACCAGAAACGATTCGTACCTTGCACTGCGCGCATGTCCCACCTCCACCACAGGCGCTCGATACGAATATCCCGTTGTTGGCAAGGCAACCTAGTAGCTTACCGCCAGTCGGAACTATCAGTGTCTTGCTATCGTTGACAACAATTTCGACGTCGCCTGCCGCTACCAATAGTTTCTTAGCTCCCAAGATAATGATGACGAGCGACAGCACTACGGCGGTGAAGAAAAAGACTCCGATCAAAACTAAATTCATGCCAATCATAGCAGCTAAATCCGCTCAAAAAACCCTTAGAGTTGAATACCCGAAAAAGCCATAAATGCCATCGCGATTAGTCCGACAGTGATAAAGGTGATTCCGAGTCCACGCAGTCCTACCGGAATGTTGCTATAACGCAACTTCTCTTTTACCGCAGCTAGCGCAATGATCGCCAATGCCCATCCAAAGCCAGATCCCAAACCGTAGACGACACTCTCGCCGAGATCGTATCCCCGTTGATCCATGAACAACGAACCAGCCAAGATCGCGCAGTTGACCGTGATTAAAGGTAAGAAAATCCCGAGGGCGTTGTATAAAGCAGGAAAGAAACGATCGAGCACCAACTCCAAAATCTGAACGATCGCTGCAATCACTCCGATGTAACTGATGAAGCCGAGGAAGCTCAGATCGACCGACCCAAAACTAGGTCCGAGGGTCTTTGCCAGCGCGCCTTCGGAGAGCAAGTACTGATAGAGCAAATTATTCGCGGGTACGGTAATTGTTTGTACGACTGTGACCGCAATCCCGAGGCCGATAGCTGTTTTGATATTCTTTGAAATGGCGATGAAGGTGCACATGCCCAGGAAGAACGCTAGAGCCATATTCTCGATGAATACGCTCGTTAAGAACAAACTCAAGTAGTGTTCAAAACTGTGGATGGTCATTTTCCTAAGCCTCCTCAACTTGACTAGGTTTTAAGGTTCTCACGATCCAAATAAGAATTCCAATGAGAAAAAAAGCACTCGGCGACAACAGCAACAGTCCGTTTGGCATGTACCAGCCACCCTCAGTGACTTTCGCCAAAATGGGGAATCCAAACAGGGATCCCGATCCGAAAAGCTCTCTTACAAAGGCTACTAGCATGAGGACAGCACTGTAGCCAAGACCATTGCCGATTCCGTCGAGAAAACTCATCCATGCGGTGTTCTTCATGGCGAAACCTTCTGCGCGTCCCATCACGATGCAGTTGGTAATGATCAAGCCGACAAATACACTCATTGTCTTGCTGATCGGGAAAAAATAGGCTTTGAGAATTTGATCGACGACGATTACCAAGGACGCGATCACGACCATCTGAACGATCATGCGAATGCTGCTGGGGATATAGTTTCGTAGGGCAGCGATTGCCGCGCTCGAGAATGCAGTTACCAATGTTACTGCAATACACATGACCAGCGCCGTGGAGAGTTGTGTCGTTACCGCCAGTGCAGAACAAACACCGAGAACTTGAAGCGTGATCGGATTGTTGTTGACCACCGGATCGATCAGAACTTGTTTAGGGGTTGGTGCTAACATGTGAGTCACCTTTCTGAGCAGCCAAGTTCTCAATATAAGGACCGAAAGCGTCACTGCTAAACCAATACTTGATCATTCTGTCGACGCCGCGACTGGTGATCGTCGCGCCCGAAAGACCGTCCACCATATACGGAAGATTCTCCGTTGTAGCGATCCCTTTCGCGACTCCTACCGCCAACATGGCATCCGTCGATTCGCCTCGCCAGACCTGTTTGCCATGCCACTGCTTTTTCCATTTGGGGTTATCGACCTCGCCGCCCAAACCTGGCGTTTCGCCATGCTCGTAATAAGTCAATCCACTGATGGTTTTAAGGTCGCCATTTAGCGCAACAAAACCGTACATAGTCGACCAAAGCCCTTTGCCGTATATCGGAAGTATCACTTGTTTCAACTCACCCTGCTTGTCTTTTACTAAGTAGACCCAAGTGTACTTTTCGCGCTTCTCAATGCCGATTCGGAACTTGCTAGCATCGATAACGGCGTTCATGGATTCGTCTTTAGCGGCCTTACGCTCATCGAAAGAGTCACTTGCAATCGCCGTGTCGGTGACGTATTCCCCAGTTTGGAGATCAACTACCTTCGGTTCAATCGTTCCGTCCGTAAACATGTCGGTGATCTCTTTCGCATTCAACTCGCCTGAACCAGTAGATAGGCCTGCAGCCTCGACAATATTTTTTTGCCGGTCCAGTAATTTATTTTTTCCTTGCATGTCTTTTAAAGCCACCGCCGCAGTACTCACCAACAACGAGCATACGACGCACAAGACTAGCGTTACTAAGAATGTATTCGTAATCGAATCACGTTGCTCAGGTAGCATGACGGGATAACCTCCGCTTGATATTGGCTTGGATCACACAGTAGTCGATAAGCGGAGCGAATACGTTGCCGAACAAAATCGCCAACATAATGCCTTCGGGAAAAGCTGGATTGACCACCCGAATCAGGATTGTCATCCCGCCTATAAGGATTCCATAAAACCACTTTCCAGTCTCAGTCATTGAGGCACTCACGGGATCGGTAGCCATAAAGACGGTCCCGAACGCAAATCCTCCAATCACGAAATGCCACCACGGAGGAACGTTGAACATGGAATTGGTTTGACTACCGAAAATGTAAAACAACGAAGAGAGTGCTAACGCCCCCAAGCAGACTCCGCTCATGATTCGCCATGAACCGGTCCTGGTTGCAATTAAGACAGCGGCTCCAATTAAACAAGCCAACGTGCTCGTTTCACCGATCGAGCCAGGGATTGTTCCCAGAAAGGAGCTTGTCCAAGTAATGCTCCGCTCACCCCCGGTGGTCATGACGTGCGCGAGTGAGTCCATTGCATTGGGATATCGTGCCAAATCGGTCGAAGCCAATTGTCCTAGGGCTGTAGCACCCGAGTAGCCGTCGATCTTTCCTTCCTGCCCGACGTATTTTGACGCGATCCAAACTCGATCACCGGTTATCTGACCGGCATATGCAAAATACAAAAAGCAGCGTGCGGTAAGAGCTGGATTAAGGAAGTTACGTCCCGTGCCGCCAAAGATCTCCTTGCCAATCACAACCCCAAACGCGATTCCGATTGCCACTTGCCACAACGGGATGTCCGGCGGAAGCGTAAGTGGGAAAAGCAATCCCGTTACGAGAAAGCCTTCGTTGATCTCGTGTTTACGAACGATACTGAAGATCACTTCACAGATGCCGCCGACTGTCATACAAACCAGATAGATGGGTATGAAATACATAGCGCCGAGAAGGAAACAGTCTAGGAGACTGTTCGGATTGTTTTCCAACCCCATCGCAGTGTGAATCATATGATGCCAATCGAAATAAGGCTCCATCTTCATCGCAATGAGGGATTGAATGGCAAGGTTTGCTTGATAGCCAACGTTCCACATGCCGAATAAAGTGCAAGGAATCAGCGAGACCACAACCATGATCATCATGCGTTTCAGGTCAAGCGCATCGCGGATATGGGTGAGACCTTTTGTTACGCTGCCAGGTGTATAGAGAAATGTGTCTCCCGCTTCGTAAAGTGGATACAACTTTTCGAATCGTCCCCCTTTATCAAAAGGAGGATGCATTCGATCAAGCATATTGCGAAGAAACTTCATCGATCTGCTATCCCTCATTTTCGATCTTGGCCAGATTTTCCCGGAGAATACTGCCATACTCATACTTGCCAGGACAAACAAAGGTGCATAACGCGAGATCCTCTTCATCCAATTCGAGGCAACCCAGTTCTTGAGCTCGCTCGGTGTCTCGCGAAATCAGCGCGCGAAGTAGCAGTGTCGGTAAAAGGTCAAGCGGCAGGACGCGTTCGTAAGAACCGATCGGGACCATCGCCCGTTCACTCCCGCCAGTGCTGGTCGTGAGCGGGAAACGTTTGCGAGCCGTCCAAGCAGCCGCGAATGCCCTAGTTAACGAGAACTTGTTGAAGCCGGGCATTTGCCAACCCAGCAATTCACGATGCATCCCTTCGGCAAGGCAGGAAACATGGAGATGGTAACGTCCTAGATAAGCAACGTTTTCCTCGATTTGGCGCCCACAAAGAATCGAACCTGAGACGATACGATTGTCAGATCCTGTCAGTTCACCGCTTGTCAATTCTACCAGTGAGGCTCCCAATCGGGACTGGATCAAACGAGGTTTGTTCACAACCGGACCAGCCAAAGCAATTATTCGCGTCGGGTCTAGCCTTCCACGCGTGAATGCGCGACCGATCGCAATCAGATCCTGATAGTCGAGATGCCAGTTAACATGATTGGGTGAGGCGGGTCTCAAGAAGTGCATATGCGTTCCAGCCAAGCCAGATGGATGAGGGCCAGAGAATTCAGCCATGCGAACCATGGGCATGTTCTCGCCTGGAGTGTCTGTTCCCGGCGCACGGCAAACGAAGATGCTTCCCTCGGTCAAACGCGAAACAGCGGAGAGGCCTGCCGTAAAATCGTCCCTTGCTCCTTGGATGACTAGGCTGGGCTGAACCGCCAACGGGTTGCTATCCATCGCGTTGACAAAGATCGCACTCGGAACCGACTTGGGGGATGGGACACGACTAAATGGCCGTGTTCGAAAGGCAGTCCAAAGCCCTGTCGATACGATGCGATCCAAAATATCTTGACGATTCATCGCCGCAATCTGCTCTTGCCCAACACAAGGAAGCTCGTAAACTGATTCCCTATCCGCGACATCAATGACCAAGGACATCAAGTGGCGTTTGTCGCCGCGATGAATGGCCCTCACTCTGCCACCGGCTGGCGAAACAAAAACAACTCCATCAGTCTGCTTGTCAACCATAATCGGTTGGCCGAGCTGGACAGCATCTCCCTCGGAGATTAGTACAGTCGGACGTAGCCCCAAATAATCGCTCGAAAGTAGTGCTACTTGTTGCACCGACTTGATATCGATACGTTGCTCAGGTTCCCCTTCGATCGGGATCGATAAGCCCTTCGAAATTCTAAATCGCTCGACCATCGCATGATTTCGATCGTTTTCAAAGTTGGGCTTAGCTTTGTATATAGACCTTCAAGTAGTGGTTCTCAACTGCCAGTAAGTCGAATTGGGCTTTTACGACGTCGCCTATAGAAATCATCCCAGCCAATCGCCCATCGTCGAAAATTGGAAGGTGTCGCACGCGATGCGTCGTCATGACGCCCATAACGTTTCCGACGTCGTCACTCGGATGACCAGTGACCAGTTTCTGGGTCATGAATTTACAAACCAAGAGACTGCTTAAGGCTTGCTTTTGGCTAGCGACCGCTTTCAAGATATCTCGTTCAGTGATGATACCGACAATTGATCCCGCTTCCGCAACCAAGAGCGAGCCGCAATGAAAGTGGACTAATCGCTCCACAGCGTCAGCCAAAGTAGCAGACGAGGCGATTTGGTAAACCGTGTCCCCCTTTTGCTGAAGAATCTCATAGACACGCATGGCAAACACCTCCGAAAAGGGACTTTACGATCTAACGCAGAATGAATGACTACTAAAAAATCCAGGAATACAAAAACAAAA
>Ga0105046_10015454_pt1 | contig 11733 bp, 16 predicted proteins | sample MAT03_FD_78385 | JGI IMG/M metagenome (GOLD analysis project Ga0105046, IMG submission 78385) | Freshwater microbial communities from Lake Fryxell liftoff mats and glacier meltwater in Antarctica - MAT-03 (megahit assembly) | ecosystem: Environmental > Aquatic > Freshwater > Ice > Liftoff...
TAGAAATTGGATCTTGTGTCAATGTCACATTTTCAAAAATTGTTACAGAAGTTACACCAGCCACTTCTTGTAAAAGTCTTGATCTAATAGCTTCAACCGTAGCAGCTCCAAAAAGCCTAAAAGACAGCGCACGACGTATTCTAAGCTCAGAATCTGTTTCTTGAACTCGTCCAGTAAGACCTGCCGAAAAATTTGTAAGTGACTGCCAACCTGCTACTGGAGTTAAAATAATGTTTAGTGCATTTGCTGGAGCTGGAATTGGCCCAAATGCTTGGGATAAAAATAAAATTGGTGATGAAGTGGAAGTTATAGCAAGATTTGTGCCATTATTAATCGAAAACGGTACCGCACTTGATGTAGCTTGTATTTGAAAAGTGCTTCCGCTAGTCCATGTTGCATTGACATTGCTGGCAGTATTTATATTAGCTGCAAGATACTGAGCGATTAAAGAAACTGAAGCTGGAATTGCAAAAATAATAGTCCCTGTAGGTGCTCCTGCACCTGTTACAACAATTGTGGTAACTATTATTTGTTGAGATAAAACTGGTACAAGCCTGATTGTATTTCCGACAACCGTAGCTGAAAAAACTTCTGTAGCAAAATTTGCTAAAATCACACTTGCAAGGTCTGATAAAGTTTGCGCCGAACTCGTATTAAATGGCACTGAGGGTATACTGACGCCGTTTATTCTTAAATTTATGATGTTCCCAGCTACAACAGGAGCCGAAAAACTTATAATTGGAAGTGAATAAATATATGTTGTTGAACCTATCAAAACCGAATACGTTTGTGCTGTAGCTGTAAGCACATTTATAGTATTTCTTAAAGAACTCCCGTTTGTAATAAAAAAATTACCAACAGAAAAAAATATGTCATTTGTGTTTTGCAGTCTTGCAAGACTTCCAGAAGGTATTAAAGTGCCCTGTATGCCTGTTGCAGCACCTATTACAGAAGTTCTTGACGCTCCAATTCTGACAATTCCATTCAAAGAAACAACATTATCTAAAGAAACACCCGTGGCACTATTCGGATATTGTGATGCATAAACATCACCTAAATTTTCCCAATCATCAGCTAAAACTTTCGAAAAAATACCAATTAATTGCCCTGTAACAGACTGAGGATCAAGATTTATATCACTAAAAGCAGCAATAAATAAATCTTCAAACTGATCAAGAATTTCAGGAAGCCTTAACTGATTGAAGCCCTGGGGTGTGACGCCATATTCATTCATACTGGGATCTCCATCTCTTTTAAAATATTTTCACCACTAATGCTTTTAGCTGAAAATTTTACTGAAAAAACTCTTGTTCTTTTATTAAAATTTGCAACAAAACTTAAAATTTCAAGTATACCACGAGTTTCAACAATTTCTGTTTTTATTATACTCTCAATTTGAATTTGATTAGGGTTTTTTCTAAAAAATTCTTCAAAATATGGAACACCTTGGGTGATATCTAAATACCACTCTCCTAACACAAAACGCAATCTAATAGCTAAATTTTGCATTATTTGTTTTACATCATCTACAAGCTGTAAATCGTAATCTCTTAAAACTAAGTCATTTGTAACTGGATCTAATTCAAAATCGATCATGTAATTACTGCGGTTATATTGTCTAGTTGCATTTGTAAAGCATTCACTGCATTTGTGAAAGCTAAATTTAAAGATACGTTAAAAGCGGATCCCATCACTACAGGACCTTGTAAAAGAATCATCAGTTGTGAGAGAATATTTAGCAATTCTGTTGTGCTAGTGCCAATCCCTACACGATTTGAAGTTTTTATTATAATATTCCCATCAGCTTCTATTTTAATATCGCTGCCTGCATAACTTATAAAAAAATCTTGATTATTGTTATTTGGAAAAGTTTCTGTAAAGGGCATTAAACCAGGAATTGCAATGGCATCAGAAAGATCAAATTTTCTTGGATCAGTCGGAGTTACTTGACCGCCAACCGACAGCCATAAATCTAAGCTTCGTTCACAAAAAATCAACAGAACATAATCACCCTGTACAACAGGAAATTTTATAAAACTTGGAAAGATTATGGGCACATTTTCTAAAACGGGCATCGACTGAACACCAGTCACATAATTTTTATTTAAAGCTGGTTGGATAGTTGCCTTATTACTCGCAGGATCATATGAAATAATAACCCCTGGCAATGCAGTGTGAACGTTATTTAGTGATGAATTTATGGCGTTTTTTATAATGTCGGGCGGTGTTGTCATACGGAAACTACCTCAAATAGACTTTCAAACTGTGGGCCAAAAGTATCGCCTTCATGCCTAACTGATGTGACATAAAAAATCCCATCGATGTCTGCACGAACGGACTTTATGCGTATTCTGTCTTTCGGCAAAACGTCAGGCCTTAAAAGTGTTCGTACTTTCCACCCAGGCAAAGGACTACCATTTGGAGGTAAAGCCCTATAATTAAATTGACGGCGATCTGTAAAGCGTTGCGGTATACCAATCATGCCTGAATCAGAATCAATCAACGCTGGAGGCTTAATAGAACCCTGACCAGTTTTTAAAATTATTAAATTGTTGTTTTGGACGCTATATTCTAGATCAACCGCCTTGCAAGCTATATCTAAACCGTCTTTTGCAATTCCAGTAAATTTATGTCCAAGTGCATAAACAATATTATTGGTTGGTGCAATTTCTACAATATCAAGTCCTAGAATATTTGCATAAAATTCAATAACTTGTCGCACGGGAGTATTTGCTCCAAAAGATGCTGTTGCAATAATTGAATTTAATGACCGTTCACCATCTCCACAATCGAATACGGTAATAACTTCAGGCTGTGCAAAAATATGTGAAGTGAGGTTTGAATTCCCAATGAACAGTAGTTGTGCACCCGTTTCTTGTTTATACCCAGCAAAAATTTTTATTTGATTGCCGTAATTATTTAAGATGTTTCTTTTGCTGTCAGACAGATTCCAAACTCTTATGTTTGCAGTATTTGTTGAAGATGATTCTGTTTTATATACTGAAAAAGCCATACGCAATCCAGAAATTTCCATATCCCCTCTGAAAGTTATTGAGGGGGGTGGATTAGCAACATTTATCCGCAAATTTATGACTCTATCAAACTGCATTTTCTTCCTGAGCTAAATTTTCCAGCTCGCCAGCAGAATAATAAATCAGTTCAAATTTTTGTGACATATCAAAACGCCGAATAACATTTAAACCAGCAACAATATTCTGGCACACGATTTCCCCAGCTGGTTTACCCTCTACAATATACTGTGAAAGCAATGGGAAATTTGGTACAAGTTTTATTCCATAGATGAGCGGTACTACATCCCTGTTAAAAATTGACATTGTCCAAAACTCATTCAATGCATTCCACGCAAAATCTAAAACAAAAATTACCCCATCGAGCGTTATTTGCTCTCTAAAACTTGATGGTTCTTTGAAAGGAATTATTTGCATTATAAAATAGCTCCTATTAGGGATGCTTGAGCTGATATTATCGGTAAAACAATGGGCGAAATTGGAGCTAAATCTTGTATTCCTGCATTTATTGTTGAGCTTGCCTGATCTTTTAGTGACGTAACTGGATCTGCTTGTATGAAAGGGTATTTATCAGCATCAGCAACAATTTCACGGGGAATACTATTATTTTGACGAAAAAAAGGATTGTTTGGATTTTCTATAAAACGAATTGTTGTGTCAAAATTAACTTTTTGGAAATTCATTGTAAAAGTTAAGCTTTGTCCAGAAAGTGCATTCCTAGGTACTTGTAAGCTTGTTATTGCCATATTTGTGTAGACTTTTATACCAGTGACAATTGTAATTAGTTCTCTTCGATCGTGTATTTCGACAAGTCGCTGAAAAGCATTTATAGACGCATTAAATGGGGCAAAAAATGATATAGGCGTATCTGAAACAACTCCAGTTATTTGCACTGTTTCAGGTTCATTTATGATGTGATCAGAAATAATGCGCCCATCTTCAACAGGAAAATTTGTCACACGAGAATTATAAATATGATCTTCTGACAAAACAGCATCTAAAAGCACTCCAGCTATATCTGTGCGGGAATATTTTTTTCCAAAAAGCAGTGATAAAGTCATTATTCGACTATGGGGTTGTTGTATTGAATCTCATTAAAAGTGGCTCTAATCGATGATGCAATCATTTCTTCTATTTGCCCACCTAAAAATGTGGCTTGCTCCGCAGTAGTGCCAGAAGGCATATTTACATCTATTGAATTATTTACATAATTTACAAAGCTTGATGGCACTTGTGTTTGAATCCAGCTATCAGACAAATTATTTCTGAGGGATGTTGGACTTGCATTTGCATCAATTTCAACAAACGGCCTTACCAGGTCTGTGAGAGTGCTTATTCCAGATGCAAATTTATCAAATATTTTATCGCCCACGCTTGAAAACTGATTTGAAATAGACATTGCAGCAGATTTTAAAGATGAAAAATCACCCGTAAAAATTGCGCTGTAAAATTTTAGTACGGATGTAAGATATTCTGCTATTTCTTGAATGGCTGGAGATAAAGAAACAACCAAAACTTTAAAAAGATTTTGTAGTGAGTTTGTAATACCATTGATGCTTTGTTCGTATGCAGTGAGTTCAGCTATTACGCTTGGAGTTTTTTCTAGCTCTTCATATGCGCTAGAAACCGATTTTGTAAATTCGTCGTATCCCTGCGAAAGCCTTGAAATTCTCACACCGAGTTCCGTACTAAAAACCTGGGAAGAAATTCTGATTCGATCTTGTTCGCTATCAATTTTTGATATTTTAGTTAAGATTAGATCAAAAAGTTGTGTAGCAGTGACTGTTTGTCGATCGACTTCAATACCCATATTTCTCAAAAGCTCTGGAAGCCGTCCAAAACCTTGTCTGAACTCATTTATGTCTTTTTGTAGTATCGAAAGAGCACCAGAAAATTGTTCGGGTTTAATCCTAAATTTTTGGGCTGCCTGTTGCATTGCAATCAATTGATTTAAAGAAATACCCAGCGATCTACTAAGTTCTTCACTATCAAGAGTTGCAGTAGCTATGCCGCTAAAAAAATCATTTATTACTTTAAAAGCCAAAGCAGCACTTGTAGCGACTAAAGCAAAACGTGTTTTGAAGCCAGTGATAGCCCTGTTTGTCTCGTTAATAGCTTTTTTGTCATTTACAAACCCAATGCTAATTAAAAGACTTCTTACTATTGACATTTTGCGCCTTTTTTCTTCGTTCTATAGATAAGTCTTCAGTAAACTGCAAAATAGCATATGCCTTCAAAACATCTTCAAGTGACCAAAAAGTTTCAAGTTCTTTTAAACTTACTATTTTTTGTGTCACTAAAGACCACACAAAAGCTTCATCAAAAAAATTAGGATCTATGTTTTTTTCAAGTCTGGCTGTACTTGTACATTTTTCGATGATTTTATTAGATCTGCTATAATACCGCCTTCCAAAAAAAAATCAGAAAAATTAACCTCCAAAATAAACTGCAAAAGCAAAAAAAGCTGGTTGAGATTACCCGCAAAGTGCATATCGATGTCTAAGCGTGTCATTTCAACCCCATTTTTTCGCACGCCTTGCATTAAATCTACAACCAAATTTTCAAAAGATTTTTCATCTAGCTTATCAGCAAGCAAAGAAACTGCTTGAGGTAGGCAAGAGTCGGGACTTGCTTTATCGCTTGCAGAAATAATCGTTGCAAAACTAGGACCCAAAAGTTTTAAAAGCCTAGCTTGCATCTTTACAGCTCTTAAAGCTGTCATCTGCGTGACCATAAACGTGCAGTCACCAATAATTTTTTCTTGAGTTTCTATCATTGATCAGTCTCGCCGTTCCCGCCTATAAAAGCATCCATTTCCGCCAGGTCTATGATCCACGCTCTATCTAGAACCGTATTTCCGTACGAAACATCTGGTATTTGCTGTATCCATCCTGAAGCTGCAAAAATAATTGTTGTCCCAGTTAAATCTTTTATTAAAACTGGTACTACACCTGCATTTCTAAGCCTATCTGCAATAAAAAGTGCGCTCAAAACATCGTTTGAAGGTGATGACTGTGCTAACGTCAATGTCAGCGTTCCGCCATAATTATTGGTTTTTACTCTCGTTGTAAACCCGTCAGCTCCAGTTACTTTTGTAAATTGTTGCGCATCTGAGCTAATTTCTAAAAAGGTTCCATCAGAAAAACCTGATACTGGTACTCCTCCAATCGCGATTATCACACTTTTTGGATCTACTGTGCGGACTGCCATTTAAAACTCCTTATTTTTTTAGATTGATACAGTACCACGAATCACAACAGCATGAATTGCACCCGCAAGAGTTGCTTGGAATCGAACATTTCGCAAAATTCTATTTGCTTTGTCCGCTGGAGGAACATCCGATGCACGTGGAACAGTGACCATAGGGCTCGGGTCATTAGTTAAAAAGCCGTTTGCAACACCCAGCGAAAGTGCTCTCATGACTTCTGCTTGAATAACTGTGATCCCAGCATCGGTGTAAGGCACTTTTGGATTTTGTACAAGTACTGAAAAAACAAATTCTTGAATTCTTGCCGTCAGCCAATCAATACCTCTTATAGTATCAATATACTCCCCTTGCGCTACAGTGCCATTTCCAGTGATGCCAACCCCTCCAACAAATTCGTAAGTATTTGCTTTTTTGTTTAATGCGTTGTTGCTTTGTGTGGTGGTAAGGTTGCTGTAAGATATGCTAGCAAGCGTTTTAAACTTCCATGTCTCAGAACCTGGATCAAGGGGAAGTACTTTTCCAAACCAAGCTGCTTCTGGAAAATCTGATAACGCATCTTGATGATACATGACAAAAGTCCTGACGTAGCCGAGTTGATTGAAAAAAGCAGCAATCGAGGTTGTATCAGTACCAGCTGGCACATTAATAATGTCTAAATCACTTGATGACGTTCCAAAAAGTTTGATTCGTGCTTCTACCCACGCTGCGATTGCTTTTACAGTAGGCACATTTCTTGTGATAGCAATCAATGCATACCAGTCGGAATTTGCGTTGTTAATTGCTGTCAAGTCATCTGAAACAGGATTTACAGCAATAAGAGGTTGTAAAATCAAGCCTTTTTGTACAGCTAAAATCTCAGGACTTACACTAACGGAAAATGTTGTAGTTAAATCATCTGCAATAAGATCGATCGTTCCATCTAAGTTATTTGTAGCTGTTACTGGAACGACTTTTGGGATTACATTGATTAAATCTGTTAGAATTTGTGCTATTTCGTTTGCTGTTTGTACCGTTGTAAGTGTAGTGTAGTCAAAATCAATCCCGTTCAAGGATACTCTGTAGAGCTGACTCGGCTCTATTTGCGTGATTTTAATTTTGGCTTGGTTCGGATTAATAATTGAAGTTGAAATATTTATTACTAGAGGGACACCTGGATTGTTATTTGTCAGTGTCACAATATCACCGACAGCAATGGCATTGACGGGATATAAAACCGCTGCATTAATCGCAGTAGCAATATCCAATGCAATTGACGCTTGAGAGACTGCTTGAAGAGGATTTGTTATCGTAGCTAACGCCTGACTTCCGCCACCAGTGACAACAAAACTATTTACAACCGCAGTTGTGTTTGGTGGTCCTTGCACGGTGAGTGTTCTGAAGCTTATACCGCTTACTGTTGCTGTATATGTTGGATAAGTGGAAACAATTGCGTTGGCAATGTTATTCATAGTTGTTTCTGTATCAACAGAAAATAAAAATCCACCCTGTGCTATAGCTGCAGTCGGTTGTGTAGCACCTAGAGTTGTTACGATCGAATTTATTGTGTTTGTTCTAACCGCAGCAAAAACAGCAGTTATTTGTCTTGGACCTGTAACTGTTGCTGTGGCAATAGCTGCCGTCGCTTGTAAAGCTGTTGCTAAATCTGCAATTGTTGTTGCCTGATTTGTATTAAAAACGACTGGAGCTATGGGAGTGCTGTTTATTGTTGCAACGATCGAATTCAAAGTTACAAAATCAATGTTAAAATTTATCACGCTTGTAATAGTGCCTAAGCCTACACCACCTACAGAAAGTGCAATCCTGTTATTGGGAACAAGATTTGCATTTAGATTTACTACGCTAAAAGTAGTTGTAGACCCAGAAATTGCAGTAATTTCATTACCATTAACATCTATGATGTAATCTTCGCCTGTCATTGCAGTTTCGACAGCAATATTTACTGTATCCACTTGTCTTCTGCCTATGGCAATTTGTGTGGGTGATATATCTTGAGAAAAAATATCTTGTGCAGCAATATATTCGGGATCAGATACTAGAAAATCGGCTAAAACTTCATCGATATTTGAATAAAATCTTATTAATTCGCTGAACCTAACATTAGTTCCAAAAATCATTGGAACCCCAAAACCCGCTTCAGATACCGTCTGAGTGGCTCGTGTGATTACGACGTTGACAATATCGTTTAAAGACATTTTTTTCTCCTACGGAATAGTAATATTTATTGTCTCATCATAAATAATGATGGATTCAGGATTTTCATAAACTTGCTGGACTTCTATTTCATCAAAAAATCCAGGATTATCAGTATAAATTTGTGCTATTCCAAACATAATATCTAGCTGAGCCCTACGCTCAAACCGTGAATCGACTAAATCAGTAATGTCATTGATTGTCAGGGATTGATAAAATGCGATTCCATTTATTCTGAGAGTATCTAAAACAGTTTGTTTTTGCAATGACGTTCTAATATTTTCTAGTAGTGTAAGCGGATCTTCTCCGTAGCCTTGTACTTGTAGCGTAAAATTTCTGTCACCTTTCATGTTAATTACGCCATTTATATCACTGATAGGTGACGTCCAATCCTGATTTGTGGCTGTGACGGATTGTAAAAAAAGAGTAATATATGGAACTACTGGTCTTGGCGCATTTGGCTGCCACCATATCACAGGCATGCCCACAGGTACTTGTGATACAGCCCAAGCAAATAAAAAATTTTTTACAGTAACGAAATTTAAAGGCATTAAGCAATAGCCTCGATTGCTTGCGCATAAAATTTATAGTGATTGACTATCCCAAAAATCGGTGGGTTGTTTTGCCATGGCTCTACCCTGACAATTTCATATCGTTCGCCAAAAATCTGAATTTGATCAGGATTTCTACCGCTAACAATTAAATTTATGTCGGCAGATGTGAAAAGTGAATATGTTTTTTTGTTTCTTCTAGCTTCATTTAGTGATAGCATTTCTTCGCCTGTTGTCGGCTGGACTGAAGCCGTTATTATAATAAGCGTCTCTATAACAGGCTGTGGAATGCCATTTACATAAATGCTTGGATTTTGGCGGTATAAATTTAACGGTATTCTAAAAATTTCAAAAGGCGAAGACATCAATCACCGACTTATTATTTTTTTCTAAGCATATTTTTGAGCAAATTTTATATCCTTCTTCTTGCAATTTTTTAGCGTTTGTTCTTTTGCTAAACCACCTGCTTTCTTCTTGCCAAATGAATTTTTTTTTACAAACTGAGCATTTGTGTGTTAATTCAATTTTTTCATTTTTCAATTCATCCATAATTTCATCTATTTGTTTGTTCTTATCACATATCTAATAGACGCTATCATTTGACCAAAATCGATAAGCGGTTTGCTTGAGCCTTTTCTAGCTATAGTGAGAGCACTATTTGGTGGAAACGTAATTTGTCTAATTTTACGTTGGATTGTTCCAGTCATTGCTTGTCCTACCAGCCCCACAGCATCCCTTGCACTGATATTACCATCAATTACTTGTCCGTATTTTAGTGTAATAAAAGACTCAATCCTCGTTAAATTTTCATCAAAAGAAGATCGCATAAAACTTCTCTGCGGAATCTCATTCGTTCCAAATTCGTTTTGAGCTGCATATGCAGCCACATTTATACCCGCATCTCTTGTATTATAACCTTTCGTTTCACGAGATGTAATAGAACCTTCTTGAACACCAATTAAAAGTTCTAGCTTGGAAAGTTTTTTTATCTCTTTCAAGATATCGTTTAATCCGTGATCAATATCCGCCACAACACTGCGGGCCATACCAACCTCTAGTTGCATTTGTTACAAAAGCACCTATTCGAAACTTTCCAATTATGTTCAAATAAGCCTGACCATAGGGTGTGGAGGCAAAAAAGTTTCCATTTATTGTATTTGTAAAACCGATTGAAAGCTGACCCTCACTAATGCTTGTTCCTACACCCAAAAACGCATTTGATTGCATAGTGAGGTAGTGAGCTAATAGATTTGCGAAAGCCAATACAGCGCAACAGCCTAAAAGTCTGCAATTAATCATACATTCCAAGGCATCAATCAGTAAATTATATGCAGCAAGCTTCACAGGATCGGTTGTCGCAAATTGCGGAGCTATTATAAATAATAAATCCAAAATTTGTTGATTTGATACTGTTCCACATGCTGACATAAATAACCTACTCTAAAGAATTTAGTTTGTTTTTAGCTTCTTCTTGTATTTTAGATCTTGTATCAGTATCTAAAATATTTTGTAAAAACTCTACACTTTCAGATTTAGCGATCGTTTTTAGGACAGCTTTAACTGAAAGAATATTTTTTTCATCTTGTAAATTCTCACTCAAAACGTCTTCATAAAACATATCAGCTGCTTTTTCAGTTTTTAGAAAATCTTTAGGAAAACCTGCTTGGACTTCTAAAATATTTTGATCTACACGAAATTTAAAAAGTTTCGTTTTCATCAAAAGATAAAAGTCATCATCAAGCATTTCATTCCAACCAGATTTTATTTTATATCCGCCAACGTACAAGAAGTTTTTGCCTTTATATTTTATTTTCACGTTAAATACCTTCACCAATGATTATCGAAAGCGGATAATAGATTGACACCCCACCAAAACGAGATTCGCAAGGAATGACAAATTCCAAGTTTCTTTCTTGTGGTATATGCTGAGTAAACGGAAGCGGTATCATCATTTCCAATTTATTCGCATTTTTTTCATATGCAATCATGATATTCGATCCGCCAGCACCCTGTTGAGCAAGTTTTGGTAAAGCTTCAACAGTAGTAATGAATGGGTTATTCATAAGAAAATAATTTAAAATTGTTGTGTCTGAGTTTATTGATCTTGCAGTTGAAGCAATATAAGTATATTGATCAAGTGGCAAAAGCAGTGTGTCAGGCATTTCAATTTCATTAGATTGTGTTACAACCTGGTTTACAACCAAATTCATGTCTCGCAAAATTTGATCTGGCGTTTTTGTTGTCCATTCTGTATTTCCACCGATACCGTCGGCGGGAACAGTTAAGGTTGGGACATTTGGGTTGTTAAATAGGCCTGTCATGCCAACAGCAGGGTTTCCGTAAAAAGCGAGGTTGTCAACAAGCTGGTCATTTGCCCTTCTAGCTGCTTCTGCAAGCCTTAATGGCAGATTCATATTGTTTTGTCTAGCTGCCCTGATTTCTTGATAAGAATATCTATAGCTTGTGCCTATGCCCTGAACAGGATTTGTAAGCTGAGTGCCGATTAAACCCGCTTCAGGTAGATCATCAGCGTATGACTGAATAATCCTCGCTCTTCCAACAGCTTGAAACTGCGTTGCAGTAACATACTCAGCACCTTCGGGTATATCAAAGCTAACAGGAATTAACTGAAAACTTTTCAAGGTTGGGTATTGAAATTCGTACACTCGTGTTTGAATAAATTCCAACTGTCTAGCGAAGAAAATATCGCCAACGGCATCAAATACAGTGCTTTTAAAGCCTTCTTTTTTAAACA
>Ga0105046_10015456_pt1 | contig 11733 bp, 7 predicted proteins | sample MAT03_FD_78385 | JGI IMG/M metagenome (GOLD analysis project Ga0105046, IMG submission 78385) | Freshwater microbial communities from Lake Fryxell liftoff mats and glacier meltwater in Antarctica - MAT-03 (megahit assembly) | ecosystem: Environmental > Aquatic > Freshwater > Ice > Liftoff...
AATGCAGGACGTCGGGTTTGTTTTCCACCTTCTTCGCGAGTTCGACGACGGCTTTTTGGAAAAAGATAAACCGCTCGGCGTTGTCCTCGTATTCCCGTCCATCGGCACCGTAAAGGCCGCTGCGGTCGAAGTATTCATCGCGCCGGATGAGGTAAATGTGAAGCGCGTCGGCCAGTGTGGTTTCGAACACCTCGGCCTGGATGCGTTTTGGTCCGACGCTCACGGGAAGCGTGATCGAGGTGGGGCGAGCCTTGATGGATTTGTCTTCGCGAATGCAGCGGTAAAAAGGCAGGGCGAGGCTGACTTTATGCCCGCGTTTGAGGAGCTGTATGGGAAAGGCTTCCAAGACATCGCCGAGTCCGCCGGTGTGGGCGAGGGGTGTGAGCTCGCTGCTGGCCATCAAGATATTCATCGCGGAAATGGAAGCAGAAAGGGATGGTAAGGGGAAGGTTTCGATTGCGGATTGCGGATTGTGGCACGTCACTTTGGCGATGTGCGGCTAGTCGAGCACTTCGATCCGGCAAATTCACCAGCGTCAGGACGTTTAGGCGCTGATGGCGTCGACCTGAGCCGACTGCGCTATATCTGAAGACCAGCCACGCTCTTTTTCAATGACTGGCGCGAAAATTGCTTGTAGCGTCCAGACGGGCGTTTAAAGTCCTTCCCCATGGGCCAAGGCATGCAGCAAATCCAGAGAATGTCGCTTGAGCACGTGCTCGCGCCGCAGCTCCAGCAAAGCCTGCAAATCCTTCAGGTTCCCATGCTGGAACTCCGGAATCTCATCCAGCAGGAGATGTGCACCAATCCGGTTCTGGAAGAAACCCAGCCGGAACCTTCCCCGGATGAAGCCCCTGATAATACCGACGATTTTCAGGAGGAATTCGACAACCTCGCAAAGCTCGACGAAGAATGGCGCGATTACATGGCGCAAAGCGGCAGCTACAATGCCCGCTCCGCAGAGGACGACGAGCGGCGCCAACATTTTTTTGACTCCATCGTGGGCCACGAAACGCTGCAGCAGCACCTTCTGGAACAACTCAACGGTGGTGACATCGAAGGTGATGACCGCAAGACCGCAGAAATGATCATCGGCAATATCGATGACATCGGATTTCTCCAGACTTCACCCGAGGACATGGCCCAAAATACCGGTGTTGCCATCGAGGATATCCGCCGGATTCTTGCCGAGATTCAGACGTTTCATCCGGTCGGCGTGGGGGCCAGGGACCTGCGCGAATGCCTTCTCATTCAGCTCCGCAGGCTCGGCAAGGAGCACAGCCTGGAATACCGCGTCGTTGAAAAACACCTCGAGGATCTTGGGAAAAAAAGATACCCGGAAATCGCCCGGCGTCTTGGCACCTCCACCGATCACATCCAAAAAGCCGCAAATTTCATCGCCACCCTCGATCCAAAGCCTGGCCAGGTGTTTACCGCCGACCCGAATAATTATGTGCTCCCCGACGTCACCGTGGAACGTGTCGGCAATGATTATCAGATCTCGTTGAACGGCGAACAAATCCCCCATCTCCGCATTAGCAATACCTACAAGGATCTCATGTCCCAGGAAAATGGCGCGGCCGACGTGCGCGACTATATTCGCGATAAAATCCGCAGCGGCAAATTCCTGATCAAAAGCATTCACCAGCGCCAGCAGACCATTTCCAACATTGCTCACGAAATCGTGAAGAGGCAGCTCGAGTTTTTGGACAAAGGAAGCGCCGGACTCAAGCCGATGACCATGGTGCAAATCGCCGAAGCCGTGGGCGTCCACGAAACCACGGTAAGCCGCGCCATTTCAGGCAAGTACATGGCAACACCGCAGGGTGTCTACGATATGAAATATTTCTTCACTCCAGGCTACCAAACAGCCGATGGTGTCTCGCTCAGCAACACCAGCGTGAAGGATGCCATCGCCGATCTCGTAAAACAGGAAAACAGCCTGGAACCCCTGAGCGACAAGGAAATCGTCGAGGTCCTCGAAAAACGAGGCATCCCTATCGCACGCCGGACAGTCGCAAAGTACCGCACCGAACTGGGCATCCTCCCCAGCAACATGCGGAAGAGTTTCTAGAGACCCGAAATCTCTCGGTTTCACATTCCAGGCCTCTCCGTTTTGTCATTAGTCATTAGAATTTAGTTATTAAAAATATGCCCACCGACACCCAAATCCGCGAAGCGCTGGCTTCCGTCCGTTACCCCGGTTTCACCCGCGACATCGTTTCGTTTGGTCTGCTGAAAAATGTGCAGATCAGCGGAACCGACGTCACCATCTCGCTCTCGCTCGCAACCAACGATCCGAAAGTTCCACAGCAAATCAAAGACGACTGCGAGAGCGCCTTGCAGAGGCTTCCCGGTATCGATTCGGTCAAAGTCCTCATTGATATCCAAGCCGCACCGCAGGCCCCGCAACAAGGCGGAGCAGCCACGGGCATCGAAGGCATAAGGCACATCATAGCCATCGCGAGCGGCAAGGGTGGCGTGGGAAAATCCACCGTGGCAGCCAACCTCGCCGTGGCGTTGCAACAGACTGGCGCGAAGGTCGGCCTCTGCGACTGTGATCTCTACGGACCGAGCATCGGGATCATGTTCGGCTCCAACGAACGCCCGATGTCCAATGAGCAGGAACAAATCCTGCCAATCGAACGTTACGGACTCCAGCTCATGTCCATGGGTTTTCTGCTCGATGACGATGCGCCCGCAATCCTTCGCGGACCGATGGTCACACGCTATACGCAGCAGTTCTTGCGTCAGGTTGCGTGGGGCGAACTCGATTACCTCATCCTGGACCTTCCTCCCGGCACCGGCGACATCCAGCTCACCATCGTCCAGACTGTTGCGCTCGCGGGAGCAATTATCGTCACCACACCGCAGGAGGTGGCCCTGATCGATGCGCGGAAAGCCGCCAGTATGTTTACCAAAGTCAATGTGCCTGTGCTCGGCCTCATTGAAAATATGAGCTTCTTCCTCTGCCCGAGCGACGGAAAGCGCTATGATATTTTTGGAAATGGCGGGGGCGAACGTGAGGCGCGGCGTCTCGGAGTTCCGATGATAGGACAAATTCCCATCGACATTCCTACGCGCGAAGCCGGGGACCGCGGCCGGCCTGTCGCCTGTTCCGGCGGGGATACCGCAGTGGGGGCTGCATTCCTCACCATCGCTCGGAATCTGCGCGAAAGCATCGAATAGCCCTGCCCAATGGGACCCATGGGCGCGCCCCTTGCCCGGCACAAGGAAAATTTATTTGAGAAAAACCGAAACTGTCGGCGCGCTGTCGTGTTGCACTGGATGAACCCAGTTCAAACACTATGAAAACAAAAGCAACTACAGCACTGGTCCTGGCAGCGGTAACGCTGTGCTGGACATCCGTTAACACATTGAAAGCCGAAGGCAAGGGCGGCGCATGCCAGGCACCCCCGCCCGTTGCGGAAGGTCCCGGCGGCCCCGAAGGCAAAGGCCCGGGAGATCGCGGTCCCGGCAAGAAGGACAGAAAAGATCGTCCCGACGGGGACAAGAAAGGTCGTCGCGGTGACCCGCTGGCCGATCTCACACCGGAAGAGCGCCAGAAACTCGGCGCAGCACGCGATAAGGCGATGCAGGATCCGAAAGTCGCCGCAGCGATGGAAGACCGCAAAGCCGCAGGGGAAGATCTGCGTGACACCGAACGTGCCGCCATGCTTAAGACCGATCCGACACTTCAGGCGATCTTCGACAAACTCGAAGCAGCCAAGCCCAGGAATGCAGGAGCACCACCTGCCGGTCCGGGCACCCCGGGAGGACCAGATGCCAAAGGTCCCCGCAAGCCGGGTGGGCAAAATGGGCCTGGCAAGGTGCTAACTCCGGAGGAGCTGAAGCAGCTCAAAACTGCTAAAGACGCGGTGGAGAATGATGCCTCGGTCAAGGCAGCCAAAGAGACCATGGAAAAAGCGCAGAAGGCATTCCGTGAAACGATGAAAACGGCGTTGTTGGCCGCCGATCCTTCACTCGGACCGATCCTTGAAAAGATCAAAGATGATTTCGGCATGGAACCTCGCGGCGGACGGGGCCCAAAAGGGCCAAAAGGACCAAAAGGTGACAAAGGCGATCAAGGGCCGAAGGGACCAAAAGGCCCCAAGGGACCTCCTCCCGGTGAAGAAGACGGCATGATGCCCCCTCCTCCGGCGCAGGAATAATCCGGCACCAAGTCCTTAAAATCAGGCCACGCGCTCGTCAGGGCGCGTGGCTTTTTTATTTCGGCTGGGCGGAGTCGAAAACTGTGGCATCTTCCCTCGGATGTCAGCATTAGATCTCAAAGTATTGCCAAAGGTCCTGTTGCACGAACATCTCGATGGCGGATTAAGGCCCCAGACGGTTATCGATCTCGCGAAAGAATGCGGTTATTCAGAGCTTCCGACTCAGGATGCAAAGGAGCTTGCGGCGTGGTTTCATCGCGGAGCAAACAAGGGAAATCTGCCCGAGTATCTCGAAGGCTTCGCTCACACGTGTGCCGTAATGCAAACGCGCAGCGCGATTGAGCGCGTGGCGTTCGAGTTCATCGAAGACATGCATGAGGACGGCGTCGTCTATGCGGAATGCCGCTTCGCCCCCTGCTTTCACATGGCCAGAGGACTCACCCCCGAAGCCGTGGTTGAGGCGGCCATCGACGGTTTTCAACGTGGCAAAGAAAAGTATGCGGTCGAATGGGGACTCATCCTCTGCGGTATGCGCCACCTCACCGATTCGCTCGAATGGGCGGAACTGGCGATTGATTTTCGTCACCGCGGCGTGGTTGGATTCGACCTCGCGGGAGAAGAAGCGGGCTATCCGCCAAAAAAACACGTCGAAGCATTTCAAGCCATTCAACGCGCGAATTTTTACTCCACACTCCATGCGGGAGAAGGATTCGGCGTGGCGTCCATCTGGCAGGCGTTGCAACTTTGCGGGGCGCACCGCCTTGGCCACGCAACGCGGCTCATCGACGACATGACGATTGTCGATGGGCGCATCGTCAAACTCGGATCACTCGCGCAGTATGTTCTGGACCGCCGCATCCCGCTCGAGATGTGTCTCTCCAGCAACGTCCACACCGGAGCCGTGCGTTCCATGGCGGAGCATCCCTTCAAGTTGTACTATGACCGCGGCTTCCGCGTAACGATCAATACCGACGACCGATTGATGAGCGATACGTCGATGACCAAGGAATTTGAAATTGCACGTGACGCGTTTGGACTGGGTGTGCCGGACTTTGAAAAAATGACCATCAATGCGATCAAAAGCGCATTTGTGCATTTTGATGAGCGCATCCGTCTGATCTACGACGTGATCAAGCCGGGTTACGCCAAGTTTCACACGTAACCCTAAAAGGGAAGTTGATGGTTGAAAGATGATTGTTGATTGTTGGAATTCAGCGACTTACGTCGGACGGGTCCATCACCCGCAGAGTGAAGCCTTGGCTCAACGTAAGTTGCTGATTTTCAATCTATCAACTATCAACCATAAACTTTCATCTCGGAAGTCGGGCTAGGGTAAGCGCAACGCGCGGCGTGCAGGAGATTGCAGCTACAAAAAAACAGGGGAAGCATCGCGCTTCCCCTGTTTTGTAAAACCTGACCTGTGATTACTTTTCGAGGCGACTACTTCTTCTCGGGAGTTGCTTGCTGAAGCTTGAGTGCTCCATCGCCTGATGCGCCGCCTTCAGGAGCGTCTTTCGGCTTGTTCTTGTTCAACTGCGTGATGATCGAATCGCTAAAATCGAGCGCATCCTTCGCGTAGACGAGAATCGGCACGCCGTTCAGGCTGTTGCCCGAGCGGTCGAACACGAGGTCGAACTGCTCACTCTCAACTTTGGCTGTGATGATCTTCTGAATCTCTTCGACGATGCCGTTGCGCATGCGAACGGCCTGTTCCTGAAGTTGCTTCTCCTGGGTGGCGCGATACTCCTGTAGTTCACGCACCTGGGGTGCCATCTTGTTGCGCTTCTCTTCGAAGGCCTTGGCTTTTTCTTCCTTGGCTTCCTTGCTCAACGCAGGGTTGTTAAAATCATCCTGAATCTTCTTCAGTTCCTCCTCACCCTTCTTCAGCTCGTCCATTTTATCGTCGAGCTCCTGCTTGGCTTTGGCGCGGGCAGCGTTGATGCGGGCCTCAGCATCCTTGGTCTTGTAGTAACCGGAGAAAATCTTGTTCATATCCACCGTGCCGATTTTCGTTTGGGCGCTGGCGGAGAAACCGGTCCCGATCAGGGCGGTTGCGGTAAGGATGAGCGTGATCGCTGTCTTTTTCATAGTATGGTTTGGTTGGTCAGGGATTGATGAGACTCAGGAGAGCCGCTTTTGTTCAAGGTAAAACCGATAAGGCCTAGTATTTATAGCCGACGTTAAAGTTGAACTTTCCGCCGCTGCCGTCGCTTTGTCCACCTTGGAGAGGAATACCGTAATCGATCCGGACGGGGCCGATGGGCAGTTCGAGACGCACGCCAAGACCCACGTCGCTGGCAAGCTCAGACGGATTGAAATCGTAGCTGCCCCGGTTCACGAAACCCACATCGTAGAACACCGCGCCACGCACCCTATCCACCACGGGGAACGTGTACTCAATGGAGAACCGGGCCATGGTCTGACCACCAACCGGCTCACCATTCACGTCCACAGGGCTCACGTCGCGATAACGGAAACCGCGCAGATCGTTGGCACCGCCGAGGAACAGTCGATCAAAGATCGGCACATCGCCACCCAAGCCATCCACCGAACCCAACTCGCCATTGACCGAAAGGATGGTGTCGCCGGGAAGCAGAAAGTATTTTGAACCTTCGATATTGAATCCGTAGTTCTCCACGTCACCTGCAAGCGGGCCGCCCGCCACGTAGACATTGAATTCAATTTTTTCGCCCTTACGCGGAAGCATGAGGCTGTCGAGCGTTTCGTAGGTGTACCCGAAATTCAGCGAGCTCTTCAAGTAGTCGCCATCTTCCACGGCGAGTTCCTCCGAGACGTCGTCCTCCATATCGATGCTGACATTTTCCAGGCGATACTCCAGCCGGACGGTGGAGAATTTACCGACAGGCCGACGGGCCACGAAAGAGATACCAGCATTACCCTGTGAGTACACATCGCTGACGTAGCTGGCTTCGCGATAGAAAAGTTCAGCACCGAGCGAGAATTTGTAATCCATGAAATACGGTTCCGTGAGCGAGAGGATGAAATCCTTACGCTGCGTTCCGTATTGGATGCGGCTGCGGAAACGCTGGCCGCCACCGGTGAAACTCCATGGGCGCGTGATATCGAAGTTGCTCTGCTGCACTTCCACGAACCCGAGCAGACTGTCGATCGAACTGAAGCCGGCACCGAAGTTGAAGGACCCCGTGCGTTTTTCATCCACAACGATGTTGATATCCTTGCGGCCCGGGATGAGCGTTTCGCCCGGATACGTTTCCACTCGCTCGAAGTACTGGAGATTCTGCAGACGTGCGCGCGAGGCATCGACGAGCACCGTGTTGTACACTTCACCAGGAGTCACCGCCATTTCGCGGCGGATCACCTTGTCCTTGGTGCGTGTGTTGCCGCTGATGTTCACCCGCTCCACGTAGCTCTGCGAGCCTTCGTCGAGGCGGATGGAAATATTAACCAAAGCGGGGCCGGCGTTGGTCGTTTCAGGGAAGATCTGGAGATCCACGTAGCCGCGCGTTCCGTAGAGATCGGAAATGCGCTTCACGTCGCTGCGGAGTGCTCCGGGCGAAAAAGTAGCGCCCTCGGCAGTCCGAATCTGCTGGCGCACTTCGTCCGTGGTGAAGGCCGCCGCACCGGAAACTTCAATCTTTCCAACGCTATACTTGCGGCCTTCGGCGATGCGAAAATTCAAGTCGATGTTGCCACTCTCCAAGGGGGTCACATCGTGATTCACCACCACATCCACAAACCCCGCGTTCTGGAACTTTTCCTTCAACTTGAGCACGTCCTGATCGATCACATCGCTCTGGAGTTTTCCGCTCTTGGTCAGGATGGAAAGGATGCTGTGCGGTTTGGTCTGAATCGTTTTGCGAAGTTCCTTTTCCTTAAACTCCGTGCTGCCCTCGAAGAAAATTTTGTGGATCACGGATTTGCCGCCTTCCATGATTGTAAAAGTCACGCGCGCGGTTCCGGCTTTTTCGTCCACGCTCGTCTGAACCGTCACTGCGGCGTCGGCGAAATTGCGGTCGGTATAAAGCGTGAGAATCTTCTGACGATCCTGCTCGAGCCCGGATTCGTTGAGTGGATCGCCCACCTTGGAGGCCAGGTCTTTGCGAATGCGTTTCTCGGAAACCCGGTCGGCACCCGCCACGGCGATCTCGCTCACGATGGACTTCGGTTGCACGACGACGATCACTTTCACCTTACCTTCGGAGATGGCTTCGCCGAAAATGCGGACGTTATTCAAGTTGCCGGTTGCGTAGAGATTGCGGATGTCCTCCTCGACGGCGAGTTCGTTGTAGGGCTTGCCGACGGATGTGCGCATGTTCGCGAGGATGCGTTCCTTACTGATCGTTGCCGGCCCTGCGTATTGGACTTCGATGGAGGTGACGACGGGAGCGCCCTGCTGGGCCCATCCACTCAGGGCGGTGAAAAGCAGCGCTACAAAAACAAGAATGCGGTGTGACATCGGTCGGGAATTCAAATGGTGTGTTGTGTTATTTTCCACAAACGAATCCTTCGCCTGCGGGTGCGGAAAGGCGCAAGGGAACGGGAAGGCCGGAGAAATGTCAACTTTCTCAATGCGGCTTTCTGCAAAAGATGAACCGGCGGCCACGACGCGTTCAAATCGCCTGCTTGGCTCCGGAATCTTCGCGCCGGAATCTTGACACTTTTCTCCGGCATCTCCAAAAGATGCGGGCTTTATGAATAACAGCCCAAGCAAGCAAAGAGACGTCAAGGGCGGGCGCTCGGGATGGGGGTGGTTCGTTGCGGGAGCCTGCGTCTGGATGGCTCTGGAGGTTCTTGCTTACAAAATGGGTGGCGGTTGGTCCGTGGCGGCTAGCCGGTTGTGGGCGATCAGCGGGTTGATTTACCTGCGATTCAGCGCGGGAGCGGTCTGCAAGGCGCTGCGCGAGGATTTTCGCGCGGGCTGGGTGAATGCGTTGTTCGTCCTTGCAGTGTGGCTGTTCGCGGGTTGGCTGTGTTTTCGGTGGATCGACTCGTTTGAAAAACTTCAGGTGAATGCGGAGGCTACTCAGCAGGTGGGCGACGGGTTGCGCATGTTGAAGATGCCGGACTGGAACTACACGGGTCAGGCGTTTCTCGGATATCCTGCGCGGCAATATCTCATCACAGCCGTGCCGACGCTTTTTGCCGGGGAGCTGGGCGTGATGCCGTTGCGCCTCGGGTTTGCACTTCCCTTCTTCACGGGCTTGCTGGTTTTTTATGCGGGCCTGAGACGCACGGCGGGTCGGGTGATGAAACGTCCGGGTTTTGCGGCGTGGGCGGTCCTGATGCTGCTGACGTTTCCGTTCGCGGGCGAGTATCTGCTGACTTACGAGCAGGCCATTTTGCCCGCGGCATTTTGTCTGCACGCCACGGGTTGGTTTTTAATCGCGTGGCAAAATCCGCGCCGCCCCGCGTTGTTTTGCCTGGGCTGGATCGGGGCCATGCTGGGAACGAGTTACACCCCCGCGCTGGCGGCGTGGTTGCTGCTCGGGACGGCTCTCTGTGTCCTCGTAGTGTGTTTATGGCGCTCGGGAAAACGCGGGGCTGCCACAGGGTGCGCCGCCGTGTTGTTGGGCGTGATGCTTTTTGGCGGACTGTCCTTTTTGACGCGTCTGGACTTTGTCCACGGCGAGGTGCAGGAGGGGTCGATGATGCGGCGGCATTCTGCGAATTCCGTGTGGAAAGGGTTGCTGATGGTGATATGGGACAGGGAAAAACCTTTTGTCCCTCTGGTGCTGCTGCTGCCCGTGCTGGGGTACCTCTTTTTAGCGCCGTGGCGCACGGGTCGGCTCCGTGGACTCGTGCATGCTTTCGTCGGGCTGTGGGCCATCGGGGTGCTGGTCGCGGCGGTATCGCTGCATGGTTATACCCCGCGCACACCGGATATTGATTTGCAACGAGGCATCGTCGTGCTGCCGCCTTTACTCGCGGGCATGGTGTTCTTTTTTCATCGGCTGGCCGTTACTCCGCGCCTCGCATGGTGGACGAGCGGATGGCGCGGTTTTGTCGCCTGCATCGCGGCGCTGGCTTTGCTCGGGCACACGGCGATCGGGGCCTTTTCCCATTTCTACTGGCGCGAACCGGGGCCGATGGATCAATTGGTCAAACAGATGGCAACCCAGGCCCGGGAGAACGGCACACGGTTGCAGGACATCCGCTTGCTCGGCGCTTACGGTCAATTCGACTGGGCGGCGCTGGTCAAGGATCTGGGCAGTTATTTCGTGCCGTATGCACCATTCTATTTCCTGGCAGAAACCAAGCCGGAACAACTTCCGACTGAGCTCATGGGAAACGCGTTGCTTTACGCGGACTTTACCGAACCCAGGCCGAGGGATAATATGCTCGAGGTGCTAGGCCTGGATTCCGGCGAGTGCATGACGAATCCGCCAGTGCAGTATTGGCTGACCAACAGCCGGAAAACGGCATCTGTGGCGGAAAAACGGCTGCAAGAATGCATTAATGCCTATAAAGGAAAGCTGTCCGCCGTCACCCCGGAACTGCGCGAGGCAGCAGAAGTGGAGATGTCGCTCCTTCGAGGATTTCAGTTCGGCAAAAATCTGGAGGAACTACGAACCCCCGCTCTGCAGCCGCTTCGCAACGAGTTCATCCAATCCGTCCTTGAAAAATGCGTCGTGAAAACCCAATGGCTCTGGGTGACAGGTAGTATCTGGATTCACCCCGGCGGCGAATTGGAAAGCACGTGGGGTCCGGGCACTTGGGAAATGAGGCCGAACGGGGAATTTATCGCGGAATTCCCGGGCAAAAACGTCAGGCACACTTTCGTTTTTTCTTCGGACATGAACACGATCTCGGCAACACGAAATGACGGCTCGTCCGTATTGGCCTATTTCAATTCCTATTTCTGATGACCACTTTGAAACTCCTCTTTTCCCAAAACGTCGGAACCGGACGGCTGGAGTCGCTCCTCCAAAAGGCCACCTGTCTCTACATCGGAGTGCCGGCGTTGCTGTTTGTTTTCGGCTGGTTGCAATGGTGGCTGGCGGGACCACTCGCAACGGCCATCGCTTGGGCGTTTTGGAAAAACTGGAACGCCCGTGAGGAAAACGACGCCCAAGGGAAGCTGGAAGAAAATCGCATTACCGTGTGGAGCTTGGTGTTGTGTTTCGTCCTCGCAGCCTGGTGGGGCGGCTATTCCGGAGCCGGCGGATTGGCGGCGCAGACACAGGATTGGACCAAACACATGGCGGTGTTCAAGGATCTCAGCACCTTCAGTTGGCCCGTGGTTTTTAGCATTCCATTCGTGGAAAAACCGGTTCCGCTCGCCTATTACCACGGGTATTATTTGTTGCCCGCGTTGGTCACCAAATATGCAGGCTGGACGGTGGGATGCTATGTTTGGATGGGCCTCACGATGCTGGGCACGGGCTTGGTTGGACTATGGTTCGCGGCACTCGTGGGACGCAAAGTCTGGCTGCTTCCCATGCTGTTCGCGCTGTTCGGTGGATTGGATTTTCTCGGCACCTTCATTTTGGAACCGAAGCTGCAGGCCTGGGATTTTCATTACGAATGGTGGGCGGCTTTTTCCATAGTGCAATATCCCTCCAACGGCTCCCTGATCGTCTGG
>Ga0105046_10015466_pt1 | contig 11727 bp, 10 predicted proteins | sample MAT03_FD_78385 | JGI IMG/M metagenome (GOLD analysis project Ga0105046, IMG submission 78385) | Freshwater microbial communities from Lake Fryxell liftoff mats and glacier meltwater in Antarctica - MAT-03 (megahit assembly) | ecosystem: Environmental > Aquatic > Freshwater > Ice > Liftoff...
AAAACGATCGCCGATCAACTTCCCCTAGACTTCTGGACTATCGATCTACGCGGCGCAATTTATACGCTGGGGCAAGTCTTGGGTGAAGAAGTCACAGAATCAGTTCTCGACCAAGTGTTTAGTCGCTTTTGCATTGGCAAATAGCAGTGGACTAAGAACTTTAGCGATCTGATTAGCTTGCAGTTTTATTGAGTAATGGCTCTAACCAAGATTGAAACTGGTCACGACGAAAAATCTGAGCTTTCCGGCGATAATCAAACCGAATCAAACTGGGAATACCATGTTTGCGGATACAATCTCGCAGCCATGATGCAACCCCTTGATTATCCGCTGCCATTTCTGCCTGAAATGGGTCATACATTAACACAAGCGTATTGCTGCTTGTTAAAGGCGCATCTTGCTCAATCAAGCTAGCTAAAGGGCTGTGGGCAAATTCTGGACTCCATCGCTCACCCCATTCAAGATTGCGCCGTTCTCGGGGTGGGGCATCTTGTGAGGGTTTTGAAGCGGGTTGTACTGGCTGATTGAACCGTGGACTAGACTGCGATCGCCGACGAACGCGCTTTTGGGTCATAAAACTCCTAGCTTAATAAAATAAGAAGCCACACAATCATCCTCCTGGCACATTCCAGACGCGAGAGGGCGATCGCTGGCTTAATAATGTTGACAATTGGAACCTTTTCGACAAGTAAAGCTTCTAGCTAAATACTAACTATATTTGACACGGCAAGACAAACTATTTGCAAATAATGGTGTGCAAAATCAACATTTACCAAATCAGACGTTTATGATGAATTTCTGAATAAGACATTCAGTCCTATCAGAAAATATCTGAAACCCAAATAAAGAAAACTGGATTTCAAAGATACAGATTTCTTGTTTGCGATCGGATACGGTAAATTGACATTCTTCAAGAGCAATTCTAGAACCATGACAGCGTGCGAATACCGGGCAGGGTTAGAAGGCATCCCTGCAACACAATCGAGTATTAGTTTTGTTGATGGACAGCGAGGAATCCTGGAATATCGAGGGATTCCGATTGAAGAGTTAGCCCAAAAAAGTAATTTTGTAGAGACAGCTTATCTATTAATTTGGGGAAAGCTTCCGACTCAAGCAGAGCTTGAAAACTTTGAGCATGAAATTCGTCGCCATCGCCGTTTGAAATATCGCATTCGGGACATGATGAAATGCTTTCCCGAAGGCGGTCATCCCATGGATGCACTGCAAGCGTGTGCAGCGGCGCTGGGCTTGTTCTATTCCCGTCGCGCTCTCGATGATCCTGCATACATTAATGCGGCGGTGATTCGCCTGTTGGCAAAAATTCCAACGATGGTGGCAGCCTTTCAACTCATGCGTAAAGGCAATGATCCAGTTCAGCCCCGCGATGATTTAGGCTATTCTGCAAACTTTCTCTACATGCTAAATGAGAAAGAGCCTGATCCATTCGCCGCCCAAATTTTGGATGTCTGCCTGATTCTTCACGCTGAACACACCATCAATGCGTCTACCTTTTCAGCAATGGTAACGGCTTCTACCCTGACTGATCCCTATGCAGTCGTCGCGTCGGCGGTTGGCACCTTGGCGGGTCCTCTCCATGGGGGAGCCAATGAAGAGGTGATCTCAATGCTCGAAGAAATCGGTTCTGTGGAAAATGTTCGCGCTTATGTTGAACAGTGCATGGAGAAAAAGTCTAAAATCATGGGCTTTGGGCACCGGGTTTATAAGGTTAAAGATCCTCGTGCAACTATTCTGCAAGATTTAGCAGAACAGCTTTTTGAGAAATACGGCATGGATCAGTTTTATGCCGTGGCTGTGGAGCTTGAGCGCGTGGTTCACGAAAAAATGGGGCACAAAGGCATCCATGCCAACGTGGATTACTACTCTGGTTTGGTTTATCGCAAACTAGGGATTCCCACTGATTTGTTTACCCCGGTGTTTGCAGTTGCGCGAATTGCGGGGTGGCTAGCCCATTGGAAAGAGCAGCTTAACGAAAATCGGATCTTTCGCCCGACCCAAATTTATACTGGCACTCATGCTGCTCCGTATGTCTCTATGAGTGAGCGGTAGATGGAATCCTGGAGTCAGCGATCGCTATTGAAAAAATCGATGATGGGTCACAGCCCTCTTCCCCTTCCTTTCATCCCTTGCCACACTAAACAAAGTGACGATTTTCAGGAACTCCAACCCCCAAGTGCATCGCCTTGGGGGTTTCCCTATGCGCACACTTCAGCGCTTAGAAACTTAGAACTTCACCTAATGTTCAATTAAAGTCAGCCCTTACCCCCCAGCCCCTGCTTCGCACAACCTACGGTCTACTCCCAAGGCAGGAGAAGGGGAGCAAGAGTTTCTCAAAGTCCCTCTCCCGCTCTGGGAGAGGGATTTAGGGCGAGGGGTGTTGAGAAAGTCGCACATTAGGTAACTTCCTATTCAGCACCTAAGCATTGAATCATTCCTATACTTTTTCCTGCTGATTCCAATCCTGTACGCTTTTACGAGAGTGTATACTAAAAGCGCAAGAGTCCTGGTGAAGACATGGATCAAGGGATTGACTTACAGCAAACATTCATTCAGTCTTTGATGGACTTGGGACTGCCCGCCGGCGCAGCAAAAACCGTTTGGATGCCATTGCCAATGTTGCTCATGATCATTGGGGCAACAGTCGGCGTTTTAGTGTCGGTTTGGTTAGAGCGAAAAATTTCCGCAGCAGTCCAGCAACGAGTAGGTCCAGAGTTTATTGGTCCATTGGGTGTTCTCGCTCCCGTGGCAGATGGACTGAAGCTGATTTTCAAAGAAGATACTGTGCCTGCTAAAGCAGATCCGCTGCTGTTTACGCTAGGTCCGGTCATTGTCGTTATTCCAGTATTTCTTTCTTACCTGATTGTTCCGTTTGGGCAAAACCTGATTGTTACAAACGTCGGCATGGGCGTATTTGTTTGGATTGCACTGTCTAGTGTGGTGCCGATCGGGTTGCTGATGTCGGGCTATGCTTCCAACAACAAATACGCTTTGTTGGGCGGGTTGCGAGCGGCGGCTCAATCTATTAGCTATGAAATTCCGTTGGCTTTGGCGGTTATGGCGATCGTGCTGATGTCTAACTCGCTTAGCACGATTGACATTGTGAACCAGCAATCAGGCTATGGCATTTTAGGATGGAACATTTGGCGACAACCGATTGGCTTCGTGGTTTTTTGGATCGCTGCCCTAGCGGAATGTGAACGGATTCCATTTGATTTGCCAGAAGCGGAAGAAGAGTTAGTTGCTGGATACCAAACTGAGTACTCAGGCATGAAATTTGCTTTGTTCTATCTAGGTTCCTACGTGAACTTGGTACTCTCTGCCCTAATGGTTGCGGTTCTTTATCTCGGCGGCTGGGAACTCCCCATTCCCACTGCCTTAATCGCGAACTGGCTGGGAGTCAGCGAAACAAATGCTTGGCTAGAAATTGTTGGCGCGTCTCTTGGCATCACAATGACTCTGCTGAAAGCTTACTTTTTGGTGTTTACGGCAATTTTGCTGCGTTGGACGGTGCCCCGTGTTCGGATTGATCAATTACTCAACTTAGGCTGGAAGTTTCTTCTACCCATTTCATTGGTGAATCTACTGATTACTGCGGCGCTCAAAACCGCTTTTCCTGGGGCGTTTGGTGGCTAATCAGTAATGATGGGATTTGAAGGGTTGTTTAAGTAACCTCTCGAAACCCACTGTTCGGAGTTCAATATCCAATACTTGCAACTCACTACTAACAACGACCATGCTGAAATTTTTAAAGCAAGTTGGCGATTACGCGAAAGAAACTGTGCAAGCAGCGAAGTATATTGGTCAGGGTCTAGCCGTCACATTTGACCATATGCAGCGCCGCCCTGTGACGGTTCAATATCCTTATGAAAAGCTGATTCCCTCTGAGCGCTTTCGGGGGCGAATTCACTTTGAGTTTGATAAGTGCATTTCTTGTGAAGTCTGTGTGCGAGTTTGCCCAATTTACCTACCTGTGGTGGATTGGGAATTCAATCCAGCGACCAAGAAAAAGCAACTCAGTCACTACAGTATTGATTTTGGAGTGTGTATTTTTTGCGGCAACTGCGTGGAGTATTGCCCCACCAATTGCCTTTCCATGACTGAAGAGTATGAGTTGGCGGTGTACGATCGCCACGAGTTAAATTATGACAGCGTGGCACTGGGTCGCTTGCCCTATAAAGTGACAGATGATCCGATGGTGACGGCTTTACGAGAGTTCCTCTACTTACCCAAGGGCGTGATGGAGCCTCACAACTTGCCAGCGGATGCTCGTCGCGCAGGTCAGCGCCCAGAAGAGATTCTTGCGCAAGATGTGGCGCAAGATTTAGCGCAAGAAGAAAAGTAGGGAATGGCTAAAAGCGAAATCTGAAGGAGATAAGGGCTGTGAATTTAGCGGAAGGGGTTCAGATTGTATCGTTTGGCTTGCTAGCTGCAATGATGCTTGGGGCAGCTTTAGGCGTAGTTTTGCTGTCTAATGTGGTGTATTCAGCTTTTTTGCTGGCAGGTGCCTTTATTAGTGCCGCAGGATTGTATTTGCTGTTAAATGCCGACTTTGTGGCAATGGCTCAGGTGTTAGTCTACGTTGGCGCGGTGAATGTGTTGATTATTTTCGCCATCATGCTGGTGAATAAACGCGAAGACTTTACACCGATTCCTCAAGCTTGGATTCGCAAAACAGCGACGGCTGTTGTCTGTGCAGGGTTGTTCGCATTGTTAAGTACCATGGTGCTAGCGACACCTTGGGCAATTTCTACGGAAGCGACAGTGCCATCGGGTTCTATTGTCGTCATCGGCAAGCATTTCTTTACAGATTTCTTGCTGCCGTTTGAATTGGCATCCGTGCTGCTATTGATGGCACTGATTGGCGCGATCGTTTTAGCACGTCGCGAATTTTTGCCCGATTTGGAGGAAGCAGATTTGCAGCAGACGATGTTGACTTTACCAGAGCGCCCGCGCGAGTTAACTCCTGCTGGCTCCAATCCTGGAAGTCAGTCTAAATAAGTGAGTAAGAGATCGGGGCAAGAGGCAGTGATAAATTGTCCCAAAGTTATTTTTGATTATTTTTGATTAGTGAGGACTCATGCAACTCCAATATTTTTTAATTGTTGCCGCTGCATTATTTTGCATTGGTATTTATGGGCTGATCAATAGCCGCAATGCAGTCCGGGTTTTGATGTCGGTTGAGCTAATGCTGAACGCGGTCAACCTTAACTTCATGGCATTTTCTGATTTTCTAGATCCTTTAGATGTCAAGGGACAGGTCTTTACGGTATTTGTGATTGCGATCGCGGCGGCTGAGGCAGCAATTGGGTTGGCGATCGTGTTGGCAATCTACCGCAACCGTGACACGGTAGACATGGAGCAGTTCAATCTGTTGAAGTGGTAGCATTTCGTTTTTTTAGGATTGCCTCGTGCAGGGTGGTTCAGTTTTGATCAACAGTTGCTTGTAAACTATCAACTAATCACCTACTGCTCTTAACTTTTAGAAGTGTGCAACTCAAGCAAGTCATTATTGCTCATAAGTCTGGCGACCCAATTAGTAAGCGCTGGGCTGAACAGTGCGCCCGCCAACTAGAAAAGCGCGATTGTCATGTCATGCTAGGTCCAACGGGGGCGAAAGATAATCCGTATCCAGTTTTTTTGGCATCTGCAACTCAGCCGATTGACCTTGCTGTAGTCCTGGGAGGCGATGGAGCCGCTTTGACCGCTGCGCGGCATTTAGCCGCCGATCGCATTCCCATTTTGGCAATCAATGCCGGGGGGCATTTAGGCTTTCTGACTGAGCCGCTGGAAGACTTTATGGATTCTGAGCAAGTGTGGGATCGATTGTTGAGCGATCGCTACGCAGTCCAGCAGCGGATGATGTTGCAGGCATCTGTGTTTGAAGGTGATCGGATTGATATGGAGGCGGTCAGCGATCGCTACCTTGCATTAAACGAAATGTGCGTCAAACCCGCCTCCGCTGACCGGATGATCACCTCCATTTTGGAGATGGAAATTGATGGGGAAGTAGTGGATCAATATCAAGGTGATGGGTTACTTGTTGCCACCCCAACGGGTTCTACCTGCTACACTGTCGCTGCCAATGGACCCATCATTCACCCAGGGCTAAATTCCATTACGATCACCCCAATTTGTCCGCTGAGCCTCTCTAGCCGCCCAATCGTCATTCCTGCTGGATGTGTCGTCAGCATTTGGCCCTTAGCCGACCTAGAACTTTCCAACAAACTTTGGATGGATGGTGTGTTGGCAACTTCTATTTGGCCGGGGCAGCGCGTCGATATTCGGATGGCAGATTGTCTCGCACGGTTTATCGTCCTGAGGGAAAATTACTCCTACTACCAAACGCTGCAAGAAAAGCTGCAATGGGCAGGAGCGAGAATTCGCCATAGCAACAATCACCGCAACTAAAGCAAAGTGTCGAGAGGCATCGTTTAATTCAAAATTTTAATCTGAAATTTACCGATATTATTTACCCAAGTTGCGCTTTAACTGCTCTAGTTCTTCTTCGGCTTCCCAGCGGTTAAATTGCTGGTCTAAGGGATCTTTCCCCCCGCTGCTGTTCATATAGGTGGGGTTTTTGCTCCAGTTTGAGGTGCTTCCGGCTCCAACCTGATTTCCTGTGCGATTGACTTGCGCCTCGGTCACTTTTCTTTGAACTTCTTTGCGGCGCTGCTCAACTTTTTTCTGTAGCTCTTGCGTTTGCTGGAAGCGCTCTTTCAACATTTCCAGTTGTCCCCATTTTTGGTTGCCTTCGCGCAATAGATCAGCTTCTCTCACTTCAGCCGGTTCAGCCAGATCGACCCGACCCTTAGCTTTGGCTTTTTCGATGCGGACATGCCAAAGCTGAATTTCTTGGGCGATCGCCAAAATCTCATCCTGCAAGGCTTTTTCCTTTACCTTCAGGTCGGTCATCAGCTTAAGGGTTTCTTCTTCCTGATCCCGCAGCTTTTCTTCCAGCACCATCAGTTCTAGATGCGGATTATCGCGCAGAAACTCTTCCAGACGCAATTCTAAAAACTGACCGAAATCATCAAATAAACCCATAATCAAAACTCCCAAAGGTGGCTAAAAGGGCAATCAGAAGTTTTGTCCGACAAACACCGATCGCACCTCACCATTGCGCCGAATCATTGCCTGCTCTTTAGACACTTCTACCAGCGACCAGCCCGAAGAGCCAATGCTTTCACCAATCCCATAGCGCTGCGTCACCCCATTAATTTCAAATAAAGCAACCGACCGATCACCCAACTCTAGCACTCCAGCCAGTCGTCGGGGAGCGCCGGGGGTAATGGGGCTAGTTGCCGTCGTCGCTGGCTTACGGACAGGCGCACCGGATTGCGGCACGGCTGAAGGTGCAGCACCTGCTGGCAAAGGCATGACTGAATTGGGTGGCTTAAAGCTTGAGGGAAACTGATAGACCGGAACATAGACTCGTTCTAGCCCAGTGGCGACTCGGCTGGGTAGCGTGGAGCCAGGAGTAAGGGATTTTGGTACAGTCACGGTCGGCATTCCAGGAACGATGCCTGCCGTCGTTGATCCGTTTGTCGTGGCAGTGGAGATGCCTTGCTGCGATCGACGATCAATTGAATTCAACGCTTGTTGGGCATAGTCTGCAAACTGATTTTGAGTCGAAGATACTGGATCTGCGGCTACTTCTGCGGCAGGCACCGATGACACAACTGGCACCCGGCGCGACTCTTGATAGACCAACCACAGCGCCAACGTTACAACGACCGAAACACAGCCAACCGCTAGCAATAGGCGATCGTAGACACCGGGGCGATTTTGGCTCGCTACAGCAGAGTCGCTTGTCGCCATGGTCATTTCAGACACCTTAGCAAGTTGTTCACCGGGTTGACTGGCAGACAGCGACTTGAGCAGCATTGCCAAAGCGGAACTCGCCGAGGGTTCTTCGGCGGGGGCGATCAGGGTGCTAGAAGAAGCCATATCTGAAGACGAAGCGTTTTCAAGCTCAGATATAGGCTGATCAGATACAGGCTCAGATGATAAATCGACAGGCTGCGATCGCGCTGACTGATCGGTACGCCGTGATTCTCCGTGTAAAAGCTGCTCCACATCTTGGAACAGATCATCCATCAGGCGATCGGCATAAGAGTTGGAAGAAAACCCATCCGTCTCTAATTTAGGCTCTGATTTGGGTTTATCAACCCCATCTGGGGAATTTGGCAAAGCTGGATTCGTGCTGGCATCCTGAAACATAGGCTGCTCGTAAAAAATGAATGCTCGACAGCAGTATAGATGAGAAAATCAACTTGGGAGCGATTTTCTGTCAGATTGAAATCAAACAGCAATATTCCAAAAATAGTCTTGATGCGCCCCGCCAAATGACGGTTGCTTAAAAAGCGCAACTCGTAAATGGCATTTTGAATGATTCAATGTAACAAAATTCATGCTAATTGGTTGGGATAACCTCGAATTGTTACAGACCCTAGCTACGACGGGAGCAAGATGAAGGATTTAGACTCTGAACTCAGCATTCGCGAATTAGGAGAGCAGGGCTTGCTCAAGCGGCTGCAAGCATTTTGTCCGGCTGATTTGGTGGGAGATGATGCAGCCGTATTGACGACTCAGCCGGGAAAATCCTTAGTGGTCACAACGGATGTGCTGGTGAATGGAGTTCACTTTAGCGATCGCACCACTAGACCAGAGGATGCGGGGTGGCGAGCAGCGGCGGCAAATTTATCCGATCTGGCAGCAATGGGCGCAACTCCAATCGGCATCACCGTCGGCTTGGGAGTGCCAGGAGATCTGGCGATCGCTTGGGTAGAACGGCTCTACCAAGGGTTAACCGAGTGTTTGGCACAGTACAACACCGTGATTGTGGGTGGCGATGTCGTGCGATCGCCCGTGACCACAGTTGCTATTACTGCTTTTGGACAAGCCGATCCAAACCAATTGATTCGTCGAGCCGCCGCCCAACCCGGACAGGCGATCGTCGTAACTGGGATACATGGAGCGTCCCGCGCAGGCTTAGAACTATTACTCCATCCTGATCAGGGAATCGATTTGACTTCTAGCGATCGCGCCGCCCTAATCCGCGCCCATCAACGCCCCATCCCCCGCCTAGATGTCTTACCCTTTTTATTCCCGATACCCGACACCCGACACCCGACACCTTTTGCTGGCATGGATAGCAGCGATGGACTTGCCGATGCCGTCTTGCAAATTTGCCGCGCCAGTGGCGTAGGTGCCCAAATCGATCGCCATCAAATCCCAATTCCAGCCGCCTTATCTAAGTGGGTCGGTGCCGAGCAAGCCATGAAATGGGCACTGTATGGCGGAGAAGACTTTGAGCTAGTGCTGTGTTTGCCTATGGATTTGGCGGTGAGATTGGTTGACCAATTAGACCAGAGTGCGATGATTGGGATAACCACTCTCCAGCCGGAGGTGTGGTTAGTCGATTCGAGTCATACCTATCCTGATGAGCAGTTGAGCTTTGAACAAGGATTTCAACACTTTGATTAACTCGATCGCCGATGAACTGCGATCGCCCCGTCTGCTGCGCCGATTCGGATATCTGCTTGTGCTGCTAATGGGCGCATGGTTTCTACTGGGCATCGGCTGTCAGATTGCGGCTGAGAGCCTGTGGTTTAACGAAGTGGGATATTTGAGCGCTTTATGGATACGTTTGGGGACAAAAATAGTTTTGTGGATTGTGGTCACCAGCCTTAGCCTATTTTGGCTGTTAGGCAACCTCTGGCTAGCAAAGCGATGCCAGCATCCGAAGAACTGGAATGCGGATCGGGAAGGGGAACCGATCCTTTCCACTGTTCCAAATCCTCTAGCACAGCGTCAAAGAAGCCGATTGCCGCAAGGGGCGATCGCGTCTTCATCGCTTTCCTTCTGGTGGTTGCTGCTGTTGACAGTCGGATTGAGTAGCGCGATCGCTGTACTGGTGTTTCACTACGCTCAAACGGTGGCGACTTTGTGGCAAACAAACGCAACCCAAGAAACAGGGCTGCCTGTACCCGATCGCTTTCAGCTAGCGTCTATTTGGAACCTAGGTAACACATTATTTGCATCAGAGTCTCCGCTTGCCTATGGCGGTCTTGCGGTTTGGATTGCTTTAGTCATCGCCATGCTGATCGCCCCGCGAGGATTACTCATCAGCATGGCGATCGCCCTGGGTGTAGAGTTTGGATTAGTGCTAGCCGCCAACTGGAACCGAGTTCTCCTGTTTTTCCATACCAGCCCTTTTAACCGAGCAGATCCGCTTTTTGCTAAAGATATTAGCTTCTACATTTTTTCGCTTCCGGTCTGGCAACTTTTGGAGTTTTGGCTCGTGGGCTTAAGTGCCTACAGTCTGCTTGCCGTCAGTTTGGTCTATCTCCTGTCTGGCGGTAGTTTAAGCCAAGGGCAGTTTATCGGAATTTCGTCGCGGCAACAGCGCCATCTTTGTGGTTTAGGAGGCGGTTTGCTGCTGGTTGTGGGTTTGGGCTATTGGCTGAGCCACTATGAGTTGCTGTATTCAACTCAGGGAGTTGTGTTTGGTGCCAGCTACACCGATGTTTGGGTAAATTTGCCAGTCTGCCTAGGTATGTCACTGTTGGCGATCGCGATCGCCCTTCTCCTTTTCGGGTATGCCCTACCCAAAAACCGCCTTTTCACTCCACCACCTTCTTCCCTTTTCCCTCTTCCCTTTTCCCTCTTCCCTCTTCCTCTACTGCTACTCATCGGCTATTTTCTGCTGGTGCCGCTGACGATGTTGCTGCCAATGCTCGTGCAAAAAATTATCGTGCAGCCCAACGAGCTTGCCCGTGAACAGCCCTACATTAGCCGCAATATTTCCTTAACGCGATCGGCGTTTGGGCTGGAAAATATTCAGGTGGAGACGTTTAACCCGTCCGGCAAACTGACCTACGCCGATATTGAAAAAAACGAGCCAACTATTCGGAATATTCGCCTGTGGGATACTCGTCCGCTGCTGGCAACAAACCGCCAACTCCAGCAAATTCGCCCTTACTATCGCTTTGCAGATGCTGATATCGATCGCTACACCCTGGCTAGACAACCCAACGAACCTGCCGCCAAACAGCAGGTACTCATTGCCGCACGAGAACTAGATTACACCGCCGTGCCCAGTGAAGCGCAAACCTGGGTGAACGAACATCTGGTCTACACCCACGGCTATGGCTTTACCATGAGTCCGGTGAACGAGGTCGCGCCGGGTGGGTTGCCCGACTATTTTGTCAAAGATATTGGCATCAATGCCCAGTCATCCACAGGAGCGCTCAACACGGCTAATGCTGCCATTCGGGACAATATCCCCATCGGTCAGCCGCGCATTTATTATGGCGAGATTGCCAATACCTACGTCATGACAGGCGGAACGCTGCAAGAACTGGACTATCCCAGCGGCAGTGAGAATGTTTACAACACCTATGGCGGCGAGGGTGGTGTGGCGATCGCGCCCTTTTGGAAGCGCCTGCTGTTTGCTCGATATCTGCGCGATTGGCAGATGATATTCACCCAATATTTCACGCCTGAAACCAAGCTGCTGTTTCGCCGTAATATTCTGGATCGAGTCCGGGCGATCGCGCCTTTTTTGCACTATGACCGCGATCCTTACATTGTCACCGCCGATATTGGCTGCCAAGGCTTAAACCTCAACTGTCAAAATCAATCCCCGACTGACCCAACCGATCCAGCCGCCACTCCTAATTATTTATATTGGATGCTGGATGCCTA
>Ga0105046_10015468_pt1 | contig 11726 bp, 9 predicted proteins | sample MAT03_FD_78385 | JGI IMG/M metagenome (GOLD analysis project Ga0105046, IMG submission 78385) | Freshwater microbial communities from Lake Fryxell liftoff mats and glacier meltwater in Antarctica - MAT-03 (megahit assembly) | ecosystem: Environmental > Aquatic > Freshwater > Ice > Liftoff...
GCGTGATCCGGCGTACCATGCACCCGGTGCAGCGGTGGTCACATCGCTGGAAGCCGCCTTGGAACGTGCGAAGGAAGAAGTCGGGGAAGAGGTCTTCATCATTGGCGGCGGGCAGATCTTCCGCGAGGCGCTGGCGAAGGACCTCGTCGAACGTATTTACCTGACCCTTGTGCATGCGGACATTGAAGGCGACACACAGTTCCCGACGATCGAAGCTGCGGAATGGATCGAACGGAGCAAGGAGCGCCATGAGGTCGATGACCGCCACGCCTACCCCTTCAGTTTCGTGGTTCTTGACCGTCGACGTTAAACTCTGGCCGCGATAATGCCGTCATAGGGCCTGAAACCGACACACTCCATGACCTCCCTGAAAAACCTTACCACCCTGACCCTGATGGCCGTGGCGCTGGTCGCCTGCCGCAAGGACAAGGACGAAGCGCCTGATCTGGACTATACCAGCGCCACCGACAATGCCTGCGCCGAGGACGCCTTCACGGATATGCTCACCCAGGTGGACCAGGCCGTGGAGGACAATGGCTTGCGCGATGATTGTGCGCCCTTGGTGACCTTCGACACGGTGGCTGTGCCACACACCCTAACGCTGAACTTCGGTGATGTGAACTGCACCGCACAGAACGGACGCCTGCGCCGCGGTCGCATCCAGGTGAGTTACACCGGCCATTACCGCGATCCAGGCACGGTCATCACGATCACACCGCTCAACTACTACGTCAACAACAACCTCGTCCTCGGCACGAAGACCGTGACCAACATGGGCACCAATGACGATGGGCATCTCTACTATTCCGTGGTCGTGAACGGCTCCCTCACAGCGGGCGACGGTAGCTGGATAGCGACACACCAGGCACAACGCACGCGGACGTGGATCGCCGGATCCGATACGCCGGGCATCTTCGATGATGTATACCTGATCACCGGCGCTGGCAGCGGTGTGAACCGCAATGGCGTGGCCTACACTGTGGCGATCACCAACGCGTTGCGCGTGCAGATCGGTTGCCCATGGATCACACAGGGAACCGTGGTCGTCACCCCAGTGAGCCGTCCGGAGCGCACGATCGACTATGGCAACGGCACCTGCGATAGCACCTTCACGATCTCGGTGAACGGCCAGACCTACACGATCACCATCGGCTGAGCGAACCAACCTCAGAGCGCAAGGCCCGCCCCAAGGGGTGGCCTTGTGCGTTCCGGGAGTTACCGTTCCTCCAACCCCGCGCTGGAACACGTTCGCGTTTGCCACAACCGTTCGTCCCACCACTTGCCGCTCATCACGTTCCGCTAGGGCGGGGGTCGGCAACCGGTCTAGTTTCGATCACGGCGGTCGTCGTTCCCGAAAAAGGAAGGGGTAAGCGCGCACGGCGGCCGGCAAAGAAGGACAACCCCGCAACCCGAAAGATCGGGACCGGGGTTATCCGCTGAGAACCGAACCACGGATGTCCTACTTCAGCCGCGTCCCCATCCGCTACCGCACGGTGCTCATCACCGCCGGGGTCATGGCGACGCTCTTCCTAGGACAGGCCTACATGCACCACTTTGTGTACGCGGACCTGAAGCAACTGGACCCGTTCAATTGGTGGCACGAGGCGCCTGTACCCTACCTCAATTTCTTCTTCTGGGCGTTACTGTGCCCGTTGGTATATTCCATCCTGCGGCGCTGGCCGTTCAGCGTGCGGCCCTTGCTTCCCACCTTGTTCACGCACATCGGACTGGGGCTCGCGATCGCGTGCATGCACGAGATCATCACCTCGACGATCTACTACGGCATTCTCCAGAGTACGGGCGATTTCGATTTCGCCGACCCGAAGTACCGCGACTGGGCGTATCACGCGCTGGCCCCGGCCATCTTCTCCCGCACCATGGAATACTGGGTGCTCATGGGCGTGCTCATCGCACTGGACCATGCGCGTATGCGGCGGGAGGAACACGAGCAATTGCTGCGTCTGCGGAACGAGTTGCAGGTGACCCAGCTGAACGCCTTGAAGAAACAACTGCGGCCGCACTTCCTCTTCAACACGCTGAACACGGTGAGCGCATTGATGGACGACAACATCAGTGACGCCCGTAAGGTATTGAGCCGCCTGGGCCAGTTGCTGCGCATGACACTGGACAAGACCCAGCGCGACAAGGTGACGCTGGACCACGAACTGGACTACATCGGCAACTACCTGGACATCGAAGCGATCCGCTTCCGCGACCGGCTGAAGGTGACCTACGACATCGATGACGACCTGCGCACCGCCGAAGTACCCAGCATGGTGCTTCAACCGCTGGTGGAGAACGCGATCAAACACGGACCGGACGCTTTGACGGATAGGGTGGACATTACGATCCGCGCAGCGAGCAGGAATGGAAGGATGGAACTCGAAGTAGTGGACAACGGCAAGGGCTGCGACGATGTCAACAAGGCCATGGAGCACGGTGGCATCGGCCTGCGGAACGTGCGCGAGCGTGTGCGACTGCTGTATAGTGAGCAGGCCACCTTCACGATCGGGTCACCGCAAGGCAGGGGTTTCCATGCGAAGCTCAGCCTTCCTCTCAAGATGAACGGAACCTCATCCATGAACCAGTAAGAAGGACCATGAAGCACATACGCACCATCATCGTGGACGACGAACCCGCTGCACGCGCGCGCATCTCGCGCCTGCTGGCCCAGGACGCCGAAGTGGAACTGGTGACCGAATGTCGCAACGGCATTGAGGCGGTGGAAGCCGTGAACAAGCACCGGCCCGACCTGCTCTTTCTGGACGTGCAGATGCCCCACATGAACGGGTTGGAGGCCGTGGACCGCATGGTCGGCGATCGCATGCCCTTCGTGGTGTTCGTCACCGCGCACGACCAGTACGCGCTGAAGGCCTTCGACGTGAACGCCGTGGACTACCTGCTCAAGCCGTACGACGATGACCGGTTCTTCGCTTCGCTTGAGAAGGCCAAGAGGCACATCGACATGCGGATGAACAACAAACTCACCGGCAAGTTGATGGACCTGATGCGCGAGCACATGCACGCCAAGAGCGAATACACCGAGCAGTTCACGATCAAGGAGAAAGGCCGTGAGCACAAGATCAAGGTGGACGACATCCTGTTCCTGCGCGCGGAAGGCAACTACCTCAGCCTGCAGTTGAAGGACCGCCACTTCCTGTACCGCATGACGATGAACGCCGTGGAGACCGAACTCGATCCGGTGCGTTTCCTGCGCATCCACCGAAGTTTCATCGTGAACGTGGCCCACATGCGCAACACACGCTACAGCGGCAACAACGAGTTCATCTTCACGATGGCCAACAACGAACGCATCGTGAGCGGCCGGAGCTACAAGGAGCAGATCGCGAAGGCGCTCCAGGAGCAGAACGTTTGAATACCGCGCAAGGCCAGCGCGCGCCACGAGCCCCTAGCCCCGAGTCTCATAGCTCGAAGCTGCGTTTCGTCATCACACATTCCACGGTCCATTCTCGGCAGCATAGAACCCAGCACGCCGGGAAGTAGCTTCAATCTCCCAACCCTCGCTGCCATGAGAACCTCTACCCTGCTGCTTCTTTCCGGCCTCGCCTTCCTCGCCTATCCATTGCGGATGAAGGCTCAATACACGTTGCTCGACCTGCCCCGAGAAAGCCAACGCGGCACGGTGATGCAGCGCATCGGCACCACCGACATGACCGTGGACTACAGCCGGCCGAGCGTGAAGGGCCGCACGATCTGGGGCGAAGTGGTCCCTTACGGCGAGGTCTGGCGTGCCGGTGCGAACGAGAACACCACCTTCACCACCACGCATGATCTGAGCATCGGTGGAAAGACGCTTCCTGCCGGCACCTACGGCCTGCACATCAGCCCCACCCTTCAAGAAACGTTTGAGGATGAACCCCGCGGACGGCGTTCGCGCCAATTCCATCCGCTGCTGAAGAAACTGGGCGTGGACGCTGCGGCGTAGGAGAAGCCCGCCACTGCGGTGAAAACCGGGATGTGAACACGCTGAGCTTCGGGCCATGAGCCGCGCGCCACGAGCATGATCCAGCGAACGGGTCATGCTCGTCGCTCCCGGCTCGAAGCTCACCGCCGGTATCTTCGGCGCATGCAGTTCCCCACGTCCTTCCGTAGTTCGTTCGTCGCGACCCTCATCGCACTTGCCGCTTGCCACTTGCCGCTCGCCGCTTCGGCGCAGCGCCCGCCAGCCCAACCCAACGCCGCTGAGATCTTGCACCGGATGCAGAAACTCAACGTGCTGGGCAGTGTGCTCTATATCGCAGCGCACCCCGACGATGAGAACACGCGCCTGATCGCCTGGCTGAGCAACGGCAAGAAGGTGCGCACCGGCTACCTCAGCCTGACTCGTGGCGATGGCGGCCAGAATTTGATCGGTTCCGAACTGGGCGATGCATTGGGCATCATCCGCACGCAGGAGTTGTTGGAAGCGCGGCGCATTGATGGAGGCGAGCAATTCTTCACCCGGGCGGTGGACTTTGGCTACAGCAAGAGCGCGGAAGAGAGTTTCGAGAAATGGGGCAAGCAGGAAGTATTGAGCGATGTCGTGCGCGTGATCCGCATGTTCCGGCCGGATGTGATCATTACGCGCTTCCCGACGGATGGCGGCGGCGGGCACGGGCACCACACGGCTTCGGCCATTCTTGCCCACGAAGCCTTCGACCTCGCCGGTGATCCGAAAGCCTTCCCCGAACAACTGCAGCAAGGGCTCGAGGTCTGGCAGCCGCGTCGCCTGTTCTTCAATGGCAGCAGCTGGTGGCGCAAGGATGTTGCGGAACTAGCGAAGACAGACCCTGACTGGTTCAGCGTGGATGTTGGTGGGTACGATCCATTGCTGGGCCTGAGCTATACCGAGATCGCCGGCCGAAGCCGCAGCATGCACAAGAGCCAAGGGTTTGGCGCGGCGGAGACACGTGGGGAGATGTTGGAGTACCTCCATTTGGAGAAGGGCGACCGGCCAAAGACGAAGGACATTTTCGAAGGGATCGATATGACGTGGGGGCGATTTTCCGAAGGATCGACCTACCAGAGAAAATTCGCATCCATGGTAAAGGTGTTCGATCCGCTCGCACCAGAAGCTTCAGTTTATGCCCTGCTGGACCTGCGTGCCGATATGTCGTATTCCGAGAAGGGTCTGACGAACATCGAACTCATCACTTCATCGCGGATCCAGCGACACCTAGGAGAGCTCGCAACCGCCTGCCTTGGATTATCGAGCGAACTGGTCTATCCTACTCCGACGACCTCGAACATCAATGAGATCGGAGAAGTGATACTGACCAATCGATCTTCCTTTTCGTTTCAGACCTGGTTGTGGCCCGGTGATACGGTCAAACCATTTACTACAAGGAAATGCTCAGGATGTACCAATGACTCAGGACTCCAGCTAGGTCCGTCATGGCTTGACCGCCCACACTCCACGCTGTATGACATCACATCTTCGCATATCGGTTGGCCCAACTCCGTCGAAGAGGCGACCACTTACATCACCCTCTCGAACCGAGGAGAGGGAATCCAGCTTGGCATGCCGGGTATCTACAAATGGGTCGACCGCGTAGACGGCGAACGCACCCGGCCGGTGTACGTCACACCCGTCGCTTCCGTCGAACCGGAGAAGACCACCTGGCTGATCACGGAGTTGGGCGGAACGCTCACAGTACATGTGGATGCCTTGAAGGACAACTTGAGCGGCACGCTCTCGTGCCAGGCACCAAAAGGGTGGATGATCTCGCCTCCGAATTACACCATGGAAGGTATGAAACGCGATGAGCGCCGCTCATTCACCTTCCAGCACGTCGGCAGCAACAACCCGCAGCCTGGCGCTTTGGAATTCGTGTTCACCAGCCCTGACGGCAAGAGCAACAAGACCCTACACGAGATCGACTACCCGCACATCATGCCGCAGGTCTACTACACGCCCGCTGAAGTGAAGCTCGTTCCGCTGGATGTGAAAGTGACGGCTCGGACCGTGGGTTATATCAAAGGCGCGGGCGATGATGTGCCGCAGGCGCTGGAACAATTGGGTGTCGCCGTGGAGATGATCGAACCCGGTTCGGGCCCTGGCCATGGCCCCTCCGCCGAACAGCTCGCGAAGTACGACGCGATCGTTGTGGGCATACGCGCCTACAACAGCGTACAGGGCATGAAGCAGTTCAACAAGACGCTGATGCGCTACGTGGAACAAGGCGGCACGCTGGTGGTGCAATACACCACGCGCACCAGCGATATGGTGCTGCCCGATTCGCTTATCGGCCCCTACCCCTTCAAACTCACCCGCGAGCGCGTGACGGTGGAAGAAGCGCCGGCGACTTTCCTGGCTCCTGAACACCCGCTTCTCAACACACCGAACAAGATCACCGCAGCTGACTTCGAAGGCTGGGTGCAGGAACGCGGGCTCTATTTCACGGGAAGCCTCGACCCCCACTACACGCCACTGATCGCCTGGAACGATCCTGGCGAGCAACCGCTCAACGGCGGCCTGATCACCTGCGACTATGGCAAGGGACGCTACGTGTATACGGGGATCAGCTTCTTTCGTGAACTGCCGGCGGGGGTGCCGGGCGCTTATCGGCTTTTTGCAAATCTGCTTTCCCCCAGGACCGGAAAAGAATGATGAATGTAGAACCGTAGAATTCAGAATGTAGAACATCAGAACACCTCATGGATGGAACGGAAGTACGATCTTGATGAACGGTGCGTGGAGTTCGGCGCTGCCATCATCCTGTACGTGGACCGCATGCCAAAGACGGAAGCAGGGCGACACATGGGCAAGCAACTACTTCGAAGCGGGACTGCGGCGGCGTTGCACTATGGAGAAGTCCAAGGCTCGGAATCGACCGCCGATTTCATCCACAAGATGAAGATCGCGTTGAAGGAGCTACGTGAATCAAGGAACAATCTTCGTGTCCAGTTCAAGGCGAAGTTGATGGATCCTGATGTGAAGGAGAGTGCCTGGATCTTCCAAGAGTGAGTTGAACTCGTCGCCATTTTTGCCGCAAGCGTGAAGACCGCAGAACGCAACCGAGCCAAGACGCAATAGTCGCCCAGAAGCGGTCATTGATCATTCTGAATTCTATATTCTGCGGTTCTAAATTCTACCTTCCCTTGCACCCTCTCGACTGGCTCATCCTCCTCGCCACCCTCGGCTTCATCGTGGGCTACGGGGTGTGGAAGACGCGCCGGACGAAGACGCTCGAAGGGTATTTGCGCGGCGACAACGAGGATCGCTGGTGGGCGGTATGCCTCAGCGTGATGGCCACACAGGCCAGCGCGATCACCTTCCTCAGCACACCGGGCCAGGGCTTTCTCGAGGGCATGGGCTTCGTGCAGTTCTACTTCGGGCTGCCGCTGGCCATGGTGGTGATCGCTTACGTGTTCATCCCGCTCTTCTACAAATGGAACGTGTACACGGCGTACGAGTTCATCGGTAAGCGCTTCGACAACCGCACGCGGCTGCTCACGGCGATCCTCTTCCTCATCCAACGCGGCTTGTCCACGGGCCTTACCATCTATGCCCCGAGCATCGTGCTGAGCAAGGTGCTGCACTGGCCGCTCGGCTGGACCTGTGCGTTCATCGGTGGACTGGTGATCGTGTACACCACAACCGGTGGGGCGAAAGCGGTGGGCGTTACGCACAAGCAACAGATGGCAGTGATGTTCGGCGGGCTCTTCGTCGCCTTCGGTTTGATCGTCCACAACCTGAGCGATACGGTCACCTTCGGTGAGAGCCTGCGGTTGGCGGATGTGCTGGGTAAGCTTGATGTGATCGATACCTCGTGGGACCCGGCCACCAAGTACACATTATGGAGCGGACTGATCGGCGGCTTCTTCCTCCAACTCTCGTACTTCGGCACGGACCAGAGCCAGGTGCAGCGCTACCTCACCGGACAAACCGCACAACAAGCGCGGCGCGGATTGCTGATGAACGGCTTGTTGAAGATCCCCATGCAGTTCTTCATCCTGCTGATCGGTGTTCTCGTGTTCGTGTTCTACCTGATCAATCCATCGCCGGTGCATTGGAACGCTGCGAACGCCGCCGCACTCGGCAAGAGCGGTACGGTGGCGGTCGCACACGAAGCGCAGGCGATCGAAGGGATGCATCTGTTGAACGCGCAACAGACCCAACGGGCTACCTACGGGCTGGTCGAGGCGATGCGGTCCGGAGTGCCGCACGCCATTGAAGCGGAGAAGCGGATCCTTGGCGCTTCGTTGCAGCGGGACAGCATCCTCCGCACCGAGTACCGCGCCTTGGTCGAGCGAGGCCTGCCCGATGCCGAGTCCAACGACAAGGATTACATCTTCATCAGTTTCATCATGGACCATCTGCCGGTTGGCATCGTGGGCCTGCTATTGGCGATGATCTTCTGCGCGGGCATGGGCAGCACCAGCTCGCAACTCAGCGCGTTGGCCACCACCAGCGTCGTGGACATCTTCCGAAGCGAACGCACCGAGGCACAGCAGGTGCTGGCGACCAAGTGGGCCACCGTCGCCTTCGGGGTCCTGGCGCTGTGCTTCGCCGCCGTCTTCCCGCTCTTCGACAACCTGATCCAGGCCGTGAACATCCTTGGGTCGCTCTTCTATGGGACGATCCTCGGTGTCTTCCTTGTGGCCTTCTTCCTGAAACATGTGCGCGGCCGGGCGGTGTTCATCGCGGCGCTCGTATCCCAAGCGTTGATCCTGTTGCACTTCACTTTCGATAAACTGGATGTGTTCGCGGAAGTGGTCGATGGCGTTCTCCACGATCCCCTGGAGATCGCCTTCCTCTGGTACAACTTGATCGCACCTGGTATTGTGGTGATCATCGCCCTCATCCTGGAGCGCTTTGGAAGCGGCAACCGGTCGGAACCAGCAGGCAGCGAACAATTTGTGACGAGCAACGGCTGAGCCACGGGAGAACAGCCCGCATCAAGGGTCCAACAATGGCTGGCACCGCCTGCCCCAATGCCCTTCGCAAAGTGGATGAAATGACCCGGACCGAACCTTAGATTTGTGTTCCTCAAAACTTCAACCCCGACCTGATATCATCCTTGACCCAAATGAGCAAACTCTACTGTACCGCACTGGTCCTCACGCTTGTCGGAGGCAGTGCTTTCGGCCAACGTGCCTCGGACGCACATGGGAACCTGCCCACCCGGAAGAACAAGCACTTCCCGATGCACCACCAGTCGACCCCTGTCATACACGGAGCGGATCGGCTGGTCATCTGGTCGGATGATTTTTCCGTTCCCGCCAACTGGACACCCGGTACGATGCCCGCAACGGATCCTGAGAACTGGGTCATCGGCACGGCCGGTCCCAGTGGTGCTTTCGCGATCGACCCGATCGAATCCACCACGGCGGCGAACAACTTCGCCATGTACGACACGGACCTCTACTGTGGCGGGAACCAACACGCGTACATACAGATGACGAATTCGGTCGATCTGTCGGCCTATCCCGGAGCGGTGCTCCAGTTCGAGCAATTGTTCCGTCGCTTCCGGGGGGATTGCTTCGTGGACGTGAGCATCAATGGAATTGATTGGAACGAGATCGAGGTGAACGATGCGGTGGATGTGAACGAACTCACACCGAACCCCGAGTTGTACAGCGTGAACATCTCCCCTTGGGCCGGTGGGCAGTCTACGGTCTGGATCCGCTTTCGCTACTTCTCGACCGTTGCCGTCCACGGCAATGGCGGTGGCTGCGACTACGCCTGGATGGTGGATGATGTGGCCATTGTGACCCTGCCGGACAATGAGATCCGAATGGACTATGGGTACACGTCGCATACGGGCAATGGTGAGGAGTATGGCCGCATTCCCACGGACCAATTGAACCCGACCATGAACGTTGGTGCCCAGGTGTTCAATTTCGGTGGCCTGGAGCAGACCAACGTGGTGATCAACATGTCCATCCTGAACGAGAGCCTTGTGGAGATCGCAACGGCGACCGAGGCGGTGGGCACCATCGCCGCGCAGGACACAGCGTTCATGGACCAGGACATCACCCTGCCCGATCCCCTGCCGGTGGGCCTTTACACCGCGAATTTCACCCTGACCAGCGACCAGATCGGCTCGGATGACAACCCCGCCAATAACACAGCGGTGCGCACGTTCCGCGTAACCGATGACCTCTACACGATCGATGGTATCGGTGATCACCCGGCGGGTCTGGAGGTTCTCTCGCAAACCGGCACGTCATCATTCACGGACAATACGGAGAACGTGAGACTGCTGAACTACTATGAGATCCGCACGACCATGGACGCCACCGGCGTTCTGATCGAGCTGGGTCCCTTGACGAATGTCGGCAGCTTCTTCAGCGTTTCGGTGTACGATACCACGGATGTATTCTCGGTGGATCTGACCCAGCCGTTGGCTGAAACGGATTTCCACACGATCACCGCCGCCGAGGTGGCCGCCGGTACTTCGTTCATCGCACTGGATGGGCCGCTGACGCTCGACCCCGGTGGCTACTTTGTCTCGGCGAACATATATGCCAGCGGCACCAGCCAACTCTTCATCCTGGATGACGAGACCGTGCCGCAGCCCAACGCGACAAGCATGCTCTGGATCCCTGTGGATGACCAGAACCAGTTCCTCTACGGTGGCAACGGCACCGCTTGGGCCGTACGACTCAGCTTGGATCCGACCATCGGCATTTCGGAGAACACCGAACTCACCGGTGTGAGCATGTACCCGAACCCGACCAACGGCATCCTGCACATCGCCACCGAACACAACGGCACGCACACCGTGATGGTGATGAACGTGTTGGGTGAGGTTGTGATGACCACCAGTTTCGCTGGCAACACCAAGATCGACCTCGCCGCATTCGCGAACGGTGTATACAGTGTGCGCGTTTCCAACGGCACAAGCAGCAGTGTGCAGCGCATTACGCTGAACTAAGGGCCGCTTCTACGTAGCTCCCCCCTGAAGCCCGCACTGGGATCTTCAGGGGGGAGTTCTCTTTTCCACCCGGCGTGTACCTTGCCGCATGGCCACATGGGACTTGAAGGGCAGGCGCGCCGTGGTGACCGGAGGCACGCGCGGTATCGGTGCCGCCACTGTGGCGGAACTGGAGGCGCTGGGCGCGGAGGTGATGGTCGTAGCCCGCAGCGCGAACGATGACCCCCGCTACGTGGCGGCGGATGTTAGCGATCCTGAAGGACGCGCACGCATCACCAACGCGGTGGAACGACGCTGGGGTGCGCTGGACATACTGGTGAACAACGCGGGTACGAACATCCGCAAACCATGGACGCAATTGAGCGCCGAAGAACAGTCCACGGTGGTGGGAACCAATTTGCTCGGCCCAGCTGATCTCGCGCGACGACTGCATCCACTATTATGCAAAGGCACATCACCCAGCGTGGTCAACGTGGCCAGTGTGGCGGGCTTTGTGGATGTGGGAAGTGGTGCGGCCTACGCCTTAAGCAAAGCGGCCATGATGCAATTGACGCGCAGCCTGGCCGTTGAATGGAGCCCGGATGGCATCCGGGTGAACGCTGTTGCTCCATGGTACATCCGTACACCGCTCACTGAACCGGTCCTGTCGCAACCCGATCGTTTGGAACACATCCTCGCCCACACCCCGATGAAGCGCGTGGGAACACCCGACGAGATCGCAGCTGCGATCGCCTTCCTGTGCATGGACAAGGCCTCGTTCATCACCGGTCACTGCCTGGTGGCCGACGGCGGCTTTCTTTCTCAAGGGCTATGACCACACGCACCGTAGCGACCGGGTTCGCC
>Ga0105046_10015471_pt1 | contig 11726 bp, 8 predicted proteins | sample MAT03_FD_78385 | JGI IMG/M metagenome (GOLD analysis project Ga0105046, IMG submission 78385) | Freshwater microbial communities from Lake Fryxell liftoff mats and glacier meltwater in Antarctica - MAT-03 (megahit assembly) | ecosystem: Environmental > Aquatic > Freshwater > Ice > Liftoff...
AAACGACTATTGCGGCGCGAATTCAGGCCTTGCTTCGCGCCGGCGCCACCGGCTGCCCCAAAGCCCGCAGCACATCGCGCAGGTAATGCGCCCGGTCAGCGGGTTCGGCAATTTCGCGGTCCACACGGAGCTTGTGGTTGCCCACGAGCTTGATGGCGCGGTTCTTCTGCACGAGTTCGATGATGCGTTGCGCTTCGATCGGCGCTTTGTCGGCGAATGTGATGTTCATCAGCTTGGGGTGGGCGTCGATCTTCGTCACGCCGTAAGGCTTGGCCAGCACGCGCAGGCGGTGGGTGTCGAACAGCGTCTGACCCTGCGTCGGCAGCTTGCCAAAACGGTCAGTGATCTCTTCGAGCAAACGGTCAATGGCCTCGGCCTTTTCGGCGCTGGCCAGGCGCTTGTACAAGCCCAGGCGCACATGCACGTCGCCGCAGTAGGCGTCTGGCAGCAGGGCGGGGGAGTGCAAGTTGATCTCGGTGGTGGCGGCAAAGGGCTGCATCAGGTCGGGCTCGATGCCTGCGCGCAAGCAGCGGACCGCCTCTGAGAGCATGTCGTTGTAGAGCTGAAACCCCACCTCCATCATGTTGCCGCTTTGGTGTTCGCCCAGCACCTCACCGGCACCGCGGATTTCCAGGTCGTGCATCGCCAGGTAGAAGCCGCTGCCCAGTTCCTCCATGTCCTGAATCGCCTGCAAGCGCAGGCTGGCCTGCTTGGTCAGGCCTTCGACATCGGGCACCAGCAAGTAGGCGTAGGCCTGATGGTGGCTGCGACCCACGCGGCCGCGCAACTGGTGCAGCTGCGCCAGGCCGAACTTGTCGGCCCGGCTCATGACGATGGTGTTGGCGGTGGGCACGTCGATGCCGGTCTCGATGATGGTCGAACACAGCAGCAGGTTGTGGCGCTGGGCCACGAAATCACGCATGACTTGTTCGAGCTGTCGCTCTGGCATCTGCCCGTGGGCCACGGCGATGCGCGCTTCGGGCAGCAGTTCTTCGAGCTTCTGACGCCGGTTCTCGATCGTCTCAACCTCGTTGTGCAGAAAGTACACCTGGCCGCCACGTTTCAACTCGCGCAGCACGGCTTCGCGGATGACGCTCGAGCCCTCGGCGCGCACGAAGGTCTTGATCGACAAACGGCGTTGAGGTGCAGTGGCGATGACCGACAAATCGCGCAGCCCCTCCAGCGCCATGCCCAAGGTGCGCGGGATCGGTGTGGCGGTCAGCGTCAGCACGTCGACGTCGGCGCGCAGCGCTTTCATGGCCTCTTTGTGACGCACACCGAAGCGGTGTTCTTCGTCAATGACGAGCAAGCCCAGGCGCGGGAACTTCACATCGCTCGACAGCAGCTTGTGCGTGCCGACGACGATGTCGACGCTGCCGTCGGCAATGCCTTCGAGTGAAGTTTTCACTTCTTTGGGGGTGCGAAAACGGGATAGCTCGGCGATCTTCACCGGCCACTGGCTGAAACGGTCCACCAGCGTTTGGTAATGCTGCTCGGCCAGCAATGTGGTCGGCGCCAGGATGGCGACTTGCTTGCCCCCGTGCACGGCCACAAAGGCCGCTCGCAAAGCGACTTCGGTCTTGCCAAAACCAACGTCGCCGCAGATCAAGCGGTCCATGGGCTTGGGGCTGATCATGTCCTGGATGACGGCGTGGATGGCCGCGCGCTGGTCACCGGTTTCTTCGAAGCCGAAGCTGGTCGCGAAGGCCTCGTACTCGTGCGGGCTGAAGCGGTGGCTGAAGCCTTCCCGGGCAGCGCGACGGGCATAGAGGTTCAGCAGTTCGGCGGCGGTGTCGCGCACCTGCTCGGCCGCCTTGCGCTTGGCTTTGTCCCATTGGCCTGAACCCAGGCGGTGCAGCGGCGCTTCGTCAGCACTGACGCCGGTGTAGCGGCTGATCAGGTGCAGTTGCGACACCGGCACATACAGCGTGGCGTTGTCGGCATATTCCAGGTGCAAGAACTCGCTGGCACCGCCTTCGTCTGCACCCAGGTCGATGTAGATCAGGCCCTTGTAGCGGCCAATGCCGTGGCTGTTGTGGACGACCGGGTCGCCCACCTTCAGTTCCGACAGGTCCTTGATGAGCGCGTCGACGCTGCTGACCTGTTCCTGCTTGCGCCGCCGCCTGGCTTGCGGCGTTGTCGCAAACAGCTCGGTTTCGGTAATGAGTTGCACCGAAATGTTGGCGGCAGTGTCGTGCCAATGAAAGCCTTCGGCCAGCGGCGCCGAGGCCATGGCCACTTTTGCATCAGAAGCCAAAAACTCGGCCAGGCTCGCCACGCTGGGCACGGCCAATTGGTTGTCACGCAGCAGGTCGAGCAGGGTCTCGCGGCGGCCGTCACTCTCAGCCAGCAGCAGCACGCGGTGCGGCGTTTGGTGCAGATGCTGTTGCAGCAGAACCAAGGGCTCGGGCGTGCCGCGCGAGATGCTCACGTCGGGCAAGGGGCGCGCCCATTCGCTGGGCTCGTCACCACGCAAAGACAGCGTGGCGTGGGCCTGAGTGCGGGCGAAAAACTCTTCGGCCGGCATGAACAAGGCCGGCGGCGGCAACAGCGGCCGTTCGGGGTCGTGCTGCAAGAAGCGGTGGCGCTCGCGCGTGTCGACCCAGAAGCGTTCGAAGGCTTCGTCCACCTTGCCATGCAGTGCCAAGGCGGCGTTCGACCCCAGGTAGTCGAAGATCGTGCCGGGTTCGTCGAAGAACAGCGGCAGGTAGTACTCGATGCCACCACTGGCGATGCCGCTGGCCATGTCCTTGTAGACGCGTGACCGGGTGGGGTCACCTTCGAGCTTTTCGCGCCAGCGGGTGCGGAAGGCCTTGCGCGCGGCGTCGTCGAGCGGGAACTCGCGCCCGGGCAGCAGGCGCACCTCGGGCACGGGGTACAGGCTGCGCTGCGAATCAGGATCAAACGTTCGAATGGAGTCGACCTCATCGCCGAACAGGTCCACGCGGTAGGGCACCAGGCTGCCCATGGGGAAGAGGTCGATCAGACCGCCGCGCACGGCGTATTCACCGGGGCTGACGACCTGACTGACATGCTGATAGCCGGCCAGTGTCAACTGCGCCTTGAGCTTGGCTTCGTCCAGCCGTGACTTTTGCTTGAAGTGGAAGGTCGTGCCGGCCAGGAACGAGGGCGGCGACAAACGCGTCAGCGCGGTGCTGGCGGGCAGCAGCACAACGTCAACCCCGCCCTCTTTTACGGCCCACAGCGTGGCCAGGCGTTCGGAGATCAGGTCTTGGTGCGGGCTGAAGGTGTCGTAGGGCAGGGTCTCCCAGTCGGGGAAGACCGACACCCGCAGCTTGGGCTCGAAGAAAGTCAGCTCGTCGGCCAGGCGTGGCGTGTCAGCGGGCTCGGCGGTGAAGATCGCCAGCAGTTCGCCGCGCGACTTGTGCTGTGCTGCCACGCGGGCCAACAACAAAGCGTCGGCTGAACCGGTGGGCCGCGGCACGGTGAAACGTTTGCCAGGTGGAATCTGTGGAAGTTGCATGGACCTTGGTAGCGGCCCAAAGGCCGCGACGGAAAAAGCAAATAGCCCCGGCACAACGTGTGCGGGGCGTGAAGAAGAAGCCGAATTCTAGAATTGCAACGATGAACCATGCTTGCGCCGCCCGCTGCTTTGCCCTGGTGCCCTGCGCTGGCGTCGGCCAGCGTGCGGCAGCCGGCGGGCCCAAGCAGTACGCCGAATTGGTCGGGCAGGCGGTGGTTGCCCACACGCTGGAGGCCTTGGCTGGTGTGAGGCGCTTGAGCGCCACACTCGTGGTGCTGGCGCCGGATGACGAAGCTTTCGAGCGTCAGGTGCCCGGCTTCGACCCACACTGGCTGGTGCGCTGCGGCGGCGCCAGCCGCGCGCTTACCGTCTACAACGGGCTGGGCGCGCTGCGCGAGCGCGGTGCGGGTGACGACGACTGGGTGCTGGTCCACGATGCCGCCCGCTGCCTGATTCAACCCGCCTGGGTCGACCGCTTGATCGATGCCTGTTGGTCAGATGCCGTCGGCGGCCTGTTGGCCCTTGCTCTGGCCGACACCTTGAAAGAAGCCGCGCCGCTGGATCCGACACGGGTCGCCGCCACCGTGCCTCGTGCTGGCAAGTGGGCAGCGCAGACACCGCAGATGTTCCGCTTGGCCCTTCTTGAACGGGCCCTGGCAGACGCTGGACCCAGCATCACCGACGAGGCCAGCGCCATTGAGGCCTTGGGTCTGGCGCCACTGCTGGTAGCCGGGGAGACGGAAAACCTGAAACTCACCTGGCCGGCAGACTTCGCCCTGGCCCGGCGCTTGCTGGAGACCCGATGAACCCCCAAGACATGCGCATTGGCGAAGGCTGGGACGTGCATCAGCTGGTCCTTGGCCGGCCATTGGTGCTGGGCGGCGTGCACATTCCCCACACCCACGGCCTGCTGGGCCACTCTGACGCCGACGCCTTGCTGCATGCCATCACCGACGCATTGCTGGGTGCGGCTGGCCTGGGTGACATTGGCCACCACTTCCCTGACACCGATGCGGCATTCAAAGGTGCTGACTCTGCAGTGCTGCTGACTGAAGCCGGGCGGCGGGTGGCCGCCGCGGGCTGGCGCATCAGCAACATCGACAGCACCATCGTCGCTCAGGCGCCCAAGCTGGCGGCGTTCATTCCGGCGATGTGCCAGAGCATCTGCGCGGCCTTGGCGCTGCCCCTCGGCAGCGTCAACGTCAAGGCCAAGACGGCAGAGAAGATGGGCCCAGTGGGCGAGGGTCTGGCCATCGAAGCCCGCGCTGTCTGTTTGTTGTGGCGCCAGGCGGGCTGACAACACCACTGCTGCACCGGCGGACCCCTAAACCCGCTTGAGCCGCAAGAGCGCCACCAGGCCACCTTCGGGTGCGTTGGCCAGTTCCAGCGAGCCGCCCATGCGCTGCATGCTCTTGTCGACGATGGCCAGCCCCAGCCCGGCGCCAGTGGCCGCGGTGCGGGCCACGTCGCCGCGAAAGAACGGGGTGGTCAGCTGAGGCAGTTTTTCGGGGACCACACCGACGCCGTGGTCACGCACGCTGATGACGACCCACGGCCCGGCTTTGTTGGCCGTGACGAGCACCTTGGCCACCTCTTGACCCTGGCTGCGGCCGTAGCGACGGGAGTTCTCGAACAGGTTGGCGAAGACCCGGCCCAGTTCCACGTTATCGGCATAAGCGGCCAGGTCGATGGGCAAGCGCGACGTGATGCGGATCTGCGAGGGGTCGCGAAAGCTCTGCGCCTCACGGTCGACCAGCTGCGCCAGGTGCACCTGCACCAGCTTGGTTTCGCCCGGGCGGGCGTAGTCCATGAACTTGTCGATGATCGCGTCAAGCTGCGCGATGTCCAGCACCATGTTGGACTTGGCCTCTTCGTCGACCACGCTCAACTCGGTTTCCAGCCGCAGCCGCGCCAGGGGCGTGCGCAGGTCGTGGCTGATGCCGGCCAACATCACCGCGCGGTCTTCTTCGACCCTTGCCAGTTCTCGGGCCATGCGGTTGAAGCCCATGTTGACCTCGCGGATCTCGCTGGTCAGGGTGGTTTCATCCAGGCGGGAGTCGAGGTCGCCATCGCGGATGCGGCTGGCCGCAAATGACAACTGGCGCAGGGGCTTGTTGATGAGGCTGGCAATTGCCACCGAGCCCAAGAGCGTGGCCATGAACGCAATGCCGGTCCAGGCAAACCAGGTGCCGCCTCTGAGTGGTTCACCGTGCGGCGCCGCCGCCTGCAGCCAGTAGCGGTCGTTGTCGATGGAGAAACCCACCCACAAGCCAGCTTGGCTGTTGACGCTGCTGGCGACCAGTGAATCCCGGCCAAGTGCGGTGCGCAGCTCCTGGCCCAGGCGCCGGGTGAAGCGGTCGACTTCGTAAGGCTCCCAGCGATCGCCAGGTTCACGCTGGCGCATGCGGATCGACGCGCGTGCCTCTATGTCCTTGAGCAGCGCAATCCGGTTGATGCCGTCGGCCTGGCGCAGCGCCGCCCTGGACAGGTTCACCAAGCCGGCGGTCTGTTGCGCCGCCTGCACGGCACGCGGTTCAAGTTCCAGTGCGCGGAGTGTTTCTACCCAGGCGAACACACCGCCCGTCAACAACACCGCCAACAGCAAGAAGGTGCGCCAGAAGAGGCTCAGGCCAAAGAGGAAGTGACGGGACAAGGCGCAGTGGTTTCAACGAAGCAGGGGGTGTCAATTCGCGCCGTCAGGCACAAACACGTAACCGACCCCCCACACCGTTTGGATGTAGCGCGGTTGTGCGGGGTCGGGTTCGAGCATTTTGCGCAAACGCGAGATCTGCACGTCCAGACTGCGGTCGAAAGGTTCGAATTCACGGCCGCGTGCCAACTGGGCCAGCTTGTCGCGCGACAGCGGCTGGCGAGGGTGACGCACCAGCGCCTTGAGCATCGAGAACTCGCCCGTGGTCAGCGAAATCTGTTCGCCATTGCGGGCCAAGCGGCGCAGCGACAGGTCAAATTCAAACGGCCCGAAATTCACCACTGCAGCGTCTTTGGACGGCGCGCCCGGTGCTTCATGGGCCGGCCGGCGGCGCAACACGGCATGGATACGGGCCAGCAACTCGCGCGGGTTGAAGGGCTTGGAGAGGTAGTCGTCGGCCCCGACCTCCAGCCCGACGATGCGGTCCACGTCTTCGACCTTGGCCGTGAGCATGATGATGGGCGTGGTGTCGTTGGCCGCGCGCAGGCGCCGGCAAATCGACAGTCCGTCTTCACCGGGCAGCATCAGGTCCAGCACGATCAAGTCGATGGTCTCGCGCGTCAGCACCCGGTTCAAGGCCTTCGCGTCCTCGGCCAGCAACACGTCAAAACCTTCCTGCGTCAGGTATCGGCGCAGAAGGTCGCGGATGCGGGCGTCGTCATCGACGACGACAACACGGTCTGGGCGGGCGTTGGTGGCTGCATTCATAGACGGCTCCAAAATATGTAACAGGCCCATTGTGGGCTTGCCGCCCCTGCGTTGTCGGCAGCTTCTGACCGGGTGTTACAGGTCTTTCTGCTTGTGGCGACCTTGTTTTGTCACGCTGTGCAATCCGCCACGGTCAACCACGGCGCCCAGCAACAGCGGTACCCTTGTGCAGCCCGCTGGCGTCCCAGCGGCATTCAAGGAGACTGACCATGCGCGCACTTCGAACTTTGTTGTTGTCGGCATGGGCCTGCGCGGCCTGCCACGCAGCGTCCGCCCAGACCCTGCCACCGCCGAGCAACGTGGTTTCGCTGTCAGCCAGCGCCTCGGTCGAGGTACTGAACGACTGGCTGACCATGGCTTTTTCAACCAGCCGCGAAGGGACGGATGCCAACACGGTGCAGGCGCAGCTGCGCCAAGCGCTGGACGCCGCCTTGGCCGAGGCACGCAAGGCGGCCAAGCCCGGTGCGTTGGAGGTGCAAACCGGTGGCTTCCAGATCTACCCCCGCTACGCGCCACCCAACCCCAGGGCCATAGGCGCTGCGGCCGCCGGTGGCATCGTTGGCTGGCAAGGCAGCGCGGAATTGCTGGTGCAAGGCCGTGACGTCCAGGCCATCACCCAGCTGGCCGGGCGCATCCAGACGCTGACCATTTCCCGGCTGGGCTTCACGCTGTCGCGCGAGGCCCGCGAAAAAGTCGAAGGCGACGTCACTGCGCAGGCCATTGCCCGCTTTCGGGCCCGCGCTGATGCCGTGACGCGCGCCTTCGGCATGGGCAGCTACAGCGTGCGCGAGGTCAATGTCTCAGGCGACGAAGCCGCGCTGCCCCAGGTGCGCATGCGTGCCATGGCCAGTGCCACGGCCGTAAACGAGAGCGCGCAGCCCGTGGAAGCTGGCAAGGCCACGGTCACCGCCACGGTCAGCGGCAGCGTGCAGATCAGCAAGTGAGCCAGCGCATGACCTTCGCAGCAGCGCCGACTGTCCGAAACACAACCCTCACCAAGCCATGACTGAACCGACTCTGCATGACGTGAACTGCCTGGATTCACGCGGCCTGCACCGCATGGCCTATTGGTCCTGGGGCGACGAGCACAACCCGCGTGTGCTGGTCTGTGTGCACGGTCTGTCGCGACAGGGGCGGGACTTCGACACCCTGGCGCTTGACCTGTGCAGCGAGTACCGCGTTGTCTGCCCCGACGTGGTCGGCCGTGGCCGCAGCGACTGGCTGCCAGACCCCACCGGCTACCAGCTGCCCAGCTACGTGGCCGACATGGTGAGCCTGGTGGCCCGACTGGGCGTGGCGCAGGTGGACTGGGTGGGCACGTCCATGGGCGGTTTGATCGGTCTGGGCCTGGCTGCCCTGCCCACCGCTGCCGGCTCGCCCAGCCTGGTCGGCAAGCTGGTGCTCAACGATGTCGGCCCGGTGATCGAGCCGGCTTCACTGCAACGCATCGGCACCTACCTGGGCCAGCCAGCGCATTGGCAAAGCGTGGACGAAGCGGCCGATGCCTTGGCTTTGATCTCGAAGGGCTTTGGCCCCCACAGTCGCGAGCAGTGGTTGGCGCTGACCCGGCCACAGCTCGTGCCGCACGAGTCGGGTGTGGGCTTCAAGTCGCATTACGACCCGGCCATTGCCGTGCCCTTCAAGGCCGCCACACCGCAAGCCGCCGCTTTCGGGCAAGCCCTGCTGTGGCAGGCCTGGGACCGGCTGCGCTGCCCGACGCTGCTGCTGCGAGGGGCTGACTCAGATCTGCTGTCCAGTGCCACCGCCAAGGCCATGACCGAGCGCGGCCCGCGGGCGCAGCTGCACGAGTTTGCGGGTGTGGGCCACGCGCCCACGCTGGTGCAGCCAGAGCAGCGCGCGCGTGTGCGCGAGTTCTTGTTGCGCTGATCCCAAGGCGGGTTTGATGAAGCTCAACCCCACGGCAACGCCGCAGGGCGCCGCTGCTGTGGTGCACCTGGCAGCAGTCGAGACTGAGGGTGATGCCGACGGCCGCCAGGCCCTGGAACGCGCGCGTGCTTTTGCAGAACCCTTGCTCACCTCGCAAGTGCTCGACACGGGCGAAGACGCCATGGCCCACGCCAGCGGCACGGCCGAGGTGTTGCGCAGCATCGGCGGCTCGCCAGCGTTGTGCGCCGCGGCCTACCTGGTGTACGCCGGCGACTATCTGCAGCGCCCCGACGAGGTCGTTCGCAAGGCCTTTGGTGAGTCCTACGCCAGCCTGGTCACGCTGACGCGCAAGCTGGTGCAGATCCAGCGTGCGGCGCGTGCTGCCCATTCAAGCCGTTCTGCAGCCACCGCGCCAGCCCGCGATGCTGGCCAGCGCGGCTTGCAAACCGAACGTGTGCGCAAGATGCTGCTGGCGTTTTCGCGCGACCTGCGTGTGGTGCTGTTGCGGCTGGCGTCGCGCTTGCAGACCCTGCGCTACTTCGCCAGCACGCGCGTGCCGTGTCCGCCCGAGCTGGCGACTGAATCGCTGCAAGTTTTTGCGCCGCTGGCCAACCGGCTGGGCATCTGGCAGATCAAGTGGGAACTGGAAGACCTGGCATTTCGGTTTCTGTACCCGCAGGATTACCAGCGTGTGGCGCGCCTGGTCGATGAAACCCGCCTGGCCCGGCAGGCCAGCGTGGACCAGGTGCGCGACCACTTGAGCGTGCTGCTGCACAGCGCAGGCTTGATGGCCGACGTGCAGGGCCGGCCCAAGCACCTGTTCAGCATCTGGAAAAAGATGCAAGGCAAGCAGCTCAACTTCGAGCAGGTCTTCGACGCCCGGGCCCTTCGCGTGATCGTGCCCGACCTGGCCGGCTGTTACGCGGCGCTGGCCCGGGTACACGACACCTGGGCGCCGCTGCCCGGCGAGTTTGACGACTACATCGCCCGCCCCAAAGCCAACGGCTACCAGAGCCTGCACACCGTGGTGCTGGGCGCCGACGGCCGGCCCCTGGAGGTGCAGATTCGCACCCGGGCCATGCACGAACACGCTGAACACGGTGTGGCCGCGCACTGGATGTACAAAGAAGCAGGCATTAAAGGCTATGCCGGCGTCAGCGCCGTCGGTGAGTTCGAGGACCGGGTGGCTGAAGCCCGCAAGGCTGTGCTGCGCGAATTGCTGGCGTGGGAGCGTGAATTCACGGCCGGTGATTCAGGTGATGGCGCCAGCGCAAGCGTCACCGGCGTGGCACCCACCAGCCCGGCGTTTGACGACCGCATCTACGTCTTCACACCGCAAGCCACCATCATCGAGTTGCCCGCTGGTGGCACACCGGTTGACTTCGCCTACAACCTGCACACCGACCTGGGCCACCGCTGCCGTGGCGCACGGGTGGACGGCAGGGCGGTGCCCTTGAGCACGCCGCTGCAGTCAGGGCAGACCGTGGAAGTGGTGGCGGCCAAAGAAGGCGGGCCGTCAATGGACTGGCTCAACCCCGAGTTGGGATTCCTGAAAAGCCAACGCTCGCGCGCCAAGGTGCGCGCCTGGTTCAACGCCCAGGCGCTGGACCAGACCATCGCGCGCGGTCGCGAGCTGGTTGAGAAGCTGCTGCAACGCGAAGGCCGCACGGCGGTCAGGCTCGACCACCTCGCCGGGCAACTGGGCTTCAACGACGCAGCCGCCTTGTTCGAGGTGGTTGGCAAAGACGAGTTTTCGCTGCGCAACATCGAAGCCGTGCTGCGCCCGGTCGAGCCGGCTGCCGATGTCGACCGCGTCATCCTGCACCGCCCACGCAGCGACGCGGCGGGCTCACCCCGCGGCGGTGTGTTGGTGGTGGGCGTGGACTCGTTGATGACGCAACTGGCGCGCTGTTGCCGGCCGGCGCCGCCTGACGCCATCAGCGGCTTCGTCACGCGGGGCCGAGGTGTGGCCATTCACCGCCGTGCTTGCAGCAACCTGGCCAACATGGTGCAGGGCAGCCCTGGCCGTTTGATCGAGGTGGAATGGGGCCAGGGTGCAGGCCGCGATGGCACCGCAGCCGTGTACCCGCTGGACGTGGTGGTGGAGGCCACCGACCGCCAAGGCCTGCTGCGCGACATATCCGAGGTGTTCACCAAAGAGCGCATGAACGTCACTGGCGTGCACAGCCAAAGTGCCAAAGACCGTCGCACGGCGTGGATGACCTTCACCATCGAGACCACCGACAGTGCGCGGCTCTCGCCAGTGCTGGCTTTGGTGGAACGCGTGGCGGGCGTTCGTCACGCTCGGCGCAAGTAGCTGCAAGCGGTGTGCTGGCTGTGCAGTGTTCGCGCCCTGCAGGTGATGGGGCGGGAGTTTGGGGCGGATATAATTCGATCCTTTCTCCAGGCGCGTAGCTCAGCTGGTTAGAGCACCACCTTGACATGGTGGGGGTCGATGGTTCGAGTCCATTCGCGCCTACCAAATTCGGTAGGGAAATCAAGCACTTGGCGGAGACGCCAGGTGCTTTTTTTCTGCCAGTTTGTCAAGAATGGGGCCAACAGGGGTCTGCGTTGTCGCGTGCCCGCGTGATCGCTCGTTCTAGTCGCCAAGACTGCCGGGTTCTGGCGCCAACGTTGCGCCGCTGCCAAAGTCTCCATTGGGTGCCTGAACTGACCGTCGGCAGCGGCGAGCTACGGGTCGTTGTCGGCCAGTTCCTGACGCCCACGGTGGGCAGCTTCCTGGTCGGTCAACATCATTGCCGCCGGCATCGAGGCACCGGTCAAAGCGAAGATCGAGGATAGGAAATTCAAAGGCACTTTTTTCGCCCAAAGGCCCCCGGCAATGCTCTTGAACTCCCACTGATACGGTACTTGTGTTGGGCAGCGGCCTGTTGAGGGTCGATCGCCGCCCAAAAGGGCGTCATCCGTGGCGACCGT
>Ga0105046_10015472_pt1 | contig 11726 bp, 9 predicted proteins | sample MAT03_FD_78385 | JGI IMG/M metagenome (GOLD analysis project Ga0105046, IMG submission 78385) | Freshwater microbial communities from Lake Fryxell liftoff mats and glacier meltwater in Antarctica - MAT-03 (megahit assembly) | ecosystem: Environmental > Aquatic > Freshwater > Ice > Liftoff...
AAACTAGTAATTTGATTGTTACTACAATATAATTTAGTAACACTATTTGGGAGATGTTGAAAACTAGTAATTTGATTATTACAACAATTTATTACAGTAGATATTGAACAGTGATCCAATCAATTTGATCAAAACTTGTAATTTGTGTATTTATTATATACTTCATTTTATATTTTGAAATATAAAATGAAGTAATCTTTTTTAAAAAAAAAATAATACTAAAAATATGATATACTACATTTGTTTCCAACAATAATATCCAAATCTACACATTTGAATATCTTCAACATTTATTAAATCATCATACCAATATTTTTGCCAACTTTTTTGAATTATAGTACATTGTTTGTTTTTAAATATTTTATTAAATTTATTCAATGCATATATTACTCTATTTTTATAAATTTCGTCTGGTGTGATATTAATATCACACCTATAAAATGATGGAATATGTAATAAATATTTAATATTAGTAATTTGATTATAACGACAATATAAGTTAGTAACACTATTTGGAAGATGTTGAAAATTAGTAATCAAATTTTTACTACAATATAATTTAGTAACACTATTTGGAAGATGTTGAAAACTAGTAATTTGATTACAATCACAATTTAATTCAATAACACTATTTGGAAGATTTTGAAAATTAGTAATCAAATTACAATAACAATATAATTTCGTAACACTATTTGGCAGATGTTGAAAATTAGTAATCAAATTACCATTACAATATAATTTAATAACACTATTTACCAGATGTTGGAAATTAGTAATCAAATTACCATTACAATATAATACAGTAACACTATTTGATATATGTTGAAAACTAGTGATTTTATTATTATTACAATATAATTGAGTAACACTATTTGGTATATGTTGAAAACTAGTGATTTTATTATTATTACAATATAATTGAGTAACACTATTTGGTATATGTTGAAAACTAGTGTTTTGATTATTATTACAATTTAATTGAGTAACACTATTTGATAAATGTTGAAAACTAGTAATTTGATTATTACTACAATCTAAAGTAGTAACACTATTTACCAGATGTTGAAAACTAATAATTTGATTATTACTACAATTTAAATTAGTAACACTATTTACTAGATGTTGAAAGTTAGTGATTTGATTATTATTACAATATAATTCAGTAACAGTATTTGGAAGACCTTGAAATCCAGAAATGTTATTATTACTACAAAATAATACAGTAACACTATTTGGTAGATGTTGAAAACTAGTGATATTATTATTATCACAATATAATTTATTAACACTATTTACCAGATGTTGAAAGCTTGTAATTTGATTATTACTACAATCTAAAGTAGTAACACTATTTACCAGATGTTGAAAGCTAGTAATTTGATTATTATTACAAAATAATTCAGTAACAGTATTTGGAAGATCTTGAAATTCAGAAATATTATTATAAATACAAGATAATACAGTAACACTATTTGGTAGATGTTGAAAACTAGTGATATTATTATTATCACAATATAATTTATTAACATTATTTGGTAGATGTTGAAAACTAGTAATTTGATTATCAACACACTTTAGTTCAGTAACTTCTCCACCAAGTACGTTTTGAACAGTGATCCAATCAATTTGATCAAAACTTGTAATTAGTTTATTTATTATATATTTCATTTTATATTTCAAAAGATAAAAAAATTAATTATTTTTTATTAATAAATATCACCCCAGAAGTATGATATAATTAAGTAGTTAGTATCTAATATATTTGTTTCAACTATACACACTTGAATACATTCCATATCTATTAAATTATCATACCAATAATCTTATTAATATTATACGTAAACACTGATAAAATATATAATAAATCTTTAATATTATTAATTTGATTATTATCACATTTTAATAAACATACCAGAATAATTTTGGAAATAATGATGATACATTCGTATATTTTTTAATATCACTTCATATATTATTAAAAAACCCAGTTTTGTTAATATGATAAATCTGAAATTTTGGTAACTTAATTTTTGCATATATATTAATATTCAGTATTTGGAGATTGGTCATCCAAGATATATCATTAATTTTTAAATTATTAAATATATTTAATTCAATTAAATTTAATCCATTAATTCCTTTATTGATAATACTGGAAGTACTACTAGCGTCTAGTTTTCGTAAACTTGGCATCCGAGATAAATCAGTGATTGTTTGATTATTAAATGCATATAAGTATATCAAATTTAAATTTTTGATTCCGTTATCATCAATTCCAGAATTACCCATAGCGAATAATTTTTGTAAATTTGACATCCAAGATACATTAGTAATTTTTGGATTATCAGATACATATAATTCTATCAAATTTAAATTTTTGATCCCGTTATCATCAATTCCAGAATTACTATTTGCAAATAATATTTGTAAACTTGGCATCCAAGATAAATCAGTGATTGTTTGATTATTAGATGCATATAATTTTATCAAATTTAAATTTTTGATCCCGTTATCATCAATTCCAGAATTACCCATAGCGGATAATTTTTGTAAATTTGACATCCAAGATACATTAGTAATTTTTGGATTATCAGATACATATAATTCTATCAAATTTAAATTTTTGATCCCGTTATTATCAATTCCAGAATTACTATTTGCAAATAATATTTGTAAATTTGACATGAACGATATATTAGTAATGTTTGGATTATTATTTGCCAATAATTTGATCAAAGTTAAATTTTTGATTCCGTTATTATTAATTCCAGAATTATCATTAGCTCCTAATATTTTTAAATTTGACATCCAAGATACATCAGTAATGTTTGGATTATTAGATGCATATAATTGTATCAAATTTAAATTTTTTATTCCTTTATCATTAATTCCGCAATTATCATCAGCCCTCAATACTTTTAAATTTGACATCATTGATACATCAGTAATGTTTGGATTATTAGAGGCATATAATTGTGTCAAATTTAATTTTTTTATTCCTTGATTAGTAATTCCAGAATTATCACTAGCGTCTAATATTAGTAAATTAGACATTAAATATACATCAGTAATATTTTTATTATTAGATGCAATTAATGTTGTCAAATTTAAATTTTTGATTCCTTTATCCGTAATTCCATAAGCATTTATATTGTTGATTAATCCAGTATGATTAGGTATAGTTATATTGTTAATTGATTCAGTATTATTGGGAAAAATATAAGATGCATTTAAGTATTTCAAAGTTTTCATATTTTGAATTCCGTAATCTGTAATTTTTGAATTATTATTAGCATTTAAATTAATTAATTTTAATTTTATAATACCATTATCCGTTATTTTGGATTTTTCATCAGCATATAAACTTTGTAAGTCACTGAAAATTGGTAATTTTAAAATTTCATCAGTCAAGTTAATATTTTCTGAATCTATATTTGTAAAGTTAATGATTTTAACTTTACGTCTAAATAACTTTGAAACTTCTGATAATTTAATTATTGTTATTATATCTAAATTTTTACTAATTTCATTAATAATATCAGACGAAATTTCTCTGATATAATCAACCGATTTTTTAAATGACCATTGATTCAAATCTGTAAAAGTATTATTAATTATCCGTTTCAATTGGTTTACTGATACATTAGGATATTTTTTTGAATATACTGATATGAATTCATCCATTTATATTAAAAAAAAATATTATTTTTTTTTAATATATGATATATATCTACTCTTTTCAAATTTAAAGTTTTGATTTATTGATTATCACCAGGTTTTAATATTTTTAAATTTGTCATATTATCTTTATTTCTAGAATTATTTTTATCAATAACATAATTATATTATAAAGATAATATAATTATTCTGGTATTTTTTTTATGGTATTAATTTATCGATAAATTAATTCAATAAAAAAACATACCAAAATAATTATAGAATATTTATTTATATAATAATTCTGGTATGTTTATTTATAAAAATAATTATATCAAATTTATTTTTAAAATTATTATGGCATTTTTATTTCCAAAATTATTATAGTATATATTTTTATAGAATGTTTATTTATTTCTAAAATTATTATATCGTCGATATATCTAAATTTATTTTATCTATATTAATTTAGATATATCTATTTTTAAACATTTCATGATAATGTTTAAAAATAATTGAAGATGTATTATCAAAAAAATTATTATTAATTTGATGTTTTAACAATTATAAATTGAACAGATAAATAAACTAATTAAAAACTAACACTAGTTTCAAAATAAGATGGATTAAACCAATTAGTGGATGGAAAACTTTTAATTTGATCAGTGAATTCAATCCAATCTTTTTCATGATTTTTGAATAATACATTTAATGATGGATCATCAATACATGGAAACCGATTAGATACTGATACTAATAACGTATCCAATATCTGCTTATCCACTTCCGAAATAAATCCAGGATTATTTATATATACTTTAGTGATAAAAAACCCAGATACTGCCATAGTATACATTTCAGCATCACCGAATTGATTATGTGCGGCAGTTGATATTACAAAAAAATCACAAATTTGTGTATATCTAGGATCATCCTCTCCCATGTATTTACCAACAAATTGTTTAACTATATTTATATATTTAGTCATTAAATAACTCCATTGTGTATCATTTGATGGCACTATTTCTGATATACTCAATGGTGGTAAATGTATTTTTTCAGTAATTAAATCATTGTAACTTTCTGTTGTCAGTCCATATAATCTTCCAAATAATCCATACGGGCTAATTAGAACATTCACATTCCGATTTATCTTTAATGTACCATAAGTTAATAAATATAATAAATCAAAAATATCTGATGATTCCGTGTATTTCTTCATATATTCTATTGTCTTTCTTTGAACAGTACATATATGTATTCTTATTGCGTGTAATTCAACCATTATTTTGAGACATAATGATGCTTTGATGATATGTTCCATCATAATTGAGTCAGATGGATACTCCTCCTTAAGATATACATATTTAATTATTTGATCATTTTTTATATATATTTTTCCACCATATTTATAAAATTCAGGTCGGACTGAATACTTTTCATATTCACTTAAATCAATTACCATATATTCACCTTCTGGTTTTAATAAAAATCCCCCATTTGTATTAATAAAATCAATTAGCGATTTATATTTATTCGCTTCTACTGGTATCCTCGTATGTATACTGTCTAGGTCATAGTTTGTTGGATTATACGTTGGTTTTCCATCACTTATTGGTATATATTTAAATATTTTATCAATTAATTGACTCGTATATGGATATTCATCAACTTCATATCCATATGGTGTCATAATTGTGTTTTTTATTCCCCATTGTCTGGGTATTTGTGTAATTTTATCATCTTGTTGTGTATTACTCTGCCGAATTACCCATAATATTATTTTAATTATACTTTCCATTGAGTCTTTTAATATACCCTTTTTTTTTATTTTTAATTCATTCCAAAAATGAATTAAAAACTTTTTTTTTTTAACTATAAATGGATATTATTAATATTCCACATAATTTATTAGATCATGAACTTGTTTCTATCATTTTATCACTAATTCCTCAAAATGAACTATTCACTCAAACAATATCCCGTATTAGTCAACTCTATCTAAATAAATCAATATATTATATTTTAAAACGGTCACCCAATATTTGGAAACATATATATTCTCATTTACATATTGTATATCAACAGTCATATGGTTTTAATCAATTGACTCGAATCTTAACATCAAGCCATTCGGTCAAATTTCCAGATAATCTGGAAATTTTTACTAATACTACTGAATCATTAGGTGATAATAATGATATTGTGTGTCTTCCATTCACTCAAATCATTCTTATCAGTTCAAACAATACAACATCATCTAGATATTTAATAAATAATCGATCATTGAATGGATTCACTTTAGGAGAGTTATTTAAAAAAATAACATGTTTTTATTGGTATTTGTCCGAAGATACTATTATTTTTAATAGTTCATACTTATTCGATACTGATATTGATGAAATCCTTAATTTAAATCATAGTTTAGGTGAATCTGAAAGTGGAGCTAGTTATTTGGTGAACTTATATCAAATTAAAAATACTAACAATTTTATTATTAGTACCAATTATGATTAGTTTTCGTTCAATGTGTAAATGAAGTTATTTATTTACTGAACTTATATCAATTATTTTTAAAAAATTAGTTTTCGTTCAATATGTAAGTAAAGCTAGTTATTTGATGAAATCATTAATTTAAATCATAGTTTAGGTGAATCTGAAAATAGAGCTATTTATTTGCTGAACTTATATCAATTTAAAAATAATAACAATTATTTTTAAAAAATTAGTTTTCGTTCAATGTGTAAGTGAATCTAGTTAAAAATAGTACCAATTATGATAATATTAACAAAATTTCAAAATATTATTAAAAATTAGTTTTCCTTCATTTGTCCAATGTGTCAGATTAGTATATATACTCAATCCAAAATTAGTTAAATATATATGATTATTATGTATTCCAATCATACCCCCACTCTCACGCATTCCACTATGTCCAATAGTTATACCATTGATTAAAGATGAATATATTTGATAATCATTGTCTCCACCATTTATAATAGTAATAATGTCATTAGGTTTCGATAATCCAAATATTGGATGAATTTGACTAACTTTTATTTTAACTGCCCCTTGTTTCCATTTGGCTATTAATTTTTTTGGTTGATTCAATATTAAATTTAATCCATATGATGTAACTGGATATCCACATAAAAATATTATTTTAGATTTACTTAATTTAGTCAAATTTAAAGTATTTGTTATTTGATTTAAAATAATATGACTATAATTATCTATGTTCTGATATAATATTGAATAATTAATGTTAGTATATGTATCGACAATATATCCTTGATTGATCAAATACGTTTTAAGTTGATTATTATAATCACCTACCACTCCAATTTTTTTAGATAATGTACTTTTATCAATACCGACAACTAATGAATATCCTTTGTTAATTACGGTCATATTTGTGGATATAATTTCAATGGTGTATTTACCAATTGGTATTTGTTGATTAGTTCCAAAAGAATATCCTGATACTAAGTAAATACCTTGAACATTATTAACATAATCAAACTTACCTCCAATGATAGAATAACTAGGATTGATTCCAGTGAAATTATTTCCTAAAAAAATTTGATTATTTGGACATATTACTCGAATATTTAAATTGTTAACTATATGTTTATCTGATCCTACATTTCCAGGTGGATCAATCCATACTAAATTAATTTTTATTTGATTAATATTCATATTTTCAATTATGAATTCATGACTATTTTTATTTCCTGTAACTGGTCCTATTGGCAAATCCCACATGATTATTTGTCTATTTGGATCAAATGGTAATGATCGATTTACATCTATTCTTCCCCATCCCTGAATATTATTCGGTACTGTTAAATCAGTTAAACTGACTGCCCCATTAATCAATAATGCTTTAATTAAACTAGATGATGGTTTAATTATACCATTATTATATTTATTTTCTGTAAATGCCTGTTTAATTAATGAAATTACTCCAGACACTTGAGGAGTTGCCATGCTAGTTCCTCGTAATGGTATATATTCGTCAACTGATCCTAATCCCGCTGAAATTATTGTGTCACCAGGAGCTATTACATCGGGTTTAATTCGATTATCCACTGTTGGACCTCTAGATGAAAACTCTGATATTTTTGATGGATTTAACGTTTGACATGACCCAACCGTAATAACATTTTTAGCTACTCCAGGTGACCCTATTGACTTACTTAATGGTCCTGAATTTCCACTAGCTACTGATAACACATAATCTGGAAAATTAACACAAATTAAATCAGCATCATGATCACTTGAAATATACTCTCCACTAGTATCAGCACCCCATGAATTATTATTAATTCTAGCACCCAAATCATATGCTTGTTTCCAAATATTATATTCATTGTTATTTCCAGCCCAATTTCCTGAATTATCAAATACTTTGACTGAAATTAATGATGCATTATATCCTTGACCATCATGTTTATTCGATTTATTATATTCAGGTGCATCTCCAGCAATACTCCCAGCAACATGTGTTCCATGTCCATCCCCGTCTCCAAATGATGCATCGCTGTCTCCAGATATATCTATTTCTGATATAATCTTATTCATACTTAAAAACATTTCGTGCTTTTTTGAAATTCCAGTATCTGTCACTGCAATAACCTGATCTTTTCCTGTTATATTATTCTGATATGCTATCACACTATTAATTATACTCTTAGATTTATCATTAAATGTGTCAACTGTTAATGTTTTACGATTATAATATCTTTCAATATACTTTACATCTACACACTCAGATAATTCTTGGTTTGTTTTAATACATTTTGGTCCTGATTGATTCCACGGAAAATAATGAACTGTCATTTCACCGTCACATTTATTATTACATTTATACTCGTATCGTTCAACTGATTGAATATATTTATTCTTTTTTAATTTATATATTTGTGTTGATGTTGCGTATACATATATTGAATATGGAAATATATACCCATGCGTTTTTATATCATAATTTGTTATTTGATTAATCCAATCTTGCTTAATTGGTCCTATGAATTGAATAATCCATACTCCTTTAATATCTGATTTAACTTCCTTGAAATCATACATAGATACTTTTTTTTCATTAATTCCCAAATTTGATTGAGTCGGTATTATCTGTATTGCCGAACTAAATATTTTATTATATTGATCGTTTGTCAATTTAACAATACAAAAACTATTATAAATTACTCTGATCTGATTCGAATTTATTTTAAACTTATTTATTAAACTTTGATGTGTTATTTTTTCGTCGTAATATATAAAATAATCATTAGTCATATATTCGTGTTTTTTTTATTATTAAAATTTTTATAATTAAATTAAATTCTAAAAATTCCAAATGACTAAAATTATTTTAGTCAATTAGTCGAATATCTATACACATTTTTTTACCGAATGTATCAATACATAAGTCCCACCAATAATCTGTATCCATTATTGTACAATAATATCGTAACGATGTTGGATTATATCCTTGTTTAAAACATATAATGGTACAATTGAGTAAATTATTAAATTTATTTTTTGACATTCCATTTATTTCCGTAATTTTCTTATCAAAATTATTTAAGTATGTATTAAGTGTCAGTGACATTTTTACTTACGCACTTAATTTTTATTTTTTTTTTCAATTTTTAAATATTAATTACAATATTTATGTAGGTGATCTATTTAAAAATCTAATGAAATTTTTAATTTGGTCAGTACATGTAGAAATTGAAATATTATTGTGTCCATAACCTCGAAGTGTGACGAAATTATATAAATATGGAAATAATTTAGATAGTTCTACCCCACATGAATATGGTACTACATCATCCATATCCCCATGAAATATTAAAGTATAACAATCAATTTTAGGGGCTAATTTATAATTCATGAAAATATCTACTGGTGTCCAGATATTCGTAATCACTCGGACTACTGATGATAATGGGGATATTAAAATTAATCCAGCAGGCGGTTTCTTATTTAAACTTAAATAACATGCTAAGTCACATACCACTCCGGTTCCTATCGATTTCCCGTATAATATAATTTTATCTGGCTCTACTTTCAACTCATTTGTTAAATATTTATATACTTGATATATATCAGCATTACAATTATATTCAGTTGATTCGTTACATGTATGGAGTCCATATCCAGAATATTCAAATACACATACATTACACTCATACTGTTTACTGATATATTCAACATCATAATTACTTATATCTTCATGATTCCCATGTGCAATAATGAGTGTATATTTATATTCTAAATCAGTATAATATACAAATGGAATTTGATACTCGTTTCGATGACAATATTTTAAATGTTTCAAATTGGTGTCATAATTATTTGAAAATTTATGAAAACAAAATTTTTCGAGTAAAAACGACATTTTATTTGTAAGTTTTTAAATAAATAACATCATTTTTTTTTTAAAAAAAATATTAAAATGGGAAACACTCAAGCGTCAAATACAGTAGATGCAGCAGTGGTTAGTTCTACAAAAATTTTAAATAAAACAGTCCAAGACTGTACAACTAAATCAAATAATACTAATATTGTTGTTATTAATGACTGTCAACCTGTTAATATAACTAACGTAACATTTAATAATCTTGAAACGATTAGTACAACGTGTGCTCAGAAAAACACATCAAATACCGATATTAAGAATCAAATCGATGAAGAAATGACACAACTAGCAAAGACTCTTACTGCCGCACTAAATGCAGGCAAGGCTACGTCTTCAAATATAATCAATACAACAACTGATTTGAGTACTACTATTATAAATACATATACACAGGATTGTATTAATTCATCAAACAATACTAATGAAATTAGTATAACTTGTTCTACGTCTACAACAAATGCTCCTGCTACAATTAGTGGTGTTATTTTTACTAATTACTCAGCCAGTACACTTAATTGTGTTCAAACTTCCGACGATGTTATCAAAATTACAAATCAAATTAAATTAATCATATCTCAAACTGCAATAGCCGAAACTGCCCCATTGATAGGTGGTGGAATGTTGTTGTTAATACTCATCTTTGTAGCAATATATATGATATTTGAAATGGGTGAAGATCTTGTTAGTATATTTATTATGTTATTAATTATAACAATAGTATCATTAATTATTTATGGTATTACTGCTTATATTATGGGATGGGCTCCCTTTACAGAAAACAGTTAATTATAATATTCGAATAAAAAAAATATTTGTTAATAAAAGACGAATGACCGATTGCGATATCAAAACGTTAGGTAAAATTATTGGAAAATATTTAAAATATATTTTATGTAAACATATATCTGTTGCAAATACCTTCCAAATACAACCATTTATATTTACAACTCCCACTAAAATAGCTAGAGGATTCTATTATTCCACAATCCTTAATAAGAAACCATTCATTGTTGATTTGAGTCAAATATTTTACATTCAATGGTTTGCATTAAATAATCAAAGTTTAATTAATCTTCCTAAAATTAAATTACCATATTGTTTCAATAGTATCATATTAGGAAAACAATTACAAACATTAAGAAATAAACAGGTAATTATATTTGGTGGAAACATATTTCCACCATTAATTGATTTTCAATTAATAGATTCTAATAAATACGTCACATTATTAAATAGTCCCATAACAAATCAAATAAATGAAATAACTCAAACTTTAATTCCTAACAGTAATCTTGATTACATCATGTTTGACCCTATTCCTAATTATCAATTACTTCCATTACCTTATTCTGTTGAATGCACTGGAAATTTACAATTACAAAATGAATTGTGTAAATACATTAATAAAAATATAACAATCGGCTTTAATACAGGTAAATTAGGAACACCTCCCGAACTTCCTATCAAATTATTAGATGTTAACAGTTATTTACTATTAGGACTTAATCCTACTGGTGAATCGGCATTATCTAAATTAATCATTGTTCCATTATCTAAAATTGTTGGATTTTTTGAATTATAAAAAAATGAAAAAAATATTTTCATGTTTGGGGAATAAAATATTATACAAAGATGAAGT
>Ga0105046_10015474_pt1 | contig 11725 bp, 7 predicted proteins | sample MAT03_FD_78385 | JGI IMG/M metagenome (GOLD analysis project Ga0105046, IMG submission 78385) | Freshwater microbial communities from Lake Fryxell liftoff mats and glacier meltwater in Antarctica - MAT-03 (megahit assembly) | ecosystem: Environmental > Aquatic > Freshwater > Ice > Liftoff...
AACGAGCAGGATCGCACAAAGAAGGTGGCGAATCATAACTCATTCCCCTGACCGTTGGAGAGCCCGAAAGGCGTCCTGAAGCAACACACTCGTTGGTTTATCAAAATGTGCGGAGGCTGTCACTTCGCCTTGATGTCGAAACTCATCAGCTTCTCCTGGTCGCGGATGATCAGTTTCCCGTTCGCGATGACCGGGTGCGGCCAGCTAGGCGACGAACTTGGCTCGGGCAGTTTGAAACTGCTGACGAGATTATATTTCGTGGGGTTCGCTTCAATTAACGCCATCACGCCATTCTGGTAGCGCAGATAGATCATGCCGTCGGCAGCGGCGATGGCCGCCGAGCCGGTGCCGGGGCCGCGTTCCTCTTGCCACTTGATCGTGCCGGTCTTGAATTCGACGCAGGTCGGGAAGCCGTTGTTGTGAGCGTGGCCCAGGTAGACGTGATCGCCCACCAGCACCATGCCGCCATGGTGATTTTGGAGCGTCTTGCCCGGGTGGAAAATAACTTCCTCGACGTCGATTCCGGAACTAGTTTCTTTCATTTTCAGGACGGCGGCGCCGGCGCCGTAACCGGTGGCGGTGAAGACGTACTCGTCACGAATCAGCATCGTTGGAATGTTGGCCGTGCCGTTGCTCATCTTCGCGTACTTCCAGAGCAACTTGCCATCCGCGGCATTGACGGCGACCGCGCCGCCGGCTTTGCCGAGCAGGGTCGCGTACATCGTTGTCTTGCCGAGCTTGGCTTTGATGATTGAGGAATAGCCCGCGCCGCCATGGCCAGCAATCTCGGACATCCAGACCGTCTTGCCGTCCATCTTGTTCAGGCAGGCAAGGGCCGCCTTGTCGCCGCCCGGGGTGCAGATGACATTCGGCCCGTCGACCAGCACCGATTCGCTGAAGCCCCAACCGGACATCATTTTGCCGTTGAAGTCCGTCTTGAAGTTTTTTTGCCAGACGATGTCGCCCGTGCTCGTCTTCATGCAGACCAGGTCGCCCGAGATTCCCACGACGTATAAGCGATCTTGATCGATCGTCGGCGTCGAGCGGGAACCGGTGTTGTGTCCGGCTTTGCCCTTCGCGGCGATCTTCTTCGACCAGAGCTTCGAGCCGTCCTTCTCGCTCACGGCCCAGACGATTTCATCTTCCCCGTCGTAGCTCATGCCGAAGATCTTGCCGTCGGCAACCGAGGGGGTGCTGTAACCGCCGCCGAGACCGCCGACCTTCCAGGCCACGGGCGGCCCGTTGTCCGGCCACTTTTTCAGCAGGCCTGTTTCTTTCGAGACGCCGTCGCGGTTGGGACCACGCCACTGCGGCCAGTCGTTCGGCGAACCGCCGCCCAAGGTGTCCGCGGCGGGGAGGGAGAAAGAGAGAGCAAAAAGCAACGTGCTGGAAATCATGAGTCGTCCAGGCTCCAGAAGTAATTGAGTTCCGATGCGAACAACCTATCTCTCACGGCTGCGCCGGAAAGTGCGCGAAGGTAGGTTAGATAATGAAACACCGGAATGGCATCCAGGTGCCGATAGTTTGATGGTTTAATCGTATGCATGTCATTTCTTCTGGACATGCTTGATGCGCGGGACAGAAGTCGCTTCGTATTACCGTAGCCATCACGCTCCGCGTGATGGATTTCCTCAAGCCAGCGAAAATGGCCGACATTGTTGACGGCATTCAAAGAATCCATCACGCGGAGCGTGATGGATTTCCTCAAGCCAGCGAAAATGGCCGACATTGTTGACGGCATTCAAAGAATCCATCACGCGGAGCGTGATGGCTACGATAATCCGGACTTTTGTCAGCGGCATCATGTTTGTTTCTTCTGGACATGTTTGTTTCTTCCGGACATGTTTGTTTCTTCTGGACATGTTTGTTTCTTCTGGACATGTTGGTTTCTTCTGGCGAGGGGTCTATCCATATGCGCCAGAAGAAATGACGTTGGCTTGTCCGTTGCCTATCTCGCCGTGGCAGGTCGATTCAGCGCCAATTCGCGCTGAAAAACGCCAAGAATCATTCAAGTCCCGTCGCGATTCGCCTTGATTGCATCGGTCAACGCGGCTAAGGTCCCGCCGCTCTCGCTCCCGAGCGCGAATCGTTCGGGGTCGAGAACTCATCAACCCGGCTGGGGGACTTGCCGTGGTGATGTTCCGGTTGATCATGCAACGTCGGTAAAGGAGGCCAGGGGTGTTCCAGGTCAAAAAAATCGGTTGGAAGCGACTGGCGGCCGGCGTTCTATTGCTGCCGGGTTTCATCGGCCTCGGGGCGGCGATCCTAACCGAATGGGACGACGTTCAGGCCCAAAATTATCCTTCTTCCGATAAAACCGAGATCGCTCGCGGATTGATGGTCCGAGCTCGCTCGGCCTTCGACAAGGGCGACTACAGCACCGCGCGGGAACTGGCTGAGACCGCTCGCACCATGTTGCCCGGACGCGCCGCCGGCACCGATTCGCCCGATGTGCTCCTTGCCGAGATTCAGCGGATCGCCGGCAGCCGATCCAACGTTCCGACGCCTAATCGCTCCACGAAGGAAGATCCGCGTACGCTCGTCAAACGTGCCCGCGAAGCTCTGAATCGCGGCAGCTACGAGATGGCCCAGGACCTCGCCCAGCAGGCCGAAGCGAACGGCCGCACCATCAGTTGGGGGCTTTTTGAAGATTCACCGAGTGCCATCTACAAGGATCTCCAGAAGGTCCGTGGCAAGCAGGGCAAGGTCGAGGCCGATCGCCTGGTCTTGCAGGCTCGAGCCCTGCTCAACAGCAGCAAGGGCAAAGCGACTGACATCCAGCGTGCGACCTATCTCGAACAAGCCCGCAGTATGTGTCTTCAAGCGATCCAGGCCAATGGCAACTCCTCGATGTTCGACATGGGCGACAATCCGCAAACGCTGCTGAAGGAGATCGACTCGGCTCGCGCCAAGCTTGACCCTGCCGCCGTCAATCGCGTTGCGACTACTGGCCGACCGTTCAACGTTGCGGGTGACCAGCAGTTAGACCCGGCTGTCAAACCAGCGGACTCGCGTGATGTGCAGGTCGCTCAAAATCCTTTGCCGGTCCGGCCCCAGGTGACCCAGCTTCGGCCGATGCCCAGGTTTTCGGAAGCGAACCAGAACACGCCGTTGACTTCGCCCGAACCGGACTCGAATCCCATTGAGAAGGTGTCCGCGGAGGAGGGATTCCCGGGAGGCGTCACCGTATCGAAGTCCAAGAATCCGATTGGTTGGAATGGCGAAGCGCCCATGTCCCCCGACGAATTGCCGAGCGGCGTGGTCGTCTCCAAGCCGGGCAACGGCCCGGGGTGGAAGCCGGAGCCGAAAACCCCGATCGACAAGGCGCCGCTCGAGAATCACTTCTCGCCGCCGACGAGCGTGACGCCGCCGACCGATCATGGCTCACCCAAGAATCAAATCGTTCAGAACGTGCCCGTCGCCAGTCCGCCCGTGGAACAGAAGTCGCCTCTCGTGCAGAACGTGCCGGTCGTCAGCCCGCCCGTGGAACAGAAGTCGCCCCCGCCGGCGGTCGACCTGACCAAGGTGAAGGCGATCCAGCAGATGAAACAGGCGAGCGCCTTCCAAAAGGGCGGCCATTTCGTCGAGGCACGCGCCTGCTTGATGGCGGCTGCCAAGTATGAAGCAGAATTCAATTATGATGAAGAGACGCCGGAGATGGAGCTGCAATCGTTAATGGCCTCGGCCCGTGCCCATATTAACGGCATGTGTGCCGAAGCGGGCAAGTTGATTGCGAAGCAGACGGATGCCGATCTGGCCGAGGCCGATCGGAAACTAATTGGCGCCGAAGACATTGCCCGTGGGCTCGGGCTCGATCGCTGGGCGATCAACGAGCACCGCGCGATGATGCAGGCGAAGCATGGCCAGGCCGCCACGGCTGAAAAGCCGCCCGTCAAGCAGGAGCCGATGACGAACCCGCTGGTGAAGGAACCTGCCGTCGCCATCAAGAAGGAACCGCAAGAACCGCGTGAGATGCCTAACTTCCCGCCGAAGGAGCAACTTGTTGTCCAGCCGAAGGAGTCGCTCATCCTACCGCCGATGGAAACAGTTGACCCACAAGTGATGCAACTCATCCCGCCGCGTGAGCCGATCGTCGCCAAGCCGATCGACACGAACGATCCGTCGCGGTTGCCGATTTTCCCGCCTGTTGAGGCGGAGAAGCCGGTCGTCAATCAGGGTTACGAGATGCTCAAGCAAGCCCATGAGGAACTGAAGCGCAACCAGCTTGACACCGCCCGCAAGATCGCTGGGCAGGTGCTCAACGGCCCGTTCGAGTACAAAGACGAAGCACTTGAACTGATCCGCACGATCGACGCCGAGGAATTGCTTCAGAAGAAAAAGACCGCCCTCGTCTCGTATGAACGCGGCGTCGAGGCCTATCAGAACAAGCACTTCGAACAGGCCTTCCAGATCTTCAAGCTGATCGACCCGATGTTGCTGCCGGCCGGCAAGAAGACCGTGATGGTGCAATACCTCGCCGACGCCCGCACGGCTTCCACCGAGAAGTCGCCGCCCGTTGCCCAGGTCAACACGCCGAAGTCGAAGAAAGATCCTGTGCCCCCGGTGACGCCTGCGGTTTCGTCGGAAACGAGCGGCGCCGACAATCTGCTCAAGCAGCAGGAATCGATGCGCGAACTCCAGTTCCAGAAGCTTCGCTCGGAAGGCCTGCAACTTGAAGCGTCCGCCACGGCTCGCTTCGGTAAAGGCGAGACCGATGCCGCGATGGCTGACCTCAACGGCTTCATCAATCGGGTCAAGACCTCCAACATCGATCCTGCTAAGGTCTCGATGCTGGTTCGCCCGGTTGAGAACCGCATCGAGCGTTTGAAGGTTCTCAAGCATCAGCAAGACTTCCTGACCAAGGAAGCGAAGGACCTGCGTGAGTTCCGTACCAGCATGTCGCAGGACGCCCTGCACACTGCCCACAAGAAGGAAGAAGTCGCCAAGTTGATGAAAGAGTTCAATCGCTTGACCCACGACGGCAAGTACCAGGAAGCCGGCAAGGTCGCTCTCCAGGCTCGGGAACTCGATCCCGAAGACCCGATTCCGCAGGCGGCCATGCACATGAATCGCACGATGTACCGCAAGGATGCCTTCGAGAAGAGCCGGGCGAATAGCGAAGAGTGGAACTGGAAGACCGGGCACGACAACCTCAACCTGGGGCCGACTGTCACGCCCGACGATCCGGTGAAGTTCGACCTCGACGCCTTCAACCGCATCCGCAATCGCAGCGATACGTCGGGCGGCGTCAGCGCCCCGCTGCCGAAGTCGGAAGCGGAGCGACGGATCGAATCGAAACTGAGCACCACGGTTGTCGACATCAACTTCAAGGGAACGCCGCTCGACGAAGTCATCAACTATCTGATGGTCTCAACGGGTCTGAACTTCGATCTCGACACCCGCGCCTTGGATGCCGACCACATCGACACCAAGACGCCGATCAACTCGACCCTCAACAAGATTACGCTGAAGTCGGCCCTGGAAATCATCCTGATGAAGGCCAACCTCCGCTACGTGGTGGATAAGGAAGTCGTCCGCGTCACCACGCAGAAGGGGGCGCGCGGTAAGCTCGTCCAGCGAACCATGCCTGTGGCCGACCTCGTTATCCCCGTGCAGAACTATGTTCCGTCGGCGGTCAACAACCTGAATGAACGCCTCGCGAGCACGTTGGCCATGAGCCGGCCGTTGCTCCCCGGTTCGGCCAGCACGCCCTTCACGCCCGCGATGGGGCTCGGAAATCAAATGGGGACGCCCACGGGCACGGCCTCCCTCACGAACACCCAGAATCGGTCGACCGGCACCTTGCAGAACTCCCCCACCACGGGCACGAGCAAGCAGTGGGCCACCGGCACCATCGAGGAATCGTTGATCCGCCTGATCACGAACTCCGTGCAGCCCGATAGCTGGGAGGCGATGGGCGGGCCCGGCCGCATCGAGTACTATCCGCTCGGCATGGCCCTCGTCATCAACCAGACGCCGGACGTCATCGAAGAAGTCATCCGGCTGCTCGAAGCGCTCCGTGCCTTGCAGGATCTCGAAATCGCCATCGAAGTCCGCATGATCACGCTCGCCGAGACGTTCTACGAACGCATCGGTCTCGATTTCTCCATGAACATCAAGACCAACACGAAGGACATCGAACCGGCCCTGACGACCGGCATCTTCCGCCCGGCTCCTTTCGTCAACGACAACAACCTCAAGAGCAAGGTGCTCGGCCTACAAGCGCCTGGCATCCTGACTCCCGATCTCGACATCCCGATCCGGGCCACCAGCTTCGGACCGTCGATCCCGCCGTTCGGCAACTTCCCGAACGCCCTCGGGGCGGACGGCGGAATTTCCGTCGGCCTCGCCTTCCTCAGCGATATTCAGGTGCAGATGTTCCTGGAAGCCGCTCAGGGCGATCGCCGAACGAACGTGATGCAGGCGCCCAAGCTGACCATGTTCAACGGTCAGTCGGCCACGATCTCGATCAACGACCAGCAGTTCTTCCTGACCGGCATCACCGTCACCTCGGTGAACGGCCAGTTGGTCTTCACGCCGCAGAATCAGCCGTTCCCGCTCGGCGTGCAAATGTTCATGCAGCCGGTCGTCTCGGGTGATCGCCGCTTCGTCCGCTTGAACATCCAGCAGCAGATGACGAACCTGGCCTCCGCCACGGTGCCGCTGTTCCCGATCACCACGATCGTGACGCCGGTGTTCGAAGGCGGTTCCCAGGGTCAGCCGATCCCGTTCACACAGTTCGTCCAACAGCCGACCTTCTCGAGCATCGACGTGCAGACCACGGTGGTCGTCCCGGACGGTGGAACGGTGTTGCTCGGCGGTTTGAAGACGCTCTCCGAAGGCCGCAACGAGTTCGGGCCGCCCGTGCTCAGCAAGATCCCATATGTGAGCCGTCTGTTCCGCAACGTCGGTTACGGCCGCGAAGCCCAGAGCTTGATGATGATGGTGACCCCGCGAATCATTATCAATCGCGAGGAAGAAGAACGCCAGACCGGCGTGTCGCAAATTCCGAATTGAACGGGAACGATGATCATCTCGCCCCGGGACGAAGGTCCCGGGGCTTTTTTTGTTTACTCTTTCGTCACCAATTGGAAACGCTGGCGGAGCATTTTAGTGACGGGTCCCGGCGTGCCGTCGCCGATGGGTCGGCCGTCAACCTTGGTGACGCCGATAATCTCCGCCGCGGTGCCTGTGAGAAAGCACTCGTCCGCGATATATACGTCATGCCGCGACAGACCGCATTCGACGACCGGAATGCCGGCCGCCTTCGCCAGTTCGATCACCACGTTGCGGGTGACGCCTTCCAGGATGCCCGAATCGGTCGTCGTCGTCTTCAGTACGCCCTTCTTAACCAGGAACAAATTGTCGCCGGTGCACTCGGCCACTTCGCCCAGGTGGTTGAGCATGATCGCTTCGAGGACGCCGGCCCGGATCGCTTCGATCTTGGCCAGGATGTTGTTCAAGTAATTGAGCGACTTGATCCGCGGGTTGACCGCGTTGGGGTGATTGCGGATCGTCGTGGCCGTGATGATTTCCAGCCCGTTCTCGTACAACTCGGCGGGATAGAGGCTGATGTCGTCGACGATGATGATGATCTGCGGCTCGCATTTGCGCGGGTCCAGACCAAGCGTGCCAGGGCCGCGAGTCACCAGCAGGCGGATGTAGCCGTTAATTTTGTTGTTGGCCTGCACCGTCTCGTTCACGGCCTTCATCATATCCTCGCGGCTCATCGGTATGTCGAGCGCGATGGATCGAGCCGATTCGTACAACCGATCGACATGTTCCTGATGCTTGAAAACCTTGCTGTGATAAACACGGATGCCTTCGAACACGCCGTCGCCGTAGAGCAGGCCATGATCGTAGACGCTCACCTTGGCGTCGGCCTTGTCGAATAGTTTCCCGTTGATGTAGACACGCGTGCTCATCTGGATCTCTCTTTCGGATCGTCTCGGCAAAGGATTTTATCTTACGATTCTACCCGAGAAATGGACTCCGTCCGCCGTGAAACATCACAAACACGCGATGCCGCGACGCGAAGTATTCAGGGCGGAGCGTTCAGGGCGACTACACCGCCATGGCGAGGGCCACCGGCGGCGCCAGCAAGTTCCGGCCGCCCATCGGGTCGACAATGGTTGAAGCATCAACGATTTGGCCGGAGACCATGCGCAAGACACGGTCGGTCGACGAGACCAGGTCCAGGTTGTGCGTGACCATGATGATGGTTAGGCCTTCCTGCTGATTCAAGTCGCGGAGCAGGCGCACGACCCCGTCGCCTGTGCCGGCATCAAGGTTGCCGGTCGGCTCATCGGCGAAGAGAATCCGCGGTTGAGCGACCAGTGCCCGGGCGATGGCGGCCCGCTGCATCTCGCCGCCGGATAGTTCACGCGGCTTGTGCTTGAGCCGATGCGACAGCCCGACGCGGTCGAGCATGGCGGTCGCGCGGCGCACGGCCTCACGACGCCGGCCCCACCAGTTCCACACCGACGAGCCGACCATCAACGGGGTCAGCACATTCTCGAGCGTCGAGAGTTCCGGCAACAGGTGGTAGAACTGGAAGATGAACCCAAAAATCTGATTGCGAAGCCGGTCGCACTCGCTGTTCGAGAGATTATCGATTCGCCGGCCTTCGAGCGTGATCGTCCCTTCATCAGGCCGATCAAGCGTACCGAGCAGGTGCAAGAGTGTGCTCTTGCCGGAGCCCGAGGCCCCGATGATGCTCAGGAACTCACCCGAGTCGACTTCGAGATCCAGGCCGTTGAGGACGCGCACCAGATCCGCGTGGCGGCGATACGTCTTGCACAGGTTTTTCGCAACGATCATGATTCTCTCCCCTGTTTTATTCGTAACGCAACGCCCGGACGGGGTTCAAAAGAGCCGCCCGCAGGGCTGGCATCACACTGAAGAAGACCGCGATCCCTACCGCGCCCATGTTCAACCACACAATGTTCCACGGCTGAACGTTCGTCGGGATCTGATCGAAGTAGTAAACCTTGCGATCGAAGATCTGCTTGCCCGTGATGGTGCTCAACCAGGCTTCGATTTCGTTGATGTATTCCGTGATCAACAGGCCCAGGGCGGTGCCGCACGCGGAACCGACCAGGCCGAGCAACAGCCCATAGCAGACAAAGATCATCATGACGCCGCGGTTCGATGCCCCCAGCGATTTCAGGATGCCAATGTCCCGCGTCTTCTCGGCCACGATCATCGAGAAGATGGCCAGGATGCTGAAGCCGGCCACGCCAATGATCATGAAGAGCAGAAGATTCAAAATGCCGCGTTCGATGTCGATCGCCGCCAGGAGCGCCCCCTGCTTGTCTTCCCAGGTGAAGACCTGAAAGGTGTACGTGTCGCGGAAGACTTTCTTGAGTTCTTTGACGACAAACGGGGCGTGGGCGTAGTCCTTCAACTTGATCTGAATATGCGTCGATCGGCCGGGCGTGCCGCGAATCTGTTGCAGGTAATCGAGCGGCACGAAGGCATAGTTGGAATCGTACTCCGCCATCTCCGTGCGGATATATCCCGCGACGACGAATGGCGAAAAGACCGGCTGAACGTCCTGCTTGCCTGAACCGATTGTGAGGATGCTCACCGTGTCGCCCGGATGAAGGACGAACATGTCTTCCGTCTGTCCGTTGCGGGAGTTGATGTCCCGATAAGAGGCGATTGCGAAACCGATAATCAGGCCTTTCGGGTCGCGATTGCTCTCCGGCGTGTCGTCCAGTGGGGGCACGCCGGCGGGCCTGCCGGGAGGTAAGGGCAGGGCCGCGAGCGGCGGAAGCGGGTTCTGCTGTTCGAAGCGTTTCCAGGCTTCCGGCGTGAAATCAAAAGTAGGTTTGGCTCGCCGGTCGGGGTCGGTGAGGTGTTCGGCAAAACCGCCGATGGCAGCCCGGCCTTCGGGATGGATGCCCAGCAAGTGGACAGGGCGGGTCACTTTCTGACGGTCGGCACTGGCGAGGAAGCCGGGGTCCTGGTCGGGCCGTGGGGCACAGTCGAAGTTCATCATGGCGACGACTTCAATCGTCGGCGTCATCGCCTTGATATAAGGCCCGGCCGGCGATTGTTGAATCCGCCGCATCATCTCTTCATCAGTAAGCGGGAAGCCGTTGTAGTTCGGCGTCTCGATGACCACATCCGAGAGCAAACCGTGCAACCGGTCCTTCAACTTTGTGCTGAAGCCGCTCATCACGCTGTTGACGACGACTAGCGTTGCCACGCCGAGCATCACGCTGACGATGCAGACAAACGCCAGGAAGCGAGTCCGGAGGTAGCGCCAGCAGAGGAGCAACTTGTACATGATCCCGTCCTTGGGAATAAATTCGAAATTCGAATATCGAAATTCGAAACGCGGGCAAATTCGAAATACGAATATCGAAATACGAAACAATCAAGACAAAATACAAATAAGACAAAAAATCAAAACAAGAACGAAGAAGGCTTTCACTTTCGGGCTAGAGGCTCTTCTGTAGGATGGCGCCGAGGATCTTCATGAGTTCCGTGCTTTCTTGAATCAAGGCGTCGCGTTCGCTATCAAGTTCGGCCGCGTCATTTGTGTCGAGAAGGCGTAGCCAGTAACGAGTTTCCTTGCTTTCTTTTCTGGAGATCTTGATCCGCATCACAAAATCCTTCTTGCTCAATGCCTCATTCGCTTCGATATAATTCGCCCCGACCGATCCGGACGAGCGAACAAGCTGCTTGATGTCTTCCAGATTCGCAATCGATTTAGGCAGCATCTTCACAAACGCCCGCACTCTTTTGGCAAACACAAACGTCCGCTCCTCAAGATCATAAACCTTGCCAGGCGAGGACGTCTCCATGTGGCACTTCTTTCTTTCTCTTCTTTTCTTCGTCTTCGTTTGCTCTTATTTGTTTTGATTCTCTCTTATTCTGTCTTTCTTGTTTCGTATTTCGATATTCGTATTTCGAATTTTGAATCTACCCTACCTCAGGTCGAAGCAACGGAAACAAAATCACATCCCGAATCGTCCCCGTATTGGTCAGCAACATCACCAGTCGATCAATCCCGATCCCCAATCCGCCCGCGGGCGGCATGCCGTGGCGTTGAGCGCGGATAAAGTCATCGTCCATCTTGGCCATTGAGTCTTCATCCTTCATGCCGACGAGTTGCCGGCGGAAGGTCGACTCTTGCGTGATGGGGTCGTTCAATTCGGTGTAGGCGTTCGCCAGTTCCATGCCGTGGACGTAGAGTTCGAAACGCTCCGCCACTTCCGGGTTGCCCTTTTGACGCTTGGTCAGAGGGCACAAGGCGGCGGGGTAATCGTGAACGAAGACGGGGCCGACGAGCTTGTCCTCGACGCAATGTTCGAACAGATTGTGAACGAGGACGTCGTGCTCTTTGCCCGTCGCGTGCAGGCCAAACCGGCCAGCCGCGGCGATGACGCCCGGCTTGTCGTCCATCGCGACGCCAACATGTTCGAGAAACAGGTCGCCATACTTGATCCGTTGCCAGGGCGGATTGAAGTCGACGCTCCTGTCGCCCCACGGCCGCACCCGGCCACCGCCGATGGCGTCGACACAGGCAACGAGAAGCCCCTCGGTCAGGTCCATCATCGACCGGTAATCGCCGTAGGCCTGATAGAGTTCCAGCATCGTGAATTCGGGGTTGTGCTTGTGGCTGATCCCCTCGTTCCGGAAGACACGGCCGATTTCATAAACCCGTTCGAGCCCGCCGACCAAGAGCCGCTTCAGGTGCAGTTCGAGGGCGATT
>Ga0105046_10015475_pt1 | contig 11725 bp, 13 predicted proteins | sample MAT03_FD_78385 | JGI IMG/M metagenome (GOLD analysis project Ga0105046, IMG submission 78385) | Freshwater microbial communities from Lake Fryxell liftoff mats and glacier meltwater in Antarctica - MAT-03 (megahit assembly) | ecosystem: Environmental > Aquatic > Freshwater > Ice > Liftoff...
TCTTTGAAATCTAAGTTTGGGTTATCTCAGTTTTCAACTTTGTTGAAAACTAGCGTACATATAAAATCACCACAGCAGATTTCTTTGAAATCTACAATAACCCAAACAAAGTTTGGGTTATCTTTGTGAACAACATAAAGTTGTTCACTACAATAAATCTGTGCGAGCACAGATTTTCTCAGATTCTCTTTGAGAATCTAAGTTTGGGTTATCTCAGTTCCAAACTTCGTTTGGAACTACAATAAATCTGTGGTCGCACAGATTTATAATATGATATTATGATCCAAGTTTTTTCTTATTAATATCGCACATAATATGATATTATGATCCAAGTTTTTTCGTATTAATATTACACATAATATCATATTAATATCACACATAATATCATATATATCATATATATGATACAGGTCCTTTGTTATTAATATTACACATAATATCATATATATATATGATATTGTTATCCGAATTCTTGTTATTAATATTACACATAATATCATATATATGATATTATCCAAATTCTTGTTATTAATAATACACATTATGATTTTGTTATTAATATCGTGCATTGTCTCCTTGCAATAGAATTTGTGATCCAATTTTAAATTGTGAATAATCATAACTTATACAACCACGATCCCATCCATTATTATATACATCATCTGCTAATAGTCCATGATATCCTAGTGATAACATGATATTATTAATAGGTAATTCTTGGATAGCATTGTCGTTGACGGTATCGATTAGACTATCATCTGTAAGATATTTTACAACATAATTTGCTAGGATTTGTTCTAATGCAGATTGTGTGATATAATCTTCTGTTCGATATAATACAATATTCCACAATGTTGTTAAATTTTCTATGGAGTTCATACGTATCAATGCAAGTGCATCCTTTATAGTTAAATCATTATCAAAGCGGAGAGCTTGAATTATACGATCAAGATATCTATTGGTATTGAGAGAAGCAACTGTAATACTTTCACCATGTTCTTTATCTTGAATGATATAGGAATCAGGACAATTAATAACATATATTGCTTGATCTGGATTAGTCATTAGTCTAGGTAGTTCGGATTCATTATATACATATAATCCAAAGATACCAGAACCTAAAGCAGATCTACTGGTGGCTTCTAGTGGATTATTGATGTTATTAATATCTTTAATGACAAAAGAAGAAGCTACCAGTTGATATTGTATATCTTTTGTTTCAATATAATTATCAAGATATTGTTCTTGAGATGAAACAAAAGTGGCGAAGTTATATATTTTCCTGGGTTGAATATCACGAATAGTTCGGTCTGATACAATCTTATCACTAGTCATAAGAACAGGATCTATGGTTGGTATCCTATCACCTGTAGAATCCGTCATAAGTTGAAGTTCATACCATAATATATCATCATTAATGAATGATCTAATTATGCGGGCTATATATGTGACACCATCAACGTCGGAAAATGGACGGATATTTTCTACATACACTAAACATTCGTTGTTATCTAGGAGTCCGTTTTGTTGTATATCTTGTTGTATAATAGATTTAGTGTAATAGCTTTGTACCATATTTATAAACTAGATTAAAATGTCCGATCGTATTAGTATCGACCATATTCATAATACTATTACAATACAGGTTCGAACCCAAGATCTCTCTGATATGACCAATGAACAAATACTTATATGGATCCGAGCTTTTATACATAATATTGAAACTGCTCCCTTTCAAATAGGTATAATTGGTGAAACAAATATAATCCCACCTAATCATATTATCAGTGAATGAACAGAATATAATCTCACCTAGTTATCAGTGAATGAACAAAATATAATCTCACCTAGTTATCAGTGAATGAGTAATATTATCAGTGAATGAGTAAAATAATATAATTAGGTCAACCTGGAATGAATTTCTTTCATTTTAGGCAACTATGCAGATCTTCTTAGATTCATCTGCTTTAATTTCCATTTTAATGTGGAGACCACCTGCGGCATATATATAACTTGTTAATATGATTGGAATTTCATTCTTTCTTGAGTTGAGCGCTTTCTTAAGTTGAGCTTCAGTATTTTTATCGATAATGTCCTCAGATAATAAATAATTTAGAAGATCTGGAATGAATTCTATGGTTAGATCGATACATGTTTGATTGTTGAGGTGATGTTTCTTTCGAGAATATGAGGAGACTGTCACCAATGCCAGTAATAATAATGAATACATATCTGTTCCTGGAAAAAACGATGATATTAATTTTTTACTTATCTTTATCAGATCAGGGATAGATACCTGATAGGGAACTTCCATTTATACATACGCAAAAATTGTATAAAGTCACTAATAATAAGCGTTTGTTTATATCTTTATAAACAAACATAATATGATTGACAGGGATTTCTGTTTAAATCCGTTCAGCCAAAGATCATCATGTTCTATTGATATTAATAAAATAATTATCATTGCGGATAATTATTTTGATGAACAGTGCATGTCTCGCTCCACTACAGATCTACCACATCCTTATAATAAGATCGGTGATGGACCTGAGGGACCAGAAGCCAGAACTGTTGCTGATAAACTTCGTCCAGTCCTTTTAAATAATGTAATTATAAAAGCTCATAAGGCAGAACGTGGTAAATCGATAGGATTTGAAAACATCAGATGTCCAGCTAATATCATTGGAGTTCGTTCATATGGCAAGAAGGTTCTCATTGATATTGAAAATAATAAAGGTGTCCATATGATTATCGTCTCTCTTGGTATGTCAGGCCGACTTCAATATTCTCCTGGTAATCACAGTCACATCATGTTTGAAATTGCACAATATAATATGAGTGGTCCGCTCAAAATAATGCGTCCATTACTTGGTTTATATTTTGATGATACACGATATATGGGCGGTATAGATATTATTCCCACTGCGGGATTATCATTATATTTCAAAGATTTAGGTCCAGATCTTCTTCATCTCGCTCTAGATGAAAAGACTTGGATACCCCTTGAAACCTGGATGCTCATCTTTTGCCAGAAGAAACTTATGAAACGGGCAATCTGTGATGTTCTATTGGATCAATCATTAGTGGCAGGAATAGGTAATTATTTATCAAGTGAAATTCTTTATTATTCAGGAGTTCTTCCAGATCGTTCTGTTGAATCAATAACTATGCAAGAATGGGACCACATCCGTATTTCGGCTCATAAAGTTATTCATTTATCGTATTCATATGGTGGTTTTACTATTGAATCTTTTATTAGTCCTGATGGAACTCTGGGAACATATCCAGCAGCTGTATATCATAAGAAATTTGATCCATCTGGTAACCCCGTTATATCAGGGAAAACACGTAATAGAAGAACATCACATTGGGTTCCTAGTATTCAACATTAAAAAATTAATACCATACGTATGGTATTAGTTATTTGTATTATCTTATTTTTCATAGTTAGAATTCCCATTATTGTAATTAGCCTTTATCCGATATGGTCCCTCTTTATCCCATTCTCTATAAGGTCCCATTTTACTAATATAATTTGCTCTTATTTCAAGCTGTCCATTTTCATACAGATCTTCTGTATCATTCCATTCTTATAGTTGACATGTTTCCAAGACTGTCCGTTATTATGATATGATTTATAACATTAATTAAAATACTTCCATTTCTTATATAAACATAATAATATCTTGTTATCTGAAAATGCTACAATCTGTGACACCCGGATTATATGTCTCTCCAGGTATTATAGGCCCAGGTTCAAATATAGCTGCTTTTGATTTAGATTGGACCATAATTCGTACCGTGAGAGGTAGATTCCCTAAAGATGCTGATGACTGGGCTTTCTTGCCAAATAGATTATCTGTGTTAAAATCATATAGAGATGCTGGATATACTATTGTCATTTTCACTAATCAAGGATATACTGGTGCTAAATTACAATCTGCTCTCACCCGTATTAATAATGTTAATGATGCATTTAGCAAAGATGGAATCTCGGCATGGGTATTTGTTTCTACTCTCAAGGACAATTATCGTAAACCGGAAATAGGTATGTGGACGGTGTTTGAACAATATATGACTCACTATCAAAAGGTGATTAATAAGGAAGCATCATTTTATATTGGAGATGCTGCAGGACGACCAGGAGATTTTGAAAATACTGATCTGTTGTTTGCTAATAATATCGGAATACCATTCTTCGTACCAGAACAGATATTTCCTGAAAATACAGTCGAAATACCTAACACCCAGACAATGTTCATATTTGTCGGTATGCCAGGATCTGGAAAAACATCATTTTATAATCAACATCTGCAACCACGTGGATGGATACATGCTAATCAAGATATCTTGAAGACTCAACCAAAGATGATAAAGACTGTTAGAGAAGCTTTACAAGCAGGTAAATCAGTTGCTATAGATGCAACAAATGGAACGATAGATAAACGCAAACAATATATAATGATGGCATTTGAGTTCAAAGTTCCGACATTAATAATATATTTTGTTAGTAATGGATATGAAAGAAATAAGTTAAGACAAAAACCTGTACCTGATATTGCCTACAATGTTTATTATAAGAACTTAGTGGAACCGGATCCCAATATAGATCATGTACCAGTGATACAAATAGCATAATATTTAATAAAAAAACATATGAGTAATATACCCATATGAGATAATTCTATATTTATATTTGGAGATTAGATAAATTTATTATGTAAGAAAATACAGTTTGATAATATCTGATGAAAAACTTTAAATGGAATTGTGATTACTGTGGTAGACTCAAGCTTTCTCCCCATAATAATATAGAATTAACATATAATAACAACAAAAAGCCAGAGTCTCTATATTGTGAACAATGTAAAAGAATATATTGTCTTAATCACGAGTTTGAGTGGATATATTTGTATAACCAGAGGATCAATAAAAATATGTAATGAATGTCCAATATGTACTCCAATTAAATAATATAATTAATACAAGACTGTTCTTGTATTAATATTGATCTGTGAATTTAAATCAATAAAAGATTTCTTATTGTGATTAACTCATTGTCTTGACTGTAACCATCCCATTCTTCTATTAATAAAATTCTATCCTTATGATCTTGATAATTGTCTTTACTATCGTCGATGCAAACAATGTCATTCTTAGTAACACCGAGTAGTTCTATAATCCAATTTAATTGTTTATTATATGTAATTATATTAATATGTCTTGAATCGAAAACATGTACAGGGTAGAAATTTAAGTCTTTGAATAATAAATCAGTAACTCTGGTCACATAATCTTCACTGGCTGAAGAAAAGACGATAAATTCATATCTCATTACATCATGGCACCATATTAATAATTCCTTATAATGAGGCCTAAAATGCAAACATCCAGATTTATCTTTATATGATAAAATTATATGTTCATAACTTTCGTTTGATTTATGAGGGTGAAAGTTAGTATGGTGAACTAAGGTTCCATCTAAATCCAGGACGATATACTTCAGAGACATTTCCATTTACTTAGGTAGGATATTAGGGGCTGAACAGAATAAATAAAATGATAGCAGCTATAATACCAATGACTAGAAATATAGTATATTCCCAGGTATCACCACTGATATGTTGTTGAGCAACCATACATTCTGTTGTATGGTTGATGGCAAATTTAGTGGCACGTAGATTAGATATATTGTTGAAAACATCTTGGAAATAGATGGAGGGATGGAATGCCATAACATTAATTATTTTTGATTTAATTGCATCAATAGGAATTATATCTATAGCGCGAGTAAATGGTGCCATATTAAGTAATTTTTGTGCACCTTGTTTGGTAATAATATATGCATGTAGACATAATGGATGACGACTTTTATATACATTATTCCATACTCTCTCATAACTCATACAATCATCAAGTGCTTTACCCAAATACAACATATCTGGCTCCGGTATATCATTCTCTTCTAGATATGTATAAAGACCTGTTATCAAATCATTGATCGTTGTACCACTAATATGTGATCTGGCATCATCTTCAAAGATTGCTATTCTTTGCTTGTCAGGATCATTAGCAACTATTTCCCATAATGCTATATGACTTAATGCACATCCTATCTCACTGCCTGTAATCCAGGGAAGTGTTCGTAGATATTTTTTCTTCATTTCCAGCTGTTTTCGTAATATTTCATACTTTTCCCCCTTAACATCATTCCATGATCCCATGAGAGCTTTACCATCTATTGCTGAATGACGAGTATAATTCCAATTAGAAGCCGACATCATATTACCAAATCCTTCCAATCTTGTGACATCGGTATCCATATTAATAACGTATGTGGCGTCAATAATAGATTCCATATTTATAATCATTACAATAATCAGCGATCAACAATGATGATTCCAGCATTAACATATATATATATTGTATATGTGTTTCTATATATTTTCTGAATTTTATTTAAGACTGGTATTAATATTAGCTAATTTATTATCCAGTATTTTAGCTTAAAAAGAATCATCTTAATTCTTTAGTATGATATAACTGAGATAAATACCAGTTTATTGGTATTTATTATAATTGTTGATATTATCATCATAAGTCGATGTGTGATGAGCAAAGATTTCAACCAAATTGATAACAATGTATTGACTGATGAGATGTTTATATTTAATTTAAATATAAGAAATGCCTTTTTTCCCAAAAATCGGATTACTTGATTATCAGGATTATATAATCAGTGCAATTGTATCATCTAGTTATTCTCGTGATGCCCTCACTATGTTCTTAATATGTGTAATCACAGCTGTAGTCAGATTTCATGTGTCCGTAATAATTTGTTGGTTAATAAGTGGTGGTGGATTTTTCGCAGACATTATATTCCCTATTCTCGTCAATATATTATTATCTTTCTGGTCTGATACTCTGTATCGGCATATCGAAGTATATCGTTATAAGTTTACACATATGATTGATTATATAACTACCCAATATTCCACTGATAATCTTATAATATGGAGAAGATATCTTTTATTAGGATTGTGTTGTTATATATTCGTTGTTTTGTGTTTCATAGAGATCAATAACTATCTGATTTTTATTAGCACTATGCAAACCTTAATTAGTTTTCTTATATGCGATTTTCTAGCCAATATACATAACATTTATGATTTTATTACCTCACAATCTTTATATCAAAGATTTATTGAATGGTATGATAAGCCTTTGATTAAAGTCACTGATAAATTTCCTGTAATCGATAATTATGCTCAAACATCAAGCCTTGATAATTATCCATCAGCTTATCATAACACTCGTCCATCATTAGTATCCGGTCCGATACATAGAAATATACATTCTACGGATAAAATAAAGTATCCGCCTACCATAATTGCTACACCTAATATATATTCTGAGATAGATTTTGATATTGGTAGTGTGGAAAGTAAATCGGATAAACATGCTGCAATAACAAAATCTACAACCAAAATTAATGTTATAGAAACTTTATCTGATATAATTCCAAAACCATCTACACCACCAAAAGCCATTTATTCAGAATTTAGTTCAGATGATTACGAAGATATTAATACACATAAATCAGAATCCAGAAGGATTTCAAATCGAGAACATTTGAAATCTTCTGAATTAGTGATAAATGAAGATGATTCACCTGAAGAGTTTGGGCCAATAATTAGAAAACCTGATACACCGCCATTGAGTAAGAAATACCAGTAAATGATATGAAGTTGATATAGATCTACTAATTGATGTTATTTAAGAACAACTATTTCGAGATTATAAATGGAAGCGCAGTCAGACGATGAGCGAAAAATAATTTCCGATGTTAAGCAGATAGAATTGCATCTGATAGAATATAATCGATTGATGAAAATTTTTTATGGTATCTTGTCAGGACAGAATACTAAAGCAATAGAAACTCTGCAGAAACATAGATTTTATGGGAGTTTTATGTTTAGTAGGACGTTCGATGATCAGGATAACATAAAACCTGATATGTTCGGTAAATTTGCATGTAATGTGATTAGAAGACCATATGAAGATAAATTATTAGGTGCATGCTGGGTTTTATATATACTGGATGCGGAGTTTCCTGAAAATTTAGATTCCTTATTAAGAGTACCTAAAAATAAAAGCATATTAGAACAAGTTAGGTCTGAGGCTGAACAGACGAGTGTTCAACTTCGTGACACATTAATGAAAATAAGAAGTATATTGGACAAATACGAATCTATTATTGCTTATTGCAAACAAAATAAGTAATCGAATCCCTAACTATTATATTTATCAAATAAATATAATAGATCAAACTATATCGGTCACGAGTTTCAACTAATATCGTTTCTATCTTGATACATGTGAATGAAATATACATTGTTATATATTCTTCTATACATATATAATATACATTATTATATATTTCTTTCACCAATATTATTGTTATATATTCTTCTATTTCAACCAATATATATTGTTATATATTCTTCTATTTCCACCAATATATATTGTTATATTTTACCAATATACATTGTTATATTGTTCTACTTCCACTAATGTATATTACATACATTGTTATATTCCTGCTTCCACCAATATATATTGTTGTATTCCTCTGCTTCCACTAATAATATACTTCTACCAATGTATATAATATATTCTTCTACTTCCACTAATAATATACTTCTACTTCCACTAATGTATATAATATATTCTTTTACTTCCACTAATAATATACTTCTACTTTTACTAATAATATACTTCTACTAATAATATACTTCTACCAATATATTCTTCTACTTCCACTTATATATAATATACATATTATATATATCCTGCTACTTCCACCAGTATATATAATATACTTCCACCAATGTATATAATATACTCTTCTACTTCCACTAATATACATAATGTATACATCTCTAATATTATTCTACATCTCTAATATTATTCTACATCTCTAATATTATTCTACATCTCTAATATACATCTATTGGTGGTAGTATATTATGTGAAGTATAAGAATATATACTGGTGGAAGTAGCGGAATATATAACAGTGTATACATTATGTATATATATATACTGATGGAAGTAGAAGTATATATATACTGATGGAAGTAGTAGTATATATTATGTATATTATATATATTAGTGGAAGTAGAAGTATACATTATGTATATTATATACATTAGTGGAAGTAGAAGTATACATTATGTATATTATATACATTAGTGGAAGTAGAAGTATATATACTGGTGGAAGTAATAGTATATACTGGTGGAAGCAGAAGTATATATACTGGTGGAAGTAGAAGTATATATACTGATGGAAGTAGAAGTGTATATATACTGGTGGAAGCAGAAGTATATATACTGGTGGAAGTAGAAGTATATATACTGATGGAAGTAGAAGTATATATATACTGATGGAACTATAGTATGTATATTATATATTAATGGAAGTAGAAGTATATATATTAGAGATGTAGAAGGATATTAGAGATGTATATGAAGTGTATACATTAGTTGAAATAGCAGAATATAATAATGTATATAATATACATTATTTGAAATATAAGAATATATTATATCAGTGGAAGCAGCAGAATATATATTAGTGGAAGTAGCGGTATATTGGTGTATATTGTATATTATATATGTAATATACATTTGTGAAAGAAATATACATCGGTGAAAGATGCATATACATCGGTGAAAGATGCATACACATTGGTGAAAGATGCATACACATTGGTGAAAGATGCATACACATTGGTGTAGGTTGTATATCTTGGTGTAGGTTGTATATATGTAATATACATTGGTGAAAGAAGTATATATATATTGGTGAAAGAAATATATATTAGTGAAAGAAGTATATATATATATTGGTGAAAGAAATATATATTAGTGAAAGAAGTATATATATATATTGGTGAAACTATGATATATGATATATATATATATTGGTGAAACTATGATATATGATATATGTATATCATATATGTTTTTTTTATTTAACAAGTATATTTGTGAACATGATCCCGGACAACTTGATAACTATTTTTGCTTCCATTTTTATTAAGTCACGGGGTTCAAATCTATTAACACATAAATCACATAATTTCTCAACATGGAAACATTCTATCATATATAATTTGCTAGCAATTAACACACATGCCGCTATAATAATACTAATATCATTAATATCTTCGCATACTAAATCAAAACACCGACAAAGAATATTGCCAGCCAGTATCTTAGATCCAGTTGATGAACCCGACTTGTAAATATTATTTATATGCTCAATGAATGGACTGAAATCCCTCTTAAAAGAAAGTTTGTTATGATTGATTATAGTACCAGGAATAGAAGTCATACTAGAGAAAATTGGCAAAGAGAGAACATGGTTCAGATCTGATAAACGAGTGATTGGATGTGGATCTAATAATAATTTCAATAACGGAATGTATATCTCATGAATATTCTTGTCCCTAAGGTATTTATCTTGGTCATCCAAGATGCTAGAAAAACCCTGAGGAGAAAATATATAATCACCAGTTAAGATTTCACCTATAATCATCCCTAAACTCCAAACATCTAATTTCCTTTTGTCATCGACAACGCGTTTAAGTTCGTCAATATATTGAGAGGGCAATTTCAGGTGATGTTCGAAAATTTTTGCATTGAAGACATATACTACTTCTGGGGCGGCGTATGCTAGAGTACCAGGGGAATATTCTTTTACATGTAGATAGCCTGATAGCCCAAAGTCAGCAATTACAGGTATATCTCCAAACATCAAAATATTTTTAGGTTTTAGATCCCCATGATAAATATTGTTGGTATGAAGAAAAGACACAGCAGCTATTATCTTATATATTAATTGTAATTTATCAAAAGGAGTGCATGTTCTTAACTGTTCAATCTTTGATTCTAGAGTTTGATCTGCTAGTAACATCACATAAAAAATACACAGATCGTGATCAGCATCAGGATCATAATTGTTTGGACAATATGATTCTGAATATATGTCATCTCTATCAGAAATAACTTCATCCACAAAAATATCGATAAATTTTATGATATTAGGATGATTGATTCTCTTTACTACATCTACTTCAATAATCTCAGACATGCCCATATTACCACTAATGTTTGATATTTTAATAGCGAACTGTGTCATATCTTTCTGTGCTAACCGAACTATGCCATATGAACCAGAAGCTATGCTTTTGCCGATAGTATACCCTCCTCTTATAATTTGATTGTCAGAATTCATTCAGATACTTGTTTGGAGACTTGTTTGGAGACAATTTATTTGGTCATTATTTATTTCAATATGCATCATAACAAATATAACTACTGGTATCAAAGACCATATATATTATATAATAAAAATATTATATAATGGATATAGGTACAAAGATATAAAAACTATATTATATGATATTGTTATCCCAGTATCATAGATGATATATAATAAATACTACTACAATGATGTAAGAACTATACCATACAATAATAATATCATTATATGATAAGAACCATATATTATATATTGTCTCTGATAATAATACAACATCATACAACAACATCATACAACAACATCATACAACAACATCATACAACAACATCATACAACAACATCATACAACAACATCATACAACAACATCATACAACAACATCATACAACAACA
>Ga0105046_10015481_pt1 | contig 11722 bp, 9 predicted proteins | sample MAT03_FD_78385 | JGI IMG/M metagenome (GOLD analysis project Ga0105046, IMG submission 78385) | Freshwater microbial communities from Lake Fryxell liftoff mats and glacier meltwater in Antarctica - MAT-03 (megahit assembly) | ecosystem: Environmental > Aquatic > Freshwater > Ice > Liftoff...
CCGCCGGAACCGCCTCCGGCCGCAACCCGGCACAGCGCACTGCGAGACAACCACCGCGCGAGCCCGCGCCCGATCCGACGCATCTTTGCGGATCAGAGCGCCCGCAGACGTGCGGTGGTGTCGTGGTCGGCGAGGATCCGCATGATCTTCGAGGACGCGAGCACCGCATAGCTTTGCTGCGCGTCCAGATCCGCGAGGCGCTGACCGTCAGTGACCTTCAGCCACGCCCCCGCCAGAACCGGTTCGGGCCCTCCCAGTCGGCGTTCTGTCGGCGCGTCGAGCCAGACCATGTGGCGTGCGAGCGCGCGTACATCGCCGAGCAACGCGCCCAAATCCGCCGGGGGCGGCGGCGCGCGCCGAAGCTCGTCGATCACCGTGATTGTCGCGCGTTCGATCCGCGGCGGTTCGCGGTCCTCCGGAGTGCCCATCACCTGCCAGTTCGCCATGCGATCGCCCGCGGCGCTCGACCCGAGAAAGGCCCCGAGCGGCACGGCGACCAGCATGCTGACGAGCGCCGGGCTCATCCAGGCGAGCAGCGACCATGAGATGACTCCCGCCCCCACCGCGAGGAACCCGCCCACCAGCACGTGCCGGCGGTGAAAGAGCCACAGGGTCCGCCAGGACAGCCCATCGGCGTCGCGCGCCTGGGCGTTCCATCCGCTGTCACGCCCGACGAGAATCTGATAGACCGCCCGCGTCTGCGTCAGCATAAGGATCGGTGCGGTCAGCGCGGACAGCAGGCACTCGGCCAGAAAATCCGGCGCCGCGCGAAGCCGCTGACCCCGTGACGCAGGATCGAGCAGAAAGCCCACGATTCCGAGGAGCTTGGGCAGATAGAGTGCGAGCAGGCACAATCCGAAAAGCGTGATGGCGCGCTGCGCGTCGATCTGCGGCCAGGTCGGAAACAGCGCCCAGCCGTCCGGGAAATAGTTCGGTGGCACGAGATTGGCGTAAAGCGCCAGGGACATGCCCGCCAGCAGGAACATGAGCCAGAGCGGCGCTGCGAGATACGCCGCGGCCCCCATCGCCATATGCAGACGGCTCAGCGGATGGAGCCCGGTCACCCGCAACAGCGCGAGATGCTGGAGATTGCCTTGCGCCCACCGGCGATCGCGCGCGACCATCTCGACGAGGTTCGGGGGCGCGCGTTCGAAACTGCCGCCCAGATCGTCGGCGAGATAGACCGCATAGCCGCTCCGCCGCAGCAGCGCGGCCTCGACGAAATCATGGCTCAGGATCAGACCGCCGAACGGTTTGCGCCCCGCGAGCTCGGGCAGGCCGGCGCTCGCGGCGAAGGCGGCGGTCCGCATGATCGCGTTGTGACCCCAGTAGTTGCCTGCGTCCCCGAACCAGGCCGCGAGCCCGCGCGCGAGCATCGGTCCGTAGACCCGCCCGGCGAACTGCTGCATCCGCGCCAGCGGCGTCCGCGCGCCGATCAGTCGCGGCACCGTCTGGATCAGGCCCGCTTCCGGCGCCGCCTCGAGGCGCCGGGCAAGCGCCAGCATGGTCTCGGCCTCCATCAGGCTGTCGGCGTCTAGGACGAGCATGAAGTCGTAGGCGCCGCCCCAGCGCTCGACCCAGTCGGTGACGTTTCCGACCTTTCGCTCGCGGTTGACCGAGCGGTGACGGTAAAAGAGCCGATCCTCGAGGCCGAACCGGGTCCGGGCGTCATCGACGAGCGCCTGTTCCTCGAGCCACAAACGAGGTTGATTGGTGTCGCTGAGCACGAACAAATCGAAACGGTCCGCGGGCGCCCGTTCGGCGAGGCCGCGCAGCGTCGCGCAGGCCATGCCGATCACGCCCGCCGGATCCTCGTTGTATGTCGGGAGCAGGATCGCGGTGCGGGCGGCGATCGGGACATCCGCCGCCGGGCCGGGCGGCGCAGGCGCCAGAAGCCCGAGAACGCTCGACACCGAATTGAAGCATATCCATCCGATGTTGAGCACGAAAAGCCCGAGCAGCAGCGCCTCGATCAACACGAGATCCCCGACGGCGAGCACGCGGTGCATCTGTGACGCGAACCAGACCGTCAGCGCGACGCTCGCCACGACGAGGATCACCCGCAGTACGTTGGTCCGCAGACGAAACGGCAGGGGCCGAGCGGTGGTCGGGTCGAACTGGCGCAGGTCCTGCACCGGCATTCGCAGCGGCGCCTCGGCAGGGAGCGGAGCCTTCAGCCCCCTGGCAGTCGCGCGCGCGGTCAGTTGGTCCACAGATACATCCAGACCTCGCCGACGACCTTCCCGCCGCGCAGCAGATCGACCCGCAGATCGGCGCTTGCCTCGCCCTCGGGGTTGAAGTCGAAGGTCACCCGCAGGCCCGCGATGGCCACGTTCGCCGAGATCGCGATGTCGTCCACCACGCCCGCCGATGTCTGCGCCCTCGCCTCGAGTCCCTCGAGCGGGGGCGGCCCCTGGGTGCCCGGTTCGGAGTAATCGATGACGAACCGACGCCAGCCTTCGCGCTCGCTCGCGCCGGTTAGCGTTCGGGTGACCCGCAGCATCCCCTTCGGGAGCGGCGCGTCCCAGCCCCAGGTAAGGCGGTAGGTCAGCGTCGTCTGGCTGCCCGCCGCGAGCGGCGCCTCGGGCCGCCAGAACGCCGCGATGTTGTCGTGGATTTCCCGGTCGCTCGGGATCTCGACCAGCACGACGCTTCCGGGGCCCCAGTCGCCGATCGGCTCGACCCACAGACTCGGACGACGATCGAACCGGTCTTCGAGGGCCTCGTACTCCGAGAACCGCTTTTCACGCTGGATCAATCCGAAGCCACGCGGACCGGTGTCGGCGAAGGCGCTGATCTGCAGCCGTCGCGGATTGTGCAACGGCCGCCAGATCCACTCGTTCCTGCCGTTCCAGACCACGAGTCCGTCGGAGTTGTGCACCGCCAGCCTCGGATCGTCGTAAATGCGCCGATCCTTCGCCGCAAAGAGATGCATCGACGTCAACGGAGCAAGGCCGATCCGGTCGATTTCGGCCCGCGCGAAAAGCGTGGCCTCGACGTCGATCAGCGTCTCGCCTCCGGGCCGTATCGTGAACCGATACGCGCCCGACACGCTCGGACTGTCGAGCAGCGCGTGGACGACCATGCGCCCGTCGGCGGGCTGTTCGAGCCAGAACGTCTTGAAGAACGGGAATTCCTCGCCGTCCGCCTCGCCGCTGCGCAGCGCGAGCCCGCGCGCGCTCAGGCCGAAGACCTGCCCGCGCGCCACCGCCTGGAAGTAGCTCGCGCCCGCGAAAATGACGAAAGGCTCCATGTGGTCCGGTGCGTTCAGCGCGGTCGAGCCCTTGAACCCCGCGAATTCGAGCGGGCCTTCGGGCGGCAGTCCCTCGACGTCGGGATACACGAAGGCGTCCGGACTGAAGGCCACCTTCAGGACCTGGTCGCCCCGCACCGTATGAAGCTCCACAGGCTCGCGGTAGATGAAGCCCGAATGGAGGGGTTCCACGACGAAGCCGCTCGGCGGGTCGGCGAACAGCCGCGCTTCATCGCGCGCACCGATCTCCTCGTAGTCGGCGAACGGCAGGTTGCGCAGCGGTTCGGGCACCGGCGGTTCGGGAGGGACGAACGGCGCCGCGGCCAGCTGCCGCGCAAGTTCGATGACGGTCGGACGCCCGAACTGAACGGTTTCCTGGCCCACTGCGGTCCGGACTCCAAGCCCAACGACGATGTGGAACGCTGCTGCGGCGCCGAAAAACTCGCGGCGATTTACGGCTGAAAGCACTTCGACAGCGTTCCTTCATCATGCGGGCCTTGGCACGATTAATCAGATCGCGCATTTCCTCGGGGTTTCCAAGGGTAAGGTCGCATGAAAACGCTGAACCTTGTTGACTGCGTTCGATGGGCCGTTTCGCTTTGACCAAAATTTCAATGGTTTGGACGATCCTGCGTCAATGCCGGTTCGGGTGGCGCGCGCCGACCGGCGGTTTCGCGCCAATCGGCGCTCGGCTCAACATCTGCGCGAGGCGGGGTGCGCGGCGCCTGTGCGGCCGCGAGTGCGCCAATGGCGGTTACGGAAACGGTGACCGGCGTCCTGGGCCGGGCGTTATCCGGGTGATTCCCACCGACCCCGCCCGGGCGAGCTCGACGTCGAACGACATCGGGATGTACTCGCTACGCCGCCACAGCGCGGCGAGGTCATCGTAATGCCGCGACAACAGGTGTCCGCTCTGACCGGTCGCGATCACGAACACGCTCGAATCCGGGTCCGAGAAATCATAAACCGCCCGCAGACCCGACGCGTGGGTGTTCAGATATGGCTCCGGCGCCCGGCCGGACATCTGACCGCGCAGCAGCGTGTGGTCACCGCCGGGCGTCGACTGGCGGATGTTGACCAGCAGGCGCAGCAGCGGAACATTCCCGAGCGTCTGGTGCTGGTGCAGCGCCTGATGCGCATCGCCCCAGCGCCAACTTTGCAGCCGCGGCCCGAATCGCTCCTCGATCTCGATCAGAGCTTCGTCCAGCGCGAGCCGTGCCATCGCGACGCAGGTCTCCGCCGCGGTCGTCTGGGCCACGTCGCACCAGACGCCGGCCCCATCGACGTCGCGGAAAACCCGCTCCAGAAACACCGGGTCCGGCGTCGGCAGGTCTTCGGCCAGCGGCCCCAGCTCGTCGACGATCAGCCGCCGCTGCAACGCGCGCACCCAGGCCGCATAGATCAGCGGCTCGGGCGTGTGCTCCGACATCTCGCCATTCCAGTTCGCCAGCCGCTCCAGCGCGGTCTGCCGGCGACGCCCGGCGCTGCCTTCGACGGCCGGTTCGCCCGAATACCACAGATCGCGCGCGATCAGCGGCAGCAGCAACCGCGCCGCTTCGGAGACCGTGTCGGTCTGGATCTCGATGAAGCTCGGCAACGTGTGGAACGCCCGGGCGTTCAGCAGCCGCGTCGCTCGGACGATGCGGTGACTGTCGCCCCAGTCAAAGCTCAGATGATCGGGAAACGCCGCATCGGTCAGCTTGTTGTTGGTGTTGGCGACGATCCCGCCGGGAGGATCGAGAACCCAAGGGTTGGTCTCGAACGGCCTCAAGCCGAGCCAGTCGTTCTGTGGGAGCCAACCCGGCGCCGGTATCGCCCCCCGGCTGGTGTGCCCCGCCTGGCGATGCGGCGCCCGTCCGGCCAACTGCATGGCGATCGAGCGCGCATCCGCCATCGTGATCATCACCGAAGGCGCAATGTAATCGCCAACCGCCGCGCGGGCGGAACGGACCGATTGCGCCCGCATCAGCGCGATGGCGGCGCCGACCGAGCGATCCTCCGCGGTCAGCGCCGTCCACGCGAGGCTCGCCACATGCCCGACCGGGGTGACGCCGCGCGCGCCGAACGCGTCGTCCGGCAGCACCGGACCGTGGCGGGTCCAGCGAAGCGTCACCGTCTCGGACGCGGCGCCCTTTACGCCGATCAGCGCACGGCGTTCGACGAACGGCCGCCAGCCGTCGGGCGTTAGGTACGCATCGGGATCGTCGGGATCAATCCGCTCGATGTAGATATCCTGATCGTCAAGATAGCTGGACGTCAGACCCCATCCGAACGCCGGGTTGCGGCCGATCAGCACTGCCGGCACGCCGGGGATCGTGCCGCCCATCACCGGCCCCTCGGCGAGATCCATCCGCGCCAGCATCCAGATCGACGGTGCGCTCAGCCCCAGATGCGGATCGGTCGCGAGCAGCGGCGCCCCGCCCGCCGCCCGCGCGCCCGAAGCGGCGAACGCGTTCGACGCCCCGGCCAGACCGACCGGCGCGACCGGATCGAGCGGATGCGCAGCCGCGCCGCGCCGGACGGGCGCCGGAAACTCGGCGCCGTAATCGGGCAGCCCCATCACCGGGGCGTTCGGCGAATTGGGCATCAGATCACGCACCCGCTCGACAGGCAGGCTCAGCGACAACCGGGCCCGGAGCGTCTCGCGCGCGGCCTTGTCGGTCAGTTGCAGCGCCATCAGCTTCTGGACGGCGATCGAGTCCGCCGGGACCCACGGCGCGATCTGCGCGTCGAACAGGAAGAACTCCGGCGCCCCGCGCCCCAGCGCCTCGGTCTGGGCCACGCGAAGCCACGCGTTCACGCCGTCGGCATAGGCCTCCAGCGCGCCGCGCGTCGGCGCGGTCTGCCCGGCCGCCGCCGTCTGCGACAACCCGTAGAGGTCGAGCGCCCGCATCAGGCGGTCGATCTCCAGCGTGTCCCGGCCGAACAGCTCGGACAGCCGTCCCTGCGCAGTGCGCCGCATCAGCGTCATCTGCCAAAGCCGGTCCTGCGCATGGACGAAGCCGAGGCCGAAAAAGGCGTCCAGATCCTGCTCGGCCAGAATATGCGGCACGGCGTTGCTGTCGCGCACGATCTCGATTGCGCCGCGCGGGCCGTCGAGCGCAAAATCCCCGTCGTAGTCGGGCAGCGACTGACCCGCCACGTAGTAGGCGAGGCCGATCCCAACGAGGACCAGCGCGCCCATCGCGACAACGGCGCGCATCAGCCACCGGAACAGAAACGCCATGTCCGGCCTGTGCCCCCTAGTAATTCTGTGTCGGGGGCGCGCCCCCGCATGGTTCGATTTCGGGGGCTCGCGCCCCCGCACGTCGGGGCTCACGCGCCTCGTGGCTCGGTGTCCGCTTGACCGAGCCCGGATAGCAGGCCACTACGAGCGTGACAACGGACGAGGCCCGCATGGCGAAACTGGCGTTCATCGGACTGGGCGTGATGGGCTTTCCGATGGCGGGCCACCTCGCCGCGGCTGGATATGACGTCACCGTCTACAACCGCACCCCGGCACGTGCCAAGGCTTGGGCGACGAAGTACGGCGGCGCCGCGGCGCCGACCCCCGCCGCGGCCGCCACCGGCGCCGCGATAGTGTTTTCCTGCGTCGGCAACGACGACGACCTGCGCGCGGTGACGATCGGCCCCGATGGCGCGTTTAATGGCCTCGAGGCGGACGCGGTGTTCGTAGATCACACGACGGCGTCCGCTGCGGTCGCCCGCGAACTCGCCGCCACGGCGCAGGCGCAGGCCGCCCATTTCATCGACGCGCCGGTGTCCGGCGGTCAGGCAGGCGCGGAGAATGGCGCGTTGTCGGTGATGTGCGGCGGCGCGTCCGAACCCTTCGACCGCGTCGAGCCGGTGATCGCCGCCTACGCAAAGGCCTGCCAGCTGATGGGGCCGGTCGGCGCCGGCCAATTGACCAAGATGGTTAACCAGATCGCCATCGCCGGCCTGCTGCAGGGGCTCTCCGAAGCGCTCGCGTTCGCGACGCGCGCCGGGCTCGACGGCGCGGCTGTCCTCGACGTCATTTCCAAGGGCGCGGCCGGCTCTTGGCAGATGGAAAACCGCGGCCGCACGATGCTCGCGGACAAGTTCGACTTCGGCTTCGCCGTCGACTGGATGCGAAAGGATCTGGGCATCTGCCTCGCCGAAGCCGACGCCAACGGGGCGGCGCTGCCGGTCACCGCGCTGATCGACCAGTTCTACAAGGACGTTCAGGCCATGGGCGGCGCGCGCTGGGACACGTCCAGCCTGATCAAGCGGCTGGGATGACCGCGCCCGACTTTTCGCGCGACCTGAAGATCGCCCCGTCGATCCTGTCGGCCGATTTCGCGCGGCTCGGCGAAGAGGTCCGCGCCGTCGAGGAGGCGGGCTGCGACTGGATCCACGTGGACGTGATGGACGGGCATTTCGTCCCCAACCTGACGATCGGCCCGGTCGTCGTGCGCGCGATCCGGCCGCAGGTCGGCACCGTGCTCGACGTCCACCTGATGATCGCGCCCGCCGATCCTTACCTGCGCGCCTTCGCCGACGCCGGGGCCGACATCATCACCGTGCACGCCGAGGCCTCGCCCCACCTCGATCGCTCGCTCGCGGCGATCCGCGACCTCGGCTGCAGGGCTGGCGTGTCGCTGACGCCCTCGACCCCGCCCGAAGCGCTCGACTACGTCCTCGACCGCTGCGATCTCGTTCTGGTGATGACGGTCAATCCGGGTTTCGGCGGGCAATCGTTCCTGCGCGCGCAACTGCCGAAAATCAGCCGGCTGCGCAACGCTATCGGCGACCGGCCGATCTGGCTGCAGGTCGACGGCGGGGTCACCACCGCCACCGCGCCGCTGTGCCGGCAGGCCGGCGCCGACACGCTGGTCGCGGGTTCCGCGATCTTCAAGGGCGGCGCCGACGAATACGCCGCCAACATCGCGGCGCTGCGGGCGTCCTGCGCCTGAAACGCGCCCTATCCGCTCGCAACGGCCCGCGCTCGGGACTGTCGGCGCTCGGGACCAGCCGATTCAAGAATTGAACAGCGCGAGAAAGATCAGGATGAACGCCGTCGAGCCGAACACCACCACCCAGAACTTCATGAAGCCCTCGAACGTCTTCTTTTGGACGGTGATGTCCATGTCGCCCGGTGTATGCGCGGCGACGTCCTGTGCGCCGTGTTGGGTCTCGGCCATTCGGTCCTCCGTTCGTTGCGCGCCCCTCGACGCTGTCGCGACCATAGCCGAAATGATTAAGTCAATCGCGGCCCGCTGTCAGGCACAATTTCGCAGTCGCCCGGAGATCGTGGACGCCGGTTTCCGCTGTACCCGCAGAATCAGCGGACCTTGGCGATCAACGCCTCGAACAGCGCAATCTTGCGCCGGTGACACGCAGTGCGTTCCAGTCGATCGACAATGGCCGTCCGGGCGGATCGGCGCATGGCCGCGTTGTTTGCCGCATCCGTCAGCGTGGCGATAACGGCTTCGGCAATCGCCGCGGACGCGCGCATATCGACGAAGCGCGCCGAGCCCGGCGCGGCGAACTCGCGGACCGGCGCGGTGTCCGACAGAACGAGGGCGCAGCCGGCGCTCATCGCCTCCAGCATCGACCAGGACAGCACAAACGGCACGGTCATATAGATATGGGCGTCTGAGCGCTGAAGCAGCCGCAAATAGTCCGGACCGCACAACGTGCCGACGAACTTGACCCGATCGGCCGGAAGGTCGTGCGTCGCCAGCGCTTCGGCTTTCCAATCGGTCTTGCGCAGCGCGTCTCCGCCATAGGCCACGCGATTCTCGCCGGCGATCAGCACCACCGCCTTCGGATCCGCGGCGAGGATCGCCGGCACGGCGGCCATGAACTGGGGGAAACCGCGATGCGGCTCCATCCCCCTGGTCGCGTAGGTGACGACCCGCGCGCCCGGAGCGACCAGACCGCCCAGGGTGGACGCCCGCATCACGGCGTCTGGACGGAATGTGTCGACATCGACGCCGTCGTGCTCGACGAGCAGCGCCGCCCGAAGGCTGGCCGGAAACTGCGCCGCCTGAAACGCGGTCGGGCAGATCGACACGTCGGCGGCGGCGATGTCCATCGCGATGGGGGCGTTGCGCATCCGCTCGAACATCGGGGCTTCGTCGCCTTGGGTCGCCGGGTGCAGACCCGCCTCCACCAGATAAGCGACGTCGGCGCCGGGATAGCGGTACCACCACTCGCAGTAGGCGACATACGCAGCAGTCGGGAACACGTCGCGCGCACAGAGACCCGGACCCCAGCCGGCGTGCGCGACGATCACGTCCGGGCGATAGCCGTCACGCCGGGCGACGAGCGCGCTGCGCGCGAAGGCCTGCGCATAAAGCGCCGCACGCTCCATCGGCTGGGCGTACGGATGAACGCCGGCGGCCGGGGGGCGGTGCGTCGCATAGTGCAGGATGCGGACGCCATCGGCCGTCGCGTCCGGCGCCGCCGTAGCGAAGGTCGCCGACCAGCCGTGACCGGTCATCCATCGCGCGAGATCACCGAACTGCGCCGGAAAGTCGTTGTGGATGAACAGCACGCTCGGCGCCGTGCGCCCGCCGGACCGCGTCATGGCGCCGAAAGCGATCCAATGGATCGCGTCATGGCGCCCAAAGCGAGTAGACGCCGATCGACAGCGACAACACCGCGACGCCAAGCGCCGCGAAGACGATGGCGCGCAGGCCGTGGCCGTGCACGGTCGGCGCCGACGGCTCGATGGACGCGAGGGCGGCTTCGATGCGGCCCTGGGCCGTCTCGATCCGTTCGACCACAAGCGTCAGACGCCCGACATCGGCGGAGACCGAGGCGGCTTCGGGACGCTCCGCGCCAGTCGGAAGCTGCGCGACCCGCTCGTAGATGCGTTCGAGCACACGCGTCGCCGGGTCCTGCGCCCCAGCGGCCGCACCGACGCGCTTGAGTGCGGCGCTCGCGCCATCGGGTGCGCGCGCCACGATCACGAGCGTGAATTCGAAACCGGGCTCCAGAGGCGGCGCGATCTCCGCGCGAAAACCGTAACGGCCGGTTCCGATCCCGCCCTTTTCGAGGTCGGCGCGATGTCGGTCGGCGCGCACCGTGCGTATGACCCGGCCCTCGCGAAGGACGTCCACGTCCAGCGCCGCAGCGCTATCGCTCCGGTCGATCGCCCAGCCGGCGATCCTGTCCGACCGCAGGACGTCGATGACGCCATAAATCCGCGGCCCGGCCGTGTGCTCCGCCGCTGATTCCGGCGCCGCCGGCGTGAATTCTGACCCTGGATCGAGCGGCATGACCGTAGTCTCCCTTGCGGACGTTCCGAGACCCTCGACCGGCCCCACGGCGCCAGACCCTGGCCGTCAGCCGGCCGCCCGCAGCGGCTCGGGCGCGAGGCGCCGCAACGGGTCGGCGAGGTCGGCGCCGGTCAGCATGCGACCGGCGAACGGCTTCACCGCACCTGACGCGATCATGTCCTCGATGACGTCGAGCGCCCGCTCGATGTCATCGAACGGCGCGTCGAACAGATCGTAGATCGAAAAGCGCCACCATTGCGTGGCCAGCAGCCGTGCGACGGTCGTATCCGGGAAGCGCAATCGCAGCACCCGCCCCGGCGCGCCCACCACGACGGCGTAGGGCGGAACGTCTTTCAAGACCGTCGCTCGCGCGCCGATGATCGCGCCTGCGCCGATCGTCAGCCCCGCCTTGATGAAGGCTCCGTTGCCGATCCACACGTCGGGTCCGAGCGTCGTGATCGGGCAGCTGTCGGCGAAGTGGGGCTTTCGAGCGTGGATGGCGGGCGCGTCCGCCCCCGCCATCAGCTCGTCCCAGTCGTTGACCTGCGGATAATACCCGATGCGCGACGTTGTCAGCCAGTCGGTCGGATGTTCGTGCGGACCGATCACCACGCCGGCGGCGATCGAGCAGTAGCGCCCGACGCGAACGTTGTTGATCGAGCCGCCGCTGAGGTTGCAAAAGGCGCCGATGTCAATGAAGGCGCCCGGGGCCACCACCGAGATGACGGCGGTCGGCCCCTCGATCCGCGAGCCCGCAGCCAGACGACTGGTCGCCGAAAGGCCCGAAAGCTTCATCCCGAGTGTGGCCAAAGCCTTCCACGAGGGCCCGGTCAGATTGAGTTCGATGGCCGTCATGGTGCTGTCTCTCCTTCGAAAGTGCGGTCGTGGGCGCCCCGAATCTCGTCGCTTGCGCCGCCCCCGGCGCGCCGCGTAATCTAACGCCGGTCCCGTTGACGAATGGTGAACGGGACCGGCGGCCCCGCGTCCATCCTTGGCCGGACTTACCGCCCGATCCGCACGCGACCTTAACCCCGGACGAACGTCCTCACAGCGTCGCGTGTTCGCCGACACGATGACCCCCCCCTGCGCCGATCGCCCGGCCACCGCTCATTCCTCGCGGAACGCACGTCGGAAGTGCCGCAGGATCGGCTCGAGAATGTAGTCGCCGGCGCGACGCTCCCCGATCTGGATGATGACCTCCACCGGCATCCCGGCGGACAGC
>Ga0105046_10015483_pt1 | contig 11721 bp, 7 predicted proteins | sample MAT03_FD_78385 | JGI IMG/M metagenome (GOLD analysis project Ga0105046, IMG submission 78385) | Freshwater microbial communities from Lake Fryxell liftoff mats and glacier meltwater in Antarctica - MAT-03 (megahit assembly) | ecosystem: Environmental > Aquatic > Freshwater > Ice > Liftoff...
TATTTCCGCCCCTGCCGCCAGCGGTAGAAATACTTGCCCCGATGCCGTTGCGGTCTGTGAACGTGCCAGTAGCTCGAAAGAATCGATCCGTCGTCACGTCCACCTCACCGCCCCTGCCGTTGCTGCCCCCTTGCGCGTTAATGGATGTCACTTGAATATCTTGCCGCGAGTCCAGGGTGACATCGCCCCCATTGCCGACAGTCGCGCTGGAGTTGAGTATGCCGCTCTTGATTTCACCAGCACCAGAGACTGTAATTGAACCGCCAGCAGTTTGCCCGTTTGCACTCAAATTACTGGTTGTAACGGTGCCTTGGCGGGTTTTAAGGGTAATATTGCCGCCCGCCCCGTTAAGTGTCGAAACCGTGTTAACTTGATTAACCCGAATCTCACTGTCTGCCTTGAGTATTACTGCGCCGCCATTACCGTTATCAGAACGAGCAAAAATGTTGTTGAGTTGAATCGTCCCACTGGTCAAGCTAATACTGCCTGCGTCTCCAATGCCCCCGCTGCCTGTGTCAATGTTGCCCAATTGGATAGATTGTCCGGCAGTCATGGCGATCTCGCCCCCATTGCCCCGGTTATTTGCTGCGCCGCCTCCCTTAAAGGTGGCAATGCTACCTGTTTGGATGGTGCCGTTTTGAGCGGTGAGCTTGATACTGCCGCTATTACCCTCAACTCTGCCATCAGAGACCGTGTTTATTAGCCCAGTGGTGACATTGCCTGTGGCAGACAGAATAATTGGACCGCCATCCCCTTCCGCAAAAGAGGTGTTCAAGTTGCCTGTGGTGATGTTGCCGCCCGATCGCAAAATCAAGGCGCGACTGGTCGTCAAAAGGTCGGAGTCGGGATCATTCACTGCGGTAGTATCGGGTCCAGTAATCGTCACATTGCCAAAGGTAATGTTGCCACCTGCTTGCACTTTGAGCGCTACCCCAGTATATGAGCCGCCGGGATGAACGTAATCGCCGCCCACAGTAAAGATTGGATCGTAGAGACTAACCAACTTGCCGCCTGCTCCGGCTGTGTTTAGCACTGAGAAATTGCCGCCGCTGCGAAAGTGGGCATCGGTGGAAATATTGCCATCACTGACTAACCGCAGGTTGCCGCCGCTCTGAAACGGCGTGAACGGATGATTTAGCGCCAGAATATCAATGCCGCGATCGCCTTGTATATGTAGATCTCCACCCGTTTGCACGAGCAATGGACTGGTGACACCGTCTCGAATTTGAACGATGTTTTTAGCAACAAGCTGCAAATCTCCGGTGGTGTAGAGAGAGGGAGGAGCGTTGCTGCTGGGGGCGATCATTAGATTGTTGTGGGCTGTCAAAGTGGCAGTTTGAGCCGTCAGGTTGGCAGCAACGATATCCCCCGATCTCACCGTCAACCCGGAGCCAGTCAGTTGAATTGTGCCATCACTAGATACCGCTAGCCCGGTAGCGCTGGTGATGGTGCCGCCTGTCAGCAGTTGGGGCAGCGAGAGTGGCGTGAGCGGTAAGGGAAGCGTTCCTGGCGTTTGAGCGCTGGAGATCGGGCTGAATTCCAGACTCAGTAAACTGCCTGGTTGGCTCAGTCGCACCAAGGTTTCTCCGGGGACAGCGGCGATCGTGATTCGCCCTCCCGGTGCTGACAGTTGCCCGGTGCTAACGACTGTGCCGCCCAACAAAGTGAGATTTTGCCCCGTACCGACTGCCAAAGTTGCCGCATTCACGATCGCGCCGGGTTGGGGCATGGTAAAGGCAAAGGCATTAGGAGTGCCGCGCAGGCTAGCGTAATCGTTAGAACCGATCGCGCTGAACCAAGCATTATTACCAAACCCAATGCCGTTCGCAGTAGTGGCAGTAAACGAGGCAGGCACATTCAAACGGGCAGTGGAACCAAACACGATTCCCGCCGGATTCATCAAGTACAGGTTCGCATTGCTGCCTGAGACCTGAATCAGTCCGTTGATGATGGATGGATTTCCCCCGACTACGCGACCGAGAATATTTTGAATCCCTGGAGTAGAGAGAAAGGTGGCAATCTGGTTGGCATTTAGCCCAAATTGTTGAAAGCTGTGAAACAGATTTGCCCCGTCTTGAGAGCGCTGCCCACCTGTGATGGTTAGCTGGTTGCCGCCACCGTTAACCTGGGTGCCCACCCCATCGATCGCGGGCGTGATCGGTTGAGCCTGGGATACTTGACCAGACAGGCAAGTTAATCCGATCGCCGTAATTGCACCGCCTACAGCCTTTGTCCACTTCGTCAGTATTAACATAGCAGTGCCTCCTTATGGCGTGACTGCAACCTTGGATTCTTCACACATTTTCTGCGTCGCTTCTTGCACAAACTGGTGTAACTCTGCCGATGGATTGGGTACTGAATAAATTGTTTGGAGCGCATCGGACCATAGTTCTTCCTCAGAAAAATAGATTGCTTTCTCCAGCGCGATCGCTTCTACCGAGGCTTTCTTGATACGCAATTGCTTTTCTATCTGAGTCAAACCCGCTTGAATCTGCTGTCGTTTGGCTTCTTCGATCAGAGTAAACCGGGGGGGCAACTGTTGATCGGTGATGATGCTTCCACCAAGAGAATACAGGATCACTTTGTATTGTCCGGGTTGCAGTGGCTCCCCCTGGTAGAGGGCGCTCTGGCTAGTAGGCGTGAGAGCTTGACTCCAGACTAAACGCTGATCATCCGCCGTTTGCACTTCAATTTTGCTGACAGCAATTGGTCGCACTTCAGTTTTACCGACTTTGAAGTCCCAGATAAACACAGGGCGATCGCTCCATAGCTTCTCTCCTGGTGTTACCAGACACCCACCGCCACGCGATCTGCTCGGTCGAGGGGTAGGTCGAAAAATGTCTGCCAGTTTCTCCAACGTTGATTTTTGCGTGGCTTGGTTAGCGATCGCAGTTACTGGAATTGGGAGCGGAGAGAGGGTTACTCCAAATGCTGAGAGGACAGACAACCAGGCTTTGAGACTACTCATATGGGTTCTTGGGTGTGGGGGCAATTGAAATCACGAACCTTTATTCCTTCTCACATCAAACTCAACGGTTTATGCATCTCCACACAACTTGAATCAATCCCGCAGGCAGTAACTCCAAAATAAGATTGAAGGCAAAAACCAGGGAACCAAAATCCCAGCGGCAGTATAGGCTTGCAGCCCAATGACTCCATAGAGGAGCGGGATGCTGCTGGATAGCAAGAGCGATCGCTGCCTGTGTTTCAATGATTGAGATCGCCGCCATTGACTGGTCGCTTTTGCCCCAATAACCGCCACCACCAGCAGCCATAAATCGGGGATTCGCACTACGCGATGGGGTGATAACCAGTGATGCACTGCATAGGCATGAGCTTCACCACCGGAGAATACGTTTAGCGGATGTGCGGTGGGTTGAGCGGAGCGAGATCGCCAGAATGCGATCGCTAACGGCACCGAAAAATTGTCATCTGCCTGGTCATAGCCTCCAGCGGCAATAATCACAACCTGTCGAGACAAATTTCGCAACATCGGATCATCAATAGGACGTTCCAACAAATCCCACGCGGCAATTTTTTGATGAACCTGATTTGGCGGTAGGGAAAAATCGAGGATGGGAGTGAGTCCAGCAGGAAAATTAAATCCCTGGAAGAGTTTTACCGCCGCATTCTCTGGTTGCTGTAAATAGGTAGAAATTTGGTCTTGAAGTGAAATGGAATTATCGGATTGATGGTGCCCTAGAAGAAAATGTTCAGACTCTTTGTGAAGTGTAAATGCTAGAGCAAGTTGATAGGCAAACGGACAGCGTGACTGGCAATTTGGGTTTGCAGGTCGCATCAAATTCCAATCTTCAATTAAGGTATCTCCCGGTAATATCCATGCTGAATTCACAGCTTTTTGATTGACTCTTAACGGTTGTCCAGTTGAGTTCTGTTCTGTAGCTAAGACAATCCAATGCTGATTTTGAATGGCAGAATCTATAGTTTTAGATAAGGGTAAGTCTTCCTGCGTAGAACCATCTAATAAATAGTCAATCCCGATGACTTTAGCGTTGAGTTGCTGAAGTCGCCTGACTAGTTTTGCTAGATAGGAGCGATCGATGGGATTGATTTTATAGCTATCAATGTTGTTCCGCTCAATTGAGGCTTGATCAATTGCAACCACTGTCACAGGTGTCATCGGTGCCATCTGTGATGAAACCTGTGGATGAGCGGTTTGATGGTAAGCAGCTTGCACCCAGTAGCGAGTGTCCAACAACAAGTCGCGTACCGGAGTGGTCAGGCTCAAGAGGGACAGCATGCCAAACGCGATCGCTTCTTGGCGAGTCGGTTGCCATTGTTGCCAGAAGCGCTTGAGCCGCGAGGGTTCAATTTGAAACACAGCGGCTTGAGGATCAGGATGACAAAACAACGATGGAACTAAGTATGCCGAAGGGTAAGAGATTTGTTCTGCCAAAAAATACTGATAGACCGTTTGCAGAGACGTGGAGACATCGTGGCAGCGGGCCATCTGTTGGCAAAGCTGTTTGAGAAACGTCTGGGCAACCTGATCTTGAATCAGTTCCCGCATCACCAGTACCTGACTCAGCCCTTGACGAATCAAAGCTTCAGCAATCTGCAACCCAGAACAGGAATTAAAAATTGCCAGCCGTAAGCCGCGCTGGATGGCGATCGCCAATGGCGCTTCAATCTCCCAAATCGCTAGGGAAACATCTGGTGCTAACTCCAACTTTCCACCCGTTCCAGGAGATTCATCGCTGTGTCCGGCGAACACCAACCCATCCCAACCCCGCACATCGGCGATCGCGGTGGCAATCCGGTGTTTGAGCGCAGTGGAGCGCTGCTGCGAATCTCCTTGTGGGTCAAGCCGACAGTGAATAAATTCCAGTTCTACCAAGGGCAACAGCGATCGCAATGACTGGCGATCGTGATCCGAATTGAGATCGGGGGCATCTCCCAGAATGACGAGAATCCTAGCTCTGCTGCGGTAAATCCGGGCTGCCGGAGCAGGCATAATCCCGGTTGTAACCGTCCGCACAATCCGAATATCTCCCAGCGTGACGTTTTTGGGAGCCAGTTTCCAGGTTTCCCAGGGCAATCGCGCCAAGCTAATGGGGCTGCATTCCAGCAATACCTCCATATAGCGGGTGGCTTCCTTTCCGCTTCTGGAAAGCGTTCTCAATGTTGAATCTATACTCTGTTGAATCGTCTCCCGGATTTCCAAAAGTTCTGCCTGCCCTAACCAGTAGTCAAACTCAGTCAGCAGCGCAGTCTCCGCAACTCGGAGTTCCTGATCCCAGTCGTAGCGGATCGGGGTGCCACTGCCGCTTTTATTGCTGACCCGCGCCCGTGTTTGTAGCTCGTAGCGCCTGCGGTAAATCTGCTGCCAGTTTTGATGAAGTTCGGTCAGTTTTTCTGGATACTTCAAAGTGGCAGAAATTTCCTGCCCGTTGGAACTAGACAGATCAAACACGCAGGATTGCTCAACCTGTCGAACTTTGAGCCGGAATGTAGATTGGGATTTCATGGGGCAGAATTTGGATAGCAGGTAAAGGTAGGCAGCGTCACAGCCACCGCATTCGGAGGCAGAATGGTTGGGGTAAAAGCTTCATGCTGATTGCCTTCCACCAGCACGTATAGGTAGAGATCCATTGTCTCTAAAGTGACTTCTGCCAGAACGGTGTCTGCCAGAACGCTGCTAGTGCTGACCTGAAGCGTTGTGCCAACGGGAATAACTTTACCCGGTTGGGCAACCAGAATGAATAACAATGCCCACTCTTGACTCGGTTGATCGGTTGAAGTCAACCAGGTGACCGTGCAGAACTGGAATGACGTGCCTTCCAAGGTTGTATGGGCATAGTGCGCTTGGGGCGGCAGATCGATTCCCTGATGCTGTAAATCTTGAAGGGCAGCTTCAACCTTGTCGGGCGATCGCCGCATGGCAAAGGTTGGAGTTAACGGCTGTGGCATCGACCAAAGCAGCGATTGCGCGGTCGCATCCAATAGATTTTGCGACCAGTTCCAGACGTTAATGATTGACTGATTTAATCGGGGTAGTCGTAGTCCTTCGGTTATTGATTGAGGCAGGCTCAGAGATGGCACCTGGTCTAACTGGGAAGGAATCGCTGGCAGCGCTAAAGTGGATGGTTCTAGAAACCGCAGGTAAAACAGCAAGTGGCTGGAATCTGGATCGAACCAGTCGAGCGGCAGGGTGTAGGTTTGATCGGGTTGGGCTAGCAAATGGTTTGTCTGTTGATAATGCAGCAATTGGTCATATCGCAGACACCCGCGTAAAACAATTTGCTCCTGCTCCTCCTGCACTTCCAGCAACACATACAGATGAGCTGAAAATTCGGGTAACTCGACAACCGTGGGGACTGTGACTAATTCTTCAGCCACACTTTCGGTCACAATTAAACACAGGGTAAAATCACCCACTGCCAGGTTGCAGACCGCATCTAGAACGCTGACAGACTGAGGTTGTAAAGGCGTTAAGTCTGCTGCGCGTGCCTCTAACCAGTCCACAAAGCCGTAGAGAGCCAGCCCATTGATGTAGCTCCGCCACTGATGCGGTTCGTTGGTTGCCGATCGGCTGAGTTGAGTGGCGCGATCGAAATGCTCCGGCTCCAACAGAATCACCGATTCTTGTAGTGTTTGCAAATCTAATAATCCAGTGATGTCGAGATGGGTACTCATAGGTTCTCCTTGATAGACTGCTAGGCAGACGGGGACAGCGTTTATTCGTTTAAGATTTGGCGTAACCGTTGGGCAAACAAACTCTCCATCGATCGATTACGTCCCGCATTCATTTCAGCGGCGGCGGCTTGAAAAACCTGCTCATCTACAAAGGTATCCAGTTGTTGCATCAGGTTGCTGAAATAGTCAGGTGACACTGGAAAATCAACGATTTTTAATTCACGTACTTTTTCCAAAATGTCGTGTAATAGTGCTTCTAGGGTGCGCTGGCGAATGGTGACCAGCAGTTCCTTAGGGTTGAGGATGCGGCTGACCTGAGATTGATTGGTCATCCCTAACATCAAGGCAATTTGTTCCTGAGATTTGCCTTCAAAATACAGTAGCCGCAGGGCAGGTTTGACCTGGTGAGCCAGTTGGGTATATCGGGGGCGCTGTTTTAGGCTGTGAACGCGATCGCCAATTGCCTGACGAATTCCCTGATCCAGGCTATGCAGCAGTTGTTCATAGCAAAACTGCTGTAGCTCTGACCGCTCACTCGCTTCTATATCGCTGGTGCTGTCATCATCTGGAATGTCTTTAAAGCTAGTTTCTCCGGTATTTGGATCGGTTGTCTCCAGCGGTTCTGCCACAGGAAAACCCCGCCGCCCCCAGATGTCTTCCTGACGAAGAACCTGGGCAAGCCGCTTTAGCTGATTTAGCACAGAGGTAGAATCAACCAGCACCTGCCGCTGCCGCAACCATTGCATCATTTCTTGCAGTTGTTCATTTGTCGGATCGAGACATTTTTGCTGGGTGCCCTGACGATTTTGCTGGCGGCGATCGCGCCGATACACGAGATGAAATACTTCCACCAAGTCTCGATCTATTCCTGCCAAGTACCTTGGATTTGCCCGGTTTAATAACGCCCAATCGCTCGTAAAATTTAAGCCCTGCTCCAAGAGAAATCGGTTCAGATCAGGATTTCGCTTGACTCGCAGATCGACCCATCCCCCCAGGCTACAGGTTTGATCGGGCGAAAAGGAGTGCAAAATTTTGAGCGAGAAGGGTACAAATCCTCCATTGAATCTTTTGCCATCATCATTGAGAACGAAGGACAGCAAATCTCGATAGGTAAACCCGTTCGCAGAACCAAACAACCGAACTCGCCTCATGCAGGATTGCAAGATTGGATAGGAGACGTAGCATCTAAGACACAGTTCTGCCTCAAAGCGGTCTGCTTCATCATCTGCTGTTTCCCGAAGCAGGTTAAAAAGCTGGCGGTAAACCCTATCCTCTCGAACCACTAAGTGATTTGTGGATTCTGGAAAGTTTTCTCCAAAAAACTCTTGCGCCACAGGAATAGACTGAAGTTTATAGCCTCTACCTTGGTCAGCCGAATCGATCCTGACAAGCTTCCAGTATTTCGATGATTCATTCATCATGACCATGGCTTCCTCAAAAGGGGGCGCGATCTCCGTAACTTCTATTGGATGAGGCTAACTGTGAGCCATTAAAAATTTCTCAAACCCTTTCCGATATTTTCTAGGCATAAAGTATTATCCAAATCTATTGTGATGATTTATCCACGAAATGAAAGGATGGTTGCGATCGCAAATCTCCTCCATAACCCAACATAGACATAGCCGATCTGAACCTATGCAGTAGTTTGTCAAACTTTCCTGACATTCTTGCTTGAATCTTGCTATAATTTCACGGTACTGTCTGGCAGTCTTCCTATTTCGGTACCTCTAGAAATGGAGATTTGTAGGCTATGAGGCAATTAATTAGTCTGTGTCTTATCGGAGCAATGGCAATTATTTCTGTCTTAACGAGTCAAACCTCGACTCACACTGCCGAGCCTGTTGTGCAAACTCCCATTTCTAGTCTAGATATAAATAAACTGATACAACTCCTCGATCGCAAAGATGTTGCGGGTGCCATTCGGCTGGTAGAGCAGGGTTGGCAGGATCAGTACGAAGATTATTACCAGGGACAGTTGACGACCCAACTGCTAGAAGCTGACGCGATTAGCCAGCGGTTGAACAATCTCTTTCGGTTGACTGGTAAACGCTCTGCTCTGGTGTATATGGTTCCCACTCCCAACCACCTGGAGCTAATTCTGGTGACCCCTGGAGCGCGTCCAATTCATCGCCGTGTTCCTGCTGCCAAGCGCACTGTCTTACTTCAGGGGGTCAAATCTTTCCGCGATGGAGTCATGACACCCACCAGCACTCGTTCAATGTATTTGCCGTCGGCTCAACGGCTCTATCAGATGATGATTGCTCCGATCGAACAGGATTTAAAGGCATCTCGGATTGACACGCTGATTTTTTGTTTAGGGGGTGGATTGCGAACCGCACCCTTAGCAGCCTTACATGACGGCGATCGCTTCCTAATTGAAAAATATAACTTGGCAATTATTCCGGCATTCAACCTATTGGATTCCCGCCCTGTTTCATTAAAAGGCGCGAAAGTATTGGCAATGGGAGCTTCCGAATTTGAGGAGCAGTCCCCGCTGCCTTTCGTCGCATTAGAACTGACGACAATCGCCCAAAAACTTTGGTCGGGCGATGTTTTGCTGAACCGAGATTTTACCCTAGACAATTTAAAGGCATACCGGACTAAGCAACTTTACCGGATCGTGCATCTGGCAACCCATGCAGACTTTGCCCCTGGTTCAATTCTGGATTCCTATATCCAGTTCTCGGATCAGCGGTTATCACCCAATCGGTTTCGGGAGTTGGGCTTAAGCTACCCAGAAGTACAACTACTGGTTTTAAGCGCCTGTCGGACAGCGGTTGGCGACCCTCAAGCCGAGTTGGGGTTCGCCGGATTGGCAGTCATGTCGGGTAGCAGGGCCGCGATCGCGAGTCTGTGGCAGGTGAGCGATGCGGGAACACTGGCGCTGATGACGGAATTTTACCGTCAGCTTAAAACATCGAACAAGACAGAATCATTGAGACGAACCCAGATCGCCATGCTCAGTAAACAAATGAGTTTGAAAAATAACATCGCCCTCCGCAGCCGCACGAGTTCTTTGCCATCATATTTAAGAGACAGTCAAATCAATGACGTTTCCCATCCTTACTACTGGGCGGCATTTACGGTCATTGGGAATGCTTGGTGAGGATTTATGTATCGATATAAACTGATATGTATTCAAATTGCAAAGATAAGGGGCTTAAGCCCCTTGTTAACAGGTCTTTTTGAGTTTTTAAAACTGCAACTTAAATGACGATTAGCTTACTGACCGCACGCTTTAGCTGCGATGTCTGTCAAAAATGAATTTAACTGGGGCGATCGATTAGGGATCGCGTCGAGTATCTGAAAGGCATCGGATAGTAACGATCGCTTTGATAAGTCAATTGCTTTGGCGATCGCGATTTCTTCCGCTGGACGATTTTGTTTGCTTAATTCAGCCTCTTTACGGGTCAGGTCTGAAATGATTTGGGTGCGCTGCGCTGGACTTACCAGACTAAATTGAGCATCTTCTCCAATATTCAAAGGGTCGTTTCTACGACCAAAGGCAACCACTTGGTAGGTTTGACTGGGCTGAAGGGGTGTTCCCTGGTAAAGAATGCGGCGGCGATCGGGTGGAAGTGACTGCTGCCAGACAACAGTGCCGCTGGGAGCCAGTCGCACTTCCACACGGGTCACTGGTTTTTGCCAGACAAAGAGGGGGCGATCGCTCAAAATAAATGGAATTTCGCTCAATGATACCCATTCAGGCTTTAGTCCAGGGGTAATCAGGCAAATTGGGCCTCTAGTACCCGCAGGTCGCCGCCTCGGTCGAAAAATCCCCTGCAATATTTCAAGCGCACTTTCCTGCTTAACCTGGCTAAAAGCGGGTTCAGTAGAGAGACTGAGGACGATGCTGGAGAGCGAATCACTGATTAACAGTGCTACTAGCAAGCCTTTGATGCAACCCATAAAACTCCTTTGTATGCGATTTGAGAAAGCTAGAAATTTCAATTGAGAATCGTCAACTGCATAGCCAAATTTTGTAATTGTCTATCTTTACTTAACGAACGAAGAAAGCAGTAGAAATTTCAATTGGGAATCGTCAACTGCATAGCCAGATTTTGTGATTGTCTATCTTTACTTAACGAACCTGAGCAGATTTTTCAAAATCAGTTGCGTTGAAGCAACCCTGATTTCTTCCATTCCATTCATTGTAGGGCTTGAACTATGTCTGATATCAATGCCTTGATTGACCAGAATTTAGAGAAGATGCAAGCGCTCTCTCAAGAAGCGGATGATGCCTTAAATCAAGTGAATCAGCTTGAGCAACTGGCAACCACCCTAGTGGATAACATCACCAGCAAGGAACAAGACGTATTGACTGGCTTTGAAACGCTGGGCACTCAGCTAACAGATCTGAATCAAAAGCTGGAAACTGAACTCCAGACCGCCAAGGAAGACCTGGGTGAACTGCAACAAAAAGCAGAAGGCATTGAGGATCAACTCGATCAACTGATGAGTGATGTTCACACCCAGTTGGGCGACTTAAAAAGCCGTGCAGAAGAAATAGTGACAGAGATTGAGTCGAAATCTGGTGACATTCAACAAGACCTGGATAACTTGACTCAGCAGGCAAAAGAGTTTGAGGCAGATGTGGATGGACTGGATGATGAAGCAGTTCAGGGTGTTGAAGAACTGGGAAACAAGGTTGAGACGGCAAAAACTGAGTTTGATAGTCACAAGACGAACCTGACTGAAGCATTCAATTCCCTGACTCAGGAAATCGGCGAGAAATTGCAAACCTTACAGCAAGATTGTACGCATTTAGCGGAGGAGAGCAGTACGCAGTTGAGTCAGATCGATACCGCTTTAACGAATGCGGCTAACGAGGCGATGACTGCCGTACAGGAGAAGTTCAACCAGATTGGCGGCGAAATTACAGCGTCTGCCCAAAAGCTGGCAACTGCGATCGCAGACACGGGTGAAGCGGGAGTCGATGATTGCGAACGAATGAATGACAAGTTTGGCGAGGCGATCGACCTGACAGATGATTCAATCGCAGTGGTTCAGGAGATCATGCCCGTTCTAGAAGCGGTGGAAGAAGAATTGGCTTAGCGATCGCGA
>Ga0105046_10015484_pt1 | contig 11721 bp, 8 predicted proteins | sample MAT03_FD_78385 | JGI IMG/M metagenome (GOLD analysis project Ga0105046, IMG submission 78385) | Freshwater microbial communities from Lake Fryxell liftoff mats and glacier meltwater in Antarctica - MAT-03 (megahit assembly) | ecosystem: Environmental > Aquatic > Freshwater > Ice > Liftoff...
AGAAATATGTCCATCTTCATCATATTTCAATGTTTGTGCTCGATGAAGCCGATCGAATGCTTGATATGGGTTTTATCCACGATATTAAAAAGGTGATCGCTAAATTACCTTCCCGGCGTCAATCTTTATTTTTCTCGGCAACTATGCCACCCGAAATTTCGAAACTTGCCGATACTATCCTTGTAAATCCTGAAAAAGTAGCTGTCACTCCTGTTTCATCTACGGTTGATACTATAAAGCAGGAACTGTATTATGTTGATAAAAAGGATAAAAAATCACTATTGATCCATCTTTTAAAAGATAAAAGCATTGTTACTGCTCTTGTTTTTACCCGTACCAAACATGGCGCCGATAAGGTTTCGAAAGATCTTATCAAATTTGGTATCAAGGCTGAGGCTATTCATGGAAATAAATCACAGAATGCGAGACAGCGGGCCCTAGCAAGCTTTAAATCAAAAGAAACCCGTGTTTTGGTTGCTACCGATATTGCTGCAAGAGGGATTGATGTTGATGAGCTTTCGCATGTGATCAATTTCGAGTTGCCGAATGTTCCGGAGACTTATGTTCACCGTATTGGACGAACTGGAAGAGCCGGATTAAGTGGTATTGCCATGTCGTTTTGCGATGCTGAAGAAAAGGATTTTTTAAAGGATATTCACAAACTGATTACGAAATCCATCCCACTTATAACTGATCAGCCATATCATATGGATATGCCTGCACATGTGGTTCGTGAGCCAAAAAGTAAACCTGCTTCGAGGTCGGCAAATTCGAGACCTTTTTACAGAGCAGAAAAAAAGTTTGTTGGTAAATCAAGATTTTCACAGAATAGTCCTTCGAAGGAAAGTAAATATTAACCGTATGTTTTTATCGTAAAAAAGCCGGCTGGGAATTTCCTGGCCGGCTTTTTTAATTATTGGAGATCGTGTTATTCTTTAATTACCTTTAAACCTCCAAAAACTGTATTTGCTTCAATAAACAGATGGGCAGAAGAATCGGGCGCGAAAGAATCACTTTTATATTCAGCTTCGCCAAAGGCTGAGTTGTTGCCATTAGGCATTGACGTGCCACCAAAAACGGTATTTGAATTGATTTTTACAGGAAGATTTTTATTAAGTAACAACTTACATCCTCCAAACACTGTATTTATTTTAATACGAGTATTTTTGCCTGGTTCCATGTTTACATTTTTTAAATCGTAAATTGCTCCTCCAAAAATTATATTGTATTCTTTTCCATCTTCAATGGAGGAAATTGTTCTTTCACCAAAAAACACTGAGTTTTCATCATTTTTGCCACCAAAAAATTCCACTGTTCCACCTGTTATAATTCTAATTCCTATATAGATAAACAAGGCAGCAAAACCAATTTTAAGCACTGGGAAATCTACATTAAAAACGACCTTGATAAGAGCACTTGCTCCAAGTAAAATTAGAATTATCCCGATAATCAAAGTTGCACTCATTTTCATTTTTATTAAATTATTAATGTTAATATTTGAATCAAAAGTACGTTCAGTTGCAAATATTCCGGAACATATTTCGGTAAAACAGGAAAAGGGATCGGTAAAGTGGTTAAAGTAAATAGCAGAAGGCAATAATATTGTTAGTCCTACTCTTCTTTTAACAATGATATAATAAAATAAAAGAATACTTAAGGCAAGTATTGATAGTACATTTAAATGAATGGATTTGGATATTTTGAGGTAATAAAAAAACCCTTCTTAAATCTGCAGAAGGGTTTTTAAATACAAAATTATATCAGTTTTATTGCAATCTGAATCTATAAGTAATAGTTCCTTTTTGAATTGCCGGTGCATCTGCTTTTCGGTCAAAACGTGCGTTTAAGGCAGCTTTTTTAGCTAATTGAAGCAGATTTTCGTCTAAGGTAGTTGACCCTCTGTATCCGGGATTTGCTGCGGTTACTTTACCATCCTTGTCAACAAAAATTTCTACAACTACTACACCTTCGACCTGGTTTGTATATTCAGGCTTTGGCAGCGATACAAACGACCTGTCACCTAAATCGTAGGTAACTCCTGGGCCTGTTCCTTTTCCAGTACCAGTTCCAACGCCGCCGCCACTTCCTCCGCCGGCACCTTCGCCTCCTTCACCACCTTTTCCCTGTCCGGAATAAGTGGGAGTTGTCGGGTTACCGCCTTGTTTTCCCTGGTCGTTACTGCCCTGAGTATTGCCCTGGCTATTTGTTTGTGGTTTGTATAAGGCATTGGGGTTTACAACAGGTTTTTTTACAACGGGTTTATTTTCAGCAATTGTCTGAACAGGTTTTTTTACAACAGGGGCTGTTACAACAGTGGGCTTTACCTTTATAATTTCTTTTTTAGGCGATGCCTCAATAGCGTCTTCCTCTTCCACATCTTGTGTTAGAATTTTGTCAGGCGCACTGGACGGTGCAGGTTTTGGCGTTTCCAATTCTTCCTTAGGAACGTTAATTTCTTCAGGTTGAATTGATCCTAAACCTGTTTCGGATGTTCCAAGGTTTATTTCTAACCCTGAACCTTCGCCTCCGCCACCTTCGGGGTATGGTGGAATTGGTGTACTAAGTGTCCAGTAAAGCATAATCAAAATAATTGCAGTATGAAAACCAAGAGATATGAAGGCACTAACTACATGGTTTCTTTTTTCGATATGTTCAGGAGCTTCAGCCATTGGGCGATTTAGTTGCTAAAATCATTTTTATTTTAAGCTTATTGCCAATTTCAAGGATATCAACCAAACTTTGTACCGCAATGCTATTATCGCAACGTAAAACTACGATAGGATCCTTTAAACTCTTAATAACCGATACCAGTTCTACTTCCAGGTTCTCATAAGGCACTTCCTTCTGATTTATAAAGTATTTAAGTTCTTTTGTAACTGATACAGCTACCTCGGTTTTTCGCACCGTTTGATTATTCTGGGCGCTGGGAAGGCTCAGTTTAATAACTCCGGGGCTTATCAATGTCGACATGATGAGGAAAAATAACATCAGGAAGAACATAATATCATTAAATGAAGAGGTGCTTACTTCTGCACCGAATGGTTTTCTTCTAAGGTTCATTTTACAGGTTCTTGAAGTAAATCGATAAAGTCCATAGCACTTTGTTCCAGCATATGAACAACTTTACTAACCATTATATTTAACCAATGAAAGCAGATAAAGGCAATGATACCTACTGTTAAACCTGCCGCACTGGTAATCATCTTTTGATATAAACCGCCTGATATCAAACCAATACTGATATTATCGGCCAACGAAATATTATAGAATATTTTTATAACCCCTGCAATAGTTCCAATAAATCCAAACATAGGTGCAATACCGGCAATAACTCCTAAAATAACCAGATTCTTTTCAAGCTTATAAACTTCAAATTTTCCTACCACTTCAATAGCTTCTTCAATCTCTTTTAAAGGGCGGCCAATTCTTTTTATTCCTTTTTCAATCATCCTAGCAATTTGTGAATCAGTTTTACGGCAAAGTGAAAGAGCATCGTCAACTTTATCTTCTTTAATGTAATCTCTGATACGATCCATAAAATTTCTATCTATCCGTGTTGCTTTTCGAATTGATAAATATCTGTCGAAGAAAATGTAAACCGAAACAATAGAGAGGAAGAAAATGGGGTACATTAGCCATCCACCTTTGGTAAGTAGTTCCCAAACCGGCATACTTTGATTGGTAACTGCAGGAACGTTGGTTGAATCGTTTAAACTGATTTGCAGAATTGTAAGTAAATCCATTTCGTTTTTGTTTGCTGTTATTATTAATTTTTAAGTATATACATTATTTTATTTAAAACAATATTTTTGTTCTCGTAGCCGAAACTTATCTATTCAATAACCTGACTAGATTCTTTCTCTAATTTAGGCTTTATTTCTTCTTCTTTTTTGGCAAAAATGCCTTTCCAGTATTTTTTTATCAATTCACCAAAACTGTTAAAATCTTCCTTGTACGATATACCCACACCTTCAGTATAAGGCGAGGTTTCCGAATAAATATAATTTTCGTTCGAACGTCTGAATGCTTTAAAATGAACTTTACCACTTTTCCATGGTTTGTAATCAACTTCAAAATCACCCATTATATTGTTGGTTTGCTCAGCCTCAATTTGTGAAGTTCCACCTACATCAAAATTGCCATTTATACTAACACGATCGTTCAATAGTTGTGTTGAAAGTGCAACTTCCAGTTCCTGTGAAGTTAAATCAGTGCCTGGCCTGTAATTCACACCAATGTCGAAATCCTGATTAATTTGCGAAAGCCAGCGGCTCAACTGGTTCGATATGAACTCCATTCCCGTTGTGCCTACCGGGTTGAACCCCGAAGTTGATGACGAAACATTTCCATTGCCGTTACTTTTCACCATATTTTGATCTGGAAGAAAACTTCCCAATACAAGTAATGAAATAAATTGTTTATTTAGTTCATCCTGGTTGCTAATGGCTGAATTAACCAATGTTTGAACTTTTTGGGTAGCATTTGGAAGATTTATTTCAAATTTAGGTTCCGGATTCATTAATTTTCCGGTTAAGTATATTTTGCAATCAATGGGTATTCTGTTTACATATTCATTGGCTTCTGTCCCCATAGTAGCGTATAATAAATCGTAGAGAGAGGCTCTTACAGGATAAATGGCTTCTATATCGATTGTAGCATCTGTTGGATTTCCTTTCCACGAAACGGTTCCACCCTGTAACACCTTAAAGTGTTTATTTATTACATTTTGAAGTGTAAAAAGGTAATCTCCCTGCTCAATGGTAAAATTTCCATACATGCTAAACTTACCTTGCGTGTTAATTTCCATTTTGATGTTACCATATCCATTGCCCTGAATCATATCTCCAATTTTAGAATCGAAAATTATCTGAGCAGTCGCTTCAGGAGTTACTTCCAGGTTGATATTTAGTTTTAAGCCATTTAAATTAACCGTGTAATCTTTAATCTTTTTTTGTTCTTTTTCATAATCATATTCGGGAGTTATTATTTTTGGAGTTTTATCAACAAAACGTACAAAGCGCATTTCGCTAATATCAGACGATCTGTTTCCCAATGGAATGGCTAATAGGGAATTTTTCTCAGTTCGCGCATTAATATTCATTGTTAGGCTCTTGGGAGGGCCAAAAATTTCGACACTACCGGTTGCATAAGCTTTTCCATAAAAAAGACTATTGTCATTTTCATTAGTATTTAAAAACTCGAAATTGTCTCCTTTAATAAAAAGATCGAAATAAAAATTTTTAAAATATGTATGGGTTATTTTACCGTCCACCTCGCATTTATTTCCTTTACTGTCATATAAAACTAAATCGTTTATGAAAATATTGTTATCCTTAATTTTAATTGGTTTCGAAAAGCTGTATCGGGTTTTTAGATAGTTTACCATAAAACCAATTTTTTGGGCATTTATTTCGCCATTAAACACTGGTTCTTTAATGGTTCCATGTACTTCAAGGTTTCCTGAAGCCAATCCTTTTAAATCGGAGAATAGGAAAGTGGTAAATGGCTGGAATATATTTACTTTTAATTTATTTAAATGGATATCCCCGTCCAATTTTTTCGATTGGGTTTGATAAACACCATTTGCTTCCAAAGTTTTTAAATTTCCCCTTAAAGCAATCAGTTTTAAGTCGATGCTCTTTTCTCGATTGTTCCATTGAGAAATAACTTCGGTATTGCCAAGTATCTCGTGATTAACTGACAGAGAATCAATTTTAATATTTGAGTGAAAATATGGGTTTTCATATAGATTGGACAACTCGGCTTCACCATTAACAACACCGGCAAGGATTACATATTTACCAGGAATAAACGGGTTAACTACCGAAAGATCAACATTGGAGCAACTTATTTTTAATTTGTCATCAGGAATTCTCGATATTGCACCTTCAGCATTTATCTTCTGATTATTGTACAATAGTTCCAAATGATTTACTGCAATACGGTTGCTATCTATACTAAAAACTGATGGATTAATTTTCCAAACTGTATCATGTAAAATAACCTGCGATGTAGCTAATGAAATATTAATTTTCGGAAAACGTTGGTTCTTTGAAGGTGCGAAAGTTATGATTGAATTAATATTTCCTTTATATGCAATTGAATCCCAATTATTCCAGCGATTTGTTAAATGGATGGAGTCACCTGCTGCTTCTGCAATTAAGGTAAAATTATCCAGGCTGAATTGGTTATTGAACTTAAAACTGGAACAGCTTGTTGTGAAGTTTATGTTTTCAGGTGTGCTGTTTCCATCAATATCAATATTGTATATTTTTTTTCCTTTAAAATTCATAAATGGAATAAACATTTTAAAACTGACATCTGATGCTGATGGATTGTATACTCCCGAAAGCTTAGTATCGCGCGATATATATAAGCCTGGTACGAAAAAATCAGTGAGTAACCTGGTATCTTTAAACCCGACTTCAAAACTGAAGTTATTCAGCGTGCTTTTTTCTGGAGAAGTATTTTTCAAAATTAACGATGGCAGGTAATGTTTTGTAAACCAAAGAAAAGTTTGCGGTAGCTCTTTAAATTGATAAGTACCCCATATTTCTGCATCAGCGAGATCGGATCGCAAAATGATACGTTTGGTTTCATTAATATTTTTTGTAAAAAGCAAAAAATCATTTATATGAATTTCTTTTCCGGTCTTTTTAAATGTTGAATTTAAAAGCTTGATTTCTCCATTAATATTATCGATATTTTTTCCTGCGAAATCGGCTGTGGCATAAAATGAAACAAAGGAGGCAGTATCAATAGTGTCGATATTTAATTTGTAAAGATAAGCCCTCTCAACTTTAGCTGAAAAATTAAATTCAGGTGTTTCTTTAGATAAATCAACTTTCCCCAAAAAATTTAAATCAATATTTGGGTCTGAAATGGTCATTGCACCATCATATTTTTTTCCCGAAATAGTTCCGTTTATTTTTATGTTTTTGTAATTATATTTTTTGAGGTAAAAGCTCGAAATTGAACCATCAAATTTGGCAGTCATTTGATTGGCCAGATTATTACTTCCATTAACCATTGCATTAAGGGAAATTTTTCCCATTATTTTTTGCCGGTCAAGTAAGTAACCAAGGTTAAAATCGGTTGTTTTTATTTTTCCTTTAAAGCTGAAACTATTTGCACCATCAGGACGGATAGATATATCGGAGTTGATTTTTCCGAGGTTACTGCTTATGGTTCCATATGCAACAAAATCGTTGATGAATCCACTGAATTTGCCTGTATAACTGAAATAATCGAGTTTATGCACTATTTCAGGCAGTTGAATATGCCCTACGGACGATTTTGGTAATCTGATTCTTTCGAGATCAGCAGGTGTAGAATAAAACTTACGGATATCGAGGTATAATAACGCTGCCTGAATATCAGGCAATCCGGTGATATCAGCATTACCGGAAAGATATGAGTTACTTCCGAATTTTATATTCAGGTTTTTTCCTCGTAGATTATTTATTTTCCCGGTAACTTTTCCTGAAATTTCTGCCTGAAAATGAAAATCCTTTAAACTTGAAGCAAAATAGGCTATATCGTCAGTTGTTGTGATGGATTTCTCAATATCAACAAAGAGATTTACGTTTTCAATAAAATTGGACCCCATGTCCTTAAATTTTTTGAAGTTGAGGCGAATTTGTGAAGCATCAACCGACGAAAAATTTGTTAATATATTTACTCCGTTAAAAGCCAGATTTGATTTGTCAATAATAGCTCTTGCACTAAAATTAATCAATTCAAAACCCGACTTTTCTTTTCCTGACATTTGCCTGATGCGAAAAGAAATAATTCCATTACGGCTCCTGAAATTTGAAGCGCTCACATTAAAATTTGAAAGCTTTATATCCTTATAATTAACACCATATGAAATATTTTTTTTATCAAATGCCTTATTAATAAATGTTCCATTTTTTATTAATATTCGATTAATCCCAAATTCAAAACCTGAGCTCGTTTTACTATTTGTTTTAGTCGTAAACTTATCAACTAAAAATTGGAAGTTTAAAGTTCGTGTGGAATCGATATAAAAATTAATTTTTGGATCAGTAAGCATTAACGATCGTAATGCAAGTACTTTATTTGACAATGAAAATAGCTTTACACCCGTGGTTAAATCGGATGCATAAAGAATGGTGTCGTTGTTTAGAGCGTAAACACAAAACTTTTTAAATGACAGTTTGTAGATGGGTGTAAAATAGATTTCAGAAAATGTGACCCTGGTATTTAAGAATTTGGATAATTCCTTTTCAGCATTTTTTACTGCATAGCGCTGCACAGCGGGAATATAAAAGGAAAAATATACCAATGTTGGTAAGCAAAAAATTACCAGCAGTGTAATCAACAGTATTTTTCTTGTTTTTTTGATAATTTTACATGTTTAACATTAAACGCAAAAAAACGAAAAAAAGTTTAATTCTAAAGCGAAGTTGGTGGGAAAGTCAGTATATATTTTAGGAATAGAGTCGTCGTGTGATGATACTTCCGCAGCAGTTTTAAAAGATACACGCTTATTGTCCAATTTTATTGCCAATCAGGAGATACATAAAATATATGGTGGTGTTGTACCCGAGCTCGCATCAAGGGCTCACCAGCAAAATATAGTTCCTGTTGTTGATGTTGCAATTAAAAACGCAGGTATTTCAGCAGATCAGATATCAGCCATTGCTTTTACACGCGGTCCCGGATTAATGGGTTCACTGCTCGTAGGTTCTTCTTTTTCTAAAGGAATGGCTTTATCGTTAAATATACCGCTTATTGAAGTAAATCATTTGCAGGGACATATTCTTGCCAATTTCATACAAAGTACTGATAAAGATAAAGATGTGCCCAAATTTCCATTTTTGTGTCTTTTAGTTTCGGGAGGGCATACTCAAATAATTGTGGTACGTAATTACCTGGAAATGGAAATTATTGGTCAAACCATTGACGATGCGGCTGGAGAAGCCTTCGATAAATGTGCTAAAATAATGGATTTACCATATCCTGGTGGCCCATTGATTGATCAATATGCAGAACAGGGCAACCCGGATGCTTTTAAATTCAATAAACCCCGAATTGTTAATTTAGATTACAGCTTCAGTGGTTTAAAAACTTCTTTTTTATATTTTTTAAGGGACCAGCTTGCTTCGGATCCCGATTTTATTGAAAAAAATAAAGCTGATTTGTGCGCTTCACTTCAAAAGACTATTGTCGAAATTTTAATCGAAAAACTTATTACTGCTTCTAAAAAGTATAATATTAAAGAAATTGCTCTGGCAGGTGGTGTGTCGGCAAATTCGGGCTTACGCGAAAAAATAAATTCTTTGGCAATTTCCGAAAAATGGAAGGTATATATTCCTGAACTTCGATTTACAACCGACAATGCAGCAATGATTGCAATAACCGGATATTATAAATTTCTGAAAGGCGAATTTGCTTCCCACAATATTACTCCTTTGGCAAGAATTGGTTAGAGCAGGGATTTAATGCGTATACCTATTTTAATCTTCTCCCAAACATTTTTTTGCATGGGCAACAAGCTCATCAAATGCTATATCCAAATTCTCATTGATTCCTCTGCAACCTTCCACTACCTGTTCCGACCATTCTACATATTTTCTTTTTCTTCGGTTCGACCATGTAAGTTCGCTTGTAAGAATATCCTGAATATTTGAGAGTTTATCAGCAATTTTAATTAACTTAGCTTTGTTAGTTAGTGTGGGTGCTTTTTTAATTTGGAAACGTTTCCGATCATCGTATGTGAGGGTCATATCATCAGTTACTTCTTTCACTATCGAAGTCAATTCGTTGCCAAAAAGTTCAGTAAGTTGGGGTTCTGTAGCATCGGTATCTTCAAGTACATCGTGCAATACCGCTGCGGAAAGAAGAATCGGATCATTTTCTTTGCCAATTTCCTGAAGAATGTAAGCAACGCGGATGGTGTGATTTATATAAGGAATATCGCTACATCCCTTTCTGCGTTGTAACATATGTTTTTCAGAAGCAAATTTTATTGCAGCTAACAAAAGAGAATCCAAAGAATATCTTATCATATAGAGTCAATTTTTGGCAATTTATAAATAAAATGGGATTTGCAATGAATATGTTTATAAATCCTAAAAGCTGCTAATGCCTATTTTTCAACATCATTGTATAATGTTGAAAAGTTTTTTAATTAATAATTGTTAATAAGTGGGAAAGAATTTAGCGCCTTGTTAAAAAGTTTTTACTTTTAGATCAAATTTTTGGGATGGATAATTTAATTATTAAGGCTACTTCGAAAACTCCTGAAGTTGAATTTTATTTTAATGGTAAAATTAAGATCAAAGGAAGGTCTATTCCTGAAGATGCCACTATATTTTTTGATCTTCTTCAATCGTGGATATTTCAATATTGTCTTAATCCTCATAACGAAACTATTGTTGAGGTTGAACTCGAATATATGAATAGCGCCTCTGCCAAATCTTTACTGCAACTGTTAAGTGAGTTAACAGAATTATCGCAGCAAGGTAAAAATTTAATCATAAACTGGTATTTCGAATCGGGAGATGATGATATGATTGAACGAGGTGAATATTTTGAAAATATCCTGAAATTCAAATTTAATTATATTGAATCATGACATTTTAGGTTTTTAATACAGAAAGTTTAATCCTATATAAAGACCGTTATCTCCATCAGTTCTTTTAGAAGCCATTCCATAAACAAAACTAACTACAAAATTCTGGTTCATGGCAAAATAAAGGCCAGTTCCATATGCAGAATGCCACGATTCTTTCTCGCCTGACCGGAGATAGGCTAACGCTTCAGCATCAGCACTGGTGTTAAAATGATATTTACCTGTTACTTTTCCAATATCATAAAAACCAGCAAGTGCGATGTAAATATTTTGTTTCATCAGTACGTGTTGATAAAATTTCCAGCGTAATTCAACATTTCCATAAAGATAATCCTCACCGGTTACCCTGTTCCTTAAAACTCCACGCAGCGTTTTGGCACCTCCAAGTCCATCGCGGGTACTAGTTGAATTATAGATATATGGAAGCATGTAAAACGGCATAGTACCTGAAATCTTTTTTTGATATCCTAATCGGTAGGCCAGATTTAACACTTTAGGATAAAGAGTAAAATACTGCCGATGTGTAAGGATTACTTTGCTGAATGAATACTTCTCTGTTCCAGGAGCTGGAATTCCACCAAGTAAAAAAGCTTCGGTCCAAATGCCTTTCATTGGATTAGGTTCGTTATCGCGTGTATCGTAAACCAAACCCACCTTTAAAAATGTGTTATCACCACCATTCTTTTGGTCTTCGGAAATCATTCCCCATTCAACAAATTTATCATAGAGAAGTGCTGTATCAGGTAACAGGTCTTCTTTATCCTTGCCTTTATTAAGTTTTGAAATATTAACAGTTGCTATTTTATGACCAAAATATTCAATACCTCCAAACCATCTAAGTTGTCTTCCAAGTATATTTCCCTGAAAATCAACTTTAAAATGGTTGAGTTTTCTTTCGTGCCGGTAAAACATCCTCGATATGTAATTTGGATTATTCTGATCTTCCAAACTTTTATTAAAATAAGCTTCTGAGCCATTGAAACCATAAAAATCAAGAGCTTTCTCAGTAAACACGGCAAATTCGATGGTTGTGCGTACTTTGGGTATCAAAAATTCTGAATCGTAAATGATTTGGTTAATTCCACTTCCCTTTGTGGTCCGCGACCACTCTAAAAACAACG
>Ga0105046_10015486_pt1 | contig 11720 bp, 11 predicted proteins | sample MAT03_FD_78385 | JGI IMG/M metagenome (GOLD analysis project Ga0105046, IMG submission 78385) | Freshwater microbial communities from Lake Fryxell liftoff mats and glacier meltwater in Antarctica - MAT-03 (megahit assembly) | ecosystem: Environmental > Aquatic > Freshwater > Ice > Liftoff...
CTCCCTCCAGCCTCCTCAACGTGCAGAAAGTACGTGGTCGTCGGCTTCCGGTCCGCGCCACTGCGCACCTGGGGGGCCTCCTCCGCCTCGCTACGCCCTTTTCCCCGACACACTCCTAGCTGGTCACGCTATCTCGACCAGCGAATCAAGCGGCTCGGTCCAGCTCGGCTATCATCCCGTCACCGTCGATGCGGTCGGCGGCGAGTCCGGTCATGTAGCCGAGCAGGCCAACCTCGTCGTAGTGGCGCTGGATCCGCGGCGACAGCAGCCCGATCTCACGCAGATTGGGTACGAGACGGCTGAACATCGTCCGCCGGAACTCCTGCATGCCGCGCGACTCGTTCACCACCTCTTTCCAGGCTTCGCGGCTCATCCGACCTTCGAACCACTCCTCGTAGACCTCGAAGCTCATGAAGCGATTGCGCATGAGCAGCGCGACCTCGAAGGCCCAATCTTCACGTTCGCGACGCTCGGCATCGGTCAGGTGATTGGCGAAATGCTCGCGCAGCGCGACGACCCCGTAATGGACGTGGCGCGCTTCGTCCTGGATGACGTTGCGCAGCAGCGATTTGAGCAGCGGCTCCTTGGTGAGGCGGTAGATCGTGCCGAACGCGCCGAGTGCCAGCCCCTCCACCATGATCTGCATGCCGAGGAACTTCATGTCCCAACGCGAGTCGGTCATCAGCGAATCGATGATGACGAAGAGATTGTCGTTAATCTGGTAGAGGCGATTCATCTTGTCGTCGAGATAGCGACGGAACACCTCGACGTGGCGGCCCTCGTCCATCACTTGAGTCGCGCCGTAGAGCTTTCCGTCGAAGAACTGCACCGCTTCGGTCACCTGGGCTGCAGCGAAGAGAGCGCCCTGCTCACCGTGGAGAAACTGGCTGAGCATCCAGGTCGCGATCGACGCTGTCAGCTGGCGCTTCTCGCGGGCGTCGAGCCGGATGCCGTGTTTAGCGATGAGCTCGAAGTCGAAGAAGTCGTCGGGGATGAGCGCTCGCTCCGGATCGAGCGGGTCGACCGAGATCGACCAGTCGAGCGCGGTATCGCCATCCCATTGGCCGCGCTTGGCCCGCCGATACAGCTCCGCCATCTCTGGCTGGTCCGAGGGATACGACCAGTCGAAATGAGCTTGGTGCGACGCCGGCATCTTCGTCGGGATACCCTGCTTTCCCCGCTGGAGCAGAAGGCCGCGAATGCCGGCCGGACCGAGGGCCGCGAGCACGCGCGGGTCCCGGATCTCGCGAAAGACGGCGAGCGCGTCGAACCAGGATTCGACCTGGTAGCGCATGGTGGACGGCAGCAGGTCGACGAGCTTGTTGGTGACGGGCATGAGCGAAGGCCTTTCGGTAGGGCAGCGCGGAGCGAACGAGTGGAGATTCGGGCGGGCTCAGCCAGCCAGCGCTTCGAAGAAATTACGCACTTTGGCAGTGTGGTACCGAGCGAGGAACGTGTTCACAAGCGGCATGCCGCGCTCGACCATCTCGGCAACGCGGTCGGGCGGGAGGTGACCGAGGCGGCTGGTCAACAGCTCGGCCTCCTTTTGGAGAAGCTCGGTCATGGCCTCTTCGTAGATGACGAAGTCGGTAGCGCGAAAACCGACCTCGCGGGAGAAGCCGGCGGCGCGCAGCTCGCCCCACAGATCGAGCACCCACGCATCCTCCCCAGCGATGATGAGGCGACCGCTCGCATCCTCGGATACGCCGAGGATCCCCGCCTCGGCCAGCTCGTCGAGGTCGGCGCGATCGAGACCATTGCGCTCGAGTATGGGAGCGGCCAGCGTCGGGAGGCTGGCGGTTCGGGCGGTCAGCGCGAGTCGGGCTTGGACCTCGCCGAGCAGGCGCTTCTGCGCGGGGCTGAACGCGCCTTCCTGGGCGTCGAGCAGGGCTCGAATGGCCTTGAGCGGCAAGAACCGCTCGTGCTGGAGCTTGCGAACCAATCGAATCCGCTCGAGGTGCGCATCGCCATAGTAGGCCATGTTGCGGCCCGTCTTGTTGCCCTCGGGGACCAGTCCCTCCTTGATGTAGAAATGGATGACTTGCCGGGGCAGACCCGTCTTGTCGGAGAGATCCTTCATCTTGTAAGGGAAGGCTTCGCGGTCGACCGCCGCGCTCGCCGCGCCGACTGCGCTCACGCCCCCACCTCGACCGTGACTGGCGACAGCGCGGTGGCGACGCACGCGAGGATGTGTCCGGACGCGCGCTCCTCGTCGTCCAGGCAGTTGGGCGAGAGCATCGAGACTTCGCCGGCGAGTAGCTTCACCCGGCACACGCCGCAGCCGCCCATTGCACACGAATAGCCCAGGGGGACGTTGGCCTCGAGGCCCGCTTCGAGGACGGTCGCGCCGGGTCGCGGCGCGAGCACGACGATGCTGCCGTCCTTGCGGCGGAAGGTGACGGGAGACGGCTTCGCGTAGGGATCGCGAAGCTCGGCCTTCGCGGAGGGCGGCGTCGCCGGGCTGGCGAAGCGCTCCTCGAAGATGTGCGAGGCTTCGAAGCCGCGCCGCTCGAGGGCGGCGCGGGCGGCGCGCATTAGGCCATCTGGGCCGCAAAGGAATGCCGGTGCATCGGCCGCGAGTTGGAAAGGCATCGCCTCGATCGCCATGGCGAGGACATCGCCGTCGAGCGGACCGAGATGGGCCAGCGATTGCGGCGCGAGCACGTCGTGCACATGGACGATCGCGAAGCGCGACGGATACCGCTCCACCAGCGATGCGAGCGCCGGAGCGAACATCACGTCGGCCGCCGTTCGATTGGCGAACACCAAGGCCACCCGCGACGACGACGAGCGCGCGAGCAGGGCCTCGGCGATGCGGCGCAACGGGGTGATTCCGCTGCCCCCGGCCACCAGAAGCGCCTCGCTGATCGAGGCCGCTGGCGTGAACGACCCCGACGGTCCGAGCACGTCGAAGACGTCTCCCACGCGGGCCGATTCGACCAGCCGACAAGAGACGCGGCCGCCCGCCACGCGCTTCACGCCGATGGCGACGCGGGTGCTGTCCTCCGAGCTCCAGGCGATGGAGTAGGCGCGGCGGGTGAGCCGGCCGTCGACATCGAGCTGAAGGGTGAGGAACTGCCCTGGCTCGTGATCGAAGGGGCGACCGTCGACGTCGACCAGGACGATCGACACGGCGTCGTCGGTCTCCCGCACCACCTCCTCGATCCGCGCACTGCGAACCGACAGCCCGCGACGCGGCGACGTCTCTCCCCCGTGCGCACCTCGAACCATGAAGGACGGCGGCCGACGCCCATCGAGTCGGCGGACGATCGACGAAAGGTCACGGCGAAGCACATCGAGCATGGAGCGCATCATGGAAGCGGTAGCATAAAGTGTCAAGTGACACAGTTCACTTCTTGTTGATGCCCCGGAGGTTGCGGAAATGGCCGCGTTTCCACGCATGAACATGTAACTAGAAGGCCTATGCGTGCCGCCCGTGCTCTCTTCGCTGCGTTCACCTTCTCGTGCGGCCTCGCCCTTCCGGCGTCCGCCTCGGCTGAGGGGGTCGCCGTCGTCGACCTTCAGGGAGCCGTCATGCAGACCGAGGACGGTCTGCGCGCGCAGGCGATGCTGAAGAAGAGCTTCGATCGCAGCCAGAAGGATCTCGACGCGAAGCAGATCCAGATGCAGCGGACGCGTCTGGACATCGAGAAGCAGGCCAAGGTGATGTCGCGCGAGGCGATCGCCAAGCGCATGGACGCCTGGCAGCGCGAGATGCTGCAGCTCCAGCAGACGTTCGTCGAATACAACAAGGACCTTCAGAAGAAGCAGGGCGAGCTGACGCAGCCGATCGTCAAGAAGATGGTGACGATCATCGAGCGCATCGCGCGTCGCGACGGCTATTCGATCGTCATCGATCGGCAAGCCGCGCCCTACGCGCGCGCCGACCTCGATCTCACCGAGCGCGTCGTGCGCATGTACAACTCCGGCGACGCGGGCGGGGGCGACGAGAAGAAAGAAGAGAAGAAGGAAGAGAAGAAGGAAGAGAAGAAGGAAGAGAAGAAGGAAGAGAAGAAGGAAGAGAAAAAGGAAGACAAGCCGTGACCGAGCGTGTGCGCGACGGAGGCAGCCTCGATCTGTCGCAGATTCTCGCGGTCTTGCCGCACCGCTTTCCGTGGGTGCTGGTCGACCGGGTGGCATCCATCCAGATCGGCAGGTCGATCCGCGGCACGAAATGCGTCACTTACAACGAGCCCTGGTTCCAGGGTCACTCGCCGCAACACCCCTCCATGCCTGGCGTGCTCGTCCTCGAGGCGCTCAGCCAGATCGCGACGGTGCTGGCCTATGCGTCCGACCCTTTCGACCGCTCGATGTCGTTCCTCTATTTCATCGGTATCGACAAGGCGAAGCTCCGCCGCCCGGCGGTCCCGGGCGACCGCATCGACCTCAAGGTCGAAGTGCTTCACCACCAGAGCAACGCCTGGGCCTTCCACGGCGAAGCGAGCGTCGACGGCGCGCTATGCGCCGATGCCGAGTTCGTGGCCTCAGTCGTCGAACGCAACCCGTAACGTTGTCGTAGGCGCGGCGCTTCTGGTCGAGATGGGTCCGCGGCCAAGGCGGAGGGAGGAGCCATACGCTTTGGTACGGTGACGACCGACAACGCCGGCCCCGGGCCCATATCGGCCAGAAGCGCCGCGCCTACAGTCCCAGTTCGGTATTGCAGTCTACCGGGTCGTAGCCGCCAGGCTGGTACTGGTTCTGGAGCCATTTGACGAAGCAGCGATCGCCCGGCTTGCCTTCGTCCCAGATCTTGCCGCCCTTGTGGCGCTCCTGGAGGCGTGGCTTGCGCACCAGGGTGAGGTCGCCGACCGAACCTTCGCCTGAGGTGACCTCGGTCATCAGCTCTGGCTCCAAGCCGCAGATGCTCCGATAGTTGAGCTCGACCTCCTGCGCGGTCGTCTGCTCGGAGCCGCCCGAGTAGTAGTTGTCCGCGTCGATGCCGGAATCCGGGTCGAAGATGGGCGCGCGCAGGCCGATGCGACCATAAAGCTTCAAGGGCTGCGACGGATCCCCGTGGCAGTCGAGCGTCCCGCAGCGCTGCTCGAGCACCGCCGAGACCGGACGAAAGTCCTCGATCGGCGGGCAGACGGCTTCGGTGACCCCGTCGTTCGACACGCAGCCCGAAAAGCCAAGGGCGATACCAATACCTGCGCCGGCGCCCATGGCGAGGGCGAGCCCGAGACGGATCGTCCGGCCGCGCCGCGCGGGACCCGAAGAAGACCGCGCCGTCACCGGACCTCTCCCTTGCAATCAGAGCTAATCGGCGGGAACGGATTGGTTTCGCCCGGCGCATTGCAGAAGATCCGCCCGGTCGACTCCAACCCGTTGGCGGTTGCGGTGTGACAGCTCGCGCAAGAGCCGTCACGCGAGATGACCGAACCCATCGATTTCACGCGGACGACCGGCACGCCGACTTCGTCCTTGATGAGCTGGCCGGCCTCGTCGTAAGTGGGGCACCGGATCTCGGCGGCCAGCGGAAACTGCGGGTCGGCGTATTTGTCGTCCCAGGCGCCGGAAGGAACGAAAAAATTGCCGACGCAGTTGGTCTTCACGCTGACCGTGATGCCTCGCGTGTCGGTGATGACGACGTCGGCACCTTCCACCGGGAGCAAGGCGATCTGGTCGGCGAACACCGTGCCGCCCAGGCTCATCCCCGGCTCCGCACCCTCGTACTCGGAATGACACAGGACGCACGGCTGGCCAGGACGATGGAACTCGCTCGGCTGGACGTTGGGGTTCTCGCCGCCGAGCTGCTCGATCTTCACGTCGACCGCGGGGTTTCCGCAGCCGGCCAAGGCGAGCGCGCAGGCGAAGACGCCGACCAGCCGCGCATTGTGAGCCGAGCCGTTCATTCGATCTCGAGCTCTGCGGTCAGGACGCCGATGGCGCCGAGCCGCTCGAGGATGAAGAGCGTGTCGAGGAAGCGGGTGTAAACGGCATCAGCGGTGAACCCCAGCGCGAAGTTCTTGTCCTCGCCGAGCGCGACCCGCACGCCGCCACCGCCGGTCAGGCCGATCAGCGGACCGAGCTCGCGGTCCCCGGTGCGCAGCGCAGGGATCTGAAGGCCGGTCGCGGTGCGTAGCGACGGGTAAGCGACTTGCCAGAAGTTCGCGCCAGTCTGCAGGTGGCCGCGAAGGTGGGGCCAGACGCGAAAGCGGTCCGAGACATCGATAAAGTATATGCCGTCGGTGGTCGTCGCCTTGACGCCCCAGGTATCGGCGTAAAGACGCTCCTCCACACGGATGGTGCTGGACGAGAAGCGATGAGCGATTCGACTGGAAAGCGCAAAGCGCTGCCGATCGAGGGGCAGCTGCTCCAGCACACGCTCGGGGTTACGGTTCTGGTCGACCGTATCGGCCTGCAAGCCGGCTGGCACCTGCGTGGCGAGCGTTGGATCGAAAAGAGGGATGTAGCGATAGGGCTTGGACGAGTCGCCGAACTCCAGCACTGCGGTGGCACCTAGGGTAAGGACGGTGGCTTTGTCCATCACCAGCGAAACCGCGCCGTCGATGCCGTGGCGGTGGATGATCCGCGCGAACGTGTTGTAGCTGGTGCCGGCACGTCCCGAGACGTCGAAGCCGAAATCGTAGCTGAGGCTGGGTGTGATCGACTTCTGCGCGAGGTCGGCGGAGGCGGAGACGCCGGCGCCGAGGGCCAGGTAGTCGGGCTCGATCGAGGCGCTGGCACGCACCCCGGCGGTGACGTCGCCGAACTTCATGCTGCCGTTGGCGCCCGGAACGTAGCGCATCTCCGTCCAGCGCGGCGAGGCGGTCGCCACGATGTCGGACGAAGCGGCGGTCACGACGTCGACCAGAAAGGAGCCGCCCACGCTCCACCCGACGATGGGGTTGGAGACCGTGGCGTACACGCCGGGCGTGACGACCGAGACGTTGTCGTCATCGGTGTAGCCCGAGACCTCGGAGCCGAAGAGGTAGTTGAGCTCGGAGCCCTTGGCGCCTTCACCGATGCACTTGGCGAAATCCTCGCGGGTCTTGGCAGCCGTCATGCACTTCATGATGGTGCTGTCGGTGATCGTCGCGCCCTTGGGGACGAGCCGCACATCCACGTTGCCTGTCTCGAACTCGCCGACGGAGAGCGTCTGTTCGAATTCGAGGTTCTCTTCGCTGCCCATCCGCCCGGTGGCCGTGATGGTGTGCTCGCCAGGGTCGACCCAGATCTCGCCGCCCAGCTGATCGGCGGCGATGGTGTTGCCGTCGATGCGGACCACGAGATCTGAAGCCTTCGACGGGGGTCGCACGACGAGCTTCGGAATCTTTCCGCGGAGGGTCTCGGCGCGTTCGCTGCCAGGCTTCGATGCGGCGGTGCCCGCTTGCGCCACCTTTTCGTACTGGGCGAGAGCGTCCGTCCACCGGCCACCGCGATCGAGGCAACTAGCGGCGAGGAAGCGTGAGGTCGAGCGCTCCTCCACCTCGGAAGAGCCCAGCGCGAAGCCCGCGCACTCCATCCACTCGCGCTTGTCCTCGGCTGCGAGCGCGTCCTGGTAGCACTTGTGGGCGCCGCCGCTTCGCCAGCCGCGCGGAGGGCGGCCACCACCATCGCATTCCTTCTTCGGGATGGCGCCCTTGCGGCCGGCTGCGGCAGGTTTGGCGCCAGCACCCGCACCGCCGCCACCCCCTGCCTCCGCGAACGCGGCTTTCACCTCGTCCGACGTGAAGTCCTTCATCAGCTGAGCGTTGGGGTCCGCCTTCAGCGCCAGTCGAAACGCTTCCTTCGCGTCGGCCGGCTTGCCGAGGCCGGCCGCGAAGACCGTGCCGATGGCGACGTAGACCTTCGATGATGCGGTCGGGCTGCAACCTTCTTGGCAGACCGTCGCGGCGAGCTGGAGCTTTTCCAGCGCTTCAGCGAACTTGCCTTCGACGAAGTCGGACGCGAAGACGCCGTCGACCAGGGCGAGCGCTTCTTCGTCGTTGTTCGCCGCGCGGGCCACACCGGGCACGATCGCGAGAGATGCTGCGACGACGATCGTCGCGATGGTCGCGAGGCGGCAGATCACGCGGAGCGCACTATACCGACGGGCCAACGGCTTTCGAAGGTCGTTCGTGGAAAGCTTCGCAAGACGCCGGCGAGGGAGCGGCGGACGCGCGCGAGCTCAGTTGCAGCCGCAGCCGGAGCCGGTGCCGCCAGAGCCGCCGACGGCGCCTTCGCTGATGGCGCGAAGATGCCCTTCGCCCATGGAGGTGACGCCGGCTGCGCTCATCGTCGGGTGCGCGAGCTTCGCGCGCTCGTAGGGCTTCACCACCGCGCAACCGGTCGATGCGGCGAGCGCACCGAGTAGGAGCGCTGAGGCAATCAATCGACCGAGCTGAGCGATGTGCTTCTTCATGGTGGGCTCCGAGCTGTCAGAACGGTTTGCACGCGGTGGGCCACGACCCGAGCTTTCCGGGTGTGGATGGATTTCCGTGCCGTTTCGTCGTGCATGGCCCCGGGTGGGGCTCCGACGAGATCGCGGAGCGATCACGTCGGAGCCATCTCGGGTCTGCGTCGATGTGGGACTGCAAAAGGTGCGACTCATTGTGCGCCGCCAGCTCCACCGCCGCCAGCCTCGCCGCCGGTGCCAGCACCGCCTGCGCCGCCGCTGCCGTCGGGCGCGCCGCCGGCACCCTCGCCGCCTTCACCGCCACCGCCACCGCTGCTGGTGGCCGTCGGACCGGGACTGCCGCCGGGGGGCTTCATCCCGCAGCGGACCCATTGCTCGACCAACGCGAGCTGCTCGGCTTCCTGAACGAGACCAGTACCCTTGGGCATCGTGCTGCCACCGCCGATCTGCGCCTTGAGGTTGCACAGGATCCACGAGCGCCCGATGCCCTCCCCGAGGTAGGGCTCGCCGCCGGCGTTCGTGTACTCGCTCAGCTCTTGATAGAACTGAGTCGACTCGTCGGTGAGCTGGACGCCGAGCGCCGTGGCTGCAGCCTCCGGCGTGCCGTGGCAGGCGCCCAGGCTGCAGTTGCCCGGCGGACCGTTCAGCGTCGCAAACACCTCTTCAAAGCTGGTCTCTTCACATGCCGGATCGGCCGGGTCGAGGAAGACCACCGTAGGGCACGACTCGCGCGGCGCCTGCGGACCTCCGGGGGGCCCGTAGGGGCAGTCGTCGCTGAGATCGGTGTCGAGGGTATCGTCGCCGCACCACTGGTCGCCGACGCCGCAAGCAGACATCGACGTCGAGCCAAAGGCTGTCGCCGCGGCAATCAAAGGTGCCGCGAGGGCGATGCCGAAGGCTCGGCCGAACGAGGAGTTGCGCTTACGCATCCGGCGGACGTTGCATGGTGCAGGTCCGCGACCACATTGGCAACCGGGACGCGCGAAACGCCGACGGACGCGGGCGGGTGCGTTGGGAGCGGTGTAAGCTCTGCCGCAACGACGGGCCGGACGCGATCCAGCCCTTTTCACGATTGTTCGGCGCAAGCGTGCGCCGAGGAGAAGCACGGCGCATGAGCACGAACCAGTCCCCCTCCACCCGCAGCTTGTCGTCCCACCTGCTCGCCGCGGCGGTTGCTCTCGCAGCCCTCGGCGGTTGCGGTGGCGGCACCACGGGTCCCAGCATCTCGGGCGGCGAGACGCCTGCTACAGCCGACGGTGGCGGCAGCGGCGAGGTCGGATCCAAGGCGCCCGAGCTGTCGGCGGTCTCGGTCGGCGGCACCGGTCCCAAGACCCTCGCCGAAGCGGCGGGCAAGGTCGTCATCATCGACTTCTGGGCGACCTACTGCGACCCCTGCAAGAAGAGCTTCCCCAAGTACCAGGAGCTCGTCGACAAGTTCGGCGGCGACCTCGTGGTCATCGGCGTCTCGGTGGACGACCCGGAAGATGTCAAGGAGGACAAGCTGAAGGAGTTCGCGGAGACCACAGGCGCGAAGTTCTCGATCGTCTGGGACAAGACGCAAGCGACCGCTGGCAAGTACAGCCCGCCGAAGATGCCGACCAGCTTCGTCATCGACAAGGAAGGCGTCGTACGCCACGTGCACGCCGGCTACGAGAGCGGCGAGGAGGACAAGATCGCCGAGGAAGTGGCCGCCCTGCTCGGCAAGTGATCCCGCGTCGCCACTGCCGCTGATCGCTACTGCGATCGCGACGCGCGGCATCGCGCGTCGCCCGGCGTCTCGACCACGAGGTCATAGTCGCCCGCCGCGAGATCGCGGGGCATCACGACGGCGCCGTCGAACTTGCCGTCATCGTCGGTACTCAGCGAGCCGACCCGCACCGATCGGGTGCCGCCAGCAGAAACCATCACCACGTCGAGTCGCAGGCGTGCGCACGCCCCTGCCGCGCTCGTGACGCGACCCTTGAGGTGGGTCGGCTTGCCGCGACGCGCCTCGGTGTCGGTCTTGTCGAGCACTACCGTCGACTCGGGAACGCTGAGGTCGGGCCGAGGCGGAGCGGGGGCTGGAGGCGCGGTCGGGTCGGCGGCTTGCGGCGCGCCCGAACTCGCAGGATCCGGTGGTTGCAAGGACGGATCGGGCGCGCCTTGCTCCGGCCCGCCTTGCGACGACGCATCCGCCGTGTGCTCGCGAACCGCGAGATCCTGACCTGACTGCTCCTGCGCACCGGGAGGCCACTCGTAGGGGTCGGAGGGCGGCTTGTGCATCGGCTTGTCGGGGTCGTTTTCATCCTCGAGATCGAGCGCAGCGCCGCCGAGATCGACACGGTGCCACAGCGCGCCATCGTAGACCTCGACCCAGGCATGGGCCTCATTGACGATCATGCGAGTCGGCAAGCCGAGGTGCAGCGCCGTCACGAGGAACGCAAAGGCGCGATGTCGGCAGACGCCCTTCTTGGACAGCGCGAGGTCGAGGTAGATATCGCCTTCGGAGCGCGGTGGATCTTCCGACGGAACGAAGCTGCGAAAGTAGCCGACCATCCGATCGAGGGCGTCGCGGGGAGGCATGCTGCGCGACACGCCGATGGCGGCGAACACACGCTCGGCGGCGGGCGTCTGCGATGCGGGGAGCCCGGACGGAACGAACCGGCTCAGGCTCTCCATGGACACGTTGGCGAACGGGCTACCGAAGGTGGCGCGCTTGATCGCGAGCTCCATCACGATGCGAACGGATTGACGCTTCTTGCTCCGGGCGAACCAATTGTCGGCGCCGTCGCGGAGGAGCGAGACCTGATCTTCAGGCTCGACGTGCATCTTGAGCGCACGTGTATCGGGCCCGACTGTGGGGATGCGAACCGGCTGATCGGCGGCGAGCTGAACCGTGAAGTCGGCGTAGAACGGCTCGTCTTCCGGGCCAACGGTGCCGCCGACGGCGATCGGGGTCAGCGCACGGTTGGCGACGCGCAGGTGGTACTGCTCGTCGACGGTGTCGTACGCACGCAGGCGCTTGAACGGCACGGTGGAGGGGGAGAACGGATCGTCGTAGGCCTCGACATCAGGGCGACGGGTGTCGCGATCCGCTTCGTAGGTCGAGTCGGGGCTGTCGTCGGTGGTGCCGCTTCCGTAGTCGGGAACCGAGTCGGGTGGACGGTTCGGGTCGGGCGCGGTGGCGAGCCCGCTCGGCGTTTCGATCGCGGCGGGCAGATCACCGTCCAGCGTCGTCGCGCTGAGCTTGAGGTCCTCTCCGGGGTTGGGCTCGATGTACTCGTGGAGCAGATTGCCAGCCGCATGCGCCGGCAGCGCGACGGCGAGCGCAACCAGGAGCGGCGCGACGCTCGCGTTTCGGACGCGCTTCCACGGACGGGACAGGATCAAGGGCACATTCCTA
>Ga0105046_10015487_pt1 | contig 11720 bp, 9 predicted proteins | sample MAT03_FD_78385 | JGI IMG/M metagenome (GOLD analysis project Ga0105046, IMG submission 78385) | Freshwater microbial communities from Lake Fryxell liftoff mats and glacier meltwater in Antarctica - MAT-03 (megahit assembly) | ecosystem: Environmental > Aquatic > Freshwater > Ice > Liftoff...
ATTTCCGAACATGGTCTTCGATGTAGCAATCCGAATAAACCCGACAACACAAATCCACGGAATGCCGATCGCCGTGCCGCTCGCCAAATTGAGATCCAAAAAACTGCGGCTTGGCGCGTGAAATTCGAACTGTGGCTCTACCGAGTAGATCAGTACATTGATATCGACGATGATCACTTTGACTGCGCCGTGACGCGTAAAAAATCCTCATCATCAAGCATCGCGAGCAAATCGCTGGTTTTATTGAAGTCAATATCAGGCCGAGGATCACCGGAATGATGCGGCAGAAAAAACGGCTTTGCCTCTAGCGGCGCGGGCGTGCGCAAGTCGCGCAAACCGCGCTTGAGCAAATCGTTGATGACAAATTTGAACGGCTTTTTTGTCTCAAAAGCGATGCGATCAAGCTCGCTTGCGATGTCGTCGTCGAGGGTAACGGTGGTGCGCATAGCGGCTCTCTGAAGGGCAATGCCACGACGATAGCATCAAAGCATCACGTAAACGCATCAAATTTAGAGAGTGTTTCCGGCAATCTCAACGCGGTTGCGGCCCTGGCCTTTGGCTCGATAGAGAGCGGCGTCTGTTCGCAAAATAAGCGCTTCTGGGCTGTCGTTGGGAATTGCCAGGGCAACGCCTAAGCTGACGGTAGTCGGGTTGAGCTTGGCCTCAATGCAAGCGCGCAGGCGTTCCGCTAAGTCGCTTAAATCGGTGGGCGTCGTGGGCTGCACGATCAGTGCAAACTCCTCGCCGCCGTAGCGCGCGACCATGGTGTCGCTGCGGGTGTTCGAGCTCAAAATAGCGGCGATGCGCTTGAGCAGCTCATCGCCAGCCGGATGGCCAAAGCGGTCGTTGTAGCTTTTGAAATGATCCGCGTCGATTAAGATCAAACCGCAATTAGGGCGCTCGATGGCTAAGCGCAGCGCGTGGTCAAATCGGCGGCGATTGGCGATACCGGTGAGTCCGTCGCGCTCGGCCAATTCACGCAGCTGCACGTTAGCGCGCGCGAGGTCTTCGGTGCGTGCTATCACCAGCTCATCGAGCGTATCGTTGCTGGCGCGCAATCGGCTCACGCGCCCGCGCTGGCGCTGCAAGGCCGCTCCGGCAAGCAAGCTAATTAGCAAAATCACAGCCGTTGGCAGCACCCATTGCCGCTCGTACCAGCGCGGCACGATTACAAACGCAAAATCAGCGCCTTCAACTGTCGGTCCAAACATCCGTCGCGCGCGACTGCGCAGGCGAAACTCACCTGCTGGCAGCGCAAAAAAACGGTAGCTGTCCTGGGTGCTCCAATCCGACCATTTGTCATCGAAGCCAGCCAGCATGACCTGATACTGCTTGGTCCCGGCAGCAAAATCACTGAAGCCTAGCGAAACAGTAAGGCCGCCGCCGCCCAGTTGGATGGGCGTTGGCTGATCTAGGCGCAAGCGCTGCGGAGTTTGACCGGGCGCGGCGAACGAAACTTCCTCCACGCGCAGCGCCGGTGTGTCAGCCAGACTTAAATCCAAGGCTTGTCGGTAGTGTGCGAAGCCATTGTGGGTACCGAGCAGCGCGTCACCGCCGGGCAGCGCAGAAAGCGTGTTGATCGTGCCGATTTGATCTATCAGCACCAGCGCTCGCCAAGCGTCCTGATTGGACTTGCGCACATAAGCACTGTGATAGCTGTACGCCCAAAGTGCGCCATCGGCGGCGCGCATAAAGCTCAATTCTTCGTCGGTAGCAAGCATTGCGCCCAAGCCGTCAAGATCGTCTCGCACAAATACACCCTCGCGCAGGCGATAAATCCCATTTATGGCGCTGACCAAGGTTAGCTCTCGCGAGCTGTGTACCGATGCGCTTGACGTCGGCAGCCCCGGCACCGCTTGAAGCGAGAAGCCATCCGGCTCGCGTGCATCGGCTTGCGCGCGAAATACGCCCGTGCTGGTGCCCAACCACACGCCGCTCAGCGCATTGGCGATTGAGGTCACTTGCCAGTCGTTGCTTCGCCGCCAGCCCACTTGGGCGAAATTCTGCGAGACCCTGAGCAGCGCCAGTCCGTGATCGCTGCCGACCCACAAAAGGTCGGCATCGTTTGGATCGCGATGCAGAACGCGCGGATAGAAATCATCGCTGCTGAGCGCGATTGGTGCTTGCTCAGCGATGACCTTCAGCAGCGAGCGCGACTCGGCGAACAGCAGTTCGCCGTTGACGTTGAGCACATCCCAGACTTCTTCTGGGCTCCAATTCAGTGGCGTCACTGATCCGCGCAAGCCGTTGCGCCAGCGCGCGCGGTGTGCGCCATCGGCCCCAACGATATACAGCCAATCGCCGGCAAATTTAAGCGCGTACACGTCGCCGCTGATGCCGCTTTCACGGCCGTAGCGGGTGATTGGGCTGGGCCAGCTAAAGCGCAAAATGCCCTCGTCATCGAGCGCTAGCAGGGCGCCGTCGCGATCGCGTGCGACTTGCGCGATGTAGGCGTTGCCGAGCGGCAGTTTTGTAATTGAGCGAGCTGCGAGATTCAAAACACGCACAATTCCATCGCTTCCGGCAAACATAAATTGGTCGTCACCGAGGGCAATTCCTGTGCCCATTTGCGGCAGCTCGACGCGAATGTCCGCTGAATCGAGTTGGGTTAGGCTGCCGTTGCCAAGCAGGTGCAGCGATCTAGCGTCATGGACCAACATGCCTCCGTCGGCGGTCGGCAGCAGATTGACGATCAGCCGCTTTGCCAGCTCAACGGTCCCTGGGATCGCTGAAAATCCCTTTCCATCGAATTGCCGCAGGCCCTCGTCGCGCCACTGCAGGTAAAGCTTGCCGTGCAACGCCGTCAAGGCACCGAAACGCCCGGCGTGCTGCCAGTGTTGCAGTGCAGCGCCGTCTAGGCTGACTCGAAAAACGTGGTTTAAGGTGTTAATAAACAGGCTTTGGTCGAACTCGGCGATCTCCCAAACGTCGGTAAAACTGGCGCCGGCAAGTTGGGCTGCGAACGCCGGACTGACATCAACCAGCGATTCGGTGCCGTCGGCTGCGCGCTCAAGATAGCCGAAGAAATTATCGCCACCCACCCAAAGTCGACCGCGACTATCGACCTCAAGCGCGCGAACTGCGCCTGGCTTTGGCGTTGCAAGCCAATGCCAGCGCGAACCGTCATAGCGCAACAGGCCATCGGTTGCGCCGATATAGATTTGCCGCTGCGCGTCTTGGGCGATCGAAAAGTATTGCGGAAACACACGTAAATCCGGCTTCAAGCGCGTTGCGCTGAGATCCATTGTGTGGCCGCCAATCGCCACAAACAACGCCAGACAAGCCGCGATGAACTGCCACCCGCGTGCCATTAAAAGAAGCCCGAAACTAAGTTTGAACGCATGCGCAATCCTACTTGCAAGTCGCGCGCCAAGGCTCGCTTGAAGCGCCGCCGATCAGCGGCGTTCTAGTAAAACCACCACTTCAAAATGCGTGGTGTGCGGAAACATATCGAGCATGCGCGCGCGCTTGAGCTTAAACGCGGGCATCGCGCTCAAGTCCTGTGCAAGCGACGCCACGTTGCAACTGGAATAAATCAGCCAGCGGGTGCGGCTTAACTCTAACCGTGCGCTTAGCTCACGGCCAATTCCACGACGCGGTGGATTGACGATCACGCATTCGGCAGGATCGTCGGTAAAAGCAGCTGCATCAAGCGTCAAAAATTGCACGCCCGACAAACCCATCAACGTTGCAGCCTCGCGGGCAGCGTCCAGCGCGTCGGCGCTGATTTCAACACCCAACACCGCGCGACCCGGCTTGGCACACTTCAGTGCAAAACCACCCACGCCGCAAAATAAATCCCACACGCTTGAGGGTTGCAGCTCATCCACCCAAGCGCCCACCTGCTCGTACAGCCGATTGGCTAAATCGCTATTGGTTTGAAAGAATGCGCGCTGTCCCAGTTGCAGGGTGAGGCTGCCTAACTGCATTTTGAGCGCACGTTGCTCGCTAAGAACGATCTCGACTTCGCCCTCCAAAATTGCCTTGTGCTCGGGCTGAATGTTCAGCGAAACGACTTTAAGCAGCGGCAAGCGGTCTAGCAGCTCACTTAAGTGCTTGCGGATCCGTGCTTCGCTGGCCCGCGAGCGTAGCACCAGGCGCAGCATCATCAAGGCCGATTTTGGCGCCTCGGTGAGCAGCACGTATTTCAATTCTCCCCTACGGGTTTGCAGATCGTAAGGTGCCAGCTCAACGAGGCTAATCCACTCAGCGATTGCGGCCAGTGCAGGTTGAAAGCTCGGCGGGTAAAGCAGGCAATCGCGCAAATCGACTGCCGCACCTCGCGCATTGACGATGCCCAGAATGGGCGCGTCGTGCGTACCTGAGACCGCCATTTTGGCCTTGTTGCGAAAGCCGCTGTCACGGCTGCCAATGGGTGGCAGCCAGTGAACGTCGGGGTGGGCGTTGAGTGCTAGCTCCGCGCGCAGCTGCTTGACGCCAAGCTGCGCGGCGTAGGGCTGCCGAATCTCGCTGCAGGAGGTGCAGCGCGCGGCTTCAAAATGCGGGCAGTGCACTTGCTGGCAGCACCACGCCGCCGCCTAGCGTCGGCACGCGCGCGTGACTACCTGGACCTGATCGACAATCGCGACGCGGCGCTCCTGAAAATTCATCTCGCGCGCGGAGCCGGTGATCGCATCGGTGGTGGTCATGCTTGGCGCGGCTTCCATCACATCAAGCTTGGTCTTGGCCTCAGCGCACGCGGCCGAACGTGGGCCAGTGCCGGGCAGGGCAGGCGCGGGCGGACTGCTGCCGGCCGGCGTCGCGCGCGGAATACTGCTCGTCGCGGGCGGCGTACTGCTGGCGCGGCGCGGCGGCGGCGCTACGGCAATCGTTGAATACTTAATGCCTTTTGGCGGCGCTTTCGAGCTGTAGTGGGTGATGCCTTGCGCGTCGACCCATTTGTAAACGGCCTGTGCGGAAAGTGCCGGTGCCAGCGCTAGCAAAAGCAAAATCGTCAAGCCCAGCGTCAGCGCGCGCATTAGCTGCTAACCACAATGCGCAGCTCTTTCGGCAACGCGAACACCACGTTTTCGATGCGCCCGCTGGCTTCGCGCACCGCAGTAACGCCCTCAAGCCTGAGCCGCGCGACCACCCCTTCGACCAAGCTTTCTGGTGCCGAAGCACCCGCCGTAACGCCGATGCGCGCGCGGCCTGTGAGCCACGCGCTGTCGATGTCGTCCGCGCCATCAATCAAATACGCGGGCGTGCCTTGTTTCTCAGCCAGCTCGCGCAAGCGGTTGGAATTGGAGCTGTTAATCGAGCCGACCACTAGCACCACATCGGTTTCAGCGGCGAGATCGCGTACCGCGTCCTGGCGATTCTGCGTGGCGTAGCAAATATCGTCGTGGCGCGGGCCTTGAATGTCTGGAAACCGAACGACCAGCGCCGCGATCACCTCGCGGGTGTCGTCAACTGACAGCGTGGTTTGCGTGACGTATGCGATCGAGTTTGGATTGCTAACCGCCAGCCGCGCGACGTCGTCGACATTTTCAACCAGATAAATGGAATTCGGCGACCCGCGCGTCCACTGCCCCAGCGTGCCTTCCACTTCTGGGTGTCCGTGGTGTCCGATCATGACCAAATCGCGCCCGGCCTTGCAGTGGCGGGTGACCTCGATATGCACCTTGGTCACCAGCGGACAGGTCGCGTCGAAGACCTTTAAGCCGCGCCGCAGGCCTTCATCGCGGACCGCTTGGCTAACGCCGTGGGCTGAAAAAATCACCGTCGCGCCATCGGGCACTTCGGCTAGCTCATCGACAAACACCGCGCCTTTTTTGCGCAGCGATTCAACCACGTAGCGGTTGTGCACCACCTCGTGGCGCACGTAAATGGGCGCGCCCAGGTTTTCAAGCGCGCGATCAACGATTTCGATCGCGCGGTCGACCCCGGCGCAAAAACCGCGTGGATTGGCGAGCACAACTTGCACTGGTCTCTAGCCTCTCAATTGGCCGTCTTTACGGCTTTTAAAGCTGAACCATACCAGCATCACCGCGCCCACGCTAATGCAACTATCGGCAACGTTGAACACAGGCCACGACCACTGACCTGCGTAAAGTTGCACAAAATCAACCACGTAGCCGAAGCGCAGGCGATCAATTAAGTTGCCAATGGCCCCTGAGATGATCAGCGCAAAGGGCAAGCACTGGCGCCAATCGGACTTGAGCTCGCGGCGCAGCCAATAGATCAGCAGAGCCGACACTACCACCGCTAGGCTCGAGAAAAACCAGCTTTGCCAGCCGCTCGCATCGCTCAAAAAGCTAAACGCCGCGCCTTTATTGTGGACCAAGGTCCAATTCAAACCGGGGACCACAGGCACGGGCAGGTTGTAGCTTAAGTGCGCGGTGGCCAGCGATTTGGTCCATTGATCCAACACAATGAGCGGCGGAAAGAGAGCCAACCAGCTGAGCCCAGATTCGCTTAACCGCGGAAACGCTGCGCGCTGCTCGCTCATGCAATCACCCGTAATTCACCGCCACCGTCCACGTTGAGCACGCAGCGCGCGCACAGCTCTGGATGCTCAGCAATTGAGCCCACATCCGCACTGTGGTGCCAGCAGCGCACGCACGCCGTCTCCTCCATCGGCGTAACGCTCACGCCTACCTGCATATCGGGTTTGAGCTCGCTGATCAACGCAAGCTCAGTATTGGCCTCAAGCGGCAGAACGGTCACTTTGGAGGCGATCAGCACAAACTTGAGTTCGTCTTTGAAACGCTCGAGCAAGGCCTGCGCAGATGCATCAGCGTGCAAGGTGACGTGCGCTTGCAGCGAGCTGCCGATCTGTTTGTTGATGCGCAAGCCCTCGCTGACTTTCGCCACCGCCTGGCGGATCAGCAGCATTTGCGCCCATTGCTCGTCATTGACCAAAGCGTCCTCGCCCAGCGGCTCGAGCTGATCAAACCAGGTATTAAACAGCACCGAATCGCTGTGCTCGCCGGGCATTAGCCGCCAAATTTCATCAGCGGTGAACGAGCAAATGGGCGCAATCCAGCGCACCAGCGCTTCCAGAATCATCCACAGCGCGGTTTGCGCGGAGCGCCGCCCGTGGCTGTCGGGCTGCATCGTATACAGGCGGTCTTTGATGACATCCAGATAAAACGCGCCGAGATCGATCGAGCAAAATTGATGCACTTTTTGATAGATCGAGTTGAACTGGTAGGTGTCGTACGCCTCGACGACCTCGTTTTGCACGCGCAAAGTTAAGCCGATCGCCCACTGATCGAGCGCCACGCAATCACTTGGGCGCAGCGCATCTTTGAGCGGATCAAACCCGTTCAGATTGCCGAGCAAATAGCGCGCGGTGTTGCGGATGCGCCGATAGGAATCGGCCACGCGTTTAAGAATCTCATCGGACACCGTCATCTCTTGGCGGTAGTCGGTGGCCGCGACCCACAGGCGCAAAATATCAGCGCCGAGCGAATCCATCACCTTCTGCGGTGCCACCACATTGCCCAGCGATTTCGACATCTTGCGGCCTTGCGCGTCCACCGCGAAGCCGTGGGTGAGTACCTGTTTGTAAGGCGCGCGCCCGTGCATCGCCACTGAGGTGAGCAGGCTCGACTGAAACCAGCCGCGGTGTTGATCGGAGCCTTCCAGATACAAATCCGCAATGCCGCCGAGCTCGGGTCTGGCGGCCACCACCGCTGCGTGGGTGACGCCTGAGTCAAACCACACATCCAGGATGTCCGTGATCTTCTCGTAGGACGCGCTTTCCTCGCCTAGCCAATCGTGTAAGTCGAGCGTAAACCAAGCGTCGGCACCGCCTGCTTCGATCAAATCGGCGGCGCGCTGCATTAGCGCCAGCGCGTCGGGATGGAGTTCAGCGCTCACCCGATGCACGACCAGCGTGATGGGCACACCCCAAGTGCGCTGCCGCGAGATGCACCAGTCTGGGCGATTGCTAACCATGGCCTCAATGCGCTGCTCGCCCCACGCCGGCACCCAGCGCACATTCTTGATCTCATCGAGCGCCTGCGCGCGCAAGCCTGCTTTGGCCATCGAGATAAACCACTGCGGCGTGACGCGAAATGCGGTCGGCGTTTTGTGGCGCCAGCAGTGCGGGTAGCTGTGCGAAAACGTCTCGTGATGCACCAGCGCGCCGTTCTCGCGCAATTTCTCGATGATTGCCGCCTGCGCCTTCCACACAAACTGTCCTGCAAAAAACGCCGTGCCCTCGACAAATACGCCGTTGCCACCCACCGGATTACTGACCTTCAGAGCATAGGTTTGGCCCACCGCAAAATCCTCTTGGCCATGTCCGGGCGCGGTGTGGACCAAGCCGGTGCCCGCCTCGAGCGTCACGTGGTCGCCCAAAATCAGCGGCACCTCGTAGTCATTGAACGGGTGGCGCACGCGCTGGAATTCAAGCGCTTTACCGGTGGCTAGGCCTAAGCGTGTGCAGTCGGTCCAGCCGTAGCGGGCCGCAGCGGCATCGGCTAAGCCTTCGGCCAGCACGTAACAATGGCCATCGGGCGCGCGCAGCAGCACGTAGTCGAGTTCGGCGTTCAAGCACACCGCTTGGTTGGCGGGCAAAGTCCACGGCGTGGTCGTCCAAATCACCGCGCTGACGCGCTCGCCGGTATATGCGTGACCAAATAGCCTGCTTAACGCGGCTGGATCAACGGCTGCAAATGCCACATCAATCGCGCTCGATGATTTGTCTTCGTATTCGATTTCAGCCTCGGCCAGCGCGGAGCCACAGTCGAAACACCAGTGCACCGGCTTCTCGCCTTTTTCCAGGTGCCCGCGCGCCACGATCTGCGCCAGCGAGCGCACCATATCGGCCTCAAACCGAAAATCCATCGTGCGGTAGGGATGCTCCCAAGCGCCTAACACGCCCAAGCGTTTGAAGTCGCGGCGCTGCGTATCGATTTGTTCAGCCGCATAGGTGCGACACGCCGCGCGAAATTCAGCTGCATCCAGCTTCGCGCCAACCTTGCCAAACTTCTTCTCGACTTGCAGCTCAATGGGCAAACCGTGGCAATCCCAGCCCGGCACATACGGCGCCTGATAGCCGGCTAACATTTTGGATTTGACGACAAAATCCTTGAGAACCTTGTTGACCGCGTGACCGATGTGAATCTCGCCGTTGGCGTACGGTGGGCCGTCGTGCAAGATGAACTTCGCGCGCCCTGCGTGCGCCGTTTGCAAGCGAGTGTAGAGGGCGCTCGATTCCCAGTGCGCCAGCATTTGCGGCTCGCGTGCGGCCAGATCGGCCTTCATCGCGAAATCGGTTTGCGGCAGGTTGATGGTGTGCTTGTAGTCAGTCATTTAAGTGCTTCTCGCGCTTCACGCGCATCGTGGTGCATTTGCACGATCATCGGATCGAGCGATTCAAATTTTAGTTCCGGGCGCAAAAATTGCACAAATTCCACCTCGACGCGACGCCCGTAGATGTCCTGGTCGAAATCGAACAAGTGCGTCTCCAGCAGCCACTCAACGCCACCCACGGTTGGGCGCGTGCCAATGCTGGCGACGCCCGGCAGCGCCGTGGCCCCAATCCCATGCAAGCGCACCGCGTAAATGCCATGCAGCGGCGACTGTAGCCGCTTGATCCGCACATTGGCGGTCGGGAAACCCAGCTTGCGGCCTAGCTGTTTGCCGCGAACCACGCGCCCGCACATCGAATACGCGCGCCCTAGCAGCCGCGCGGCATGCGCGAAATCGTGGGCTTTAAGCGCCGAGCGTACAGCGGTGGAGCTGACCCGCTCACCCTCAATTCGCACATCTTCAACCACTTCGAGCGCACAGCCAAACGCTTGCGCTAGCGCCTTAAGCGTTGAGGCGTCACCCGCACGCTTGGCGCCAAAGCGAAAATCCTGACCAATCACCAGCGCACTTGGTTGCAACGGTTTGAGCGCTAAATCAACAAACTCAGACGCGCTTAAACCCGCCAGCGCGCGGTTGAAGCGCAACTGCACCACGCCAGCCAAGCCGTTGCGCTTGAATTGCAGCAGCCGTTCAAGCGCGTTGCTTAAACGCATCGGTGCGTGCGCCGGATCAAACAGCTCGCGCGGCGCCGGCTCAAAACAAAGTGCGCCCACCGGACCGAGCTCAAGCGAACGCGCCCGTTCAAGCAGCGCCAAATGGCCGAGATGCAAACCATCAAACGTACCCAGGCACAGCACCGGCGCGGTTAAGTGTGGCAAGGAATAGGGCAGACCGCGAAGCAATCGCATAGCGCCAACAAGCAGCCTTCAAAAAGCGCGCGAGTATAGCAACGGGGTTGGGCTGTACATGCCCAAACGGCTGATTACAGGCGGGCTTGCAGCTGCGAGCCCGCGCCTTAATCCCAACAACTAGCGTTCCATTAATCTGCTGATGCTCATCACTTTCTCGAAAGCATTTGCTAGGACCGGTTTGGCCGTCGCACTGAACAGCGCATTACCGGTCACTCCTGCTGTTTTACCGACATCCACTTGCCCTAGATCACGCAGTCGTTCAATGACGGCGGCATCTAGTTGCATCGCTTTTATCTCCGCATCAATCGCCCCATTCAACGCACGAAGTGTGGCGATTAATGGCGTATTGACCGCTAGTGGCTCTTCAGTTTTGACAGCTAGGGCATCTTTATAGGCTTTCCACGCCCTAGCCACCGTAGTTCGCTGGTGCAATCTTGCTATCAAGAGCCGCGTTTGATCTGCCGGTTGATAAATCCGTGCTAACCACGCAGCAATATTTCTCGGATACTGTCGCACATGGTCCCAGGCATAATTCTGAAACGGCGGTTCTGATATTTGCTTGATATTGACCCACGTCCAGTGGTGAAAAGTGCTATCGGTCACGACTCGACTAATCTTGGGGTGATCAAAGCAGGAGACAACCGGATGTATAACCGGCATGGCCGCCTTTGAGCGAGGCCCCATTCCGGCGCGAACGGTCCATCCGGCAATGCAGGTTTTTGAATCTGGTGGGAAATCTATTGAAATTAAATCACGCTCCTGATCACTTGCAAACGCGCTGGGCGCCTCACGGACACGGCCCTCGTGCATATGATCCGGCAGAAAGGAAAGTCGATGAAAATCGGGATGGAAGAACAGCGGATGCGCATCAATATTTGCTTCGCCCCCATTCGAAAGTATGGCAATAGGCGACCAGATTGCCTTTGGCATGGCATCGTATTCCTCGCCGTCGCTACTTCCCCCGCCCTGTATCAATCGTGGGAAATGGGTTTCCGCGCGATGCCGCCCATCTGCATGCGGCGCCGATTGCTCGGGATCCTCGTGGAGGTGCCAAAACCGCAGGTAGCGCACCCGCGGGATATCGGCACACAGGTGCGCGCCGATATTTTCATGGTCGCCGGTGGCAAACACGCCCAACTCCCCGTTATCCATCAGCGCTTTGATCCCAGCGTGCTCGGCTTCGCTTAAAACCGAAGAAGATGGATCGGTTGGTCTTGATCCGCCAAAAAGCCAGAGCTGCGAAATATGTTCCTTGCTAATGAAGTCAAGCAGATTATTGGAACTAAGTTCAGCTTCGTGCCATTTTGTAACTGCGAATTCGTAGCGAATCCCTTCGCTATCTAAGTTCCAGTTATCGACCTGATTCAGCATCTCCGATAAACTGAAGTTGTCATTGGGACTGAAGCTAAGTGTTCCGTCGGCAATAACCAGGATATTTATTTTCATGTGCATGCGCCCCCAGACAGATGCGAGTTACGGATGAAACTAAGGAACGCCCCATTGGCCGCCGTTATTTTCCGAGTTGGTCTTGCAGGAAACCCA
>Ga0105046_10015490_pt1 | contig 11717 bp, 11 predicted proteins | sample MAT03_FD_78385 | JGI IMG/M metagenome (GOLD analysis project Ga0105046, IMG submission 78385) | Freshwater microbial communities from Lake Fryxell liftoff mats and glacier meltwater in Antarctica - MAT-03 (megahit assembly) | ecosystem: Environmental > Aquatic > Freshwater > Ice > Liftoff...
AGGCCCCCCACAGGCCCCCCACAGGCCCCCCACAGGCCCTCCGTCGACGATGTCCGTGCACAGGAGCGAGCAGCTCAGCAGCCGTCGGGGCCGCACGCGGCGCCCTCGGCCAGCGGCGCGTCGGTCTCGCCATTGCCCTCGCGCTCGCTCCACACCTTGTCGAGCACCTCGAGTACGGCGTCCGCCGGCTGTGCGCCCGAGACCGCGTACCTGCGATCGAAGACGAAGAACGGGACGCCACTGATCCCGAGGGACGCCGCCTGGCGCTCGTCGGCTCGGACCTCGTTCGCGTGCGTGTCGCTCGCCAGAACCGCCGCCGCCTCGTCGACGTCGATTCCGACGTCGCTCGCCAGCTTCGCCAGCGTGCTCGCGTCGCCGAGGCTGTCGCCGTCCTCCAGGTACGCCTTGAAGAGCCGCTCCTTCAGCGCGTTCTGCTTCCCGCACCGGCTGGCGTGGTGCAGCAACCGGTGGGCGTCGAAGGTGTTGCCGGGCTGGGCGCGGTCGAAGCGCATGGTGATGCCATCCTTCGCCGCGGCGTCGGTCATGCGCTGGATCATGAGCTCGGCCTGCTCCGCCGACGTGCCGTACTTCTTTCCGAGGCGCGCGGCGTAGGTCAGGCCGTCGTGGCGCTTCTTGGGCGCCCAGGGGTCGAGCTCGAACGCGTGCCACTCGACCTCGACCGCCTCGGCGTGTGCAAACTTCTCGAGCGCCTGCTCCAGACGGCGCTTGCCGACCCAGCACCAGGGGCACGCGATGTCCGACCAGATGTCGATGCGGAGCGGTTCCATCGCGGCCAGTGTAGTCGCGTCGGGCGAACGTGCAGCCGGGCCCGGGGAAGCGCTACGGACGCGGTGAGATGGTCGCGAGGGCGACCGCCACCTCGTCGTCGTCGCGCTCGGGTGACATCCTGCACGGCGCAGGTGAACGATGCGGTGCGGCCGGAATCACAACGTCGGCCCGCACTTCGGTCTCGACGAGCTGTTAAGCGCGTGCCGGCCCAGATTTGCTCCGAATGCGGCCACGTCGTTCTCGATGGCGACCTGCTTAGGGGCCCGCCACCTCCTCAACAAACTCTCGTTGGTCGTTTCCATCGGGCTCGTCACCGTGGGCTGCTCGTCCCAAACGAGTGGAGGCTCGGGTGTGCGAACACTCTCAAACCTTGCCGTCTTGCTGTGAAATCTCTCGCGGCGCCAGCCGGAAGACCTTCAGGTTGCGATGAACGCGCCCCATCGCGTGCCATCTTTGCTGTGGCCTGTGGCCTGTGGCCTGTGGCCTGTGGCCTGTGGCCTGTGGCCTGTGGCCTGTGACCTATGACCTCCGCTTTCCTGGTCGAGAATCACGCGCCCTGATTTAGCTAGATGGACAGTCGAATGCAGTCGAGCTTGGCGATCCGCTCGAAGTCGGAATCGAACGTGATGAGGCGCGCCCCGCTTACGATCGCCGTCGCTGCGATCCAGACATCGTTGATGGGCAACGGCGTTCCCGCCTTGCGCAGCTCGCAGAAGATCTCGCCGTACTTTCGCGCGACGTCCTCCGAGACCGGGAGGACGAACGCGAACGGCTCGTCGAGGAAGTCGCGCAGCGTCTGACGATTCTCTTTCGCCCGGGTTTCGAGGCGAAAAGCCGCCTCGAGCTCGCCGAGGACGACGGTCGGCAGAAACACCGTCTCCGCTCGCACCAGGTGATCGAGCACGCCTTCGTGCCCAGTTCGAAGGTGGGAGTACGCCGACGTGTCGAGGACCAGCTTCACTCCCCCCACAGCTCCGGGTCGACCGTTCGCTGGGCACGAACGGCGGCGTCCAGCTCGTCACGATCCTCGGTGCTCCATGTCACGTAGCGCTCCAGCCGCTCCCTTCGCCCATCGATGCCGAGGGCGTGCTCGAGAAGACGAAGCACGGTGGCGTTGACGCTCTCGCCGCGGATACTGCTCATTCGCTCGAGGCGCCTGGCGAGCTCGCCGCTGACGTTTCGCACCGTGATCTGCTTCATGCAGGCATGACATTAGCATCGTGCCTGCATGCTAGCAACGTCGCGAAGTGCCCCGACGCCACGCTGTGGGTGGCGCCTCGAAGAGCCCGCCACTGGGGCACCCCGGCGACAGCTCCCAATCAATCGCCGAGGGGGCGCCGAGGGGGCGCCGAGGGGGCGCCGAGGGGGTGCCGAGGGGGCGCCGAGGGGGGCCCCGGCGCTGCGGAGCGAGCCTCGGAGCTCGCCGCCAGCGGCGCGAGGAGGCAACGACGGATTGCACGCTTCAGGGGCCCTCGAGCATAGCGTGGTGATCGTACCTTCGTGACCTCGTGCGGCTTCCGAAGAGAAACTCGCCCTCCGGCGCAAGCGCCGGCCCAGCAATGCGCGGTACGGGTCTTCGTCCTCGTCGTCGGCTCGATGGATCGGTCAATTCGTCGCGATGCCGCGACGGGCGGTACGTGCATCATCGGGCGCCGGCGGCAGCTCGTAGACCCGGATGTGGTTGTTCACCGTCCAGCGCGGCTCTGCCGGGAGCCATTTGAAGCAACCCGGCTGGCGCACCAGCTTGGAGTCGTGGATGGCGATCCATTGCGCGCCTTCGGGGCGCCGGCACTTGTAGCCCTTGGTCTGGATTCCCAGGCGAGCCAGCTCGCGATTGCCAGTGTGACCGATACCGACGAAATGGAGCGGCGTGAGGCCCTCGGCCTTTACCAGGAGGCCGAGGGCCGCGACGTCCTGTCCCCAGTCCTCGCCGATGACGCTCACCCTGCGCTGCCCCTCGGAATCGCCGGCGAGCGCATTGAAGTCGCCGAGGAAGTCGGCCGAGGCGCGGTCCACCATGATGAGCCCCGCCACGCCCGCCGCGGCGAGCGCGAGGGGCCGGAAGCGTCGCGTTGCGTCGAGGACTCGCGCGATGGCGAGCCCGGCGAGCAGCATCAGTGGCGGCAGCACCGGCAGCGCATGGCGAACGCCGATGTGGAGGCCCGATCGCATGATGAGCCCGAGGAAACACAGGGCGAGCGCCGCGGGAACGAGCAGCGCGTAGGCCCGCTGCCGGACGGCGAGCCACACGCCGGGGACGAGCGCGAGCCACGCGACCAGCGGCACCTTCAGGAGCAGCAGGAGAGGAAAGTAGTAGGGGACCCCCTCATTGCGGATTTCGCCTAGGAAGTACGATCGTAAGGGGTGCCCTCCGGAGGTCTGCACCTTGATCGTCGAGATCCCGAACACGTACGAATAGGGGAGCGGCACGACCAGGGCCCCGGGCATCTTCGCGAGCGGAGTCTTCTTCTCGAGCAGATCGTCGTCGTAGTCGTTCGAGATGTTGTTCTGCGGCTCCGGCGCCGCGAGGATTCGCTCGACCGTCCAGCCGATGCGCTGGAAGCCGTAGCCCGCATTCACGGTGAAGCATGCGACGACCGAGATCACTGCGAAATCGGCGACCAGCGCCATGACGCGCCGTCTCGCGGAGGCGCCCCGCCAGCGCGCACCTCGACCGACTACCGCGTCGGCCACGAGGACGAGCAGCGCGAGCGGCACCAGGACCGCGGCGCTGAACTTGGTAAGGAGCGCCGCGCCCAGCACGAGCCCGAAGCGGAGCGCCCGCGCCCGCGTCCGCTGCTCGATGAAGCCGATCAGCTCGCAGACGGTGATGGTGAACATTGCCACCATCGGTCCGTCCGTGGTGACGAGCGACGCGTGCGCCAGGAAGCTCGGGGTCATGGCGAGGAGCCCCACGCCGCAGGCTGCGACCAGAGCGCCGAACCGCCGCGTCACCCAGACGTGGAGGTAGACGAGGAACGCGGCACTCATCGCGAGCATCGCCCAGCGGCCGAGCACCCATTCACTGCGCAGCTGCTCGTAGTTGCGGTTGGCGTAGGCGATCGTCAGATGACCGGGGCTGGCCTGCTTCCAGCCGTTCATCTTCTCGAATGCCGGGCGCTCGCCGCGATCGCGCAGCGCACCCGGCAGCGCGGCGATCGCGTTGGCGAGCGGCGGGTGCGCGTACGACATCCTGGTGTCCCCGGTCCACCAGAGCGACAGGCCACGCACGAGGTGGGTAGGCTCGTCGACCGTCGGCGACTGCCGGGAGATGCCCGCGCCGGTGATCGCCAGACTCGTGAGGAGGCAGACTGCGAACGCGAAGTGGGGGAAGAGGCGGGTGGTGCGGGAGGGTCGCCCCGAGGGGATGAGGGACATCGCCCCGATCGGTACCGGGCGGATGCGACGTTCCCGTGTCGCGCGCGCTGAGCCGCGTGACAGCTCTGCAACGACTCTTTCCCTTCGCTTCCCCGGCCGCGCGTGCCGAGGAGTTCGCGACGCGTGTCGAGGCCTCGCTGGTGATCGGCGACTACATTGACAGCTTCAACAGAGGCAATCGCTACCATCGAGGTCCGTGCCCGCGATGAACACGGCTCCGGCGCCGTCGTCCGTGCACTCCCCGACGCAGAAGGGTGCTGTTGATGCGCTCGACCGCGCACGCGCAGTCGTCGCAGTCCTCGTCGATGCCCCGGCACGGCTCGGGCTCGCCGCACACGATCTCTTCGAAGACTTCCGCGGGCGCTGGCGCGCGGCGACGAGCGTAGCCGGGATCTGGGGCAGTGGGCAGAGTGCTCGCTTCATTACCCCCACGCGCCATTTCTACGCATCGATACGGTGCGCCCAGCGGCGTCGATCTGATAGAGGTGAAGCGGAGATCGCCGGCGTTGCCCTCGAAGACGCCGAGGTGCCCGCCGACGACGTTGTGGAGCACCTTGTTGCCGCAGCCGTACCGCCGGTTGTCGACGGTGGACGCGTAGTACTGCAGGCGCGCACATGTCGAGACGTCGATCTCGAACACGTGCCGTAACAGCCAAGCCCAGGGCTTTCTTCGAGGCTCCGGGGCGAGCACGTCGAGGTCTCTGTTTGCGCTCCGATCCTGCTTGAGCAGCGGGAGCTGCACCGGCAGCTCCCCGTGACGTCAGGTCGAGTGGTCGTCCCATCGTGGCGCGATCAGCCAGCGCTTTCCGTCGCTTGCACGCCGCGCGCCGTCGTTCGTCGGCAGGTGGTCCCACAGCTGGCAGGTCACCTGCTTGTGTCGTTGATCCAGCGCTTCGCAGTAGTTCGAGAAGGTGCAGCGGCGGATGTCCTGGCCCCGACCGCGTCGGATCTTCGAGAGCCAGTCCGGATCGGCCAGGGTCTGGCGTGCGGCGCCGACCAGATCCGCCTGACCGCTCTGAAGGATCTCCTCCATCTGGGCGAATGAGGCGATCCCGCCGGCGGCCACCGTCGGCGTGGCGTGACCCGCAGCGCGGATGGCGGCTCGAACCCGCGCCTGCTTCGCGACGTTGCGCCCAAAGGGGCCGCGGGCGTCACCGAGCGCAGTGGGCATGCATTCGAAGCCGCTCTTTCCCGTGTAGGGGTATGCCGCATCTCCGACCTTGGGCTGCTTGGCGTCCTCGTACTTCCCGCCGGTGGAAAGTGACAAGACATCCAGCCCCTCGGCCGCGAGCGCGGCGCCGAAGTGGCACGCGTCTTCGACTCCGCTGCCGCCCTCGATGGCTTCGTCGCAGAGGATGCGCGCCCCGATCGATGCGCCGCGCGGGCACTCCGCTCGGACTGCGCGCAGCACCTCGAGCGGCAAGCGGACGCGCCCGTCGCGGGTGACGCCATAGCCATCGGAGCGCGTGTTGTGCGCCGACAGGAAGCTGGCCATCGTGTAGGCGTGCGCGAAGTGGAGCTCGACGCCGTCGAAGCCGACCCGCGCGGCACGCTCTGCGGCGGCCGCGAAGAGCGGCGGTAGCGTCGCCGGCAGGTCGCGCACATGCGGCAGATCGACGTCGGTGACGAGCTCGCGCTCGCCCATGCGAAGGCTCGCGCGCTCGCGCGCCGTCAGGACCGCGTCGATGCCTTCGTCATCGAGGGTGGCGAGGACGCCGCGGGTCTGCGCATCGGACGCCGCCTCCAGCTCTGGCCGGTGGAGATGTTCGGCCAGGCGCCTGCGATGACCGGCATCGATCTGCAGGAACGACGCGAAGTACTTGGCAGGCTCCGGCCTGCGCCGGATCCGCAAGAAATCGATGATCTGCACGAAGAGACGCGTCCGGCCGCCGCTCGCCTCGCCCACGGCGCGCACGAGCCGCTCGAGGCCCGGCAGGTACCGATCGTCGCCGATCCGCAGCAGCGGTCCGCTCGCCACGTCGCGGATCCCGGTGGCCTCGATCACGATGACGCCGGGCTGACCCTCCGCAAAGCGCCGGTACCAGTCGACGACGTCGCCGGTGACCTCGCCGTCGTCGGTCGCCCGCCAGGGCACCATCGCCGGCACCCAGGTGCGATCGGCGAGCACCAGGCCGGACGCCAGGGTGAGCGGCGACGACATCATCGAACGAGCCACTTCCGCCGCGCTGGGCACCGCAAGGCGGGGCAGCTCGTGGCGCACGCGCTGGTCGGGGGGCGGCTTCCACATCGGGCTTTGGTTTCGCGTCGGCCACTACTTCAGCAGCGCTCGGGCGATGACGACCTTCTGCACCTCGGTGGCACCCTCGTGGATCCGGAGCGGTCGGATTTCCTGGTAGAGGTGCCAGATCTCGCTGTCACCTTCGATGCCGCTGCCCCCGTGGAGCTGCAGCGCGCGATCGATGATGCGCTGCGCCGACTCAATTCGGAACATCTTTGCCATTGCCGCCTCGGTCGTGGTGCGCGTCGCGGTGCCCGCAGCGCGATCGCGACATCAACGCCGGCTCCGATCAAGCCAGAGACAGACGCGCCGCGAGGAAGTCGACAAACTCTCGCACGCTGGCCGGCTGCAGCCGCGAGGACATCACCGCATGCACGGGCAACGGCGGCAAGGTCCAGCCCTGCAGCACCTGCAGCAGACGCCCGGCGTTCACCGCGTCGCGCGCAAGCGCATGCGACAGCACCGCGATGCCCAATCCGCGCTCGGCGAGCACGCGCATCAGTCCCTGATTGTTGGTGGCAAAGCGACCACGAACGGTGACCTCCATCGCGGCGCCGTCACGCAGCAGGCGCCATCGCGCCTCACGCCCTGGCGCCGGAAGGTTGAGGCACTCGTGCTCGACCAGGTCGGCCGGCTGCTGCGGCTGGCCATGGCGCTCCAAGTAGGTCGGGGCAGCGAACATCAGCATCTCGACCGTGGCGATGCGGCGCACGACCAGTCGGTCGCCTTTCACCGCGCCGATGCGGATGGCCACATCGACATGCTCGCCCACGAGATCGCGGTGGCTGGGCGATAGATCGAGCTCGAAGGTGATGCCCGGATAGCGGCGCGTGAACTCAGGCAGCAACGGGCCGACATGGTTGACGCCCATGTCGACTGGCATCGACACGCGAACATGTCCCGTCAGGCCGGCGGCCGACCCGCGCAGCGCTTCCTGTGCAAGGCGAGCCTGGTCGACCAAATCACCGCAGCGCTCGAAGTAGCGCTGTCCGGCCTCGGTCAACTCGACCCGGCGTGTGGTGCGGTCGAACAGCCGCACACCGAACTTGCGCTCCATCTCGGCAATGCGCCTCGACAGTGTTGCCCCTGGTACAGCAAGGTTCGCGCTGGCACGGCTGAAGCTGCTCGTGCGCGCCACTTCGACGAACAAGGTCATGTCGCGCAGCGTCGAGAGATCATCGATCACAGGTTGATTATTCCACGGATGGAAAAGTCTTGTCCATTCCTGCCACTACCGAACGCCGACAAGACAGGTCAGTCTGCGGCCTTCAACAAGGATATCGACAATGAAAGCCATCCGCATTCACGCCTACGGCGGGCCCGAATCGATGCAGCTCGAAGATGCGCCGGTACCCCCCTGCGGCACCAGCGACGTGCTGGTGCGCGTGGTTGCGACCGGCGTCAATCCGATTGACTGGAAGATACGCGCCGGGACGATGGCCGCACACCTGCCCAAGTCGTTCCCGATCACGCTCGGCTCGGACGCGGCGGGCGTCATCACGGCGATCGGTGAGGCGGTGCGCGGCTTCGAGCTTGGCGATGAGGTGATCTTCTACGCCGAGTTCGCCCGTGGTGGCACCTACGCCGAGTACGTTGCCGTCGAGGCGAGCCAAGTGGCGAAGAAGCCCCGCACCGTGTCGTTCTCGACCGCCGCGGCTTTGCCAACCCCTGGCCAGGCTGCCTGGACGGCCTTGATCGAGACCGCCAAGATTGGACCCGGTCTGCGTGTCTTGATCCACGGCGGCGCTGGCGCGCTCGGAACGATTGCAGTGCAACTGGCCAAGGAACATGGCGCCCACGTGATCGCGACTGCAAGCGGCGATGGCGTGGCGCTGGTCAAGAGCCTGGGCGCCGACGAAGTAGTCGACTACCGCACGCAACGCTTCGAGCATGTTGCGCACGACATCGATATCGTGCTCGACACACTGGGCGGGCAGACGCAAGAGACTTCATGGGCCACGATGCGCAAGGGCGGCATTCTGGTCGCAACCGCAATGCCTCCGTCGCCCGAGCGCGCAGCAGCAGCGGGCGTGCGTGCCGCCTTCGTCTTCACGCCGCCGCGCGGCACGGTGTTGGCCCACTTGGCGGAGCGCGTCGATGACGGGCGCATCCGCGTCGTGGTCGGCCAGGAGCTCGCGCTCGCCGACGCAGCCCAGGCGCACCGATTGGGCGAGAGCGGCAAGGCACGAGGAAAGATGATCCTTCACGTCGCTGCACCTGGCGGCTGACAGGCGGCGAGTGGCCGCCGAAGGACAGCGAGCAAGCACGGGCGTAGGGGACCAACCGGGGACCAACCTGTGCACTACGCTTTCAAGAAACCTTCCATAACGCTGAGAGAAAACCCATGACTCCAAAGAAGTTTGTCCTATCAGTTGGCCTGCAGCCTCAGCTCATCAACTTCGCAGATCCGGCCTATGCCGCCTTTCCTGGCATGACGGCCGAAAAGGTTCAAGGCGGGCTGGACAAGGACATCGCTGCACTGAACGCCTTGGGTTATGACGCCAAACTGTGTCTCACCGATTTCGGCGAAACCGCAGAGGAAGTGATCCGAGCGGCTCTGCAGAAGACTCGCTATGACTGCGTCGTGATCGGTGCCGGTGTGCGTACCATCGATAAAAACTTTCTCCTGTTCGAGAAAGTGCTCAATGTGGTCCACGAACATGCCCCCAAGGCGCACATCTGTTTCAACACGGGGCCATTCGACACGGCGGAGGCGGTGCAGCGTTGGTGCCCGGTTGCCTGACTCCGGCCATTCGGCCTTCGTAGTGACTGCCTCATGTGCCCGCGCCACACGCCGGTGCAGCTCGGCCGCGTCATTGTCCGACGACAGATCGGCGCGCGTACCCGTTCACCGGGTCCGCGACCTGATTGCCATTCTTGATCATATGCGAATGCGGATCGATGGTCGGATCGCCGCGTGAGCGATTCGTCGGCTGCTGACCGCCGACGACCGATCCGCCGGGCACGCCGCCCGCGAAGCCGGAAACGGACCGGAAGTGCGGCGGACAGCCGGAGTCGCGCTCGAGATCGAATGCGGAGTCGGGGGCGGCTTCCACATCGGGTTCGAGGCGCGGCGGCGGCTACTTCAGAAGCGCGCGTGCGATGACGACCTTCTGTACCTCGGTCGCGCCCTCGTAGATCCGGAGCGGTCGGACCTCCTGGTAGAGGTGCCAGATCTCGCTGTCGCCTTCGATGCCGCTGCCGCCGTGGAGCTGCAGCGCGCGATCGACGATGCGCTGCGCCGACTCGGTCGCGAACATCTTCGCCATCGCCGCCTCTGTGGTGGTGCGCGTCGCGGTGCCCGCCGATCGGTCGCGCGCCCAGGCTGCCCGCGCGACCAGCAAGCGCGACGCATCGAGCTCGGTCGCCATGTCCGCTATCATGGCCTGCACTTGCTGCAGATCGGCCAGCGGAGCGCCGAACTGCACCCGTTTTTTGACGTGCGCGACCGCGAGATCGATGGCCCGCCTCGCCATGCCGTTGGCGGCGGCCCCCACCGTGATGCGGAACGCGTCGAGGGTGCGCAACGCGATGGACAGGCCGTCGCCGATCTCGCCGAGGCGCATGTCGCCTGCGATGCGGCAACCGGTCATGCGCAGCCGTCCGAGCGGGTGGGCCATCGACAGAGGGATCGCCTCTAGCACGAGGCCGGCGGCCTCTTTCGGAACGACGAAGGCGCTGATGCCCTTCTTGCCGAGGGAGGGGTCGGCGTTGGCGAAGACGACGTAGTGATCGGCGATGCCGACGTTGGAGATGTAGATCTTGTCGCCATCGAGCTTCCACCCGTCGTCGTCGCGCGTCGCCGTCGTGCGCATCGAGGCGATGTCGCTCCCCGCCTCCGGCTCGGTCAGCGCGAAGGCGGCGATGCGGACGCCGCTCACGACCTCGGGCAGCATCGTGCGGCGAAGCGCGTCGCTGCCGGCGAGCGCGATCGGGTAGCTGCCGAGCCCCTGGACCGCGAAGATCGAGTCGGCGGTCGGGTGGATCTGTCCGAGCGCCTCGCGGATCAAGCACAGGCCGCGAACGTCGATGTAGGCACCGTCGTGCTCGCGGCCCATCGCCGCGCCGCCGAATGCCTCGGGCACGACATGCGCGTAGAGACCGAACGGGGCGCCCATGGCGCGCGCGACGATCGACACGTCGTCGCGCCCCGCCGCGCCGTGGCCGAGCCCCTGAGGAAGGACGTCACGAAGCGTGGTCGCCAGCGCGCGATGCCGATCGTCGAAGAACGGCTCGAGATCGTCGCAAGACAGGGCGATCTCCGCTCTCTCCCCGCCCACCGAGGTGCGCCCGACGCTGCTGACCGATCGCAGTGTGTCTCTCACGACGCGGCTCGCTTCGCGCGCGGCGCTTTGCCGGGCGCGTGGGGCCCGCCTTCGGGCTCGTCGGCAAAGGTCGGCGCGCCCTCGAAGAGGGCGACCTTCTTCTGCATGTTCGCCTCGTACGCCGTGCGGAAGTCGGGATGCGCCATGCAGATCGCCTGCGCCTGCGCCTCGGCCTCGATCGCCGTGGCGAGCGGCATCTGCGACTCGGTGTCGAGCATCTGCTTGGTCATCGAATGCGCGAAGGCCGGTCCCTTCGCGAGCTCGCGGGCCCAGGCCAGCGCGGTGGGTAGGGCCTCGCCATCGGCGACCACGCGGTTGCAGAGGCCGATGCGCTCCGCCTCGTGCGCGTCGATCAGGTGTCCGAAGTAGAGGAGCTCGGCGGCGCGCCCGCGGCCGACGATCTTGGGCAGAAGGTAGCTTGCGCCCATGTCGGCGCCGGACAGCCCGACCTTCGGGAAGATGTAACCGAAGCGCGCCGACTCGGCGGCGATGCGCAGATCGCACGCGGCGGCGATGACGGCGCCCGCACCGACGGCGACGCCGTTGATGGCGGCGATCACCGGGCGCCGCGTCTCGACGATCGACTGGATGAGTGCGCCCGTGACCCGCGTGAAGGCGAGCAAGCCGCGTGCATCCTTGGCGAACAGCTCGGCGATGATGCCCTCGACGTCGCCGCCGGAGCAGAAACCGCGACCCTCCCCGGTGATGACGATGACGCGTACGTCGTCGTTTTTCCCAAGGCTGACGAACGTGTCGCGCAGCTCGCCGTACACCTCGAACGTCAGGGCATTGAGCCGATCGGGTCGGCTCAGCGTGATCAGCGCGATGCCAGATTCGATCGAGAGGCGGAAGCTCTTCGGCTCGAGGGTCATGTTCCTCGCTCCTTCGGTCGGATGCGAGGCGGCCTCAAGCCCCGAACCCCCGTCGCCGGGGCCCGGTGGCTCAGGGAAGGAGCGCCGTCGCCTCGATCTCGACCTTGGCGCGCA
>Ga0105046_10015491_pt1 | contig 11717 bp, 7 predicted proteins | sample MAT03_FD_78385 | JGI IMG/M metagenome (GOLD analysis project Ga0105046, IMG submission 78385) | Freshwater microbial communities from Lake Fryxell liftoff mats and glacier meltwater in Antarctica - MAT-03 (megahit assembly) | ecosystem: Environmental > Aquatic > Freshwater > Ice > Liftoff...
GACTCCGGAATGGAGGCTGCGATGGACTCCGGAATGGAGGCTGCGATGGACTCTGGAATGGACTCTGGGGCTGAATCTTCGGACGAGTTTTCGGAGGAGCCTAGGGCTGACGATTGGGCGGAAGCAGACGCGGAACTTGAGGCAGAAACACAACAGGCCACTTGGGACACTTGGGAAGAGTCAACGAATTTAGATGAGCCGTCCTCAGCGTTACCTCTGTTTATTGAAGAAGAAGTGGAGCTACTCAGCACAGAATCTAGCTGGTTAGATGCAGAGATTATTGCCCCATCACCCGATTTATTGGAGCTTCTAGAAGAAGAGGATACGGAGGCGATCGCCTTCCCCACCGAAGACTTTTCCGAACTCTTGAGCAGCACCGCCGAACCAGAGGCAATTGACTATCCTGAGGCGATCGCACCCGTTGAGCAGATTGAGGCGTTAGCGAAGCTTGCCGAAGGAATCGCCCCACTGCTCGACCCAGACGAAGGTTTGATTGACTTAGACGAGAGTCTGATCCTCATAGACGAGACTCAACGTGTTGTGGATGAGAGTTTAAGTCTCGTAGACGAGACTCAACGTGTCATGGACGAGTCTTTGATTGTCGTGGACGAGTCTCAGAGTGTCATGGATGAGTCTCGAAGTGTCTCGAACGAGTCTTTGATTCTCGTGGACGAGACTTTGATCATCGTGGATGAGTCTCAAAGTGTCGTGGACGAGTCTTTGATTGTCATGGACGAGTCTTTGATCGTCGTGGATGAGTCTTTGATTGTCGTGGATGAGACTCAGAGTGTCATAGGCGAGACTTTGATCGTCATTGACGAATATCTGAGCGAAGAATTTGGGCTGACTGAGCCAGAAAATGAGCCAGAAACTATCTTTGGAGAACAGACTGGCTTTGACGAGAACGAGGAGCAAGAGTCAGCAGAAAATTTTGGAGGAGCTGTAGACACAGACCTAGAGGCTTCAACAGTGGTGGAAATTCCGTTGGAGCCGCCTGATGATGCGTTAACCAACCCTCCTACCCGCTCAACGGGGCGCGGACTGATGATTCAAGTCGTCAAAATTGAAGCGAGTGAAGCAGGGTCTGAGCCGATATCAGAATCAGACGTAGAGGAACCCTGAAAACCCAACGTTTGAGGTTGCGTTCAGGATGTGGTAGTCCTAAATTGGTAGGGGCTTAGCATTCGGCTAATTTCGGCTAATACAGCTAAACCAGACCGAAACAGATTGACCGAATGCTACGCCCTTACACACGAGCACCGGATTGACCATAGTTTGTCTTGCGTGGGCGATCGCATCTAAACAACCTGAATTCCACTTGGGTTGGCGGTAGCGCTCAAAATAGCAGCAACCTGATCGGGCGTGAGGCTGGGGTTAGCACTCAGCATCAGTGCCACAATACCCGCCACATGGGGAGCAGACATAGAGGTGCCCGACAAATAGCCATACTCCCCATTCAAAATCGTGGAGTAGACATCACCACCGGGCGCTACGACAACATTAGAAAACGTGGTTCCAGCGGGGTTTGAGTCGATTAACATGCGGCGGTTGATGTCTAACGCCCCAACGGCGATCGCCAGTCCTTCGTTGGCATACAGGGCGGGTTCGTCGGGGAACACTGCGCCATAGCTCTGTCGCGCATTTCCGGCGGCCACAACGACAACTACCCCAGCTTGTTTGGCAGCCTGCAAGGCGGCTTTTGTCTGGGTCATCAGGGGATCGCCTAAGTAGTTGCCTAGGCTCATATTGATTACCCGTGCTCCATTGTTGATGGCATAGTAAATGCCATTGGCCACGTTGGTGTCCAATCGGGGATCGTCTGAATCCGTTAGAGGTGATAGGGCGCGGATAGGTAAAATCTTGGCGTTATAGGCCACGCCAGTCGTGCCAATGCCATTATTGGCAGCGGCGATCGCCCCGGCCACATGGGTTCCATGTCCGCTTGAGCGTTCGGCAGAGATTGACCCCGAATCAAACGGCTGATTGTCGTTTTCGAGAAAATCCCAGCCTCGGATGTCATCGATAAAACCATTGCCGTCGTCGTCAAGACCATTGCCCGCAATCTCGTCGGCATTCACCCAGATATTGGCGGCCAAGTCTGGATGGGTATAATCTACGCCATCGTCAATTACGGCTACCGTGATTCCTTGCCCGGTGTAGCCCTGTGCCCAGGCTTCGGGGGCGTTGACTAAATCGAGGCTCCAGCTATCACCGCCTAAGTTGGCTACAGGTGAGAAAGTGGGTTGGGCGTTCGCCCCGGCAACCGCTGCCGCCGCATTGACCAAGCCACTACCATAGTAAAAACTGAGGGGGCTGTTAGCCCGTTTGGAGGCGGAGCTGCGGAGAGTGTAGTTTCCAGTTTCGCCAGGATCATAGCTACTGACCCGCACGGTATAGTTTGCTCTGGCTTTGACTGTAAACACCAGCCGCGCATTGTTACGTTTGGTGGTGATCTGATCGCCGTACAGCAGCGATCGCCCAGTGCGGCTGTTGAGCAATTCCAGGTACGCATCAAACTTCCGAGCACCCAGGGTAATCTCAACCCGCTGCCCGGTTTTTAACCCCTTTAAAGCAAAATCGTCGGCATAGCGCCCGCTACGAAACGGGTTGCGGCGGTCAGTGCGGCTGAGGGAGCCTTTTAAAGGCTGACTAATCTTAAAACTACCCACCTGAGCCGTGGCGCGAGTTGCGGGTCTGGCACGCGTTGAGTGGGTAGAGGCGATCGCCACTGAGCTGCGCGCCCAAGATTGTTGTGACTGGTTTAACGGCAATTCTAATGGTGCCTGCAACGATACCGTCAGGGTCGAGGTCTCTAGAGTCGAGAATAGTCCAGTAGAATGCTTGAGTTCTAACGCCATAATTCGTTCCTAGTCAGCTTGCCTATCCTACTGATCCATACAATTGCCGCAAATCCGTACAATTTACCAACAGAGAGAGCACACCTAACGAGGAGTGACATCCAAACAACCACATCCGCCTAAGCAACCATTAACTGATCATGATTCGATACAATCCTTAAATAACTCCCGTACCTTTTAGAGCAAGAGCTGTGACTGCGACAGAACCCGGAAGCTACAAAGACACCGTCAATCTCCCCAAAACCAGCTTCGACATGCGAGCCAACGCCCCCAAGCGCGAGCCAGAAATTCAGCAGTTTTGGGCAGACCGCCAAATTTACGAAACCCTGTCGCAAACCAACCCTGGCGACCTGTTTGTGCTGCACGATGGGCCTCCCTACGCCAACGGCCCGTTGCACATTGGCCACGCCATGAACAAAATTCTGAAAGATACGATCAACAAATACCAGCTATTGCAGGGGCGCAAAGTTCGCTATGTGCCCGGTTGGGACTGTCACGGTTTGCCAATTGAGCTAAAAGTTCTGCAAGCCATGAAGCCAGAAGAGCGACGCAACCTGACGCCGATTGAGCTGCGACAGCGTGCCAAAACCTGGGCAATTGAGCAGCAGCAGCAGCAGTGCAGCAGCTTTATGCGCTACGGCGTTTGGGGCGATTGGAGCCATCCCTACCTGACTCTCACCCCCGACTATGAAGCCGCTCAGATTGGTGTGTTTGGGCAAATGGTACTGAAGGGCTACATCTACCGAGGGCTAAAGTCGGTGCATTGGAGTCCCAGTTCTAGAACAGCCTTGGCCGAGGCCGAGCTGGAATATCCCGATGGGCACGTGTCTCGCAGCATCTACGCCGCCTTCCAAATGGTGAGCTTGGCTGAGTCTGCCGCCGCCTTGGAACCCTATTTGCCAGAGCTAGGCGTAGCAATCTGGACGACCACCCCTTGGACAATTCCGGCAAACTTGGCAGTAGCGGTGAATCCAGCATTAACCTATGCAGTGGTGAAGCTGGAAGAGGGCAAGCTCAAAGATGAATTGGGTGTGCCCTTTACATACCTGCTAGTGGCAAAGGAGTTGGCCGAGCGGCTGTCTCAGCTCTTTGGCATTCCGCTTAGCGTACAGGCAGAAATTTCGGGCAAGGCGCTAGAGTTTTCCACCTATCGCCATCCGCTATTTGAGCGCGAAAGCCCCATTGTGATTGGCGGTGATTATGTCACCACCGAATCAGGAACAGGGCTGGTGCATACTGCGCCGGGGCATGGGGTGGATGACTTCATCGTGGGACAGCGCTATGGGTTGCCTGTTCTATGTCCCGTGGACGAGGCAGGCGATTTCACAGCGGAAGCGGGACCGTTTGCAGGGCTAAACGTGCTGGGGGATGCCAATGCAGCGGTGATTAAAGCGATGACAGAAGCGGGATCGCTACTGAAGGAAGAGAACTATCCCCACCGCTACCCCTACGACTGGCGCACCAAAAAGCCGACGATTTTTCGAGCGACGGAGCAGTGGTTTGCGTCGGTGGAGGGCTTTCGTGAAGAGGCGTTACGCGCCATTCAGTCGGTGAAGTGGATTCCGGCACAGGGCGAAAACCGGATCACGGCAATGGTGAGCGATCGCTCCGATTGGTGCATTTCGCGGCAGCGCAATTGGGGCGTACCGATCCCCGTGTTTTACGATGAAGCCACCAACGAGCCGCTGCTCACTGCCGAAACTATCGCCCATGTGCAGCAAATCTTTGCCGAAAAGGGATCAGATGCCTGGTGGGAGCTACCGATCGCGGATTTATTGCCCGAACCTTACCGCAGCAACGGACGCAGCTACCGCAAGGGCACCGATACCATGGACGTGTGGTTCGATTCTGGCTCTTCCTGGGCAGCCGTGACCGAGCAGCGCCCCGAATTACACTACCCCGCCGAAATGTATCTGGAAGGCTCGGATCAGCACCGGGGCTGGTTTCAGTCCAGCTTGCTGACCAGTGTGGCGGTGAACGGACACGCGCCCTACAAGACGGTGCTAACCCACGGCTTTGCGCTAGATGAACAGGGGCGCAAGATGAGTAAGTCCATTGGCAATGTGGTAGACCCGGCGATCGTAATTGACGGCGGCAAAAACCAGAAAGAGGAGCCGCCTTACGGAGCGGACGTATTGCGCCTGTGGGTGTCGTCGGTAGACTACACCTCTGATGTGCCCCTAGGCAAAAACATTCTCAAGCAAATGGCCGACGTGTATCGCAAAATCCGCAATACGGCGCGGTTTTTGTTGGGGAACCTGCATGACTTTGACCCCGCTGTGAATGCGATCGCCTATGATCAGTTGCCCGATCTCGATCGCTATATGCTGCACCGGATGACGGAGGTGTTTGCCGAAGTCACCGAAGCGTTTGAAACCTACGAGTTTTTCCGCTTCTTTCAAATGGTGCAAAATTTCTGCGTGGTGGATTTGTCGAACTTCTACTTAGATAGCGCCAAAGATCGGCTGTACATCAGTGCTGCCAACTCGCCGCGCCGCCGCAGTTGCCAGACCGTACTGGCGATCGCCCTCGAAAACCTGTCACGGGCGATCGCTCCCGTCCTCTCGCACTTAGCCGAAGACATCTGGCAATCATTGCCCTACGCAACGGGGTATCGGTCGGTGTTTGAATCGGGCTGGGTAAAGCTAGACGATGCCTGGAAAGATCCACAGCTATCCAAGTCTTGGGAAACCCTGCGCGACATTCGCACCGAAGTCAACAAGGTGCTAGAGCAAGGCCGCAATGACAAGGCGATCGGCTCCTCGCTAGAAGCCAAAGTGCTGCTCTACGTTGCCGATGCTGACCTGCGACAGCGCCTCGCCGCCCTCAACCCCGCTGATGCCCTGAGCAGCAACGGCGTGGATGAACTGCGCTACTTGTTTCTGACCTCCCAGGTCGAACTGCTCGACACGCCTGCCGCTCTGGCTGACCTAAAATACAGTACCCAAACCGATAGCCTCGGCATCGGGGTAGTCGATGCCGACGGGCAAAAGTGCGATCGCTGCTGGAACTATTCCACCCACGTTGGCACATCGGCAGACCATCCGCTGCTGTGTGAGCGCTGCATTCCAGCCCTGGAAGGAACGTTTTGACCCACTCTCCCACTCCCCCTACGACTATCGCCCCGCCCCCTCGGACAGGTTATACCCTGCCCGTCTTTGCTTGCGCCAGTGCTATAGCGGCACTCCACCGTCTACACGGCGATCGCTCCCCCCTCACCGCCGTCACGCTCAACCTCGTGGAACCTGCCGCAACGGCAGACATTCCCATTGAGCAAGTGTCCTGCCTTAGTCCCACCTCTGCCCTAGCGATTACCCGCAGCGATCCAGGCGATAACTTAGACCTGACGCGAGACACGCCAATTTGGGCAGTGGTAGAACGGGGTAAGCCAGATCAGATAGAGGCGATCGCCATCCTCGGCGGCGAGGGCATCGGTCGCCAAACCAACCCAGACCCAACAGCCGCAGGCCAGACAGTGGCAGACCAACAGCCCGCTATCTACGCCTACGCACGTCGCCTACTGCACGAAAACCTCACCCCGCTGTTGCAGCCAGACGAAAAAATTCGCGTCACGCTGATTTTGCCAGAGGGGCGATCGCTGGCGGCGCGTACATCCAACGCGGCGTTTGGCGTAGTTGAGGGACTGTCGCTCTTGGGCACCTCTGGGATCTCCCAGCCCTTGAGCGCACCGGGTCAACTGGAAGCGTTTCGAGCAGAGCTACGGCAAAAGGCAACTCGCCATCGCTGCCTGGTCTTTTGTATTGGCGAAAATGGGCTAGATCTGGGTCGGCAAATGGGCATGAACCCCGACTGCATGGTAAAAACGGCAAACTGGTTAGGGCCACTGCTAGCAGAAGCTGGAATGCAAGAGGTAGAGTCTATTTTGCTATTCGGCTACCACGGCAAGTTGCTCAAGCTAGCGGGAGGAATCTTTCACACCCATCACCATGTGGCAGACGGGCGGCAGGAAATTTTTGCCGCGCAGTGTGCCAACGTCGGGTTACCGATTGCTGAAGTGCAGGCAGTGTTTGCCTGCGAAACAGCAGAAGCCGCGTTGCAGCATCTCCGCCAGTTGGATACTCTGAATATTCAGCCAGATTCAGACGATGCAGCAGGGACGACAAACGGCTGGGTAGCGCGAGTCTATGGGGCGATCGCCCAGCAAATTGACCGCCGCAGCGAAGTTTATATCCACGCCCATAGCGATCGCCGGGTGCAGGTGGGGTCTATTTTATTTGGACGCGATCGCCAAATTATCCACTTCAGCCCCACAGGTTCTGCACTACTGCCACAAGTTTTGTTAAGCTAACCTAAATCTCTAATTTTGGGTAGTGGTATTGATGTAAGGGTTTTTTGATGGGCGGGCTTCGCCCGCCCATCAAAAAACCCTTACCAAGTCAGGACTACCCAATAAATCAAACCCTAGTGCGATCTATCGTGCTGTGTAGAGGTCGCGTTTGCACCTAAGCCCAGCCAAATAAACCCAGTTAAGAGCGTTGTTTAAGCATTCAGTAGGGTCTAGTTATTTTTTTAAGTAATCTAGCTAGTCTTTAACATTGACTTAGCGGATACATTGATCCATCAGTATCCGTAAACTTCACTAGTAGCGGCTGATACTTTTTCAGTCAGATATTTTTTTAGTCAGGCATTTTTTTAGTCAGGCATCGTTTCGTACATCTTTTTTTGGTACACCTCTAAAATTCTTATTCAGGATCTACCGTGACTCCCCAAGTTGAATCACTTCCCGACGTTGACGCAATGGGAAAACTGAATCGCCAGATGATCGCCATCCTGGACTTCGGCTCCCAATACTCTGAGTTAATTGCCCGCCGCATTCGCGAAACTCAGGTTTATTCTGAAGTGCTGTCTTACCGCACCACAGTCGAGCAACTGCGGCAACTTAACCCCAAGGGGATTATTTTGTCGGGTGGCCCTAATTCTGTTTACGATCGGGGCGCACCCCACAGTGACCCCGAACTGTGGAATTTGGGCATTCCTATTCTAGGCGTATGCTACGGTATGCAGTTGATGGTGCAGCAACTAGGCGGTGGCGTAGAGCAAGCTGAGCGGGGTGAGTATGGTAAAGCGTCGCTCCACATTGACGACCCTACCGACTTGCTGACCAATGTAGACGATGGCTCAACTATGTGGATGAGTCACGGCGATTCGGTAACAGCAATGCCAGACGGCTTTGAATTGCTAGCCCATACCGACAATACCTCCTGTGCGGCGATCGCCGACCACGAACGCAAGCTCTACGGCGTCCAGTTTCACCCCGAAGTCGTTCATTCGCGCGGGGGTCAACCCCTCATCCGCAATTTCGTCTATCACATCTGCAAGTGTGAACCCACTTGGACCACAGAGGCGTTTGTCGAAGAGGCAATTCGGGAAGTGCGCGGCAGAGTCGGCGATAAGCGGGTACTGCTGGCGTTATCGGGCGGGGTAGATTCCTCAACGCTGGCCTTTTTGCTGCATCAGGCGATCGGCGATCGGCTCACCTGCATGTTCATTGACCAGGGCTTCATGCGTAAAAATGAACCCGAACGGTTGTTGAAGTTGTTCAAAGACGAGTTCCATATCCCTGTGGAGTACATCAGTGCCCGCGATCGCTTTTTGAATGCGATCGCGGGCGTGTCTGACCCCGAAGTTAAACGCAAACGCATCGGCCATGAATTTATAGCCGTATTTGAAGCCGAGTCTAAGCGGCTGGGTCCCTTCGATTACCTGGCTCAGGGTACTCTCTACCCTGACGTAATTGAATCTGCTGACACCAATGTTGATCCACAAACGGGCGAACGGGTAGCCGTCAAGATCAAGAGCCATCACAACGTCGGTGGCTTGCCCAAAGACCTGCGGTTTAAGCTACTCGAACCACTACGCAAACTGTTCAAAGACGAAGTTCGCAAAGTCGGACGCGCCATTGGACTGCCCGAAGAAATTATCAACCGCCATCCTTTCCCAGGGCCGGGTCTAGCCATTCGGATTCTGGGCGAAGTCGATGAAGAGAAGCTAGACATTTTGCGAGAAGCTGACTACATTGTGCGGCAAGAAATCAATCGACAGGGTGTGTATAACGATTACTGGCAAGCCTTTGCCGTGCTGCTACCGATCCGCAGTGTAGGAGTTATGGGCGACCAGCGCACCTATGCCTACCCAATTGTGTTGCGCTTTGTATCGAGCGAAGATGGTATGACTGCCGATTGGTCACGCGTGCCCTACGACCTGTTGGAGCTGATCTCTAACCGAATCGTTAATGAGGTAAAGGGCGTTAATCGAGTTGTCTACGACATCACCTCTAAGCCCCCCGGCACGATTGAGTGGGAGTAGCGCTCAGTCAGGAGAGAGGGGAGAGAGAAAGGCACCGCCCTCGCTACCCCTCCAATACGTAGCGGGTAGTGGTAAGTAGATGGGCGTAATTAAAAATAAGATTCTAAAAGTCTGCGCCGCCCGCTGCGCGGGCGGCGCAGACTTTTAGAATCTTATTTTTATAGCCATAGACGGATTGGTTAGGACGGGGTGCAGGGGTGGAACCCCTGGCTGGGGGCAAGGCTCCCACATCCCCTTTGATCCCAGTGTCCTAACCTTTGTGGCGACAGCTATATTTAGGTTGAACTACTTATTGATGTAAGGATTTTTTGATGGGCGGGCTAAGCCCGCCCATCAAAAAATCCTTACCGATTTAGGACTACCACGTAACGTAGAGCTATCAATCGGAAGCACCAAAATTTCTCAGCCATCAATTCGTACATAGGTACTAGTTTTCCACAAAAATCTGTGGAAAACTCAACGTATCTGTGGAAAACTTTTGTATCTAGGCAATCCCATCAAAAACAGGGCACAATCTTACACAGTTCTGGTCATCGCTAAGGCTGTGTAATCGAAATGGCAATCAAACACTCTCGCTCATCGTCAAAACTTAATCAGGCCGACTCCAGAATTCCCTATTTCCCTTCTGCAAACAGTGATGTAGACGATGATGACGAAGTGCCATACTTGGGCTATTCCTATCACGAGCCAGGTGCCCTGCCAGGAACGCTCAACATTGAAGACGATGCCCCACCTCCTGTCATTACGCTGATTGACTATTCCGAAACGGACGCGACTCGCGTGCCGATCAACGAACCAGAAGAATGTGCCCCCCATTTAGACTCTGCATCTGTTTCCTGGGTTGATGTCAAAGGCTTGGGCAGCGAAGACGTGTTGCAGCGATTGGGAACGGTCTTCAGTTTGCACCCTCTGGTACTCGAAGATGTGGTCAACGTTCCTCAACGGCCAAAGGTTGAAGAATATAGCGGACAGCTTTTGATTATTGCCCGTATGGTGATGTTGAAAGATACGGGTAAGGGATTTTTCACGGAGCAGGTTAGTTTTATTCTCACTAAAAACTATTTACTGACTGTTCAAGAAGAACCCGAATACGACTCATTTGGGCCCGTCCGAGAGCGGATTCGCTTGAATAAAGGCGTTATTCGCAGTCGAGGGGCTGACTACCTCACCTATTGCTTACTCGATTCCATCATCGACGGCTTTTTTCCGGTCTTAGAAGCCTATGGCGAAGATTTAGAGGAGCTAGAAGACGAAGTAGTGGTTAAGCCAACCCAGCAATCGCTAGAACGAATTCACAGCCTCAAACGCGACCTGTTGAATCTGCGGCGATCGATTTGGCCGATGCGCGATGCCATTAGCGTTCTCATTCGAGATAGCGAAGACTTACTGTCTGACGAAGTGCGCGTCTATCTCCGAGACTGTTATGACCATGCCGTACAGGTTCTAGACATGGTAGAAACATATCGAGAAGTGGCATCCAGCTTGATGGACATTTACGTGTCCTCGATCGGGAACCGGATGAATGAAGTGATGAAGCTGCTCACGGTTATTTCCTCCATTTTCATCCCTCTAACATTTATTGTTGGAGTGTACGGAATGAACTTTAATACTGAAAAATCGCCCTACAATATGCCAGAGCTGAATTGGTATTTAGGCTACCCGCTTTGCTGGGCAGTAATGCTGGCGATCGCCTTTGGTATGATCTTTTACTTTTGGAGACGCGGCTGGTTCTCCAATTTCTCCGGCATCAAAGAATGATGCAAAAATTAATCTGACGGTGTGGCGCTTAGCACGGCACACTATATAGATCTTTAAGCTGTTTAATTCTCTTTCCCCATGGATCTCAAATCCCTGATTCGCGATATTCCCGACTTTCCTAAACCCGGCATTATGTTTCGGGACATTACGACTCTGCTGCGAGATGCAGAGGGGTTACGCTACACGATCGACGCAATGGCAGAGAAATGTGCCGATTTGAACGTAGACTTTGTGATCGGCATGGAGTCACGCGGATTCATTTTTGGTGCGCCTCTGGCCTACACGCTCAACGCAGGCTTCATTCCCGTACGGAAACCGGGGAAGTTGCCCGCCCCGGTTCATTGTGTGGAATATGCGCTGGAATATGGGACTGACAAATTAGAAATCCACCAAGATGCTGCGACCCCCCCGGCACGGGTGTTGATCATAGACGACGTGATTGCCACAGGCGGTACAGCACTGGCAACCGCTCAACTGCTCCAGCAAACGGGTTGTGAGCTGGTTGGGTTTGGCTTCATTATTGAACTAACTGGGCTAGAGGGGCGGAAAAAGTTGCCTGATGTTCCTATTTTGACGCTAGTGGAATATTAAATCTCTGGCGCGAACCGTTCCCTTGAGTAGAGAGGAAACGATTCACGTTCCTTATCTAGGTACTCTAGATTGGACTAATTGGTTTGCAAAGTTGAGTGACAGGATGCCATGAGAAATTTGCTCAACCCCAGCTAGGGGTTGAGCCCAATGCAGTTGATGGCAACATCCGCGAAGCTAAGCTGC
>Ga0105046_10015497_pt1 | contig 11715 bp, 15 predicted proteins | sample MAT03_FD_78385 | JGI IMG/M metagenome (GOLD analysis project Ga0105046, IMG submission 78385) | Freshwater microbial communities from Lake Fryxell liftoff mats and glacier meltwater in Antarctica - MAT-03 (megahit assembly) | ecosystem: Environmental > Aquatic > Freshwater > Ice > Liftoff...
GCTCGCTCGCTCCGCCCCCGCGGCGCCGCGTTACCGACGCAAGAACGGGCGGATTGGTGTTTATTGCGGGTCCGAAAGAGCACTGCAGGGCTTGCTTCGGGGGCGGGGTCCATATATGTCCAGCTTTCCGTCCGCTTTGATGGGTGTCCAGCTTTCCAGGTGTCTTTCTGCTTTGATGGGTGTCCAGCTTTCCGCGCATCCAGCTTTCCGCGCAGGCTTTGATGGGTGTCCAACTTTCCGCAGCTCCATTGATGGGTGTCCAGCTTTCTGTTGATGGGTGTCCAGCTTTCCGTTGGCTTTCCGCAGCTTTCCGCGCACCGCAGCTTTCCGCCCAGCTTTCCGCGATCTAGATCACCCCGCCGGCCAAGCACCAGCGGTGGGACGGGCGCATTGAATACGGCGGAAACCACGGCTATTGGGCAGTTTGGCGGCGGCGAACCCACTGCCCCGCTGGTGATGGACGACCTTAGCCTTATCCTGAAGCCGTCCCGCCCAAAACGCCCATGAAGCGGCGGTAGTGTTTGAGTTCGTTGATCGACTCGCGGATGTCGGCCAAGGCCAGATGGGCGCCGGTTTTCTTGAAGCCATCCACCACCTGCGGTGCCCAGCGCCTAGCCAGCTCCTTGAGTGTTGAGACATCGACATTGCGGTAATGCAGGTATTGCTCAAGCGCGGGCATGTGCTTGAATAGAAAGCGCCGATCCTGACAAATCGAATTGCCGCACAGCGGGCTCTTCCGTGCGCCCACATAGCCGCGCACAAACGCCAGCGTCTGCGCCTCTGCCTCGGCCATGCTGGTGGTGGAGTCCACAACCCGCTGCCACAGCCCGGACTGTGCATGCTGGCGGCGATTCCAGTCGTCCATGGACTCAAGCACGGGCACAGGATGGTGAATCGCAAACACCGGCCCGACCGCCCGCTCGTTGAGCTCAGCGTCGGTGATGATCGTGGCCATTTCCAGGATCGAATCGCGATCGGGATTAAGCCCAGTCATTTCCAGATCCATCCACACCAAATTGAAATCACCCATGGTTTTGCCCGCCTGCACTGAATGGAGCGCAAGGCTAGCAGAGCCCGGGGGCCGCTTTGTTCATCACGCTGAGCGCGCCACACGCGCTTGCCTTGACGCTTTACCATTCGCCCATGCGCATCGCCATCCTCTCCCGTAACGCCAAACTTTATTCCACGCGCCGGCTGGTAGAGGCCGCGCGCGCCGCTGGCCACGAGGTTCGCGTGATCGACGTGCTGCGTTGCTATATGACGCTCTCGCAGTCCAACCCCGAGGTGCACTATCGCGGGCGCTCGCTGAAGGCGTTTAGCGCGGTCATCCCGCGCATTGGCGCCTCAGTAACCTATTACGGTTTGGCCGTGCTCAGGCAGTTCGAAATGATGGGCGTTTACGCGCTCAACGATTCCAACGGCATCGCCCGTTCGCGCGACAAGTTCCGCGCACTGCAGATGCTGGCGCGGCGCGGCATCGATCTTCCGATCACGGCATTTGGCGATCGGCCGGACGATACACGGGATTTTTTGAGCCTGATCGGCGCCGCGCCGCACGTGATCAAGCTGATTGAGGGCACCCAAGGCCGCGGCGTGATGCTAGGCGAAAACGAAAAAGCCTCGCAGTCGCTGGTCGAGGCGTTCTCCGACTTGCAGGCCCATTTTATGGTGCAGGAATTTATCGGCGAAGCCGCCGGCGCCGACGTGCGCTGCTTTGTGATCGGCTCGCGGGTGGTGGCGGCGATGCGCCGTCAAGCCAAATCCGGCGAGTTCCGCTCCAATCTGCACCGCGGCGGCACCGCGGTTGCGGTCAAGATCACCCCGCAAGAGCGGCGCATTGCGGTGCGCGCGGCGAAGATTCTCGGCCTGAGCGTGGCCGGCGTTGATCTGCTGCGCTCCGCGCGTGGCCCGCTGATCATGGAAGTCAATTCTTCCCCCGGCCTCGAAGGCATCGAGCGCGCCACCGGCGTGGACGTCGCCGGGCTGATCGTGTCGCACATTCAGGGCGCGCTGAAGTGAATCATTCTGCATGAAGCAAAGCCTGCGCACAGGCTGGAAAATGCTGCCGGATGGGCTGGTTTGCGTGAGTGCGCTGTGGCTTTTGTACAAGGGGGAAAACGCCGACAGCGCAAGCGTAGACGCGCTCGGCGTCATCATGTTTCTGGAGTTCGCGATGTGGATAGCCGGCGCGAGTTTGGTCGACATTGCGAGCAATCTGGAACGCAAACCATCGGTCTATCTGGCGGTATTCATCATTGCAGGCTTGGCGCTGCTGAATTGGCAGTTATTCCCCGCGGTCCACGCCGCTTGGCTGGGCGGATTCGGCATATTGCTTCCGTTTTTGTGGTCGCTATTGGAGCGCGTGCGTGAGCTGTGGACGCTGCCAGACGCCGACCGCATCGACAAAGTGCGAAGCCGTATCCTCACCTTCGACCGCCTGTATGTCGGCGTTTTAATGGGCTGGTGCGCGCTCGCAGCCGGCTTGATCAATGCCTGGCAAAACGACGGCTCGATGGCGCAGGGGTTTGCCGGGCGCGCGCTTCCTTGGTTTGTGTTGGTCTTTTTCTTGATCGCCACGTTCAATATCTGGCGCGTTCGGCAGGCTCGCTTTGTGGCCGCGCCCAAGAGCCTGCTGCCCTTTATTGATCGCGGTGATGGAAATGACGCGCGCTCTGGCTAAAGGTGCCTTGCAGGTCAAATGCTGCTCCAAGTGGGGCTATCTTAGTCAAGCCCCCACTTCTGATCTTTACCGATGGCCTCAAACTTTCACCCTGAGTCTTCACAGCCACTTGCCGTGGCTATTCCACGCTGCCCTTGGGCCACAGCGTCACACCTTGAAGCGGAATACCACGACCAGGAGTGGGGCGTGCCGGTGCACGACGACCGCGTGCTGTTTGAATTCCTGACCTTAGAGGGCGCGCAGGCGGGCCTTAGCTGGCGCACGGTGTTGGCCAAGCGCGCGGGCTATGCACGGGTGTTTCTGGACTACGACTTGGCGCAGCTCAATGCGCTTGACGACGCGGCGCTGGCGCTTTGCTTGCTCGACCCGGGCATCGTCCGCAATCGACTAAAAGTGTGGTCGGTGCGCACCAATGCACGCGCTGCCATGGCCGTGCAGGCCGAATTCGGCAGCTTGAGCGCGTTTTTTTGGTCGTATACAAACGGCGTCGTGATCACCAATCAATGGCGCAACGCGAGCGAGGTGCCGACGCGAACCGAGTTGTCAGATCGCTTGAGCAAAACCTTGGCCAAACGCGGTTTCAAGTTCGTCGGCAGCACGATCATGTACGCCTTCATGCAGGCCGTGGGCCTAGTCAACGACCACTTGCTCGAATGCCCACGCCATCGCGGCATACTCTTAAAAACGTCTGGTTCAAGCGACCTCTGCAACCAGTCGGCGCATACCGTCGCGTAACCTGCCGAAGCTTTCCGAGGCATTGTGGTCAGGAACAAGCAAGGGGCCAATTTTCTGCGCCCACTCGTGCTTGACTTGCCCCGGCAGCGGCCAGCCTTTTTTCTTGATACCGGCTGAGCCACTGGGATAAACCGCATCGGCCAATAATTCCCAGGTATCGCAGGCGCTGTCCTGCACGTAGCGCTTCAAGACGTCGGGTTTAGCGCGTGGATACGCAGCGTCTAATGCCTGTCTGTCACCCAGATACCAGGCTTCCATCTCCTCAATGGCCAAGCGAAACATCGTCCGCGGCGGCGCATTGCAGTCGGCCGCCAATTTCTTGAGTTCCTTCAGAAACTCTGCGCAATCGCGCTTGTCGCTATCCAACACAACCACCACCGCATCAATGCCGGCGGTTTTGCCATAGCCCCGTAACAGGCGCGGCAACTGATCGAGCAAAATCCGCTTCGCCGGGTCGGCGCCCGCCTTCAGGTCCTTCGGGATTTTGCCTATGCCTTTGTAGGAATGAACTCGCCAGCTGTGTGGATTGTCTTGCGGACCAATCAGCTTAGGCAAAAGCGCGCCCATAAGATTCGCGCCTGAGCTGTCTTCTACAAGGATCTCAAGATGCATGACTACCTCGCATCAAGATAGTCGCTGTACCAGAGTCCGCCGAGCGGCAGTCCTTCGGCTACAAGGTTCCTGGCCACATCGATATCAGAAGCGCGGCGAATGCACGAAAAGCCATCTCGCCCTTTTTCCAGAATCCACACCTCTTGCGGCGAAAGCGCATCCACGAAGTACGGTTGATGCGTCGTCACAAAAATCTGTGGGGCATTTTTCTTGCCGGTGGCGTGCGCGCGAAATTCTTGAGCCAGCGACTCCAGCAGCTTGTGATAAAGCCCATTCTCGGGCTCTTCGATGCAAATGAAAGGCGGTGGCTCAGGGTCTTCCAGCAGCAGGAGGTAGGCAAACATCTTGAGTGTCCCGTCGGACATTTGCTGTGCGAAGAACGGGTCAGCAAAAGCCCCGTCGTTAAAGCGCAGCAGGACGCGCTTGTCTATGGTCACCTCCGTATCAATTTTTTGAATGCCTGGAATCTTGCTGGCAATACGAGACAGGATATTTTTGAATCGATCCTTGTGTTCGCGCTCCATGAACTGCACAACGTTACCGATATTGTCGCCATGCATGTTTAGGTGCCGCTGAGGGCCTGCGCTCGGCAAGCTGCGCGCTGCATCCGGGTAAAAATAGGACAGATACCAACCCTTTAGAAAATCCCGGAAGCGTTTGATGCGCGGGTGCTCTTTCAGCGTTCCCAGAGTGGCAATGCCCAACTGGCGCGGATCAGTCAGCTCGACAGGAGTCTTTGTGCGGTCTTCCTCGCCCTCAATTTCAACGGCATCTTCACCCGCCCAAACCAGGCCCTTGCCGTTGTTCAAACTCAAAAACGGGTACGGTCGGCCATGCTTCTGCCCCTTTCGGCGCTGCTTCAGCAACTCTGATTCAACGAACGGTCGATGAGACTTGTCGAGTCCAATCGCCAGGTGGTAGGTTATCGGGCGTTCGTTGGCGGCTTCCCGGTAATAGATCTCAAAGCTGATCGGAGCATCCACTCCCTTCGAGCGCAAGCTCTCGAATCCGCCCCGTTGTTTCATGTCGCAGGCGGTCTCTACATCTGTAGCGAGACAATCCGAGACGAACCCAAAGGCATCGAACAGCGAGCTTTTGCCAACGCCGTTTTTGCCAATGACCACCGTGAATGGGGTGAGCGGGTCAGCTGCGGGTTGGCCAGATAGCTTGCCAAGCGATACGTCGCGCAGGGCGCGAAAGCCTTGGACGCGAAACCCTTCAATGCTGGCCACACCGTTCTCCTACGTTACTTCTCAGAACCCGGGTGATAGAGCGTGAGCAGGTCCGGTCCCACTCGCGCAGCGGCTAGCCCTGAAACGCCTGCTTGTTTTTGGCGTATTCCAGCGCCTGGGCGCGGGTGATCAGGCCTTTGCGGAGCAGGTCCTGGAGGCATTGATCGAGGGTTTGCATGCCGTAGTTTTGGCCGGTTTGGATCGAGGAATACATCTGCGCCACTTTGTCTTCGCGGATCAGGTTGCGGATGGCGGGGATGCCGACCATGATCTCGTGCGCGGCGATGCGGCCGCCGCCGACTTTTTTCAGCAGCGTTTGCGAAACCACCGCGCGCAGGCTTTCAGACAGCATCGAGCGCACCATCGGTTTTTCGCCGGCAGGAAACACGTCGATGATGCGGTCGATGGTCTTGGCGGCCGATGAGGTGTGCAGCGTGCCGAAAACCAAGTGGCCGGTTTCTGCGGCGGTTAGCGCGAGCCGGATGGTTTCGAGATCGCGCAACTCGCCGACCAAAATGTAGTCGGGATCTTCGCGCAGCGCCGAGCGCAGGGCTTCATTGAAGCCGTGGGTGTCGCGATGCACTTCGCGCTGGTTGACCAGGCACTTGTTGGAGGTATGCACAAACTCGATCGGGTCTTCGACCGAGAGCACGTGGCCGTACTCGTTTTTATTGATGAAGTCGATCATCGCCGCGAGGGTGGTGGACTTGCCCGAACCGGTCGGGCCGGTGACCAAAATCAAGCCAACCGGAACCTGGATCAGCTCTTTGAATATCTTTGGGCAATTGAGGTCTTCAAGCGACAGGATTTCCGACGGAATCGTCCGGAATACCGCTCCGCAGCCGCGGTTTTGGTTGAAAGCGTTGACCCGAAAGCGCGCTAATCCCGGGATTTCAAAGGAGAAATCGGTCTCGTAGAACTCTTCATAGTTCTTGCGCTGCTTGTCCGACATGATGTCGTAAATCAGCGAATGCAGGCTCTTGTGATCAAGCGCCGGCACATTGATTCGACGCACGTCGCCATCGACCCGGATCATCGGCGGCAGGCCGGCAGAAAGATGCAGGTCGGATGCTTTGTTTTTGACCGAAAACGCCAGCAGTTCAGCGATATCCATCGAGGTTGCCCGCAAGTCTTAAGATTGATCCCGCAAAAGTAGTCGTTATCCATCCGGGCCGCAACCATTGAACATTGATCTGTCGCTTAAACTGATCCACCAGCGGATCGAAGCCGCCGCTTTAGCCGCTCGTCGCCTGCCCGCAGAAGTGAAGCTGTTGGCCGTGTCCAAGCTCAAGCCGGCGAGTGCGATTCGGGCGGCTTACGCGTGTGGCCAGCGCGCGTTCGGCGAAAACTATGTGCAGGAGGCGCTTGCCAAAATGCGCGAACTGGACGATCTCGACCTGCGCTTTCACTTGATCGGGCCCCTGCAGTCGAACAAGGCGCGCGAGGCCGCGAATGCGTTTGCGCAGATTGAATCGGTCGATCGCCCCAAGCTGATCGACGCGCTCGCGCAGCACCGCGAGCCCGCGCGCGGGCCGCTCGATGTGCTGATTCAGGTCAACATCGACCAGCAGCCGAGCAAGAGCGGCTGCGCGCCGGGTGACGCGCTCGCGCTGGCCGCCCGCATCGCGCAGTGCCCGACGCTTCGGCTGCGCGGCCTGATGAGCATCCCGGATCCAGATGCCGATCCCGCCGCGGCCCACCGCCGCTTGTTTGACTTGCTGGGCGAGCTGCGCGCGGCCGGCTATCCGCTTGCGGAGATGAGCGCGGGCATGAGCGACGATCTCGAAGCGGCTATCGCCGCGGGCTCAACCCAAGTGCGCATCGGCAGCGCGCTGTTTGGCGCGCGCTGAGGCGTTCGCCCGCAGAGGAATTCGTTAGACTGCGGGGCTTAAAAATCGCGACGAACAGCGCATGTCCATCAAGTCCGACCACTGGATTCGCCGCATGGCCCAGTCCCAGCAAATGATCGAGCCGTTCGAGCCCGGCCAGGTTCGCCACGGCGCCGACGGCGGTCGCTTGATTTCCTACGGCACCTCAAGCTACGGCTACGACGTGCGCTGCGCCAACGAGTTCAAGATTTTCACCAACATCAACTCGACCATCGTTGACCCCAAGCATTTTGATCCGGGCAGCTTTGTCGATGTGGTCAACGACGTTTGCATCATTCCGCCCAACTCTTTTGCGCTGGCGCGAACGGTTGAGTACTTTCGAATACCGCGTTCTGTGCTGACGATCTGCCTAGGCAAAAGCACCTACGCGCGCTGCGGCATCATCGTCAACGTGACCCCGCTTGAGCCCGAATGGGAAGGCCACGTTACGCTTGAATTTTCCAACACCACCCCACTGCCGGCGCGGATTTACGCCAACGAAGGCGTCGCGCAGATGCTGTTTTTTGAATCCGATGAAGTGTGCGGCACCAGTTATCGTGACCGCGGTGGCAAATACCAGGGCCAAACCGGCGTTACTCTGCCCAAGACATGACTGCGCTCACGATACTGCTGATGCTTTCAAGCTTGGGCCTGCTGGTCTGGCTCACGCTCAAGCCGCAGCAGTGGCGCAACTTTATCGAGCGCGACAACGCCCGCCTGAAAACCCGCGGCGTGCTTTCCGAAAAAGCCGCCTTATTTTTGAGCAAACTCGAATCCGGCCCGGTGATGCAGTTCGCGCTGGTGGTGGTGTTCTTGCTGGCTGGCTTGAACCTGCTGGCGCGCCTCGGCGTGTTAGGCAAATGGCTGCACTGATGCCTCGGGGCTGCTTGCGCAAAGCGCGTATCGTTGCGCCATGAGTGAATTCACGGCGCGTGTGATTGCCACTGCGGGCTCGCGGTGTACCGTTGACAGCGGCGCGGCGGAGCCTGCGACCTTGAGCCAAAGGCGCAACCGGGCTTGGGTATTGTGCGGGGATCGGGTGGTTTTGGAAGAGGGCGTGGTGGCGCGGATTGCGCCGCGCAGCAGCACCTTTTTTCGGGCCGACCGCTTGGGTGACAAGCAGCCGATCGCGGCCAATATCGACATTGCCCTGATTGTGGTTGCAAGCGAGCCTCCGCCAACGCGGGATTTGATCGCGCGCTACGTCATTGCCTGCGCCGATTGCGGGGTGAAGGCGCTGTTGGTGGTCAACAAATCCGACCTCTTTGCGGACGAAAACGCATGTCAGCGCTGGCTGGCTGAAGAAACCGCGGCCAGCGATATCGGTATTGAGGTTTTTGCGGTTTCCGCTTTTTTGCCCGAAACACTGCAGCGTCTGCGTGCGCGCATCGATGGCCAGGTGAGCATGCTGGTGGGCATGTCGGGCGTGGGCAAAAGCAGCCTGCTGATGGCGCTAAAGCCTGGGCTTCAGCTGGCGACCCAAGTGGTGTCGAGCGCCCACGGCAAGGGCAAACACACCACCTCGGTGACCACTTGGTATGCCTTGAATGAACAAACCGCGTTGATCGATTCGCCCGGTGTGTGGGAGTTTGGTTTGTGGAAAGTGCGGCCCGACCAAGTGCTCGCGGCCTTTCCAGATTTGCTCCCATTGACGGCGCAGTGCCGTTTTGGCGACTGCAGCCACGAGCATGAACCGGGCTGCGCGATCCGCGAAAGCGTGGCCCGCGGCGAGATCGCAGGCGCGCGCTTGGATGCCTATTTGCGCATCGTGCGCACGCTGCCGAGCGCGCCGGACTGGCAGCGCAAGCTCAGCGCAGATTCGCGAAAAAATCCTTGAGCAGTTGGTTTGCTTGGGTTTCGAGCACGCCTGTAGTCAGCTCAATGCGGTGGTTATAAGCAGCGTCGCGAAGCACATCAAAAGCGGTTCCGCAGGCGCCGGCTTTGGGATCAAAAGCGGCAAACACCAAACGCGCCAGCCGCGCGTGCAACATCGCACCCACACACATCGCGCACGGTTCCAGGGTAACGTAAAGGGTGCAGTCAGTTAGGCGCGGGCTGCGCCGTTTGAGCCCCGCTTCGCGCAGCGCAATAATCTCGGCGTGCGCGCTCGGGTCGTGATCAATGTAGCTGCGGTTGAAGCCCTCGCCGATGATTTGCTCCGCGTGAACCACCAGCGCGCCCACCGGCACCTCACCCAGCGCCTGGGCTTTTGCTGCAAGTGCGAGTGCGTGCCGCATCAGGCGCTCATCGCGCGCGAGCCTGCGTTCAGACAGTTCGGACATAGTCAGTGAAGGTGAAAGCGTATGCGTGCCGCGCATCGGCGCCGTGCGCTTCACTGAAGCAAGCGCTGAAACCCAGCTGATCGAACGCCGGGAAAAACACGTCGGCCTGCGCGATCTCGCAATCGACGTGGGTCAGCTTGAGCGCATTGGCGTGCGGCAGCGCCAAGCAATAGACCTCGCCACCGCCGATAACCTGCAGATCGGGCTCGCCCAAGGCATCTTCGAACCGCGTGATCGCGATTTGTCCGGGAAACGGCGCCTGCCCAGATCGGGTCAGCACCCAATTCGGTCGTCCCGGCAGCGCGCGGCCGATGCTTGCCGCGGTTTTGCGGCCCATCAGCACGGGTTTGCCTAAGGTGAGGGCTTTGAAGCGCATGAGGTCCAAAGGCAGGTGCCAGGGCAATTGGTTGTCGCGGCCAATGCCGCGGCGGCGATCGAGTGCGGCGATCAGGGTCACGCTCATACCGCGATTGCCGCCTTGATCGGCGGGTGCGCCTGGTAGCCCACGATGGCGATGTCGTCGTAGCGAAAATCGAAAACCGACTGAATCTTCGGGTTGAGCTTGAGCACAGGCAGCGCAAAGGGCGCACGCGCGAGCTGCTGTTCGGCCTGTTGCAGGTGATTGAGATAAAGGTGGGCGTCGCCTAACGTATGGATGAATTCACCCGGTTTGAGTGCGCAAACGTGTGCGATCAAATGGGTGAGCAGCGCATAGGAGGCAATGTTGAAAGGCACGCCCAGAAACGCATCCGCCGAGCGCTGATAAAGCTGGCAGCTCAGGCGGCCGTTGGCGACGTAGAACTGAAACAGCGCATGGCAGGGTGCAAGCGCCATTTGCGGCAGTTCCAGCGGGTTCCACGCGCTGACCACCAAGCGCCGCGAATCGGGGTTGCGCTTGATCTCCTCTATCACCCAGCTGATTTGATCGACGCTTTGTTCGCCTGTGCCGAAAGAGCGCCACTGCTTGCCGTAAATCGGGCCCAGATCGCCGTCTGCATTGGCCCAGTCGTCCCAAATGCTGACCCCGTTTTCGCGCAGATAGCCGACGTTGGTTGAACCTGAGAGAAACCACAGGAGTTCGTGGACGATCGATTTCAGGTGCAGCTTTTTGGTCGTCAGCAGCGGAAATCCAGCGCCCAGATCAAAGCGCATCTGGTAGCCGAACACGCTTTTTGTGCCGGTGCCGGTGCGGTCGGATTTATCTAAGCCGTGGGTTAGAATATGGCTTAAGAGCGCGTGGTACTCAAGCATTTTTCTGGCGCATTGAAACAGTGATCAAGACCACGCCGAGCAGCAGCAGCGGCAGGCTCAAAAGCTGGCCGGTGGTGAGCCAGCCGAAGGCGATGTAGCCCATTTGCGGATCGGGCTCACGGAAGTTTTCAGTCAAGAAGCGCAGGCCGCCGTACAAGAGCACAAACAGCCCGCTTGCGAAATAGCGCCGCGTCCGCTTCATCGTCAGCAGCCACAGGATCGAGAACAAAACCACCCCTTCGGCAAAGGCCTGGTAAAGCGCCGATGGATGGCGCGCGTATTGATTGAGCGCGCCCTCCAAGTAGGCCGCCTTGAGGCCCTCGGCTGAGAGCCCCAATGCACCGAGTGACTGCGGGAAAATCACGCCCCAGGGCTCACTGGTGAGCCGACCCCAGAGCTCGCCATTGATGAAATTGCCAATCCGTCCGAAGCCGAGCCCAATCGGCACGCAGGGCGCGATGAAATCGAGCAGATCAAACGGATGGCGCCCGCGCGAACGCGCAAACAACAGCATCGCGACCATCACGCCAAGCAGGCCGCCGTGAAAACTCATGCCGCCGGTCCAGATCTTAAAAATCGACAGCGGATTGGCGCTGAATTCGGCGAAGCCATAAATCAGCGCATAGCCCACGCGGCCGCCAATGATCACCCCAAGCGCGCCATAGAACAAAATGTCCGAGATGGCGTTGGCGTCCCACTCGGGATAGATCCGGCTGCGTTTGCGCGCCAGCCAATAAAACGCCGCGAATGCGCACAGATAGCTCAGGCCATACCAGTGCAGCGCGATCGGGCCGAGCTGCAGCGCGATCGGGTTGAGCGCGTGGAAATAGGGCAGATCACTCATACCGGCAGCACGCGGAACACCGCGCCTTTGAGATAGCTGGTTTCTGGAATCGCCGGCAGGATCGGATGGTCTGCGCTTTGTTGGAGGACCGTCAGCAGCTGGACCTGGCGATCCAAATGGCGCGCGCCCTGATTCACCGCGTCCAGAAGCTCGTTCATCGAAAAATGGTGCGAACACGAGCAGGTGATCAAGATGCCGTCGTGCTTAAGCA